>BNJS01003343.1_pt1 | contig 54619 bp, 55 predicted proteins | sample 8540461 | NCBI WGS metagenome assembly BNJS01 (sample SAMD00202454, study PRJDB9452) | human saliva metagenome | isolation source: human saliva | place: Japan
AGGCAGGCAGGCGCGTGCAGGCGGTGGCGGCGGCGGTGCAGCAGCAGTGCGCAGGCGCAGGCAGGTGCGCAGGCGGCAGGCGGCGGCGCGGCACAGCGCAACTGTCAGCACTGGGCGCCTTTGATAACGCGCGATAAGAGTTCGAGCCAGTCCGCGCCTTCCGTCCCTCTGACCACGAGACGCATGCGCGAAGTTCCGGTAGCCCTCTTAACATCAGTCAGGAGCAGCAGGTTCAACTGACCTTCGTTGGCGATTTCAATGCCCGGCGTCCGGTGTGCGGGCCCCTGGGGAGTCACCCTATGGGCAATTCTCGCCTGCATGCACCTGGTCGAAAATGGTTGGCGAGCCTGGAAGTGGCGCGCGACAAGGCAGGTGTTACATCCCCTGCCGACAAGCCTTATCATCAACAGAACGCCGTGTGTGGGGCCAATACCTGTCAGCTGCTTGAACAAGCTCCTGGACACAACTGATACAGATGGACATGCCCATGCCTATAAACAAGTTCATATGGAAAATACTTGACCAAGATTTAGACTAGAAAATATTAGACCAAGAAACAAGAATGACCCTTTGAAACGGCTTTTAGGGACATTAGTTTTGTGTTATTGCCTATTGTGTTTAGAAATGATAATACGATATGACAATTAAAGAATTTATTGCTGATGCATCTGGAAGGAATATATACCATATACTGCAACACCCTCCGCAAGTGTAACCGTGTAAACGCAGAAAGGGAAGCTGTCCATGGATGTAATTCTGTCGCTTGATGTTTATGAATTTCGGCATTCTCGTAACCGTCCGCCTCTGCTCGTTAAGTTGAAAATTTTGTTCCTGAGATTATGGAAACGGTTTACAAGAAGGGCAAGGTTTCATTCTACCCCCCACACTTACATCTCAAACTCATCCTAATGGTTACCAGTATCTGCATTTTCAGCCACGCAACCCAAGTGCCTCACAGATGTCAAACACGGCTGTAGACATGTAGAGCACCACATGACTTATATTGATTGGCAGGGTGATAAGCAGAGGTCAAAGAAACAGACGGGTGAGGGAATAGAGGTTTTGTGGCTACCCAAAATAAATATGAATTTATTGAGGCAGTGTGTCCCAGAAGAAGGAAGACCTTATCATTGCTTATGTTTTGGTAAAATTAAATAAAAGAAATAACTGAAATCAAAGTATTCAGGATTTTGGGTGAGTCAGCAACAATGATGATCATTAAAAGGAATTTTCATATATCTGGAAGAAAAGCGTCGTCCCAAGGACAAGGCACTGTTGAGAATAAAGTTGTATCGGTTTGTATACAGATACAGCGCAATCATAACCAATCACTGAATGTTATACGCAATATCTTAGAAGCATTTGGCAGCCGATCGAGTGGGCGTGCGTGGTGAACCGGTCGAACTATTTGAGGAAATGGAAAAAGATTTTCTTCGTCTCCTTTCCTACCGCCGCTAATATCGGCTGAAGTCGAAGTCGCCAATGCCTATGGTTAATAGCCGCTATGCTGGCAAAAGCGCGAAAGCGAAAACCAACATATCAAAACGTGAGCGAAGCGTTTAAATGTCAAACGGTTAAAGAATCATCCATCAGCGAGATGATACCCCATACCTTACTCGCAGATGCATTGCCAATCTCCTGGTCAATGGTAGCTTTGAAAAGGATTTGGAGGAAATATCAACGGCAGGGCAAATAGACAACATCCTTCTGTTACCCAAAGAAGTCGCTACGCAGATGAAATATCCACTAAAGCCCGCCTGCCGCCGTATCGCGTCGCTGGCGCATGGTCGTCTGTATAACAATTCTGCCCCACGATATTATAATGAGATAAAGGATATACTACAGAAGGGTGATGATGCTTCCTATATATCTATATGGATGAAGATAATGGCGATATCTCCTGAATATAAACCAAAAAACTCATAAGAACAATACGAGGCAAGGATTATTTCTCAAAGCACGTCCAATAATAGCAAACAATTAGTAAACAACTATGGAACTAAATAATAATAAGACAGCACCTATTGTGCAAATAAAATGGATAAGAATCAGTTATCTCTCTTTGATTTAATGTACAGAATGAGGTTTTACGGCATGGCAACTGCTCTTGAAGAAAGTCTAACAACCACAATTGCAGATACGATGACACCAGATGCCTTTTTATCTTGGGTTTTATCTCGAGAATGGGACTGATTGCCTGCAGCAGCCATTGAAAGACCCATAAATCAGCAGGGTTTAATATAAAGCCTATCCTGAGCAAATAGATTATAATATCAATCGCAACCTTAGCTAAAATGTGGAGAGAATACTCACTTGATTTTTTATCAAGCAAGGACGCAATATATTTACATTACTGGTTCATCAGGAACTGGTAAAAGTTTTATCGCTACAAAACAGAAGCCATCATGCTTGTAAAATGGTATTAGAACGATGTATGCTAACATGTCAAAGCCGTTGGGGACACTTACAAGTTACAAGAACAAAGGAACGTTAGAAACAGAGCTGGGCAGAAGATAGAGCGATGTCGTCATTAACTCTCGATGATGCCTTCCTTTGTACCTGTAGATGCGAGTTATCCCATATTACTTGATATTATAGAAGATAGGCATGGCGCGAAGTCGATTATCATATCTTCTCAACTTCCTGTAGACAACTGGCGCGATGCAATAGGCGACCCTACCGTGCAGATGCTGCAAAATGATAACCGTAGCCTCATATCACAGAACTAACTGAGAAAGAGTCTAGAGACAAAGCAGTTATCGTCAAGTGAAGAAGGAATAAAATGACCCACCTGACCAGGGCATTTAGTGCCTAATAATAAATCGTTCACTGGTCTAAAATACTTGCCAGGGTGGGTCAAATTAGTGTGGCTTTTCCAAATGGTGTTCCACTCGGAACCCAGGATAATCTAGCCGGTATCAGTGAGAAGGAACAGGGGTGAAGAATCTACAGAAGCCGGAACTTTTCGCACACTTTGTTCGAACGATTAAGGCTGAACAGACAGATTAGAGATAACTACAACCCAAAAAGGATGAAGGGTACTCCACCATGGCTACGGAGTGCCCTGAAGCACAGTAGCCACGAATCCTGGGAAAGACACTTCGTCGGTGAGAAGGCAGCCAGAGTTCTACCATATCCAATTCTACTTGCATCACTATCCCAAAAAGACAGCTAAAATCATTCTATATGGACTTATTCCATCACAAGCATGGTGGTGGTATCCATATTGTGGTAATTGACGGTACTACGACTGATACGCTCACAACGATGAAACGGAAAGTAGCCATTGTAGATGAACTGTACCGGATTACAGGCACATATACAATACCTGTATTGTTTTAGTAAGCCGCCACTTTTGTGCCCACGGCATAAAGTTGTGCGGGCATATTGAATGGAACTTCAACGGGCATGGTGGGTATTTTCCATAGAAAAGGACGACAATCCTGAATATTCGAATGTAAAGGCATTGAAAGTCCAGACGGGAGCCCATTAGATGTTCCAATGATACTTTCGGTTGATACAAAACCAGCTTGATTCATCGGCGCGGGGAGAAATCAACAGATATAAGGCACTATGAACTTTGCTGTCATCAACCTACCGGACCAAACTAAGGCTTTCATACCAGGAACTTTGTGAGGTGTGCTGATGGCGAAATGAGATCAAAGATCGAACAGCAAAAAGTACATTGCATATATGAAAGAGCAGCGCATATTGACGCAAGATACAAAGTGAAACTATCAAAAAGGGAAGAACTATGTTAATACTTAAACGATACTCAGAAACAGATTGGTGCAAACAATTGTTTGATAAATTAAAAACTGCTTGAATAAACTCGACCAGTTACTTGTCCTGCAAGAGCAACTGTCGACACAACTGTCCACCTTTGAAACCGGAATATCTGGATATCATAGATGTTTAGAATTCAAAAGCGAGCAAAAGACCATATAACTGTCAGCGGGTAAGATCCCATTTCAAAGCTATTTGTATGCCGTTTCTTCAGAAGAGATTGATAGTATACTACGTAAGCGAGGTGCAAAAATTCTCTTCAAAAATTAGATTCTTTCAATATTCTTCTGCTGTTCATTGGGAACAAAATTAATTATTGAAACAAAATATTGGTGGTCATTTTGTTCATTATTCGTGCAACGAATATTATTGAACAAGTAATAAAATGATGAACAAAAAGGGAAGAAATAACATATTATAGAACAGGCAAGTGCAACAAACAATGGGAAAGATCATTATCACCATGATTTAACCCCACGTAAAGTAACCCTATACTTAGTGACGTTGATTTAGAATAGACCTCGTTCTAGAAAACGAGGTGAATAAAATAACATTGGTCATATTCAGGATTTGATAAGTGTGTGTTGAAACGCTGTGAAACCTTATTTTGTTTATAGCACGATATGTTCAACCAGGTGTTTATAACATTTTACGAACGGCAGGCATTAATTTTGTAGGACAATTGGTAACTATCAAATCCTATATACAAAAGGCAAGAAGTTGATTTTTCAACTCTTTCTCACACAGGTGAAAAATCGATAGCGCTTGGCTTATCCAATCTTCAAGAAGCAGGCTGGTGCTATTTTATTTATTGCAAGATGGGTATTGCCGGTAAACTTTTTGGAAATCAAAGAATTAGTGCGACGTTTCGTTAGGGTACTATAAAAATGTACTTATTGAATTAGAAACTCGAAAGTTTGTATTGACTACTAAAAGAAAGTATACTGAAAGATAAACGCAGTTGCTTGATCTATGGTGAAATTATCATCATGTTCTTAAGTCAAACTTTTGTGAAGCATTTTGCCTTCGAGATGAATAGTTCATCAATAATGGATAAATAGTGCTACTGGAAGGAATATGCTGGGGTGGGAGAGAGTGTGCTGTTATCAAATTATATTTAACTCACAAAAGTTTGAAATATATACTGATGTGAAGCTAGTAATTCACGAAAACAGGTGCCATGCGTGCAACAGAAGGAGAAATTACATGTATCAGAAGTTTTGAAAGGCGTAATGCCAATAATTTTTTATTTATGCAGACTTATTAGGTGATGGCAATAGTCGCCGATAGCCGCAATAAAATATTGTAATGATGAGCTAAATTTCGGCAATAAGATAGACAATCACTCTTTGGTTGAACTATTAAGAACCGCCAGCGAATGTTTTGAAGAGGTAGACAAGATCTCTTTTGTAATTGGTAACTGCATCGTGATATACTGATACAGCAATTAGTAGGCATTAGCTCTGGTCGAAAACGAGAGATTTAGATTTAGCTATTGCTATCCCTAATTGTAAAGCTTCGACGTAAATAAAGCAGATGCTTTTATGCATGGTTTTACCAAGGATGAAATGTACTAAATTGTCAGCTATGCTTGCAAACATATTGTTCCTTACGTAAAAGAAGATGATATATTTATTAGCCACCAAAGGAAGAGGCCATATGTCTGTGAAAGGTTATGAGGAGGTACTAAAAGATGCTATAACCATAAAGCATTGATAATGCACGCCGATATCAAGCCAGGTACTACCACGGACTTTTTTATCCAGTTTAATGCTTGGTTAGATCGTAACCTGCAAACACAACAAAGATGCTGACTGATGGGGTTTATCATTGAGAACCACTCTGCAGCCACGAAACATGGCGTGTACCAAGGCGTCTGATTGGGACGATTTTTGATGAGTTTATTGTCGGCATATTGGCTGCTGCAATGACATTGTTGGTTTTCCCACAAAGTATTTGTCCTATTATGAAAATGTCTCACAAAAGGAAATCACAAAGAAGAGGACACAGTAGGCTTCTTCAATGCAAATATTGGACTGTAACCCGCCTCTTCAGTATGAGCAAGTTTTATATGCATTCCAAAAATGATAGAAGTTTTAAATAAGTTTTACCCTGATGAAGATATGTACATTTTCAAAGCATAGCAGCTAACGAAAAGAATGGAGACTTTTATTCTTCTGAAGAAAATAGCAGACGGAACTTTGGCTGACTTGCTGATGGTATGGGAGGATTAGATTTTTCCTGAACAGGCGTCGAAAACGTTTCTAGAAGTAATCCTTTGATTACTTTGAAAAGTTACAAGGCGTCTGCTCAAAGATTATTCAAGAGAGCTTAGAATATGCCGATAAAACCTTACGCAAGGCATGCTACCAAAGAAAGTGTAAGATGGGTACTGCCCTCACGCTCGTGTATCTGACGGATAGCTTTATTATACTTCATTGGGTGATGTTCGTCTCATATCATGAACATATTAATGGGACAATCACACTGCTAACGTCCGATGATGTAATCAACATTGGAGGTAGAGTTACCTTATAGTCTGCATTAATGGAAGAGGGTACAGAACCCAAATAGAAGTATATCAAATGTCAGTACAAACAGGAGATCGTCGTTGCACTTTTGTAGCGATGGCTTCTACATATGATGGGTGAGTACTTGCAACAGAGAACTCTCATCACCTTACAATGTAAGGAAGATGATTCTGTGGTTGAAATTAATATAAAATAAAAGTTAGATTTCGACAGCAATATATATACTACCGAAATCTAATCTTCTATATATTGAGAATTAGTGCCCATTTTGACGAAAACCTCGTGAACGACCATCCTCACTGTCTTCATGTATCTTAGATTGTTATTATCTATTTGGTTAGGTAGTCCACTTCATGATATGGATTTGCTGCATGTTCTACATCTCCTTTTGCCTCTTTATTGGTAGAAATTGTCAATGCAATCTTTCTGTCCAATTCAGCAGCTTTTATTTTAAAATGAGCGAAGCTCGTCCTCTTCTTCCACGACTGCACGGTACTGTTGGTGTAACATCCTTATTGGCTGTTACCTTCTCCATTTCCTCTCATGCGACTCTCATCACTTGGAATACGCTCGAAAGCATTAATGAAGTTTTGACAGGCAAGTTTCGGGTCTGTTGTCAACTTACCATTATTATAGGTATAGTAGATACCTCCCGTCTCTGTACAAAGAAGTGGTCCACCAACAACAAACAACCTGAAGTACTCTCTGTCTTAATCAATGAAACCATAGATTTCACACCTTATACTCCCTTTGTGCGTTTTTTCAATTCATCTCCCAAACGTGCAGCACAGTCTTTGATGTCTGTACCGTCTCCAGCTAATTTCGATAATCAGTTATTGATAGAAAAATCCTTCCGTATCACGCTTCACACGCTTCTCAAGCAAAGAGACAACCAGACTGTGCCTCCTTTGATTATCCGTATGGAAGGACACGGAGCTGTCATTCTCGCCAATCCTTCTCCCGTTGCGGCATCGCGCTCACGGAGAAAGTTCTACGCTCGGATTCCAAGGTGGCAAATCTTCTTGTCGAGTTTGGCTTTCTCTAACAAGTCTGTATTACCGGACAGCACAGCAACATACTCTGAGTAGTTCATGTTGCCGTCCTCGTCCATCGAGCCCTCGTCGACAGGTACGGGAGCCGAGCGTGTTTGTCTTCAGCTGGTTGATGGTGTGCCGTCTATTATGCAGCAGATTGAACTTGTAGCCGCAGCGATCGCTCACAGCACAGATAATTACTATGCCCGATCTCTTGTTGTTCGCAAATTCCTTGGCGATAAGATTCCCTGCGCACGGCTCGTCCGTTGCGTGTTGCTCTAAGTTCGAAGTGCCAAGGCGCGTCCGCAGATGACGGACCGCCACGGCACGTTGTTGCGCATTCACTCGTAGCCAAGCAGAGTTGAAACCAAAGATGATACGTATGTCTCCACGGTTCATCGCATCTTACCATCGCTTTCTTTGCCTTCTCGTTTTGCACCCTGAATGAAGCGTATCTCATAGACGGGACATGATAGTCCCCTTACCAACTTACGCTTATCTCAGAACAGACGTCTATCTGCCCGGTCAGTCCCCAAATCAGAGAAACAAACTGCGTTCCTTTTTGTGTATCGTACCCTTTTGGTAATAAAGCCATTGAGCATCCAGTGACCAGTCTTTGTTGTCTAGGCGATCTGAGTAAGCATCATCAATCATGCGCAAATCTGCTCATCTGTGGGCGTAGTCTGTTGCAATTAGCATTTTGGTTTTCCTCGCTTCCCACCAGTGGTGTTTCGTCCCAAGATTGTATATCACACTTGGCAAACTCCATCAGTTTGCCGATAAAACCTCCTGTCAAAAATGGTGGTATGTTATGCAGCCCCTCGTCTTTCCTGGCGGTCAGTCACCGATGTCCTTTGGCTGCACGGAAGTCGCAAATCTCCGCACAAAATCATCTCACAAATAGTAAAACTTGATTATTAGAAGTCTGATGATATGTGTCAAAGGGTGAAACGAATAAGAAACAAGCGAGTTTCTTTCCCAGTCTTTACCCTGCATTGGCTCAGAGAACACTTAATCATTGCAAAAGCACAGATAAAACGAATATTACAATATCCTCGAGTGATATTTTACCACAGGAAGTGTTAAATCCGTGCATTTCGGATTTGTTGTTTGTCTTTCTTTGTATGTGTCTACATCTTAACAATATGCTAACCACAGTGTATGAGCATGATGAAAGACAGTCTTGGCTGTAAATATATTTTCAGTATTATTCTTCTGGGGAAACTGAGACCAGCGCAGGTTTCACTCCATCCGGTTAGGTGTGTCCGTTTGGTTGTGCAGCATGTCTGTCAACACAGGAATGTGGATAAAATCCTTGTTCCCTGAAGACTATTATTCCAATTACAATTTCAAAGACAAGTGGCAGTTTACTCCAACAGTTGGTGTATTTGCTCAGTATCATGCCGATGGTTCCATCATAGGTGTTGAAGGTGGATTTAGCTATTGGCAGAAGGCATCACAACTTGTCTATAATGATAATAAGGAGTTAAACTATAAGGTTACACCTCGTTATAATTACATTGGCATATTAGCTTTGTTGAAGATCTATCCTTGGTGCAAAGGCTTCAATATCTCAATTGGTGGACGTGCGGGAGCTAATTTTAATGGTAAGGGCATATCTTACGAGAGTAATCAAGAAGACAGTAAGTTTGCAAATTATCATTTTGCCACTGTCGCAGAAACAGAACGGCTGATGAAAGAGAAACTGACGGGACAGCCTGACATTGCCGTTGGCGGTGGTTTTGGATATGAAATAGGCAACCACTGGGCTATAGACTTACGTTACTTTTACGGACTGAACTCTACCATCAAGACTGAGCGTAATGACTATAACTGGGCAGAACATTCAACCCACGGACAGAACATAGAGCTTAGTATCAGCTATCTTTTTAAACTTTAACCCTTATGAGTTTATCTATGAAGGACAAGAGCAACAGCAGGAAACGTTATATTCTGGCAGGAATCTTTCTTGGCATAGCTGCTCTTTTGGGTATAGAACGCTGTGTTAATGACGAAGCAGAGTCTGAGCAGCAGTATAGAACAAAAGACAGCAGACAAGGCACCATCACAATCTTCTACACCGCAAGTCTCTTCTTCTTTAGACAAGACAAATGTGCAGAAGGATTCGGGACGTTCAGATTGTGTATATAATAAGCTGGGGAATGTGCCCAGAAACGTTACAAGTATCAATACAAGGAAAATTAAAAAGTCAAGCATGACAAGGAAAACCGCTAATGACAAACATTCCTCTTCAGAGCAGACTATCCTTTCTCCATCATTATCAACTGACGTTTCATCTGTAAACGATAAAACAGCCAGTATAAAACACGAGACGAAAGAACCAGACAATGAACCATCTAATCTAAAAACAGGGGAGCATGTTCTTGACAACTCTATGAATAGCCAGCCCACCATCGTAGAGGAAAATCCGAAAGATACATCATCTTTGATAACTTATTCTTTTCCTCACCATCATCTTTTTCGGATTGGACTCAGAGCTGGAGTAGGTTATTCCAGCATTTCAGGATTAAGCAGTATTATTGAGAACTATGACATACGCCCTACTTTCACAATGAGTGAACGTGGTGGTATAAATCCTCGTATTGGTGTCTTTGGCACATGGCAATATCGCAGATTAGGTGCTGAGTTGGGCATTGATTACACCCGTATTCTCAGCAAGCTGATAGAGCACAAAATACCTGAAAATGTAACCGAGACTACACGATTTCATTATAATTTCATTACTCCACAAGACCCTGCTTCGTTTCTATGCTTTCCCAAAGTTCTATATGGGAGCAGGAATTAGTGCTGCTATTCCGTTTGGCAGCCGTAATATCGATTTTACTAATGACCGCATTGGAGAGGTATACCGACAGCAGGCTGAACGTACACAGGATCATCTGAGAGAATCTGTCAAGGCACGAGTAGCATTCATTCCTACCATAAAGATTGGCTATGTTGATGTAAAGAACGGTCTGGAGGCAGGACTGGAATACGGTTTCGGATTTAATGATATGCTCCGCACCAGTGCCAATGACTATGGCTATCAGGAGCGTATGAATAATCTTCAGACTGTCAGCCTTACCATTGGCTACAGTCTTCCACTTGGCAAAGCTAAATAAGCAGTATCCTCGAATCATATTAAACAGTCTCTATATGAAACATAAATACCTCACAGTAGTATTCTTCTTTATATCCACTCTTTCAGCTACAGCTCAGACCCCAGGTGGTGTAGATAAGCCAATGGTATGGTCACACGATTCTACCTCTGTCCGTGTCTCTGCTGGTGCTGGACTTACCTATATAGGCGTAAGTAAGGTATATGGCGAGAAAGAACAGGCAATATGGTCTCTTGGAAGCGGAAAAGCGATCACTCGTATGCAGACAACTGAGCGTGCTGCTAACCTTGGCGATGGTACTTTCATGAATTATGCCAAGGACTCGCTGCCTGAAATGCGACTTTACAGCTATACTACTTCTTCCAATATGGGCAACGGTCAGACTCTGCATATCGGTAGGAATGGGAACGCTAAGTTGCCTGTAAAGAACCTTGATGGTAGAACTGTTGAGTATACAGTCTTCGATCGCCGCCTTTCTGATACTGAACGGTGCCGTGTGGAAAGCTATCTTGCTTTGAAATATGACGTGAGTCTTCGCAGCAGTTACCTTAATTCAAGAAGCGAGGTTATTTGGAATAGTTATACCAACAAAGCCTATAGTCACCGTATAGCTGGTCTCATCTCAGACAAGGCTTCTGCCCTACATAAGACAAGAGCCAAGAGCTGTGAGGAAGATGGTTTCCTTACAATCAGTATGAGTAGGCCTCTTGAAGATGGTGAGAGTATTCTTTGGGGTGACAACAATGGCAAACTGTCTTTCCGTCAGAATAAGGCCTACGGCAAGTGGCTCGGTAGACGATGGATGAATGCAGCAACACGAGTTGACAAGCCTAATGTTGATGTTGTAGCTGATGGTAAGCAACTACGCCAGATACAGCCTCTTGCAGAAGGGGAGAGCTACTACCTTGCCGTTGATCCTACAGGAACGGGGAGTTTTCCTGTCAAAAACCTAAGCTATCATAAGGCAAATACGACAGTTGGTGACAGTATTGTCTTTAAGAATATACCGTTAGGTAAACGTGATGTATTCACGCTACGAGCTGCCAAAGATATGTTTACAACAATAGAAGTAAAGCAGCCAACGGAGAAGAGCGGCAGCACAGGAACACTTTCTGTCAGAGTAACAGGTGGTATCGCCCCTTACAAGATGACCCTACAGAGAGAACACATGTCTGTTTTCAATCGTACTACAAGCGACAGCATACAATCTGCTGACGGACTCATAGAAGGGAAATACCTTCTTACGACGACAGACCATGTGGGCAACAAGGCTGAGAATGAGTTTCAGATTTCGAAGACAGGTATCACAGAGATTCCTTCCATGAACCCTTCTGACGGAAGTAGTGACTTCTTTGCAAATGTAAGTGTAAGTCCTAATCCAACGACGAATGGATATGTCAGTGTGCAGGTGGAACTGAGCGAAGTAGCTCCATTGGATATGGCACTCTATACGGCGGGTGGAGCTCTTGTCAGTCGTCAGACTAATATGCCTGATACATATTTCTCAACCAAAGTCTATCTTCCACAGACAGGTGTTTACTTATTGACTCTGCAAAGTGGTAGCAAAGAAAAGACATTTAAACTGGTGAGGAAGTAATTCTTTTTCTATCCTTTATAAATTTTCCAACACAAGTATATATATTGAGGACCTTTAGGCCTGAAACAAAATAGCAAGAATAATGAAGTATTCTACACATTCACTCCTCCTTCCGTTCCTGTTGCTGGCAGGAATCATACTAAACTCCTGTAATGGTGGAAGTAGTCGTTCTGCTAAAGAAACAGTAATCAGTGATTCTACATGTACTGATACAGTCTCTTCTGTACAAAAAGAAAGCATTTCCCGAAAGGCTACTTCCTTACATACACAAGTTAAGGACAGTGTACAGAACTCTTCTGTGAAGAGATTCTCCAAAGAAGTTGTAAGAAATCAAAAGGGGAATCGTGTAGATACTCACAAGCCGAACAGGAAATCTGCAAGACTTTTTGCAGACTTAGGCAAACGTACCGTCAGCAAGTTCTTTGCTAACTCCGACAGCGATACGCTCAATGTTGGACGTGCTCAGCTTGCCGTTCCACGTGAGGCTATGGCAAAGGGTAAAGTTCTTAGTATTACACCACTTAGAAAAGGTGAACTACCAACTTTGCCTACTGGTATGGTGAATGTTACAGGTGGCTGTGATACATTAATGGCAAGAACCGATACGGTGTCAGGTTATCGCTTCTTACCTCATGGTAATCACTTCGTCCATCATCTAGCAAGTATTTCTGTCCCCTACGATAGTACGTTGATACCGAAAGGCTATACAGTAGATGATATTCACACCTATTATTATGATGAACTGCACCAACGCTGGACAATGCTCCAGTCGAAAGGTATTGATACCAAGCGTGAGGTGGCAATGGCAGAGACTTCACACTTTACGGATGTCATCAACGGTATTATCAAGGTTCCAGAGAGTCCCGAAACACAGAACTATGTCCCTACAGGTATCAGTGAGCTGAAGGCTGCTGACCCAGCAGCAGGTATTCAGCAGATTGAAGCTCCATCAGCTAATCAGAATGGTACGGCGTCACTGTCCTATCCTTTCGAAGTTCCTGCAGGACGTAATGATATTGGTGTAAGTGCCGGCTTACAGTACAGCAGTGAGGGAGGTAGTAGCTTTGTTGGCTATGGATGGAGTCTTCCTGTACAGAGCATTGATATAGAGACACGATGGGGTGTACCACGTTTCGATGATAAGTCAGAGAGTGAGAGCTATCTTCTCATGGGACAGCAGCTCAGTGACCGACTCTATCGTAGGACTGATTCTCTGGCAAGACAAGCTGACAAGCAGTTCTATCCAATGACTGAAGGTGGTTTCAGTAGGATTATCCGAAAGGGTAACAGCCCGAAGAACTATTACTGGGAAGTGACAGGTAAGGATGGTACAGTCTACAGTTATGGTGGTCATGGTGGTCATGTAAGTGATGCTACTTCTCTTACCGACACCAAAGGGAACCGTATCAAATGGGCACTTGACCGTGTTACCGATGTCCACGGGAACTTTGCCGCTTTCCATTACATGAAGTCTGGCAATAACCTTTATCCGGAACGCTATACATGGACAGGATTCGGGGAGACGGAAGGACTGTATAGCATTGAATTCAATATTGACTCTACAGCCACAGACCGAAAAGATGTGACGAGTAGCGGAAGACTTGGCATTATGCAAAAGGACAAAGGGCTACTCCGTAAGGTCATAGTGAAGAATAATGGTCAGCAGCTCCGCAGCTATACCTTAAACTATGAAGAAGGACCGTTTGGCAAGATACTGCTAAGGAGCATTGATCAGAACGATAGTAGGGATGGTAAGGTTGCTACACAATCTTTTGACTATTATAATGACCTCAAAAATGGGCTTTTCTCTTCTAAGGCAGAATTATGGAAAACTCAATCTGACGACTATGAATCATTACTGAAACACTCTGTTCGTGGATGTAATGATAATCTCAGTATGCTGGGTGCTGGTTACTCCTCTAGTAAATCTGTAGGTATGGGAATGTTTTTCGGCTTCGGTCTTACTATCGGAACACTGAATGTCGGAACGACTGGTACGCACAGTTCGAGTCGAAATATAGGTAAAGTTGCTTTTGTCGACATAGATGGTGATGGGCTACCTGATAAACTTTTTCAACAGTACGGCAAATTATTCTATCGTAAGAACTTGAATTCTGATGCTGTAAAGACATCCTTTAGTAACCCTATCGCAATACAAGGGGTTAATTCCTTCTCAGAAGGAAAGAGCAAAAGTTTTTCCATCAGTGCTGAAGTTGCAGCCGAGATAGGGAAGGTCGGTAAAACCAAGGGGACTGCGGGTATCAGTTATACCCGTACAACAGGTAAGGACAAGACAAGTACCTTTCTCTATGATTTTAACAGTGATGGCCTTACGGATATAGCTGTAAATGGACGTGTCTATTTTAACCATATAATAGATGGAAAGCCTGTCTTTACTCCAAAAAGTGGTGTTACAGATAATCCTGTTATTGAGAAAGGTTCTGCCATAGATAGCCATTTTGTACCAGACTACAGGCTCATCCGTGACTCTTTGGAAAAGGAATATCCGCTGAATGATGCTGTCCGTATGTGGCGTGCACCATTTGACGGAACGGTCAATATTAAGAGTGTGATTGAGAAGATAAGTAGCCAAGGTGATGGTATCATATATAGTATACAGCATGAGAATGAGGGATTCATGATTCGAGACTCCTTGTTGCAGGCTGGAAGTAAAACACATAATCTTCATTGTAGTGTACAGGCTGGTGACAGACTTTTCTTCCGTCTTCAGTCCAGATATGATGGAGATAATGACAAAGTGCTTTGGAATCCAATCATTACCTATACCTCCTTACCAGTTGGTAAGGACAAGTATCTTTCATCTGATTTGAAAGTATACGACAGCAAAGCTGATTACATTGAGGGTGAAAGCGATGTTGCTGTCTTCAACCGTACAGGTAAGGTAAAGCTTCATGCCCCTTATACAAAGGAAAAAACCTCTGATGATGTCATGCTTACTGTCACACGGCAGGATATTCATGGAGAAACCATCATTAAACGTATCATTCTTCCAGCTGATACAATTATCAAAGGAGCATATGACTATATGGCTGATGTGAGCGAGGAGGATTCAATATCTCTTAATTTTGTTATTACGACAACTTCGCCAATAGACTGGACCAAAGTCCGATGGGAGTGCAGTTACCATTATGATGATGAAACAGATGCTGTCCGCCTTGTAGCTTCCCGTAGGATGTTCAACAAGCCTGTCAGTATTGCTGCAAGTAGAAACCTAAAGCCTGATGTAACATCTTTGGGTAAAAAATTCCGTCCAGTACTATCCATTGTTCCAGTTCTTTCCGTCCTGCGTGAGAATAAGGATAATGACAAGGATACTGCAGCCGTCTATCTTACTTTACATGACAAAGATGGACAGCCAGTACTACATCATACCTGTTGGTTAGGAACCTCTAATACACTTAAGGCTGATACTATCACCGTTAATGATACTACACTTATCAAACGGCTATCTACAGGAAAGATAACGGCAACCTTTGCTATATCAAATGAACTGTCAGCATCAATTCAAGCTAAGGTACGGTTCCTACGTGATAGTCTTTCTTACCAAAGTGCCACATCTACAGTTGTTACTGCTGAACAGCGTGTTCTTGTGGATACGTTAGAGGCTTGTGTGTTCTCTGGATACAACTCGGTTGACTATGGCAGCCTTTATCGTGGTTGGGGACAGTTTGCTTATAATGGTAACAAGGCGTACTCCTCTCGCCCTATCGAAGTGTCTGCCTTGAGGATTGACAGGGAAAAATACAAGAATATTGCTGAACATTATCATTCTACACATGACGGGAATAAACTTGTAGAGAATCTGACCCCAATCAATGAGCAGCGTTTTCTGGTGATGGGTTATAATACGAACAGAAGAATGTTTGTCGGAGGTTCTGAACATGTTTTCATTACTGTAGACACAATAAGTAGTTCCCGTATAGGTGAGGATGTAATCCAGATAGATAGTGTCAATTATGCAGAAAATGCAGGAGAACTGTCTGCCCCAGTGCTTGTCAGCAGTTCAAAGAGCAATGGCTACAGTGTCAGCGGCAGTTTCTTATTTGCAGGGCTAAGCGGAAGTAAGACTACACAGACCTCTTACAGCAAGATTGCTTTAATGGATATCAACGGCAATGGTTACCCAGACTGGCTGGATGACAATGATGGTGCTATTATTGCACAATATACAAAATCTACAGGAGTTCTTGGTAATGAACGGATGAAGATAGATGTAGGACAACCAGAATTTAAATCTGAAGCATGGACAATTGGGGCAAGTCTTACCGCAGAGAAAGCTGTTATCAAAGAAACAGAAAAAGGCAATAATTCTAATGATGCGTCAGCTACTCCTGTAAGCTCTCAACGCTACAAGGCCACACAGACGAATGGAAACATCATGCTGATAGCTATGGAAATAATGCATCAAATGGTAAAATGACGTCTCCAAAAGCGTCGGTGAGTGCCAGTGGTGATTTCACTTCTGGAAAACGCTCTCATACAGAAAGTGATTGGACAGACCTCAACGGTGACGGGACTTCCTGATATGCTCTATATGGTGATAAAGGTTAAAGTATGGACTTGGTTATGACTTTCACCGATGAACAAGTCAGTGGAGTGTCAACGGTAGAATCTTCTGAAAATAGTACTTGGGGTGCTGGTTTAGGAACCAAGATTCCAGTTCTTGGAAGTGCAGATATATCTTTTGGGTTTAATGGAACTCGTACTACCACAAAGAACAACAACTCTTTTGTTGATGTCAATGGTGATGGCTTACCAGACATGGTTACCCGTGATGGAGAAAAAGTTCACTATAACCTTTAATACTGGTGCTGGTTTCATGCCGAATGCACATGAGGTAAATGGGCAAATTAATCAGTCTTTAGCAACTTCTATTTCCAAGTATGGTAATTTCTCTGTCTCTATTCCTATTCATATCTGGATATTGAGATTCAAACTTACATTCAAAGGAGTAGATTCTTTGTCTGATGGTGTCAGCTATACTGAAACAGCCTTGAGAGATATCGACGGTGACGGACATCCAGATATTATTGTCGCTGATGGGGCAAAGCAGCTTGTTGTTTATCGTAACCTTACGGGCAGAACGAACATGCTGCGCTCTGTGACGCTTCCTTTCGGCGGACATATTAATGTCAACTATGAGCAGACAACTCCAAGTTACGATTTGCCGGGACGTCGCTGGGTGATGTCATCTGTTGAGACTACGGGTGGATACAAGGAGAACGGAGCAGTACGAAGCAAGAATACCTTTGAATATAGCGGTGGCTACCGTGATCGTCGTGAGCGTGACTTCTATGGTTTCAAGCAGGTACGTACCAATCAGATAGACACAGAGAATGGTGAAAGAATCTATCGTTACTCCGTACAGACTTATGGTAAAAACAGGGATTACTATGCTCATGGGCTTGTTACGAGTGAATATCTCTATACCGCTGATGGAAAGAAACTGCAGGGTGCTGTCTATGACTACGACCTGAAGACACTCGCCGTTGGTAATAATACGACAGATGCTGTTGTCTTCCCTGCTCTAAAGACACTCGTTCAGAGTAACTTTGATGAAGCCAGTGGGGACAGTCTGGCGGTTGCTGTCAGCAATACTTACGATGACTATGGTAACCTGCAGGGATATAAGGAGACGACAACGGGCTATAGTTTAGAGGCAGACATCAACTATCATAAGATAGCCGACAAGTATATCGTCAGTGTCCCGAGCCATATCACTGTCAGCAGTGGTGGTAAGACTTACCGTGAACGTAGCACGAAGGTGGACGGCAACGGTGAGATAACGGAGATCATGCTCCATAACGGTGACAAGCCATCTGTTTATAACATGACTTACGATGGCTATGGTAACATCACACGCATGACGAAGCCGGAGAACTACAATCATCAGCGTATGTTCTATGCTTATACGTATGACGACCGCTATCATAGTCTTGTGACAAGTGTCAAGGATGCATACGGCTATAGCTCCAGCACGGCTTATGATGGTCTTTGGAATGCTCCGTCTGTAACGACTGACCTTAACGGGCAGAAGATGGAATACACCTATGATGCCTTAGGACGTCAGCAGACGATTCGTGCTCCGTATGAGATTGAAAGCGGTCAGCCGTTTACTATCCGTTTTGAGTACTTCCCTGCAGAGCGTAAGGCGCATACCATCCATTATTCTAAGGACGGAAACATTGACACTTATACCTTCGCCGACTCGCTGATGCGTGCCGTTCAGACAAAGCAGACGGGTGTGGTGTGGTCTGGTGGTAGCAATCAAAAGGTCTCTATTGTCAGCGGAAGGGCTGTCATCGATGCCTTCGGACGTAACATTACAGCTTATTACCCAATGACGGAGAGCTATGGTAACATCAACACTTACAACCATGCTACAGGTGATCTGCAGGCAAAGACGGAGTATGATGCGCACGACCGTACCATGAGTGTTACGCTTGCTGACGGCAGTGTGACACGCACAGCCTACAGTATCGGTAGTCATGACGGTGAACCGATGCTTCAGACAACGGTCACGGATGCACTGGGACGACATGCGGAGAGCTATACCGATGCCAAGGGGCGCAACCGTGAAACGGTGCAGCATGCCCGTGGTGAGGATATCACGGTGAAGTACAGCTATGACCCTGTCGGACAGGTGATGACGGTTCAGCATCCTAACGGCAAGGAGACGAAATATGCCTACGACTTGCTTGGTCGCAAAGCTGATGGTGAACCATCCTGATGCTGGTGAAACGAATATGACCTATGATGCGGCGGGTAACCTCCTGACGAAGCTCACGGCAGAGCTTAGGAAGTCGATATCTGACAAGGGTTACATCTCTTACACCTACGACTTCGAACGACTGCATGAGGTGCTTTATCCTGAAAATCTCTTCAACCGTGTTACTTATACCTATGGTAAGGCTGGCGATAAGTATAACCGTGCCGGTCGTCTTGCCCTCGTTGAGGATGCTAGTGGCGGTGAAGCTTATTACTATGGCAGACAGGGTGAGGTGACAAAGACTGTCCGTACGGTGATGGCGAGTGTGGCTGATATAAGGACTTATGTCTATGGTGCTACCTATGACAGCTGGAACCGTGTGCAGACAATGACTTATCCTGATGGTGAAGTGGTGACTTATCACTACAATGCTGCAGGACAGGTTGAGCGTCTGACGAGCAATAAACAGGGACGTCAGAGCGTTATTGTTGACAGGATAGGTTACGACAAGGAGGGTCATACGGTCTATGCGAAACTCGGTAATGGCACGGAGACTACCTATACCTACGACAAGCAGCGTGAGCGTCTGCAGGTGATGAACCTTACAGCGGATGGTCAGACTGTGATGGAGAACAGGTATCGTTATGATGCTGTGGATAATATCCTCGGTATTACGAATGCTGCCAACCCAACGTCGCTGACGAAACTCAACAAGGCGAAGCTGGGAGGAAGGAGTTCGCATACGTATGAGTATGATGAGCTGAACCGCCTTATTCATGCCAGCGGTAAGGCTAAGCGTGCATCGTATGATATGGTGATGTCGTTCGGACGGATGAGTGAACCGCTCACTAAGGTGCAGAAAGTGGACTCAACGACAACTGCTAAGTCTTATAACTTTACTTATAAGTATGAGGACAGCAACCACCCGACGGCTCCCAACACAGATTGGTCACGACCATTACACGTATGATGCCAACGGTAATCCAACGCTGGTAACGAACGATTCCACGAACACTACCCGTGAGATGTACTGGGATGAGGACAATCGACTGATGGTACTCTCTGATAATGGCAAGACAAGTCGTTACACTTACAATGCTGCTGGCGAACGTATCATGAAGAGTTACGGTACGATGGAGGGTGTGTATATCAACGGTGCACCACAGGGTATCACCTTTCCACGAGACGGATAACTTTCACGCTTTATCCAGCTCAAGTAATCAGCTCTGTAACAAGAAATAGATTCACGAAAGCATTACTTTCATTGGTGACAAACGAGTTGCTTCAAGGATAGGGAACAGGTCTGTTTCAATAACGTCTATGGGCGCAAACGGCTCATACGTAACGGCTGGTCAGCAGGACTATGCAGAGCGTATGAATCAGATTCAGACACAGAAGGAAGCATATTATAAGAAGGTGGGTGTAGCTCTGGTGTACCGACAATGAAGGGTGCGTATGGTGACCCCGGAGAATACGAGTGTTGAGTTATAACTCTGTCCTTGACACACTCGGTAACCACGATGTGCCACAGGGTTGGATTCAGACTCCACGCCCCAACACCACACCGAATACTAACCCCGGTCCACCTGTAAGCTGGAATGACCCGAGTAACCCTGATGACCCACAGGCTGGTTATGGTTATATTCCAAAATGACACTACGAAAAGAAGAGACCTTCTTCTATCACAGTGACCACTCGGGTAGTCACGTCTTACATCACAGACGACAAAGCCAACATCACGCAGTATGATGCATATCTTCCATACGGTGAACTGTTAGTTGACGAGCATAGTAGCAGTGAAGAGCTACCGTATAAGTTCAACGGCAAACAGTTTGATGAAGAGACTGGTTTGTACTATTACGGTGCAAGGTACATGAATCCTATGACAAGTTTATGGTATGGGAGTGATCCGTTGGCGGAGAAAGTATGTCACAACGAGCGGATATATACATACGTTGGATAACCCAATAAAATTGGTGGACACTGATGGACGAGACTTTGTGTCCGCAATAACAGAAGGTGTAGGTACTTTTGTTTTTTCAGCAGGTGCAAGTTTTGTTGAGAACTTAATTAATAATGGTGGAAATGTACAGCGAGCCTATAGCCAGATTGATTGGGAAAGTGCAGGAAAAGATGCAGTTGTTGCTGGAGTTATGTCCCTCGTTGTCTCTGGTGCTTCTACAACAAAAATTAATAAAGAAACTTTCATCTATTAAAAGTTGGAAATTCTAATCTTGCCAAGATTTTGGTAAATACAACTGTTAATATGGTAACGAATATCACTGCAGAAGCATGGAAGGAAAAATCTCTAAGCGGAGTTAATTTTAAAGACCCTTTTTTCTCAGCACTTGGTGGTTCTCTAGCAGAAGCTAGGGATTGGGTAAATTATCAAAAAACTGGAAGATTCTTTTTCAAATGCTAAAAAGGTTGTTGAGGATGCCAAGGTTACGTTGAATAGACATAAGGCTCATCGTGGTAGTAATTTTTATGCGTCAAAAACATACGAAGTCTCAATTTGAAAAAGCTACAACCCATGCAAAGTTCTATGAGGAGAAGAGTCTATACCAGAAGGTTCTTTAATAGTATAGGGACGAATGCAGGATCAGAGCTGGAAGTTTTATTTATCAAAAATTTAAGAGATGATGAATCTATATTAAAGGAAGAAGCTACTTGGTATTTCTTGGCTTTTAGCGGGGCTGTGGATACTACTCTATATGGGTGGGATATCATTATAGATACATATTTCTATATGATATCATTAAACATTTTGATTTTTCTATTTTCTTATATAATACTTAGGATAAAGAAAAAAATGCATTACTACTCTTATGTTGTAGGCTGTGCGTTTTTTGCAGTTTGGTTAATCTTTTATAGTATATGCGATTTGAGAAGCAGAAGTTTGAAAGGTTATCTCACCAAACAACTCCCAGTATTGTATTATAATCCAACGGGTACTGAAGGAAGGTGGTCCAGTAGTGGGATAGAAATAGAGTGTAAAGGAAGTAAGAAAAAAATCCCAACAACTCATGAATCAGATAGCCTATATCAGATTTATGGAGACTCCGTTATCAATCATATCGTAGTACGATGCTTGATAAAGGAACCTTTTCCTGATGTATATTATGTAGATAGCGTAGGTATAACTTATAAATAAGTTAGTCCTTTCAAAAATTACATATGGATTTAAAGCTTTTTCATTTTACTTATAGGAAGTATTTAAGATATAAAGAATAGAATTACTCATAAGGGATGATTCTTCTATACTTCATCGTATGATATGGTGATGTCCTTCGGACGGATGAGTGAACCGCTGACAAAAGTTCAGAAGGTGGACTCAACGACAACTGCCAAGTCTTATAACTTTGCTTATAAGTATGAGGACAGTAACCATCCGACGGCTCCAACGCAGATTGGTCATGACCATTACACGTATGATGCCAATGGTAATCCAACGCTGGTAACGAATGATTCAACGAATACTACCCGTGAGATGTATTGGGATGAGGATAACCGCCTGATGGTCTTAAGCGATAACGGCAAGACGAGTCGTTATACTTACAACGCCGCCGGTGAACGTGTCATGAAGAGTTACGGTACGATGGAAGGTGTGTATATCAATGGTGCACCACAGGGTATTACTTTCCATGAGACGGACAACTTCACACTTTATCCTGCAAGTATCCTCTCTGTTAACAAGAATAGATTCACGAGCATTACTTTCATTGGTGACAAACGAGTTGCTCAGTAGGATAGGAACAGGATCTGTTTAATAACGTCTATGGGCGTAACGGCTCATATGTAACGGCTGGTCAGCAGGATTATGCTGAACGCATGAATCAGATACAGACACAGAAGGAAACATATTATAAGAAGGTGGGTGTAGCCCCTGGTGTACCAACAGAGAAGGGTGCGTATGGTGATCCGGAGAACACAGGGTGTTGGTTATAAATGCTGTCCTCACAGAACTCGGTAAACCATGATGTGCCACAGGGGTGGATTCAGACTCCACGCCCCAACACCACACCGAATACTAACCCCGGTCCACCTGTAAGCTGGAATGACCCGAGTAACCCTGATGACCCACAGGCTGGTTATGGATACATTCCAAACGACACCACAAAAGGAAGAGACCTTCTTCTATCATAGTGACCACCTCGGTTCAACGTCCTACATCACAGACGACAAAGCCAATATTACGCAATACGATGCTTACCTACCATACGGCGAACTGCTCGTTGATGAACATAGTAGCAGTGAAGACCTACCGTACAAGTTCAACGGCAAACAGTTCGATGAGGAAACAGGTCTTGTACTATTACGGTGCAAGGTACTTGAATCCTATTACAAGTCTTTGGTATGGAGTAGATCCCTTAGCGGAGAAGTATCCAGCTGAAAGTGCGCATACTTATACACATAACAACCCTGTTAAGTTTATAGATCCAAATGGTAAAGTTGCTTGGATTGCAGTTGGCTGTTGCTGGGGGATTAATAAATGCAGGTATTGCAGCATACCAAGGAAATCCGCTAGAGAGATTGCTGGAGCTGCACTATGGCGCTCGTAAGCGGAGCTTTAATTGCAAGTGGTGCTGGTTTTGTGGCAACAGCCGCAGGTGGTACTGTTGCATCTTTAGGAGAAACGTTGATAGGAAAAGGGCATATAAACAAAAGAGATATTGCAGAAAGTGTTGTAAGTAATGTTGTAAGTGCAGGTATTGGTACTGGAGTGGGTAAAATTATAGAAAAAGGAGCAACAAAGTTGACAGCAAAGGTTGCAAATAAATATGCATCATCAGCTGTTCGTCACGCTTTTCGTAAAGAAGTAAAAAGTGAAATCAAAAAGAACATTGGGTACAACCTGGAAAATATGCAAACAGCTTGCTAATAGAATGGTTAATCGAAGAGTGAGTGTTAATCGTCAATTTGATAGTCACTTTGTTCTTTTTGGGAAAAATGCCACTAATTACCCTGTGCAAACAGCAATTGGCGTGGCAGCAGGAAAAATGACACCTTCAATGTTTTCATATGGTTATTCAACTTATAAAAGGTCTACTTCTAATGGCAAAAGATTTTAATATATATACATATCCTACCTATTGTTATTGATAATGCTAATACCATTCGCATTATCAGTAGGTGATATTATTAATAATCACGGCTAATATGAAAATAATACTTTTTGAGTTTCAGTATTTATAATCATTATTCTTATTTATGGATTAGTAAAACTCGCAATAGAAAATAGGTCATAAATGAGTTAGGCTTACTAATTACAGAAAGAGGAAGGAAATATCGCATATATATGTTCAACACCAATTTTGGGGCTATATGTAAAAATAACTTTTACTAATCGAGGGATCCTTTAATTATTTACTTTTTGGAAAAAGCAGTTTGTGGAGTGTTAATTTTATCGTTTCTGATAGCCATATTGAGAGTTTTTCGCATAAAAAAGGATATAATAGATTTAGATCCTAATCAATGGTATCTAGCTAATATAAAATAAGAGGAGCTTATAATGTTGTTACATCACAGATGCACTGGGACGACATGCGGAGAGCTATACGGATGGTTGAGAGTACATGCTGAGAACCACAGACTTACAAGTACAACGGCAAAGAACTTAATCGTATGAACGATTGGATTAGTATGATTATGGTGCACGCCACTATGATGCAGCGCTGGGAAAATGGATGTGTGTGGATTCCATGACGGAAAAAGTATCCAAATGTCTATAGCTATTGTTTCACACTTAATAATCCTCATCAAATTTATTGATGAATATGGTATAGAAGTTGGAGATCCACCAAATAGGAAGTACTGGATAAAAGGAACCCGATGGAACGAAATGTACTAAAGGAATTTGTTGGTGGTATTGGTGGTGGTATAATAGTTCTTTTTGGATGATCGTGGTTGGCAGAAGAAGGAGCAAATCATTTAATTAAATAAAAGTAAACTATGTTAGTATATAAAAATATCAAATGTTGAGTCTAAATTTTATCAATGAATTTGATACTGCAATTTTATATTCAAAGTTTAAAATATATTTCTGATTTTATTTCCGTCAAGTGCAAGAAGATCAGTTTTCCTTTTTGAGATGAGTCCTACGAAGACATCAATTCCTCTATGATATAGACTCAGAAAGTGAATATCATACTATTAACTCAGTAATTTATACTAAGAATTTAAATTTAAACATAATATCTATGATAGTTGAAGATGAAAGCTTTTTATCTGGGACATCTTTTGATTATTATAGGGACTTTCTCAAGAAGTAAGAGTCTCTGATATTTCGAACATGTGGGAAGATTTATTGGAAACGGAAATAGAGTATTTTAAGATGGGTAATGATGGAGACTCTTTCTATTGGTGCAATCCTCAGATAAATTCAGCAGAGGAAGAGTTCAAATTATTTATTAATGAATTGACAACTGCTACAAAGATGGCAAATCTAAATGAGACAATGGTTTACGAGTAGTACTAAGACGAGTAGTTACTCTTACATCACTGTTGGTGTTCACTAATGTGGAGGCGATATTACTTATGTCAAAAAATGAACGAGGTGTTCCATAGTTACTCTAAACCCTAAAGTATTTTTTATTTTTAGTTACTGTCATTTTTAACATTTTCATAAACTGTTTGTTATCAATGTGTTGTGCCATAATAAAAAGTGATAGGAGTGACAGGAAAATTGAAAAGCAGTCGTTTTTATGGTAGTTGTTCTAATAATGCAGGGGAGATGCTCGCTTGTTATGAAAAGGAAAAGGGCATTAGAAAGGTTGTAATAAAGATTCATACATTGAAAATAGCAGATGGACTTTTTGCAAAGTAAAAGATGCCCTTTCGCAGGGTAAAAGGTGCTCTTTTGAGGTGTAAGAGGTGCCCTTTTGCAGCGTAAAAGGGCACCTTTTAGAAGGGCATTGTAAGTCTTTGGTAAACAATGGACTACAAGTATGAATGCTTTACTTTTCTTTTGATTTTGTGGATATGTAGCTTCAATTTCTTGTAAAAATATTTCTGATTAGTCCGTAATGGTGCTGTGGTATATGGAAGGATGGATAAGTTTACACGAACCTGCGCTGGAGCGTTTTACCACTAACAGCCGTATCTTATAACCATCAGTCGCTCCTTCCACCCAAGGACAAAAAGCCACTTGCATACCATTTTCGTTTTTTGCTGTCATTTCTGTCATTCCTTCGCCTTTAATCATCTGAATATAAACTCATTACACGAAGTGTTAAAAGTGACAGCAACTAAAATTAAAACTTAATTAGGGGTTTTGATGTTTTTCGCTTGGTTACATTTACGCTGCAACGCACCCCATCCTTCCCCGTTTTCCCACTGTATCTAAAGACTCATTTACAAAATAAAGTTGTATATTTGCAGTTGGTACATGCATACGACTTACTTGGTCGTAAAACTGATGGTAGAACCATCCTGATGCTGGTGAAACGAATATGACCTATGATGCGCTGGGCAACCTTCGACGCAAGCTCTCACGGAGCTTTAGGGAGTCGATATCTGACAGAGGGTTACATCTCTTACACCTACGACTTCGAACGACTCCATGAGGTACTTTATCCAGAAAACCTCTTTAATCGTGTTACTTATACATACGGTAAGGCTGGCGATAAGTATAACCGTGCCAGTCGTCTTGCTCGTTGAGGATGCTCGGGTGGTGGAAGCTGTATTACTATGGCAGACAGGGTGAGGTGACAAAGACAGTTCGTACGGTGATGGCGAGGCGTGGCAGACATCAGGACTTATGTCTATGGTGCTACGTATGATAGCTGGAACCGTGTGCAGACGATGACTTACCCTGATGATGAAGTGGTGACCTACCATTATAATGCTGCTGGACAGGTGGAAGTCTTACGAGCAATAAAACAGGGACGTCAGAGCGTTATTGTTGACAGGATAGGTTACGATAAGGGACGGCCCTATACTGAGTTTATACGAAAGCTCGGTAATGGCACGAGACTACCTATACCTACGACAAGCAGCGTGAACGTCTGCAGGTGATGAACCCTACAGCTGATGGTCAGACTGTGATGGAAAAACAGATATCGTTATGATGCTGTGGATAATATCCTCGGTATCACGAATGCTGCCAACCCAACGTCGCTGACGAAACTCAACAAGGCGAAGTTAGGAGGAAGGAGTTCGCATACGTATGAGTATGATGAGTTGAACCGCCTTGTTCATGCAGCGGTAAGGCTAAGCGCGCATCGTATGATATGGTGATGTCGTTCGGACGGACGGTAGAACCGCTGACAAAAGTTCGGAAGGTGGACTCAACGACAACTGCTAAGTCTTATAACTTTACTTATAAGTGTGAGGACAGTAACCATCCGACGCTCCAACACAGATTGGTCACGATCATTACACGTATGATGCCAACGGTAATCCAACGCTGGTAACGAATGACTCTACGAACACTACCCCGTGAGATGTACTGGGATGAGGATAATCGACTCATGGTCTTAAGCGATAATGGCAAGACTAGTCGTTACACTTACAATGCTGCTGGTGAGCGTATCACGAAGAGTTACGGCTACGATGGAGGGTGTGTATATCAATGGTGCACCGCAGTGGGTATTACTTTTCCACGAGACGGATAACTGCCACTTTATCCTGCAAGCATCTCTCCTGTCAACAAGAATCGTTTTACAAAAGCATTACTTTATTGGTGACAAAACGAGTTGCTCCAAGGATAGGGACAGGTCTGTTCAATAATGTCTATAGCGAAACGGTTCATACGTAACGGCTGGTCAGCAGGACTATGCAGAACGTATGAATCAGATTCAGACTCAGAAGGAAGCGTATTATAAGAAGGTGGGTGTAGCTCCTGGTGTACCGACAGAGAAGGGTGCGTATGGTGACCCGGAGAACACTGGTGTTGGTTATAATGCCGTCCTCACAGAACTCGACAATCACGATGTGCCACAGGGTTGGATTCAGACCCACGCCCCAACACCACACCAAATACCAACCCCGGTCCACCTGTAAGCTGGAATGACCCAACCAACCCTGATGACCCCACAGGCTGGATATGGTTATATTCCTAATGGCACTACGAAAGAGGAAACCTTCTTCTATCACAGTGACCACCTTGGTAGCACGTCTTACATCACAGATGACCACGCCAACATCACGCAATATGATGCTTACTTGCCATACGGGGAACTCCTTGTAGACGAACACTCATCAAGTGAAGACCTACCGTGCTCAGTTCAACGGCAAACAGTTTTAGATGAAGAGACTGGCTTTGTATTATTATGGTGCAAAGATACATCGATCCTACATGGCAAGTCTGTGGCATGGGTGGATGCACAAATAGAAAATGCCAAAAGATGGTTTCTTATTCATATTGTTTTGGAGATCCCATTAGGCTGATGGACCCTAATGGAGAAAGACGACTGAAAGAAGAGGCCGCTAGATTTTACTGCACGTGTTTATGGTACTAGAGAAAGTAACCTTGACGGGTAGTGGTATGGCATCTATCGAACATAATAAGACAATTAGTGGTATTACTTTGAGAGGATGAAAATCTGGTTTTAAGTCTGCAATATACAGAAAGGACTTATAGGAAGACGGAATATAGTTTATGCTACTGCAGGAACAGATTTTACTAGAAATGAACGATTGGAAAAATAATATAAAGCAGATTATCAGGAAGTCAGAGCAGTGTGATATGTTCCATGAGGAATGCGGAAAGATATCCCAAGTGATGGTAACTCCGAACTTACATTTACGGGGCACAGTTTAGGTGGTGCTAGCAGCAGCCTAAATGCATGTAAAACAGGACGTGGTGCGCGACATTTAATGCTGCATGGGTAAGCCCATTTACTGGCCTTTTCAATAGAAGTTTCCAAGAATTGATGCTTATATAAACCGGCAAGATGAACTTCATAAGGTTCAGCGGGCAGTTGGAGCCCGATGCAGATGGTTTCACACTATAGATTCAATAGAAGGGCGATTCTAGGGCATAGCATCCAGATTTTTATCGGACTGACATTGAATTAATGAAAGAATGAGATAAAAGGCTAAAATGAGTTATGCAACGTATGTACATGGAGCTCCTTTCATGGTTTCCCAATAAATTATTATATAAATATGAGGCAGGCATCACACATTCTTAAAGTGTTATTCGTTTGTCGCGTGTACAGAGCCCTAACGTAAAAGACATGTTAGGAATGATACCGAGCTGCATAAACATACGCCTGCATGGTCTTTAGCTTAAAGGCTGTCGAAGATGAAGAATGCTACAGAATTTCTGAAACAAGTTTTACAGACGCATATTTCTGTAGATTATCAGATCAGCACAAGCAGACTCTTTTTGATGTTAGCACCTTAAGTACTAATAAAATATGAGATCCGTTAAAATTATTAGAGTTAGGAGCTAATCCCTAATGCACATAGCAGTGACTCCACTAAATACTTTGGAGAAAGTGCAGTCTTATTAGCTTGTCGCTTTTACCAGACCCTCAAGTAGTACTTGGTTTATTACTGAAGTATGAGGAGGCCCAAATTCAGTACAGCTTGTGGAGTTCAGGAGGATGGTTTGAGGAGAGATTGTGCAATAGAGAATTTGCTTTTATGCTGCTGTGTTTTCCTCCTTTGAGAAGGTTAAATTATTAGTTGATGCAGTGAGCAAACATTAATTATGGAAACAACTACTGAAAAGTTGTGCAATAGAAAAGTGTATGATTCATGGTAGGATGGATATTATATTACATCTTCTGCAAAAGGAGCAGACTATCGCATGAAAGATTTACAGAAATAGACTCGGATAAAGCCTGAATTATCCCACTTTTGAAAGTAGACATTCTATATATAAACTTCGTCAAAATGCGTATATCCAATTGGTCTCTAAAGAATATACAGACAAAATGAAAGTCATTAGCACTCTTTGAAGAGTAAGGATGTGTGTGGAAATCACCAATACCAGAAGTGGAATGTATGTTATAATGCGTGATGCAGCTCCTAAAATATAAAGCAGACTTCGATTATTATAAACGTATTATTAAAATGGTTTCTTTGATTATTATGATTTTGAATCACTTTGTGGAGACCTAAATGCTCAGTCTCACCCCTGCGTCGCTAGCTCTCAAAAGGAAGGATAATACACAGGGTACCATTCTTTTAAGAAAACGGGTTTTATGGTTATATTATTGATAAAGATTTGTTACGACAAGGAGTGGTCATACCGGTCTATACAGAGCTCTCGGTAATGGCACGGAGACGACCTACACTTACGACAAGCAGCGTGAACGTCTGCAGGTGATGAACCTGCAGCGGATGGTCAGGACTGTGATGGAGAACGGAGTATCGATGTAATGATGCTGCGATATTATCCTCGGCATTGGCTGAGATGCTGCCAACCCAGCGTCGCTGACAGAAACTCTCAGTAATAGGCGGTGCGCTGGGAGGAAGGAGTTCGCATACGTATGAGATATGACGAGCTGAGACCGCCTTCCAGCTTCAGCCTGCAAAGCGGTAAGGCTAAGCGTGCATCGTAAGGATATGGTGATGCGTCGTTCGGACGAGATGGGTGAAACCGCTCACTAAGGTGCAGAAGGGATGGACTCAGCGACCCAGCTGCTAAAGTCTTATAATCTGACTTTATAAGTATGAGGACCAGCAACCACCCGACGGCTAACGCAGATAGGTGGTCACGGTCGTTTACACATGTATGATGCCAACGGTAATCCCAACACTGGTAACGAACTGATTCGGCGGAGATACTACCGTGGATGTATTGGGATGAGGATAATCGACTCATGGTCTTAAGCGATAATGGCAAAACTAGTCGTTACACTTACAATGCCGCTGGTGAGGCGTATCATGAAGAGTTACGGCACGATGGAGGATGTGTATATCAATGGTGCACCGCAGAGGTAATTACTTTCCACGAGACGGATAACTTCACTACTTTATCCTGCAAGCCTCCTCTCTGTCATCAAGAATCGTTTTACAAAGCATTACACTTTGTGGTGACCAAAACCGAGTTGCTCTCAAGGATAGGGACAGGCTGTTCGACTAATGTTCCATGAGCGGGAACGTTCCGCATACGCCAACGGCTGGTCAGCAGGACTATGCAGAACATGTATGAGATCAGATTCAGACCCAGAAGGAGAGCATATTATAAGAAGGTGGTGTGGCACCTGGTGTACCACGACAGAGAAAGAGGTGCAGTCGGCGCATCCGGAGAACTACAGGCGTTGATTATACGTGCCGTCCTCACCAGAACTCGGCAACAGCCACGATGTGCCACAGTTGGATCAGAGCTCCAAAGCCGAGCACGACAATTGCAGTGCACTACCCTGATCCCACCTGTGAAGTTGGAATGGCCCGAGTAACCCTGTTGAGCCCACAGGCTGGATATGGTTATATCCAGGCCATGCACACTACAAAAGAAGAGACCTTCTTCTATCACAGTGACCACCGGTCAATGCGCGTCTTACGCCCACAGACGAGTAAAAGCCATGACATCACGCAGTACTGATGATGCTTATCTGCTTCGGTGTGGTGAACTGTTGCTGATGAACATAGTATGCAGGAAGAACTGCCCATATAAGTTCAATGGTAAACAGTTCGACGAAGAAACGAGCTTTGTACTATTACGGTTAGGGTACATGAACCCTGTGGCATGAAGTGTTTGGTATGCAAATTGTATCCGTTGGCGGAGGGAGTATGTATCCTTTCGGTTCTTATGTATATGTGCGTGAACAGTCCGATTACACCAATTAGACGCCACGGGAAATCTTTTTCTTATCCCGGCGATCAAAGTATTTGGTCTGGTATATGGCTACTCTTCAAAGGAGTATACAAGAGCTCAGGAATACCTATAATATGGTTAGGGCATCCCATTAACACACTAAAGACGATGGGGCATGCTGCGCGCATCATCCTGTGAATACAGCAAAAGATATTTGGCATACAGCCGAGAGAGATGGGATGCTATTAATGGTAACGATGCAGATGAAAGAGGCGAAACGATGGGAGAGACGAGCTGGCTGGCCCAAGTCGCACAGGTGCAGGAGACTACTAGAAGGGATAGCAGTTTCAGCTACGAAGTTTCAAGGGTTGCTAAAGTGGCTGCGCGCAAGGGCTGCGCAGATTCCGTAGTTTTAGGTCGAGGTGAAATTGCTGTGGAAGGAGCTAAGTGGGGACAGGCAGGAGAGAATCACTAATTAATTTTACAAAGGGGTTAGAGGTCATTCGAGCAACAAAGGATTTGAAATCTGTATCGATATTTTGGTGGAACTGCAAAGGATATTGGACCATATCTCTCAAAGTGGACCAATTGGAAGAGATTTATAGATAGGCGGCTGGGCTTGCACTGAAACCAGAATGAGACTAATACAATGGAGGACTTGCAGGAAATACAGGCACCTGAAAGGAACTGTATGATGAAGAGGAACAGCAAAGTCGCAGGAGGACAATGGATTGGGGAAGAACCCAATATATTTTACAGTGGGTAAAATTAAATGGGGTTAAATAGAAGTCTAATAGAGTGTGTGTATATGCGGAAATGGGAAATCCTTGGAGATTCCCGATCTTCTTATGAAGTTGTAAACACCATATTAGGATTCAATTTAAGAATTTACACAATTTTGGGAAAAGAAGGTCCATTGTGTAGGAAAGTATTTATAAATGACACACAACTCCACAATTCCGATTATGATGGTTTTGGAGGGCCAATCATAAAAGATGACAGTAGTATATATCTTACCTCTCTATCAGAGGAAAACAGGAAACATGAGTCAAACAGTCCAAGAGCATATATTGTGGAAGCCAGATATTTTCTATATCCAGCTAATAGGAAAAGAGTTGGAGCATACTGCTATCCGTTTATCTTGATTTTACTGGTAGATGACATACTTATATCATAATTCTCCAATGAAGAATGATAAATTAAGCTTAAATATATGATGTAATTCTGTACAAACCTTGGAGTTGGAAAGATAGTGTTCTCATTTCTATCATGAATTGTGTATCTCCATGATTTGTACATACGATCTCGTATTGCGTCTGTGAAAACAATACTCGTTCGTACGGTCATGGCAGATAATGGGACTTATGTCTATGTTGCCAAGGCCGTATGACAGCTGGAACCGGGTGCAGACGATGGCTTATCCTGGCGGTGAAGTGGTGACTTATCACTACAATGCGGCGAGGACGGGTTGAGACCGTCTTACGAGCAATAAAGCAAGGGACGTCAGAGCGTTATTGTTGATAGTGATGAGGCTACGATGAGGGAGGGTCATACGGTCTATGCGAAACTCGGTAATGGCACGGAGACTACCTCATACCTACGATAAAGCGGCGTGAACGTCTGCGGGTGTTGAACCTTACGGCGGATGGTCAGACAGTCTACTGGGAGAACAGGTATCGGTATGATGCTGTGGATAATATCAGGTATTACGAGATGCTGCCAGCCCAGCGTCGCTGACAGGCAGGCTCAATGAGGGACGAAGTCTGGAGGAAGGAGTTCGCATACGTATAGTATATGATGAGGCTGGACCGCCTTTATCTCATGCCAGCGGTGAGGCTAAAGCGTGCATCGTCGCGGTACAGTGATGTCGTTCGGACGGATGAGGTGAGACCGCTCGCTGGGTGCAGAAAGTGGACCAGCGACAGCTGCTAGAGTCTTATGGCTTTACTTATAAGTATGAGGACGCAACCACGCGAGCGGCCCCAGCACAGATTGGTCACGATCGTGGCGCGTATGATGCCAGCGGTAATCCAGCACCGGTGACGAACGACTCTACGAGACACTACCCGTGCAGGATGTACGATGAGGATGATCGGTTGATGGTTCCTCTCTGACAATGGCAAGACAAGTCGTGCTCACAATGCTGCTGGTGAGACGATCGTGAAGGTTAGCGGTACGATGGAGGTGTGTATATCAACGGTGCACCACAGGAGATAACCCTTCCACGAGAGACGGACAACTGCACGCTTTATCCAGGCTCAATAATCAGCATTAACAAGAATCGCTTTACGAAAGCATTACTTCCATTGGTGACAAACGAGATCGACTTTCGGATAGGAACAGGTCCTGTTCAATCAACGTCTACGGACGCAATGGTTCATACTGCACCGCTGATCAGCAGGATTATGCTGAGACGTATGGACTGGGGATTCAGGTTTTCCTACAGAAGGAGTGCGCACTATAAGAAGGTGGGTGGTGGCCCAGGTGTACCGACAGAGAAAGAGTGCGTATGGCGATCCGGAGAACACGGGCGTTGGTTATAATGCCGTTCTCACAGAACTTGGCAACCATGATGCGCCACAAGGCTGGATTCAGACGCGAGGTTCTCAACACCACACCGAATGCTAGCGGTCCACCTGTAAGCTGGACGAGCCCAAGTAACCCTGTTGTGCCACGCAGGCTGGTTATGGCTACCATCCCTTAATGGCGACGAAAGAGGAAACCTTCTTCATCCACAGTGACCATTTTAGGCGGTACGTGCATCGTTGCAGACGATAAAATGCCCGGGTATCACTCGTATGATGCCAGTGCCCAGCCTGCCGTACGGTGGTGAACTCCTTGTAGACGAGACACTCATCAAGTGAAGACCCGCCGCATAAGTTCAATGGCAAACAGTTTGATGGGGAGACTGGTTTTGTACTATTACGGTGCAAGGTACATGAATCCTATGGCAAGTATCTGGTACAGGGCATCACTAAGCGAGAAATATCCATATATTGGTAGTGTTGTGTATTGTGAAGGAAATCCCATTATTCAAATAGATAACTTTGGTTTAGCTCCTAAAAACCGAATAGGAAAGTAAATAATGATTTAAATCATTTTACTCCTCCGAATGCTTCTACGTATGAAATTGGAGGCATAATATATCGAGGAGGACAATGGTTGGAGAAGTGCCTGAACCGAACTAGTTCTGATTTTTATATTTTATTCACTTCTGTTGGATTGGCAAAATCAGCATCTGCTTTATCCGATATCAATATTAGCTCTATTATAAGTATTTCTTCAAAGAAAGTATCATCTTTTTCTTGAATCAGTCCTCAACAGATACATAAAAGCTTATAGAGCTATAAAAATAAGGTGGTCCAACCTAGCAGTATAAACGTCAATATTAGTTAGAACATTCAAAAAGAAACCTCCCAGACTTATATTTCAAGGGAAAAGGGAACAGTTTGGAGACAGTATGAGGAATTACATCATCGCTTTATACCGCAAAAGATCCAGAGTGGCACCCAATTGGGTTAAAAATAACAGAATCAATATAAAACGTGTATCAAGTTTGGAACATGCACAGCATCCTTACAAGCAAGAACAGCACTGAAGTGGGCTAAAGAAGAGTATAATTTAAAACAAAATAAGATGTTTAGCTTTTTAATAAAAATAAAATAGAGGAACAGGATATCTCCTTTTCTTAAAAATGTGATTCACATCTTACCAAATAGATGGAACTTTCTACTAAAACAAATTAATAGTAAACATATTATAGGAAAATGTAAAAATAAAACTTATTATGGAAAAAGGATTTTTATAGTTTAATTCTCAATAGAGAATACCATGATTACAGTGATTACTAACCATCGGAGTTAGTAACACTGTCAGGTATTCTTATTTGGAATAAAAGAAAGACAAGAGTATGTAGAAGTGCAACTAGATATTTTCCGTTTGGTACAATAATTGGCTATTATTTTTAATTCAGAAATATAATTCTCTAGATTGGCATAAAAATCTGTCTAAATACGCTAGAAGAAAATACTTATACAAATCATTCAAACGGAAAGAAAAATATCATACAAAATGATTTTGCAAAAACTTTCTTTAGAAGAACAAAAAGAAATAGATATAGGTGATATTAATGAACTTGAGATTGGAGGAAATATATATTATACTATTAGAAATTTAAACGATGGAGATTATATAGCTATCAATAATGCAGGAGAAGTCTTCTCCATAACTCATACACCTTTTTGAAGTAAAGAAGTTATCCACTTCTATTGGTGCATTTCTCAACAAACATCGTGACAATTAATCTATGCTGGAAATATCACGTTGCGTATACCTATTAGTAATGGTAAGACTGGCTATAAGTACAGCAGAACCTACGTTTATAAATATATAATAGTTGAACCTGTTTTTACGGAGTATGACTTTAGTGCAATAATCGTATCGCTTCAAGGATAGGAACAGGTCTGTTTAATAACGTCTATGGGCGTAACGGCTCATACGTCACCGCTGGTCAGCAGGACTATGCTGAACGTATGAATCAGATTCAGACACAGAAGGAAGCATACTATAAGAAGGTGGGTGTGGCTCCAGGTGTACCGACAGAGAAGGGTGCGTATGGTGATCCAGAGAACACAGGTGTTGGTTATAATGCCGTCCTCACAGAACTCGGCAACCATGATGTGCCACAGGGTTGGATTCAGACTCCACATCCTAACACCACCCCTGGCACCAACCCCGGTGCTCCAATCTCATGGAATGACCCAAGCAACCCCGATGACCCACAGGCTGGTTATGGTTACATTGCCAACGACACTACGAAAGAAGAGACCTTCTTCTATCACAGTGACCACCTCGGCTCAACGTCTTACATCACAGATGACCACACCAACATCACGCAGTATGATGCCTATCTACCGTATGGTGAACTCCTTGTAGACGAACACTCATCAAGTGAAGACCTGCCGTACAAGTTCAATGGTAAACAGTTCGATGAGGAAACTGGTTTGTACTATTACGGTGCAAGGTACATGAATCCTATCACGAGTTTATGGTATGGAATGGATCCTTTAGCGGAGAAGTATCCAAATGTTGGTGGATTTGTCTATTGTATTGGGAGTCCCCTAAAATTTATTGATCCTGATGGGAAAATCGTTATTCCCATTCATGGTACTTGGTCTGCTCCTTCAACATGGAAGAATCTAAAAGGAATTTTACATGCAACATACAATCTTTTTAGAGATAAAAATCTTGGGGGATCATTTAGATGGTCTGGAAATAATAACGTAGGAAGCTCGATCTGTTGCTGCAATGCAGTTAATTAAATTTGTACGTAGCCAGCTAAAGGGGAAAGGGGAATCGGAACCCATTACTTTAGTAGGACATAGTCATGGTGGTAATGTTGCTATTGAAGCCATAAATAAGATGGTAAAAATGAAAGAATTTAAGAATGTGAAGTTTAATTTGCTTACTATTAACACGCCTGTACGTGACGACTACCAACTTTCCGAAACTGCGATGAAGAGAGTACACCATGTGAATGTTCTGATCCAAAAGGATCCTGTACAATCACATGGTGGACATTCTACTCTCTACCTGTCATGAGTGGTGAATCCCAACACCATTACAAACTAATGATATCCCATTAGAGATTGGTTCTGCTGGGAGAACATTCCCTCATGCTAAAAATATAGAGGTTAGTAACTCTCAAGCGTTTATAAATGGTGCTAAGATCGTTGGGCGAACCATTAGACTTGAATGGGGAGATTATCATAATTCTCACAATAGAGTTAATGACTGGATAAAGAAAAACAAAATGAAAAAGAAAATCAGTTTTATTCTAATGATTATCACATTAGTTGGGTGTTCATATGATTACAACATAAATAAGTTAGAGCAAGAGAAGTTAGAGTATAGTAGATTACCTCTTAAGCTCCAAAAGTTTATGTCTTCTATACCTGAATGTAATCCTTATCAGAAGGATATATTGGTTGTAGACTCTATAGATGTTAATCGCTATCATGTAGAGGAGATTAAAACAATTGTAGGGCCATGGATAGCTTTTTGTGCTATCAGATGATAAAAAGAAAAATACATATAGAATTGATAGAGATTAGCAAACTCCTTATATTATATATGCAGATAAATTATATATACCTGATAGATATAATATCTTTTTGTGGAGAAGATTTTAGAAGTGCTATATATACGGTATATCAATTAAAATGACTCAGAAACTGTTAGGCTAACAATTTCTAATTGTTATTACTAGATATAATTCAAGGTTGAATCCTAAGTGAGGGATTCAGCCTTTTTGGTTTTCTTTGTTCCAATGTAAGGAATACTTATATTGCTGTCCGGTAAAACTTAAATAACATATAAATCCTTGCGGAATTGGCTTTATATAGGTAATTCGCATTCTTTTTGAAATCCAAGCCCCCTAATCAAATAAGTCAAGTTCTTTTGGTGGTGAATTTGCCTTTTCTCAGCTATTATGATGAGTTCATCATTTTGTGATTTTTCCATAAATGAGATGAAATCAGTGTAATACATCAGTGTGAGCCTCAGCATGGTTACCAGCTGCGAGAAGGATACGTGTCTTTTTATCATTCTGGAGATAACGGTACAAAGCAGATTGGCAATGAGTACCACCCATGTCTGTATCTGTATGGCATTTACACTGTCACCATAGAAGAAATGCAGTGGGAAGTTCTGTTTGAGCTGCTTGTAAAGGGACTCTATAGCCCATCTTCGCTTGTATATCTCCTCAAGGTCTTTTACATCAAGTTCAAAGTTATTGGTCAGTAGAACAACTGACTTATGGGAGTTATTACTCCACAGTTCCACACGTCTTGCTCTGGTGCCGTATTCTCCCTTTCTCAAAGAGGATCTTCTTGTCTTGTATGTAACCAGCCCGTCAGGGCTTGCATAGGTTACTGAAGATAGCTCCCTATATGTGAGATTCTTCTTCATTTTAGTCACATAGCACACTCCTTCCTCTGTAAGTCGCTGGAACTGTGCATAATCAACGTATGCTCTGTCCATGGTGAGGGTAGCATCCTTTGAGGAAGATGCACTTCTTTGACAGTAGATAATCGATCGTGCGTGGCGGCAGAGGGTAAGCTGCACTGACCATGGGAACGCCAACATGATACTTCATCACCGTATGAACCTTCATACCGCCTTTCTTCTTACCACTCTTGGGGTGTCTGCCACACGCCCTTTGAGTATGTTGTCAAAAAGGGTAATCGTAGTTGAGATCCATCATATACAGGAGCTTTTCCCATGTCTTCTGTTCACCTTTAGGGCGGCTGTCCGATAAAAAGAACCATAACGCTCTAAGAGGTACGCATAAACGCTTGCAAGAACTCCTTGTGGGCGACGCTGTTGGCATCAGCAAGCGTACTACGACGGACGACATAGTCGATGCCAAGATGATGCAGTTTGTTTACTTCAGCCTTCAGTGCCTATCTCCACTTCCTGAAGAGAATCAAAGTGTTTGAGAACACCGAAAAGCATATGACAAGGTGAGTCCACCCCATCAAGACGCTCACATGAGTTTACACTTCAGGGTGTTCAAAGGCTGATTTGCTTTGATTTGTTCGCTTATCGAGTAATTTTATTACCTGATTATAGACCGGCTGTCCGATAAAATGTGTACTTTTGCCCATGTTATTGAAGTTTTATCGCAGAAACAAAAGTAACAAAAAGGGCTGAAATCCAAATACGGATTTTAGCCCTTAACTTTTATATGTGGAAAAGGTTTACCGGACAGCAATAGAATACTTATAACCATAAGGAACAATACACATTTCTTCGGACACATCTTTGGAATTACATGGTTTATCGCTACTCTAAACCCCTAACATAGTTTTTGTTTTTAGTTGCTGTCACTTTTAACATTTCTCATAAACTGCTTGTTATCAATGTGTTGTAACGTAGGGAGGAGTGACAGGAGTGACAGGAAAATTGAAAAGTAGTTGTTTAAATGATGTCGTTATAATAATGCGGAGGAGGAAATACTCGCTTGTTATGAAAAGGAAAAGGGCATTAGAAAGATTGTAATAAAGATTCATAAATTGGAGATAACAGATGGACTTTGACACGGCAAAAGATGCCCTTCCGCAGGGTAAAAGGTGCTCTTTTGAGGTGTTAAAGGTGCCCTTTTGCAGCGTAAAAGAGCACCTTTTAGAAAGGCTTTTGTAAGTCTTTGACAAACAATGGACTACAAGTCTAAATGTTTTACTTTTCTTTTGATTTTGTGGACACGCAACTTCAATCTATTGTAAATATATTTTTGATTAGCCCGTAATGGAGTGGTGGTATATGGAAGGACGGATAATCTTACGAGGGCCTATGCTGGAGCGTTTTACCATGAACAGGCGTATCTTATAACTATCAGTCGCCCCTCCCCAGCCAAGGACAAAAGCCACTTGCATACCTTTTTCGATTTTGCTGTCATTCCTGTCACTCTTCTTCTGCTTTTTAACCATCTGTATATAAGCTAATTACGCAAAAGTGTTAAAAGTGACAGCAAATAGAATTAAAACTTAATTAGGGGTTTTGATGGTTTTCGTTTGGTTACATTTACGCGCACAACACCCTTCATCTTTCTCCGTTTTCCCATGATCTAAAAACCCATTTACAAAATAAAGTTGTATATTTGCAGTTGGTATGCATACGACTTGCTTGGTCGCAAACTGATGGTGAACCATCCTGATGCAGGTGAGACGGACATGACCTATGATGCGGCAGGTAACCTCCTGACGAAGCCTTACGGCAGAACTTAGAAAGTCGATATCTGACAAGGGTTACATCTCTTACACCTACGACTTCGAGCGACTCCATGAGGTACTTTATCCAGAAAACCTCTTTAATCGTGTTACTTATACATACGGTAAGGCTGGACGATAAGTATAACCGTGCCGGTCGTCTTGCTCTCGTTGAGGATGCTTCGGGTGGTGAAGTCGTATTACTATGGCAGACAGGGTGAGGTGACGAAAACTGTCCGTACAGTCATGGCGAGCGTGGCTGATATTAGGACTTATGTCTATGGTGCTACGTATGATAGCTGGAACCGTGTGCAGACAATGACTTATCCTGACGGTGAAGTGGTGACCTACCATTACAATGCTGCAGGACAGGTGGAGCGTCTGACGAGCAATCAACAGGGACGTCAGAGCGTTATTGTGATAGAATAGGTTACGATAAAGAGGGTCATACGGTCTATGCGAAACTCGGTAATGGCACGGAGACAACCTATACCTACGATAAGCAGCGTGAACGTCTGCAGGTGATGAACCTTACAGCGGATGGTCAGACTGTGATGGAGAACAGGTATCGTTATGATGCTGTGGATAATATCCTCGGTATTACGAATGCCGCCAACCCAACGTCGCTGACGAAACTCAACAAGGCGAAGTTAGGAGGAAGGAGTTCGCATACGTATGAATATGACGAGCTGAACCGCCTTATTCATGCAAACGGTAAGGCAAAGCGTGCAAATTACGACATGTTGATGTCGTTCGGACGGATGAGTGAGCCACTGACTAAGGTTCAGAAGGTGGACTCAACGACAACTGCCAAGTCTTATAACTTTGCTTATAAGTATGAGGACAGTAACCATCCGACGGCTCCAACGCAGATTGGTCATGACCATTACACGTATGATGCCAATGGTAATCCAACGCTGGTAACGAATGATTCAACAGAATACTACCCGTGAGATGTATTGGGATGAGGATAACCGCCTGATGGTCTTAAGCGATAACGGCAAGACGAGTCGTTATACTTTACAACGCCGCCGGTGAACGTGTCATGAAGAGTTACGGTACGATGGAAGGTGTGTATATCAATGGTGCACCACAGGGTATTACGTTTCCATGAGACGGACAACTTCACGCTTTATCCTGCAAGTATCCTCTAGCTTAACAAGAATAGATTCACGAAGCAGTTACTTCACTGGTGACAAGACGAGTTCTAGCTGAGGATGAGGACAGGTCTGTTCACATGTCTATGGGCGAAACGGTTCATACGTAACGGCTGGTCAGCAGGACTATGCAGAACGTATGAATCAGATTCAGACTCAGAAGGAAGCGTATTATAAGAAGGTGGGTGTAGCACCTGGTGTACCGACAGAGAAGGGTGCGTATGGTGACCCGGAGAACACTGGTGTTGGTTATAATGCCGTCCTCACATAACTCGGCAATCACGATGTGCCACAGGGTTGGATTCAGACTCCACATCCTAACACCACACCGAATACCAACCCTGGTCCACCTGTAAGCTGGAATGACCCGAGTAGCCCTGATGACCCACAGGCTGGATATGGTTATATTCCAAATGATACTACAAAAGAAGAGACCTTCTTCTATCACAGTGATCACCTCGGCAGCACGTCTTACATCACAGATGATAAAGCCAACATCACTCAGTATGATGCCTACCTACCGTATGGTGAACTGTTAGTTGATGAGCATAGTAGCAGTGAAGAACTGCCGTATAAGTTCAATGGCAAACAGTTCGATGAAGAGACTGGTCTATACTATTATGGTGCAAGGTATTTGAATCCTGTGGCAAGTATTTGGTATGGGAATTGGATGCACTATGAAAAGTATCCTACAATGGCAGGAATGATTTACTGTATGAATAACCCTGTACGATTGGGATTGACCCAGACGGAATGATTCTTATTATACGAAAAATGAGATTATATCGGTTCTAATAACAAAAAGTGATTTAATCTATATTGTTTCCAGCTGCAGGCTTATAAGAAGGTTAAGAAATGAGGGAAAGAGTTCTATAGTTTTGGAGGAAAGAAGACTTTGAGAGGAGTCAGACCTCTCAGCAAAAACTACTCTAAAAATTTTCTCACAAAATGTTTTAAAGAGAAAAGGAATAGATACAAAGGGGATTATATAATGGACAAATCTCTGTAAATTCTGAGCGCTAATTCTTGGGACATGAGAAAAATGGGATAAATATTATGAACAATATAATGTGCATGACCCACAGAACAATTTTCTTAGTTATGACCCTACTAAAGGACAAACAGGTCCTGCTATTTTCTGCCACCGACGCGTAAATATAAAATTGAGATTAGTGATAAATGTATATTCAGTCGGGAATGAAGAAAAATTATATCTCTACGGAATCAAATATCTATAATATGATAGAATACATGAGTTTAATTATCATGGGCTCAAAGGAAAAGGAACAATCAACATAACGAGATTCTTGAAAAGCTCAACACACATGACCCTTCTTGGAAAAATGATAACTCCACAATTTAAAAAGTTTATATAAAAATTTAGAAAGAAACAATGCAGAATATCAGTCACACTAAAAATATTAATAATAAAAAGCTTTATGAGTTGTAATCTTGTTTGGTTGTTCGAAAACAAAAATAATCAGGTTGATGCATGGCTCTTTCAGAAGTAATTGATAATTATCCTCTCCAACATTCAATAATAGTCTGCTGTAAAATTATCCTCAGCGTAATACAATTTAAAGTACATGATTAAGAATAATACATCTGATACTTTATTTGTACCGATTAATGTGGTTAATGGTTATAATACATTTCATTCTAGAATTAAGATGGGGATAGGTACTCATTATTTTAATAATCTTCTAGATCGAAAAACTTACTATGGGTAAGAACGATGTAATTTTAGCTCCAAAATGGGCGAGACAAGTGTAACGATAACTTTATACTCTCAAGACATAGAATGCCTCCATCTAAAGAAAATTGTTTCTTTTAGGAGAATATCTTAAGAAGAGGTATCTTTCGCTATTTTTATAGTAATTCTAGACGTATCTCATTATTCCCCATTGAGCTAATTTTTCATAATTCAAATGAAACAGACTGGATAGATATAAAAGATATTCAAAGAAGAGAGGAGGAAGCAATGGAATGTACATTATGATTCTCTTAGAAATATACTGTTAGTCAATTATATTCCTATGACTAGAATTCGAGAGGTTGAAGGGGCAACTTATTGGTAGTTATAACGACACTGCCAAGTCTTATAACTTTGCTTATAAGTATGAGGACAGTAACCACCCGACGGCTCCAACACAGATTGGTCACGACCATTACACCTACGATGCCAACGGTAATCCAGCACTGGTAACTGAACGATTCGGCGAAATACTACCCGTGAGATGTATTGGGATGAGGATAATCGACTCATGGTCTTAAGCGATAATGGCAAAACTAGTCGTTACACTTACAATGCTGCTGGTGAGCGTATCATGAAGAGTTACGGTACGATGGAGGGTGTATATATATCAATGGTGCACCACAGAGGCATCACCTTCCACAGAGACGGACAACTTCCGCTTACCCTGAACTCGATAATCAGCATCAACAAGAACAGATTCACAAAAGCATTACTTCCTTGGTGACAAACGAGGTTCTTCAAAGTTGGAACAGGTCATGTTCAATAACGTCTATGGACGCAGCGCTCATAGCAGTAACGGCTGGTCAGCAGGACTATGCTGAACGCATGGATCAGATACAGAAGCAGAAAGGGCGTACTATAAACAGCAGGGCATTGCCCCATGGCATACCTACAATGAAGGGTGCTATGTGTGACCGGAGAACACAGGGTGCGAGGTTATAATGCCGTCCTCATCATGACACACTCGGCAACCACGATGTACCCAGGGGCTGGATTCAGACTCCACGCTAACTTTACAGCACCAGGCACCAACCCTGGTCCTGCCTGTAAAGTTGGACATGAGCCCAGGTATGCCTGATGACCCACAGGCTGGTTACATAGATTTATATTTCAAATGATACTACAAAGAGACCTTCTTCTATCACAGTGACCACCTCGGTGGCATCTTTGTCATCTGTGATCGATAAAGCCAACATCCACGCAGTATGATGCATATCTGCCATACGGTGAGCTGTTGGTGGATCCAGAGCATTCCTCAAGTGAGGAAATGCCATATAAGTTCAATGGCAGAGCAGTTCGGTGAAGAGAGACGAGGCTTGTACTATTATGGTGCCAGGTACATGAATCCTATAGCGAGTAGTATTTGGTATGGGTGGATAATTTAGCGGAAGATTTTTACTAATATCGCTGCATATATATTGTAATAATAATCCTATCCGTTTAAAAGGATCCAGATGGAGATATCCCTTTAGAAACAATCTGGGATGCTGCTAATGTTCTGTTAGGAATAGCAAATTTAACTAATAATATAAAATAGAGGAGTACGGTGCGGCTGCCTTGGAGCAGTGTAGGAATTATACTTCAGTCAGCAGCTACTGTCCTTCCGTATATATCAGCAGGAGCTGCATCAGGATTAAAAAGGCTCTAGGCAGAGTAAAACAGTTGAACACATAACGAATTTCTGAAAATAACGCAGGAAGAGCGGCTTTTAGAGCAGCAAAAGGGATGCGGGAATTCCATGTCTCAGCATCCTATTCATGTTACTAAAAGTACCCATGAGTGCAAAATCAGATGGTAAAAGTATTCTTGAAAGATGGAAGCCTATCATGACAAGAATGTCATTATAAAGAGGATGTCATGGGGATGCTGTTATACAAGAACACTCTGTTGGTCATCAGCGAATTTTAGAGATGATGCTGGAAAACCACATTTTAATATACGTCAAAAGAAAATACTAGAAAAGGGAACATATCCTGGAGACATTATATTTTTAACCATAAATAAGCCCATGGATTTTTACACTATTTGAAAAATACAACAGAGCGTATCTACTATATATAGAACTCTCTGCCTACTTTTTACGAAAATGAAGTTGTCAAAGATTACTATCCCATGACAGGAGAAGATACTGAACTGATTTTAACTTTAGATACAACAGAATTACCTAAAGTTTTACCTTTAAAGTGGTCCCCAAAATTAATACTATTTCAGTTCAGATTTCTGACTTTATAGATGTTGATATATATTTTTGTCTTACTAAAAAGGTATAGTATAATTTTTATAGTACAGAAAAATGATAAAAATGTTATTGTATTAAAAGATCTTTTTAAATAATAAAGAAAATTAGCTTTTGATTCAAAAGTGGAGAGCATATTAAGAATATATCTGGATATGAAAAATAAAATCATCCTGATGCTGGTGGAGACGAATATGACTCATGATGCATGAGGTAACCTCCTGACAGAGCTCACTGGCAGAGCTGGGAGTCGATATCCGACAAGGGTTATATCTCTTACACCTACGACTTCGAACGACTCCATGGGGTGCTTTATCGGAAAACCTCTTTAATCGTGTTACTTATACCTATGGTAAGGCTGGCGATAAGTATAACCGTGCCGGTCGTCTTGCCCTCGTAGAGGATCTGAATGAGTGAGCGTATTACTATGGCAGACAGGGGTGAGGGTGACGGGAGCTGTACGTACAGTCATGGCGAGCGTGGCGGATATCAGGACTTATGTCTATGGTGCTACCGTATGACAGCTGGGAACCGTGTGCAGACGATAACTCCCCTGACGGGTGAGTGGTGACTTATCACTACAATGCGGCAGGACGGGTTGGGCGTCTTGCAGCAATAAACAGGGACGTCAGAGCGTTATTGTTGATAGAATGAGGTTACCGATAGAGGTCATGCGGTCTATGCAGAACTCGGTAATGGCACGGAGACTACCTATGCCTACGATAAACGAGCGTGAACGTCCGCGGGTGATAAACCTTACAGCGGATGGTCAGACTGTGATGGAGATAGGTATCCCTTTATGATGCTGTGGATATTATCCTCAGCGTACGAGATGCCAACCAGCGTCGCTGAAGCGAAACTCAACAAGGCGAAAGTTGGGAGGAAGGTTCGCATACGTATAGATATGATGAGGCTAGACAAATCTTATTCATGCAAACAGTAAAGACAAGCGTGCATCATATGATATCGTTGATGTCGTTCGGACGGATGGGTGAGCCACTTACTAAGGTTCGGAAAGGTGGACTCAACGACGACTGCCAGTCTTATAGCTTTGCTTATAAGTATGGGGACAGTAACCACCCGACGACCAGCGCGGATTGGTGCGACCATTACCGTATGATGCCAGCGGTAATCAACGCTGGTAACGAACGACTCTACGAATACTACTCGTGAGATTTACTGGGATGAGGACAACCGCCTGATGGTCTTAAGCGATAACGGAAAGACGAGTCGTTATACTTACAATGCTGCTGGTGAGGCGTATCGCGAAAGTTGCGTAGGCGATGGAGGAGTGTATCAATGGTGCTCGCGCAGATCACGTTCCACAGGACGGATAACTTCAGCTCTATCCAAACTGCAATAATCAGCATTAACAAAGTCGCTTTACAAAGCATTGTCATTGGTGACAAACAGTTCTTCCAAGGATAGGAACGGGTCTGTTCAATAATGTCTACGGGCGTAACGAGCTCATATGTAACGGTTGGTCAGCAGGACTATGCTGAACGCATGAACCAAATCCAACGTCAGAAGGAGGCGTATTATAAACAGCAGGGCATTGCCCTGGTGTACCTACAATGAAGGAGTGCAGTATGGTGAAATCATTTAATTAAATAAAAGTAGCTATGTTAGTATATAAAAATATCAAAATTTTTGGAGTCTAAATTTTGTTGATGAATTTGATGCTGCAATTTTATATTTTAAAAGAGTTTTAAAATATATTTCTAGATTTTATTTTTCCGTCAAGTGCAAGGAAAATCTGTTTTCCTTCTTGGGATAAGAGCCAGCAAGAGCATCAATTTCTCTATGAGTATAGACCCCAGAAGCAAATATCATGGTATTAACTCAGAAAATAATTTTATACTAAATTTAAATCTAAGCAAAGGTAATTTTCTATGATAGTTGAAGATGAAAACTTCTATGGGACATCTTTGATTATTATAGAGAACTTTTCTCAGAGTAAGATTTTCTTTTATTTCAGACATGGGAGGAAGATTTATTAGAAACAGGAATGAAGTGTTTTAAGATGGGTGATGATGGAGAGTCTTTCTGTTGGTGCAACCCTCAGATAAATTCAGCAGAGGAAGAGTTCAAATTATTTAGTATCGTTAGAACTTACCTTTGCCAATAGTATCAAACATTAATAATGAAAACAGATGAAGAATATTATTTAGGGTTATAGCATTACATGTAATAGCTTTTACATTTATTATAATTGCATGGAATCATTCATTTAATAACATAGGTTTAATATAGCCTCTAGTATTTCATGTATGTTATTAGGAAGCAGTTATTTATATCTTGAGTATCAAATATTCAGAAGAAAGGAAGGTGACATCTTCAGTAGTACGCATACAATTATTCCTTTAATCTTCTTGTTATTTTGGACTGATGTTGCTCTTATATTTTATCATTATATCGTAATAATGTTTTTATTGAGAATGTCTGGTCATAAGTTTAATACCCTAAGTTTTTCCGTACCTTAGGATTAAGCGTAAAAGAAAATAAATATATAACGCTATTACTCATAATTATAAGCGGCATCGCTATAGTTCTACCCTTTATAATTTTATCTATTTTGACTTATGGTAAAAATTATTAGAATGAAAATTATACTATTCTTTTAATTGTAGTAATACTAATTTCCTGCCATTGCAATAAGAAGGGAAAAGGTCCATCAGATAAATATGTTGACAGTATTCAGCATATAGAGTATCAAAATACTAGAAATATCATATGGGAGCGTACTGCACAGTAGGAGGATATTGCAAAATTACTTTTTCACCCAATGGTCATATAATGGGGATAAAAACAAGTCTTTAAAGATGGACACATTCGACACTATTACTTCTTAGACAAAAGGGACAAGATGAAATTAGTCATTTTACACCACCAAAAATGGATTAGATGGAGTAGCCATATTTTTACCATTGGAAAGCATTTATTAATCATGTCGATATAAAAACAATGGGTTGGTCTATTCAGCTATGATGAAGATAACATATTTGTCATTATACTAAGTGCATGCACTGTTTTGTTTCTATAGTTGCAAGGAATAAAATTTCGGATGATTTTAAGTGCGTATATACGATAGCATCCATCAATTTGAGTACTATAGAAACCACCATGAATTGATTAGAGTTGATTCTAATGACTTTTGTATTTTCACGCCCGAGATAATGAGGCTGCAGCAAAGTTTGTACACGAAGTTCGTTTAGAAATCAAAGTTATCTCTAAAGGGAAAGTATTTTACTTTAACAAAGACAGGTTTCTTAGATTCTATAGAGTCAACAGAAGGATTATGCAACATAGTAGGACTATCGTTTATGAGCGAAAATGGTTGCATTATAAAACCATGAAAAGGTGAATTACTTCGAGTGGCGAAGTGTATTACTATAGTAGAGCAGGGTGAGGTGACAGAGCTGTCCGTACTGCAATGGCTCGAGACTACCTACCTACGACAAGCAGCGTGAACGTCTGCAGGTGATGAACCTTGCAGCGGATGGTGGAAAGAACAGGTATCGTTATGATGCCGTGGAGATATCCTCGGTATTACAGATGCACCAACCAACATCGGTTCCTTCCTAAAATAATCGTTATTATGGAATATTCATATTTTATAAAATATCAAGTTTTAATAATAATGGATATACTCTATGTCAAGTAGAGATCAAGTGATAAACGAATGGGTGATTATGATGTCTAATCACCAGATTATGGGAAAAAACTATCATTAGACCACCTAGTCGTCTTTGAACTATGGATAAAAAATAATATAACAGATGTAGTTGTACCCAGAAAATATAAGAGAACTTTTTGTCCTAAAATAGAAAAAGATTGATAAAGAAATAGCAAAGATAATAGATGAGTTTTAGCATCCGAGACACATGTACAGCTGATAATTAATTTTTACGTCCTATACCTATAATGCATCTGACGACAGCTGGAATCGTGTGCAGACGATGACTTATCCTGATAGTGAAGTGGTTACCTATCGCTACAATGCTGGACAGGTTGAGCGTCTGACGAGGCAATAAGCAGGACGTCAGAGCGTTGCTAGTTGATAGGATAGGTTTACGACAAGGAGGGTCACACGGTCTACATAGCTCAGTAGTTGGGAGGCGGATAAGTTTACGAGTACAGGCGCTGGATAGTTTTACCATTAATAGCTATATCTCATAAATATCAGTTCCCACTTTTTCCATTTCAAGGGCAAATGCCGATTGCATACTGTTTTCGATTTTGCTGTCATTTCTGTCACTTCACTTTTGACATTAACCTACTATCTATAAACCCATTACGCGAAGTGTTAAAAGTGACAGCAACTAAAAATAAAACTAAATTAGTGGTTTTAACCCAATTCGGTCATTAGAGCCTAAACATATTTTGTTTTAGTATCGAGCAATTGTTTGGCTTTGGAACGCAGGCGTAACGGGCTACGTCAAGTTACAAAGACAGACAAAATGTTGAAAAAAAATAAAAGATGTTAGGAAATGCTATATACTATCATAAGAATGTACATATTGTGGTCTAATAATCGATTTGGCTTAAATGATTCCCTCTTGGTTACGTTTACACGACTAATGCCCTCCATCCTTTCTCCTTTTTCCCATGCTTTAAGACCCTTTTACAAAAATAAAGTTGTATATTTGCCTTTAGAAAGTGGTATGCGCGGTTTTGTCTTTCTTTTCCAAAAAGAGACTAATCCTGAAAATATAGCCACAACATAACTTTTACATAACACTGAGTGTCTGCAGGCATTTAGCCTTACAGTGGATATCGGGTTGTGGTGTAGGAAAACTTTCCTCAATGCTGTGATGAGCGGCAAAAGGAGGAATAATGTCCCAGGCTAACATACATTTCCTACCCATACATTATTCCTATTCTCACCACTGAATTCCGATACCGTCTCTTACAGAAAGTTCAAAAAGCATTAACCAACGTTTAAAATGAAAATAAAAGAGTATTTTTAGCTGTTTTTATAATAGTGAGGCGGCATATCTTATATCTACTTTTCATTAGTTACAGATGTTTTATTAAAGTATGGTGAGAACAATTCACTGAAAGGCTATTATTGAAGAGAAGTTAACAGGAAAGACTTCCAATCCAGTGCTGCGCTATAGATTCTTATAGAAATCAAGCTTATATCGGTTTTGTGTCAGAAACATCACGTTTACATGTGTCTGATACTATTAATGTGTATTCATAAAAAGTAGACCATCTATAAACAAACCATTAATAAAAATAAACTTTATATGGAAAAAGAACTTAGTATTTTCATTTGATGATGAGATTACGACTGGGTTTTATTATGAGTATTGATGAGGCATAAAAATTGCAGTTTATTTTGCGGCTTATTATGATAATGGGAGGTTCGTAGAAAGGAATACCAACTTATTATTGAGAAATGGGAGTATGCAAAAAGTAAATTATCAGTGGATAACCGATATCAAGATTTAGAAGATCATGTGGAATTATAAGCATGGTTTTAGATATACATATTGCAGATAAAAATTGTTTTTAACGGTGAATACATTAGATGGTCAATATAGTGATTTACTGTTTTTATAATTAGCATATTAAAATAGAAGATATTTCTTAAGTAGGACTTGTATAATACAAAATGTGTCCTTATGAGTTAAAAATAAAAACTCAGACTCATGGTACCCTCTGATAATGGTAAGATGACCTTCAAGGTTTCTTATGGTTATTCAATTTTATAAAAAGGTTTACTTCTAATGGCAAAAGAATTTAATATACATACATATCCTACTTTCTTTTTATTGTTATTGATAGTGCTAATACTATTCTCATTATCAGTAGATGATATAATGAATAATAATCAAGCAACATGAAAATAATACTTAATTTCAGTATTTATAATCATCATTCTTGTTTATGGATTAGTAAAAACTCGCAAAAGAAAAAATAGTCATAAATGAATTGGGCTTACTAATTACAGAAAAGGAAGGAAATATGAAGAGATTTTATGGGAGGAGATATCGCACATATGTTCAACTACCATGTTTGGGGCTATATATAAAAATAACATTTACCAATCAAAGAGACCCTTTAATTATTTACTTTTGGAAAAAGCGGTTTGTGGAGTGTCAATTTTTATCGTTTTCGAATAGCTCATATTAACGTTTTCACATAAAAAGATATAATAGTTGTAAAATCCAATCAATGGTATCTAAAGCTAATATAAAAACAAAATACACAGATAAAGAAAGGGCACATGCCTATATTTAGTAACCAGCAAGACAAAGGTGCTACAACTACTAACATGGGTGGCACCGCATCATGAAGTATTAAATAATGGTGGAAATGTACAACGAGCCCATAGCCAGATTGATTGGGAAGGTGCAGGAAAGATGCACTTCTTACTGGAGTTATATCCTTTATTTGAGCTCTGGTGTTTCTACAATAAAATTAGTAAAGAAACGTTCAACTATTGACATTGGGAAATCTAATCCTGCCAAGATTTTGGTAAGTACAGCTGTTATTAGTGGGGTGTCTGGTAGTCACTGCACTGAGAGCATGGTAGGAAGTGTAATTTATATGCTATGGATGATAAAACTGATAGCAGGCTTTAGTGTTTCTTAGCCTCTAGCAGGCTGTGGATACTACTCTTATGGGATCGAGATGTCATTATAGATACATATTTCTATATGATATCATTAAAACATTTTAATCTTTTTGTTTTTCCTATATCCTACTTAAAATAAAAATAAAGCTGCATTACTACTCTTATGTTGGCATCTGTGCGTTTTTGTAGCTTAGTTAATCTTTTATAGTATATGCGATTTGGAAGCAGAAGTTTGAAAAGGTTATCTCATCAAACAACTCCAGTATTGTATTATATTCCAACGGGTTCTGGAGGGAGGATGTCAGTAGTGGGATCGAAATAGAATGATAAAAGGAGTAAGCAAAAATCCCAACTCATAAGATCAGATGGCCTATATCAGATTTACGGAGACTCGGTCATCAATCATATCGTAGTACGATGCTTGATAAAGGAACCTTTTTCTGATGTATAGTATGTAGATAGCGTGCAGTATAACTTATAAATAAGTACTCTCAAAAACTACAGATGGAAAGCAGTTTCATTTTACTTATAGGAAGGATTTTTAAGATATAAAGAATAGAATTATTATAAATATGGAGCATCTTTTTATTCTTAGTGTTGTTTGTTTTCAGTGTGCAGAGCCTAACGTAAAAGACATGTATAGGAGATGATTTTAGGTTGTATAAACATACGCCTGCATGGTCTTTAGCAAAGGCTGTCGAGAGATGAAGAGTACTACAGAGATTTCGAAACAAGTTTTACAGATGCATATTTCTGTAGATTATCGAGATCCAAAGTACAAGCAGACTCTTTTGATGTATTAACAAGTACTAATAAAATAGAATCCGTTAAAAATTGATTAGAGTTAGGAGCTAATCCTAATGCACATGATGACTCCACTAAATACTTTGGAGAAAGTGCAGTCTTATTAGCTTGTCGTTTTACCAGACCCTCAAGTAAAGTACTTGCTTTATTACTGAAGTATGGAGGAGACCCAAATTCAACAGCTTGTGGAGTTCAGGAGGATGGTTTAGGAGAGATTGTACCAATGAGGAGAATTTGCTTTACAAATGCTGCATGTTTTCCCTCCTTTGAGAAAGGTTAAATTATTAGTTGATGCAGGGAGCAAACATTGGTGTTATGAAAACAACTACTGAAAGTTGTGCAATAGAAAATTGTATGATTCATGGTAGGATGGATATTATGTTATATCTTCTGCAAAAAGGGGCAGACTATCGCAGAAAGTTTACAGAAATAGACTCGGATAAGCCTAGATTATCCACTTTTTGAAATAGACATTCCTATATAAACTACGTAAATGCATATATCCAATTGGTTCTAAAGAATATACAGACAAAATGAAAAGTCGTTAGTTCTTGAAGAAAAGGTTAGATTGTTGAAATCACCAATACCAAGTGGAATGTATGGGGTTATAATGCGTGATATAGCTCCTAAAAATAAAAGCAGACTTCGATTATTATATAAAGCATTATTAAAATGGTATCTTTGATTATTATGATTTTGATTCAAAATCTTTGGTGGAGCCTAATGTCATCCCTGCACGTTTGACTCTCTCAAAAGAAGGAAGATACACATGGGTACCATTCTTTTAGAAAACGTATTTTATGGTTATATTATTGATAAGATTTGTTACGAAAAAGAGGGTCATACGGTCTATACAGAAACTTGGTAATGGCTCGGAGACGACCTACACTTACGACAAGCAGCGTGAACGTCTGCAGGGTGATGAACCTTACAGCGGATGGTCAGACTGTGATGGAAAAAGCAAAGTATCGCTATGATGCTGTGGACAATATCCTCCAGTAGTGCAGATGCCAACCCAACGTCGCTGACGAGAACTCAACAAGGCAGAGCTGGGAGGAAGGAGTTCGCATACGTATGAGATATGACGAGCTGAACCGCCTTATTCATGCAAGCGGTAAGGCTAAGCGTGCATCGTATGATATGGTGATGTCGTTCGGACGGATGAGTGAATCGCTGACGAAGGTACAGAAGGTGGACTCAACGACAACTGCTAAGTCTTATAACTTTGCTAAAAAATAGAGAATTAACAGAAAATTCCTACTTAAAAGTTCTAATGACGGATTAGGTTTATCGAGAGTTTTACTTGGAGGTATCGCGTTTATTTTAACAATGGGGACTGAGACCTTATCATAATTAATAGAAAAGATAATAGATGTTTGATAGTTTTTGCAGAAAATGTGTACCCATTGTGACACCATACGAGATAAAAGATTTTTGTAAACTCTTTATTTACAGATGTATATGAGAAATATTACAGTCCCCATGCGAATCACTGGAAACAAGAGGAATATCCACAAGGGTATTCCTCTTGTTGTTATTTATATCTGCGTATTATATATACTATGTTTTAAAGTTTCCCACCCCAAAATATATATTAATTAGAAAATTTTCACACCTCTTTTCTGCAGGCCTGTTTAAATGGTGGTGGATATAAAAGCAGAGTTGTAATCATCTGATTACAACTCTTTTTGTGGAAATAGTGATGGATTCGAACCACCGAGGCTAGGGAAGCGTAGATTTGCAGTCTGCCCCATTTGGCCACTCCTGGAGCTACCCAAGGTAGTGGGCGTTGACGGATTC
>BNJS01000881.1_pt1 | contig 54584 bp, 91 predicted proteins | sample 8540461 | NCBI WGS metagenome assembly BNJS01 (sample SAMD00202454, study PRJDB9452) | human saliva metagenome | isolation source: human saliva | place: Japan
GGTGATGAGTGGTTGCTGACCAGGGTACTGGTGGAGCGTCAAGACAACTAAATATGGGCCTCCAACGGTCGATGATTTCTTTGGGAGAAACAGTTCCGGTTCGCCGCGGTCGGGGGAATTGACCTGGTCGCTGAAGACGCGTGGGCAGTGTGTTAATCGTGGTGGTCGGTGGCCCAGGTAGGGTGTTAAGGGTTGTGACCGCGAAATCGCCTTGGGTCCGTAAAGAGCAATCATAGAGCGTGTTTCAAGTGGTCGGCGGTGGGTGCGCCCAAGGCAGTAGCTCACTTGAGTTGGTTGGTCGTAAAGAAGTCGGAGTTGTGTTCCCTCAGTCCAGCACGCAGTTTCTTGGGGCCAGGCAGGTGGTCGTAAGGTGACGAGCTCCGTCGGGGACTGCGGCATCGAAGTGGATCATGTCAGACCGGAATGGGCGATCTGTGGGGCGCTGATCAGTGGGTTAAGCGTCAACCACGGTTCCCATGACATGGTAGCGATGCGCTTGTCCCATTCGGGGATGTCGCGTGTCGGATCGAGGCGTAGTCGCATGGGGCCGTACGTATTTGCGGCCGCAGGGGATCAGTGACAGAGATATGGCGAAGATATGGTCGCCTCATACGTCTCCTGGTAGCGAAAAACGTGGGCTGCGCAGGATGCCACAATGCGCTCCTGTACCCCAGCCTCGCGCCACCGTGGTGGGGCGCGCGACGGGCTGCGTGTTTGTGAAGCCACGGCGCGATCGCGGCCGGCGAATTCACCCTGCTATCCAACGCCGCGTTTGCGGCCACAACAGCCGACGACCGCAAATCCCCGCGCGATACCGCGAGCTGTTCAGCGTACGTGACCCGCCGCGTGAATGTGGCAATCTTTCTGTCTGGGTTTTCCACGAGCGCAGCGCGCCTTCGCACAACCGAACCCACGGAAATCAAACGGCCAGGGGTGGTGGGCGGCCGGCGGCGAGGGGGTCGATGCGTGGAACTCCGGCTTGTTGTTCCCTTAACCGTAGTCCACAGACGGTGAGCAACAATGATGGAATCGAATCGTGGTGTACGGGCGTGTGCGGATTGCCTGGCCTCGCCCTCCGACAAAGTGAACTCGGGTTAGTAAAGGTTGCGTCATACTGGCGTGACGCTAGGCGGCTGGATAAGTATCGCGTCAATACTTTCTGTGATGGCGATTAGGCATCACCGTGTTGCTGCAGTGCGAAGGGGCTGCAACACGGATGACGCTCGCGGGTGTCACCTGCCGCACGGGACGCAAACCGCGCGGGCGTAGGTCCGGTACGTCGAAGGTGCACGCCTCACGCGTAAGAACACTGTTTCCTGCGGATATGAAAACCGAACCGGTTACCGCGACGTTTTCCAGCGCTTCATCGGCGGTTGCCGCCTCACGAGCAATCGGTGCTAGCGACGCGCGCACGTACTCCTGTAAAACGACCGCAATTCTTTTGTGCATCGAAGCCACAAGTACCAGGGTTCGTTGCTGATCTCCGCAAAAGGCAACGACGACGCCCCGCCGGTCAATTGTTGGCTGTTTACTGACAGCGCCGATGGGTTCTCCGCGACCACCACATAGTCGCAGCGTGGGTTTATGGTGTGGTGCCTGGCCGGGCAGTCCGCGTCACAATCCCGGCCTCGACCCCCCGCAGTCGCGTCGTTCCAGGCCACTTGGTGGGCTCCGGCCGCCACTGGATTGCATTTGAAACTGTGTGTGAGATTGTGTGAGCATTCCACGCCCAACTCCGTTTGACCGATGACCAGCACTGACTGTTTCTTTACGTGCGGGTTATGACTTCTTTCGTGGCGGCATCAGTCTTCTAGTAGGTGGCGGGCGCGGTGAAGGCTTCACCTGCTGATGTGAGCTGGACCAGACGGCGGTCTCCGAATGAGAAAGCCGCGCCTTGGGTCTGATCCAGGCGTGCGATCTGCTGGAGAACAGGCTGGCTCACAAAAAAGCCATTCGGCTGCCCGCGCGGAAGTGCGGACACTCCGCGACTGCGGTGAAATAGCGAGAATGCAGATGCGTCCATAAGGTTCAAGTGTGTTCATTGTTGCTGCTAGGCCGGTGTGGCTTCTCCGGAAAGACCAGCTATAGCAGGGCGTTCAAAGCAAATGAAACATAGAAATATAGCTCTGTTGGTTGCTACCATGCCCGGCCATGGGCCCCTTTATGGCGCTCAGTTGGTAGAAACTACAGACTTTTAATCCACCAGGTCGTGGTTGAAACCCCACAGGGCCCCACTTTCATATTGTTCAGTTAAGCCACTCTGCTCAAGCTAGTGAGTTAGGGTGGCTTTTTCGTACTCATCTGGTGCATAATATGCTGATGTCGTCAAAAGAAAAATGATGACATCACAGTGAAGATTAGAGCGCACATGGGCTTCCGAACTACACACTCGTTTCGCTATGCTGCCGATAGCGATGCGTGCATGAGCAAAAGAACATAGATTGCGTGCTCTCGGCCTGCTGACGGCCTCGGTTCTAAGGGATCGATGGGCTACAGGTGGTGCTTTTTCATCGCTCCTCTTGCCGCGATTCAACTTTCTTGATGCGACAGCCATGCAGGTGCTTCTGATCTCACGGAATCTGCAGCGGCGCTGGCTTTTGGGTTGGGCGTCGGCCAGGCGGTGGACCGCTGGGGTGGCGCCACTCAATCACTACCGCAAACCTCGTGCGGCGGGGTGGGGAGCAACACCTTATCGCTGTTTACCGGTCCCTCGCTTCGATTCTTTACACCACCTCACGTTGTTCCTCATGGGCATTTGCATCCTGCTGCATGATGCAGGAATCAGTGCCGCAAGTTGTGGAATATGTTGGCCGCGACGGCAAAGAGAACAACCGTGCTAATTCACTGCTGCGAACCGGAAATTATTTCCTCGCTGGGTGGGCCGGGGCTTGGGGGAGCGATTCTCGCTTTCATGACGTTCGGAGCAGCAGCGCTGTTTGGCCTCGATGAGCTTCGCGCCATCGCCGCAGGCACGCTGCTACAAATCTGGTTTTCAACCAAGGCAATTCAGGCACAGCAAACGTAGAGCTTCCGACGCCCAGATGCAAAACAGCTCGCATGACGCGCCACCTCGACGGAGTTTAGACAACCTCCGCACATCCTGCACCGGTGGATTCCGCAAGCCGCTGGCAGCAACGGGCTGCCAGCTTTTTCAGCGCCATCTTCAGGCTGTGTTTGGTATCTACTGTGTGTACGCGTCCTCGGATTTGAGACGTGGGTAATGTCGCTGAAGACGGCCGTTGGAGGGCTGGAGCGGTCTTCTTAGTGCAGCTTTCCCCATAGCTGCCACGGCAGAACAGAACGCAAAGTTCTATACCTTATCGCTTGTTATTCCAGCAGCATCTGTGCTCGTTATACTGCTGGCGCACTGGGTGACTACCATCCACGCCACGCAGTTGCATGTGCGCTCGTTGAAGCGGTGTTTTCGTTCTGCATGGTGTTGTGCGGTGTTGTTGTTCAATACCCGCACCCGCAGCAAGCCTCACCTGTTGATGGCATGGTGGGGCGAATCCGCCCGCGACGGAAAGAATGATTGCCTTGGGTGGTGAGGTCCGGGTGCGTTGATTGGCGGGGCCGTTGCCACGGCGATGTCCGTTCAATTTCCATGACGGTAGCCTTAGTGGGCATGCTGTTCGCCACCAGTGTAGCTTATTGGAATGAAGGGTGGCCTTCATCTAGCACCGCAGAAATATCATCGTCCGCTAGTGCCATTTGGGCCGCCAATGCATAAAAGCAACTCTCTGTATTATTATGTTACCTTGAACAATAAAATTGTTACATGTTTGAAGACGCCACTGCAATATTTATCTCATTAGTGCTTTTCTGGATGGAATTTTCCTACTCCCTCGTTAATGTGGTGTGGTCAGGTGGGATCATCAGCGCAAGAAAGAGTGATAATGGAATTAAAACCATGTTAATACGCTCTATTCTAGAGATATTGATGACGATACTCATACTTTTTAAATACATTATTTTGGCGACAGAGCCATGCGTCGTGATTGGACACAGGCTGTAACCTGTATCAATCAGTTTTCTCTGAAGAAGATGAGGGCTGGTCGGCGCACTGTTTCTCCCGTTCGACTGGGTGATGGGCAGCGTTTTTCAGGGAAGTGGTGTCGGATGATGAGGGTAATGGGGCCACTCGCATCGTAGGGCGTGGCAGCATCGTATTGTTGGTAAGTGGCTCACCAGTGCCAGATTGCTGGGCACTGGGTCGGAATTGAAAATCTGACAATAGTCAATACAAACGTATCTGGATTCCAGAATATCGCTCGACTATGGAAAATGGCACACAACCCGACAGCGATGAGGTAGGTACGGGTAGGGCATTTCCACGGGGTTTTCAGCGACAAACCCGCGTTTTAAACTACGCTACCTATATATGCATGCGACATGAGGGAGCATCACCAAACTTTGCGCGCGCCCTGTTGAATAGCTTTTACTGTTTGAACCCCAACGTTTTGATTCGGCTGGCTTCTTGATAGTTCAACGCATGTTCGTAATACGGTAGTAAGCTTCTTTTGAATTCGGGGCAGGTTGATGGTGGCGGCGGATGACTATCCAGCGGTGACGCGGTCGTCGATGGGCATGAATACCTGTCAGGTTCCTGAACCTGCCTCGGCGTCAGGGGTGTCACGGCGGGACCAGATGAGTTGTATAGCGCGGCATTGGACGCGATGCGGTGAACAGGTGGAAACGCGCGCGCGGTTCCGGCTACCGATGTTGCTGGATGGCGGTCAGGGCGTTTGCATCGCGTCTTCGGCGTCCTGGTGGTTTGCCGGTGGAAGACGCCGCCGCACATGCGCGCCCGCATGCGCGTCGTTGAGTGTGCAAATGCGGCTATGTGCGTTTTGAGCGGTGGTGGGTGGAGCGCAAGGTCGTCGCTGGTGTTGCTCCCGGTGGGATGCTCCGCCACGTCACACATGCACCTCCAAGAGGTCATCGTCGAGGCCGTCAGCAAAACCGTGGTCAACAAACCCACTTGATCTGCGCCTGCGTCGTGGAGGCGTCATCATGGTCCCCGTTGCGTACGTAATGTCGCCGTCGTAGTCCCCGAAATCGCAGAGGTCGTGCCCCTCACCCAACATACCCGTCAAGAGATGCCCCGTCCCAGATCTCCATCGTCCGAGTTATCGAAAATCACTCAGATCATCAGCCAGTCACTGTTGTCGGCCAGGCCCGCCATCATTATGTCGTCGTGGTGTGCGTCGTCGGCGAAATCATTCAGATCAATGTACGCTGGGAGGATGAATCCCCGGGTCCCGCGGGGGTCATGGGGTCAAAACGACGGTGAGCATGCGGTCAAACGCATGTCGTCGGTGAGTGGTGTCGCTGAGCCGTGAGGGGCGTCAGGGGCGGGGCATGAGGACGTCGAACTCACGGTTTGTCCAGAATGACCGTCGGGGCCGTGTCATGGGGTCACCTCCGCGGCATCGGGTGTAGCAGAACCGATGGTGATGAAGCTGATTAATACCGGTTGTTTAGGATGTCCACCGGGTACTTGGTGGTTCCTTGACCCTTGTGGTCGAGGGTGGCGTCGTGGTGGCTTCAAAGTAGAAATTGAATTTTTGTCGCGGATAGTAGGCGTACGCATAGCCGGCACGCCATTTTCGTTGAGTGCATAACTTCGCCACAAGGGTGTTGCTGCGGAAAGGATTTCTGGTTCATACAGGGGCGCTTTGTTTGCTGTGCTGGCTTCAGATCTATCGCGAGGCCTCTTTCGCATCGTCGCCGAGTCAGTACATATTTGTGGATGGTTGAACTGCCGAGCTTGGGAGAATCCTCTGTACCTTCAAGCGCATTTGTGAATAACTGGTGAGATCCTCGCTCTTTTCGTTGCCTTCGCCGTAGCTAATCTTGCATTGCTTGGAGCGTTTTCAGCAGGAATTGCAGGGCAGTGTGCGTTCCGTCAGTGGGATACCAGTGTCAGCGTGGCCAGTATTGACGCCGTGAATGGGTTTGTTCCCCAAGAAGAACTGGGTACGTCATGAATACCATCGGCAGTGACCCACGGCCACCGCGCGGATATTACTTTCTTGCGGGTGGGGATACCGCGCGAGGGCCATTGCCACGCAATTTGGCTGCGGATGCGCGATGTCGCTGGGCGGGTTTTGGTCAGTGCCGGTATTCTATGACCCTGCCGGCCTGCGCCCTCTGTGCTGGCGCGGCTCCTTGTTGCCGCGAGCTGCCTGTGCCGCCAGCCGTTCCAGGTCCGACTCCCGGGGGATTGATTTGAGCTGCTGCGTTTCGGTGCCGTGACCTGCCGATCCTTCGGTGAATCCCATCATGGTTGCCGGCCAGCGCACCTCAGGCCGCCACAGTTTCGGGTCGTCCAGGGTCGCGGCGGTACCGACCTCACACAAGCGGTTCTGCACGCCGGTATGCGCGACGATCCACCGGTGTGTATAAATCAGCGTGCTCTTATCGACGCCCGCCAGCTCCAGGCCGCGTCAGCTCCACGCGCCCACAACTTTGTCGATGAGGGATGTTGTTCGTCGCGCGGTGATCAAAATCGACGCTCGCCGGTGGATGATACGGTGATAATTGGCCGAGACGTCAGAGGCATTTCCGCTTCCCTGATTGACTGGTCGGAGTGCAGCGACCGACGCACTCAGCGTGATTTGGGGTTCGTCGTGCGGTGTCACAGGGTCGTTGTGTTCCACCTGGTCCAGCACCCAGCGATACAGCGCATTATCACGGTGCGGCCGCCAAGCGTGTCGTCGCCCTTGGCGGCAACCACGCTGAAGTCGCCGTTTGCTCCGCACGGCTGCGCAATATCTGGCCCCGCCGCCGAGGTCGAACACGGCCACATGAACCAGCTGGAAATGCTGCCGTTGGGCGGCGAAGTGGATTGCCGCTGCTCGCGGCTCTAGAGATGTAGTTCGGATGGTGTCTTTTGACAGTCCCACTGTTGCTGCTGCGGACAGCGCAACGTGGTCCACGCAGTCGCGAACCAGGATTCCGGGTTGGGCGTGAGGGTGACGGTGTTGCTTTTCACCGAATGCTGAGCACGCCCGCGTTCCAGTACCCCGTACAGCACAGCCCCGATGAGGGGCGTTGAGCGGCACATCTTGACCGCCACCGCCACTTGATCATGCCCGATGTAGCGTTTTCGGTGCTGGCACCAGCGCGATGGGTCCCTGCGCTAGCGATGTGCGGAATCCGCAGTGGATCCTGTCGGCCTGCACAAACACTGCTGAGGGGATGGGGTTACTTCGGTGAGAGGCGAGTGTCTCCACCGCCTGTCATCGGTGCGTGTGCGCTGCCAGAGTTTGATGTGCCAAAATCCACGGCGATGTGCCATTTGTGCCGGTGCATTCATTGTGTGCTCACCCAAACCTATCGTTGTTGGTTACATGTGTGACGTACGGGTGTAGTACGTCCCAGGCCCATAATGTTCCGAGACGTGTTATGTCATAGATGGCAGTGCTAGCTGGTGCGCGATGATGAGACGCTCCCGCGCCTCATCCTCGGCCGCGACAGGAGTCATGGCGAGGTTGCTGCAGCCTGCCCAGTTCCTGCTCGTGCTTGGCGCGTATAGAAGCAGGGTTAGCAGACGGTGACAGTCCTGCCACTTCCGCAGAGGTGGTGGCGGTGATGGCCTGCCGCAGCGGACCCAGCAGGGAGGAATCCGGGGTGCTGGCATACGTGTCCCGGTAGCTGCGGATACAACAGAACCTCATGCATCTGCGGCTGCCCGAGAAGAATCTCCTGCACCCACCGACGTGGTCGCGCACGGCGTAGTTGTTGGAGAGGTCTTCCAGAGCGTCCAACATACGTACCGCGCGTTGTAGCACTGCGAAGTAGGCATTGTCGCCCGGTGAGCAGGTCCGTCAGAGAGTCATGCCGGAGCATCACGCATCCACTGCCAGGGTCCACTGCGCCTTGCGCGTGAGCCACTGAACGTCCCACCATCACACCGTATTCCCCCAGCACATCTAACAGTTCATCGCGCATCGCGGCGGTGAAACAGGAAACGATAATCGAGGGTCGTCCACCCCGATCACGTCAGTCCGTCCCATCTAGGTCGCCAGCGCCGCCGCGCTCTGCAGCCCGTTCCGTCACCTGCCCCCACCAGCGCGGACTCCGCCAGCGGTCCCGAAAGTGGCGAGCATCCGCCAGTCCCAGTTGCTGGCAATGCGTGCCGCATGAACTCCCGCAAGCTGAATGGGATCCTGGTGCCAATGCTCCGCACCAAAGGAATCAGCACGGAGAGCACGCCCATCGTCGTCAAGTCAGCGTGCCCAGCTGTGAGAGAAACGCCCGCTCGTCTTCACGCGGCGCGGAGTCAGAGGAACACCACGAGTCCGCCCAGAGCGCTGCGCGGCGGGTGTCTTTCGTGCCGATCGACCTGCAAAGCATTCGGCGGGTTCGTTGCTCGTTGTCCACCGTCAGCGTCGCCGTACCGGGAGTGTCGATCGAGCGATAGCCGCTGCCCAGGCTCGCGTTCGGCACGAGTGCCGCACGTAATCGACCTCGTCCAGCGGACGCGGCAGATGGTCCAGCGGCCCCTGACCCAGGCTGACACGATCCACCCGGCCGTCAGCACCACCTCAGCGCGCGCTGGGGCACCGTCAAGATACATGCTCACGCTGCCTGGTGCATTCCACGGAATCCCGTGGCGGCAATGTGGTGTTGGGTAGGAGCGTTGACCAGCGTTGATTTGCCGGGATTTCAGTCGCCCGGCGATGGCTACGCGTGGCGGGCGGGTCACCATTTCCCGAAGTTCCGACGCAGGTTCCACGAGTTCAGGGCCGCCGGATTCCAGGGCGTCGATAGCCTGGGTGAGCAGCAGCGTTATGGTTTCAATGGCCTCTGGCGTGATGGATTCATGCGCGCGCTCCTCCCTGCTGCAGGTGCCGACCCAACTCCGCAATCGTTGCCTCGATAATCTGGACGTTCCGTGTCAGCCGGGCGCTGCGCTCCTGACGCTCCCCTCCGATTCGCGCCGCCTCCCGAGCCTGGTCCGTTCCGGCCATACGGTCCTTGATCTTCGCCCGCAGATCGGCGCGGTACCGCAACATCACATCCGTGCGTGCCGTAGTGATCAGGGTATCCAGCATGCGGGTGGTGGCCGTGCGCACGCTGGCGGTGGTTTCTCGAAGCCACGTAATCAAATGTTGTTTGCCGTTTCGCATCGCGCGGTAGCCCAGGTTAACGCCCACCCACACGGCACCCGCCAGCGGTGCTACCGGGATGATGGCCGCCAACGCACCCGAACCGATCATGCCCATCATCAGCACACTGGGGTCAATGATGTCCTTGGTTTTCTTTTTCCACCTCGTGCCCGAGACTTCCGCCGGGGTTAACGACGCCACGGTGGTCCCCATGATCTCTGCGATCCAGTTCCTGGCGGTCGGGGAAAAGCGCCGATGCGAGTTCGGAAATTTCCTCCACCATTGCGCCCCACGGTGTCTTCCATCACCACGGCCAGTTCCGTCTCAATCTGGCTGGTGAACACCTGAGGTTTGGATCGCAGCACGCGCAGCAGGGTCGCGATGATCTGCTGCGTCCATTCGTGACGCACCTCCTCAGGGCCTTGTCCAGCCCCTCCGTCACCCGGGTGCGCGCCACGCCGCGGGTCACGTTAAGAGCGCTGCTCAAACTCGGAGGATTCCTCCCGAAGCCGCTCCAGGGTGGTTTTCGGCTCAACTGCTCCACCGCTGTCGAGGGATTCCGCTAGTAGGCCGAATGTCATCCGCACCGTTTTGGCAGATTCCGTCAGGGTTGTGGTGATGGATTGCAGCGCCGCGCGCTGACCCATCGCCGCTGGTTGCCGCAGCTGCGCGCGAAGTTGCGAACGCAGCTGCGTGATCCCGGAACGCCGTTCCAACTCTGCTCGGCGCGCAGGATCGATGCAGCGTGCGGCATCAGGGCGCGCAGGCTGGAGACGCCGACCACCGGGACGTCGATACCCGTAGTGGCTGCTGATCGGTCGCTTGTTGTCCTCAACGATGGCGCGCCAGCGTCGGGTGTTTGTCCGTCTTGGTCACGGCGACGATGACCCTGCCGACGGAATCGTGGGCCTGCCGTAGGATGTCCATTTCAGGCGCGGTGATGGGGGTGGGCATCGCACACCATGAGCAGGACACCGGCGTGCCGTGCCTCCTGAAGTGCTGCGGTAACGGCGCGTTTGTCCAACCCACCCACGCCGGGCGTATCGACGACCGTGATGCCGTCCATGTCCGGGTATCGTACGGCGAGTCTCCGCTGAACTGGGTGGATCCTGGGCCTCCTCCAGGCCAGCGTTGGTGTTGCCTGTGGTGACCCACCCGTCACCGTCACCCAGCGGGCGAAAAGCTCTGTAGCCAGTATCATTTCCCGCTCTGTGCCTCGCACAAGAGTGACCATGAGGAACAACCGGGCCGTCGTGGGAGACGGCCACGCGAATCAGTGCGCTGGTACGGGTGAGAACGTCAGCAGGCAGCAGGTCCGGCTGGGCAATCGGGGCGTTGACCAGCGATGACTCCCCGTTCACTTCCCCCGCCAACCACCCGCGCCGCCCGGTAATGTGGCATTTCAGCATCTGGACTGCGCGGTCCGCAGCGCTGTCTTGACCGTATCGTCGTGCAATGTCCGCCGCGCGTGTCACTGACTCTTCAGGGTGCGAGACGCGGCGGCCGGGGATCCGTGGGACATGCGCAGCCTTCACTGTGTTGAAAAACAGTACCATCACCTTTAATAGCACAGCGTTCTTCCATGCAGAGATTTCTGGCTATGTTTCCCAGGAAAATAGCTGGACTAGGAGCTGAAGTAAAAATTTTTGGCACCTCGGGAACATTCTTCTGGATGGGTGCATTCCATCATCGACAACATCGCAAACGCACCGTGAAGGTGTGAAGGAAAGGACCACATCATGAGCGACCCCAACGGCACTACCGCTGACAACGCTGCTGGCACCGCGATGCCCCTGCTGGTAACGCAGAGTCCATCACACCGTGGACGTGAACGGCAACCCGGTCACTGGAACGGTGATGGGTCAATACGACACCGATAGTGACAAGGACATTGATACCTTCGATCTGGACACCAACGGCGACGGTCACGCTGACATGCGCATGCACCGACCGGATGAAGAACGGCACTGCTGACGTTCTCGAATACGACACCGACGGCGATGGCGTGACCAGCGTTCCGGACCGAAGACGGGAATGATGACGGTACCGCCGACAAAGACTCCATTGACACCAACGGCGATGGCCGGATGGACACGGTGCTCACTGACCTGGACTACGACGGTCACATGGACGAAAAAGAGTGGACACCAACGGCGACGGCGTCTTTGATGTGACCCTCAAAGACTACGATGACGACGGCACGGTGGACAGCATCGCCCTACGACACCAACGGCGACGGCACCAGTGACTACAACGAGATACGACAACAACGACGACGGCGTCATCGACAGCACCAGTGGCGTGAATGCAATCACCGACGCCCAGCGCGCGCGCCGCCGCAGGGTCACGATACCGGTGCTGCCCCAGGAGGAGCGGCCCCTGGTGACACTGCTCCAAGTGGTACTACCCCGGGTGTTGCGCCTGTCAGTGACCACCACGAGATCGACCTTGACGCCGATGGCTACGGCGACAGCCTGGCATTTGACACCAATGGTGACGGCATCACCGACATGGTGGAACAGGACACCAACGGTGACGGGCTGACCGACATTCGGTTCACGACGACCAACCGACGGCCAGCATTGACCTTGTGGAGGACGACACAGACTTTAACGGCACCGTCGACCGTGTTGACATTGACAACAACTGATGGCCGAGCTCGATCGAGCAGCATGGTGACTTCGGACGGTGATGGTAACCCTCGACGATGCCCTGTTCGACCACAACCACGACGGTTGGGCGGGACTCCATGGCCACCGACACCGACAACGATGGGCACTATGACACCTACACCGATGTACACTCCACCAACGAGGCACCCATGATGCCCGACCATGACATCTCCGGGCTGTAATACCTGAGGCAGAACCCGGAAACGCAGACTAGGCGGCCCGACCAGAAGTAGCGGTGGTCAGGGCCGCCTACCCATGCCGCCTACCCATGATGAAGCCTCCAACTGGGAGACCTTCGAGGCGGTTTCGGTGGCAGTATATAAGGCATGCGAGAACTCCGCGCCGACGACCGTGACCTTCTGGTAGAAGCAACTTTGTGCAATGTGAATTGGGTGGAAGAACGCTTCACTCGGGATGACGTGCTTACCAACCCGTACTTCCGCCACTACTACGACCCGTGGCAAGAATCAGACTTCGGCTATGTTGCTGAAAACAGCAACGGCGAGGCTATTGGTGTGGTGTGGCTGCGCTTCTTCACCGCTGACGACCCCGGCTTCGGTTTCATCGACGAAGCCACCCCTGAACTCAGCATCTGGGTCACCGAGGGCGAGCGCGGCCAGGGAATTGGCGGGCAGCTTCTCGACGCCGCGATCCGCGCCGCCCGCTCGAAAGGGCTCCGGCGCATCAGCCTCAGCGTGGAAGAGGGCAACCCGGCGCGCCGACTCTATGAACGCGCCGGGTTTACATGGGCGGGGTCGGGGTTTGACACCGGGACGTTGGTGCTAGAGCTGGCGTGAATTTTGGTGATTGTAGGGCGGGTTTGGGAACCTGCCCTCAACGCCCAGCACTAAGCCTGAGTTTGCGGTACCGACTCACCGCAGCCATAATCTCCTGGCTGCGGGGCGCGCAAACAACTCTGGATGTCGCGATGCGGCGACAACACGTCCAAACCGTGTTCGTCTGGGTCTTCTACTAACTGATCCACCAGCTGCGCAAGGCTGGTGCTGCCATCACATCGGCCCGCGATGGAATCTAAAGCGTGGGCAATGCCGGTGGTTTGCGCGGCGTCGATATAGCTGCATCAGCGATCAGATCGATGTTTTCGCGCCCATACTCGAATATCCGTGCGGCTGCGGGCCTTCGCGGGCTTCGTCTTGCTCGGCTCCCCTGAAGCCATCCGCGCCGGGACGCGAGGTTCGGGAGAATCGAAAACGCGTAACGACGCCGCGTCATTCTGTGGCGTCCGAGTTCGCAATGCTGTGAGCCTGCACCGTCACGTCGTTCAGAACGTACGAGTTCAGGGCAATGACGTGATCCGCGACGTCGAAAAACGCGCGAGACCGCCCCGCCACCAGGATCGTCGAGACGCCCTTCTCCGTAAAACAACGGGCGGATACGCTGCACAAAATGGGGTGATCGGCTCATCCTTGGCGGGAATGAGCTGCTCATGCGTTCGTCGCGGATCATGAAGTTTGTGGCCGACGTGTCTTCATCGATCAAGAGTGTCCGCGCGCCCGCCTCCAGGGCCTCCACCAGGTTCGTGGCCTGCGAGGTCGAACCCGATGCGTTCGTGTAGAAACCGGTGCGTATCCGTGCCGACGGCAAATTATTAATAAACGGTGAAATGTCCACGCCCGTCACCGCGCGGCCATCCTCCGCGCGAATCGCCATTGCATCCGCGTGAGTAATCACCCACTCCCGGCCGTCGTTGAGGATATGCGAATACACGCCCCGCTCCATCGCCTTCAGTAGTGTGGACTTGCCGTGATAACCGCCGCCCACAATCGCGTGATCCCCTCCGGCACACCCATGCCTGTGATCGTGCGGCCGCTGGGGAGAAAACTCGGTGTGCAGCGATTGTGGACTCTGGAACGGTGTGGCACCCTGCTCCAATGGTTCGTCCGAATCACCCGAACGACGCGGCAGAATCGCGCCGTTGCCAACAAAAAGCAACAAGCTTGCGGCTGTTGAGTTGACGGCGCAGATCCTGCTGGTCACGATACAAAGTGACGTGATCGCGGAGCTTTCTGCTGATCAAGATTCTTGTAGAGAAGACTGTATTCCGCTACCTCGGGAAGAATATCCGCAAGCAATTCCTCCGCCTCTCGGCCGCGAATTCGGCGGCCCGCAGCGGGAAGCGCCACCATAATGCGGGCTTCCAGGCGCTTGTCCGTAAACAGGATGCTGGTGCGCTCCAACACAGCCTGCCCTGGGCGGCCAATGCTCACCTCCCTGGCGACTTTGCTGGTATATGCCTCATGTGAAAAAGCCCTGGTCAGAAATCACCCGTGGCGGTCTTGCCTTCAGCATCGTTGATGAGGTCCTGGGGAACCTGGGCTGCTGCTAGGTCGACCAGGATGCGCATCAACGAGGTGGGGCATGCGGGTCCCGTCTGCACACGATCAATCGATAATGTTATGCCCGGTGCCAGGGGGTAGGAGCCGCGCAGGCTCTTATATGCTCCGTAACTTTTCCCATCGAGCGAGGTTAACGCGCGGCGCAGGTCATCTTCATGTTGATGTTCGCGGTACTCGTTGTTGTGGGGTTGCGATTATTGTTGCTTCGGCGGTGGTTGTTGCGAGTGATTGTTGCGATCATTACGGTGGTGAAGACATGACGGTCATGGTACAGCCATTGCCCAGGGCTGGCTTGAGGAAATGCGCAAGTGGGGGAGGGATGGAAGGCCATCCACAAGACGGGGAACTCATGGGCACGTTGATTCGACGGCATGCCCTCTGTGCCTGAAATAGTTTTCAGCAGGTTGGAAGTTGGGTAACGAGTTGGCTGCTCCTGACCGCGCTAACCCTAACGCCATGTGCGCACCGTGCTTATCGACGGCGCGTCCACCACCATCGCACGCCGCCTTGAGGAACTACTCGATCAGCGTGGAATAGAAACGGTAATGGCGGGAAGGGGATGGGGTGGGACGTGATAAGCACGTGGATATGACGTTCGATTGTGGCGGTGGCTCGGGAGGTGAGCCTGCAGGAGTTGCCGGAGGTGCTGAAGGAGTATCGCCCGGGGAAGGGAAGTTGTTGGTTAGGGATGCAGTGCGGGGATAGCTGATTCTTCTGTCCCAACAGTGATGCTTTTCGGCGGCTATAGCGGCAGGTCATTAGCGTAAGGATTTGCGTGTTGTGGGGATGTGTCGCTGTGGGCTGGGGCGCTATATCCCAGAATGTTTGATGGGGTTGGGTGGAACGTCGGAGGTAATTGGCGCACTTCAGACGGCAGAGGGGGTAAGTGGGTTTATATGTTTTACTAAAAAATAACTGAACATACAGTAAGCTGAGCTGAATATGTCTGTGTGTCCAGCGCTGACAATGTCAATATGTGAAAACCATGGAACCGCCAGAGGTCGACAATGAGTGAGCACCAATTGCAGGTGAGTGATCTGCTTGTAGAGCAGCGTCTGCGTGGAATCATTCCTGGCAAGACTGTGGAACTGCTTTCAGTAAAGATGCTGGATGATGATCTTGCTGAACTCGTCTATCGTGACGAGTCGGGGCAGATTGGGGAGCGCGCGGTAACAGCATCAGAGTTGGCGGGGGTAAGTGTTGTAGCGGATTCGGAGGCTGCCCCACCATTTGATGGTGATCCTCAGGAATTTCGCCTTGCTGCTGAAGCTCTTCGGATTAAATATGCGGCGCTTTACGATCCTATGGCTGCGGTGAATAGCTCAGATGTGGATCCGTTACCTCATCAAATTCGCGCTGTATATGAGGAGCTTCTGCCCCGTATACCTCTGCGATTCTTACTGGCAGATGATCCGGGTGCGGGTAAGACTATCATGGCTGGTCTGTATCTGAAGGAACTGTTTCTGCGTTCAGATTGTGAGAGAGCAATCATTGTCGCACCAGGCGGTTTGGTGGAGCAGTGGCGAGATGAGCTTGCTCAAAAATTTGATCTAAATTTCACGATCTTCCACCCCTCAATGCTGGAAGAAACCCGTGTAGGGAATCCCTTTGTTGAACATCCGTACCTTATCGTGCGGATGGACCAAATTTCCCGTAGCGACGAGTGGATGCAGTATCTGGCTGATGTTCAGTGGGACATTGCAGTGGTAGATGAAGCGCACCGCATGTCCGCGCGATATTCAATGTGGGCCGGGGATATAGATGAAACCAAGCGCTTCAAACTCGGTAGGTTGCTGTCAGAGACGGCACAAAATTTCCTGCTCATGACAGCAACGCCCCACGCTGGCAAAGAAGAAGATTTTCAGCTCTTCATGTCGCTGCTGGATAGAGACCGTTTTGAAGGGCAGTTCCGTGAGGGGGTGCATCGTACCGATACCAAGGGATTAATGCGCCGCATGGTGAAAGAGGATTTGCTTACGTTTGAAGGCAAACCGCTGTTCCCTGAACGACGTGCCTACACCGTATCCTATGAGCTTTCGCCTGCTGAACGCGACTTATATGATCAAGTTTCGGATTATGTGCGGCAAGAAATGGGCCGCGCTGATCGATTGGTGGAACAGGGAGATGGGAAACGTGGAAACACTGTAGGTTTCGCTTTGACGGTGCTTCAACGTCGTCTTGCTTCTAGCCCAGAGGCTATCCTGCGGTCACTGGAACGACGTAAAGCACGTCTGGCAGAGCAACTAGAGCAGCTACGCATGGGCAATGCACAACCAGTCGGTGTTGGGCCAATGAATGTATCTGCTGACATGCTCCTGGAAGAAGCAACTGAGGAGGAGCAAGCTTCCATTGAGCGGCAGATTGAAGAAGTAATGGCTATGTCCACCGCTGCACAAACTATCCCTGAGCTGGAATACGAAATCAATGTTCTGAGCAACCTCATTCACGTAGCTCAGCGTGTGCGCGCTCAAGGTGATGATAAAAAATGGGTGGAACTCCGCACTATTCTGGATGAGCAGTTACTATCCAATACTCCCTGCAGGTGACAATCAGGACGAAGGGCACGATGGTATCCGCAAAATTATTATCTTTACGGAGCATCGCGACACACTCAGCTACCTAGAGCAGAAAATCGGTGCGCAGTTTGGACGCGAGAATGCAGTGGTGACTATCCACGGCGGAACACCTCACGCCGAGCGGAAAGCCGTGCGCGAACAATTCACGCACAACCCCGAAACTGTTGTGCTGTTAGCAACCGATGCCGCAGGCGAGGGCCTTAACCTCCAGCGTGCTCACCTCATGGTCAACTATGACCTTCCGTGGAACCCCAACCGCATTGAACAACGCTTCGGGCGCATCCATCGCATTGGTCAACGCGAGGTTTGCCACCTGTGGAATCTTGTAGCTGAGGACACGCGTGAAGGCGCTGTGTTCACACGACTGCTCGAAAAAATTAACAATATGAACCGAGCCTACAACGGTAACTTATTCAACGTGCTCGGTGACGACGATGCTTTTCAGGGCGATTCGTTGAAGAACCTACTCATTGAGGCCATACGATACGGCAATCAACCTGGAGTGAGATCCAAACTCGACCGAGTAATTGACTCAAGTGTCTCCAACGGGCTTGACAACATTATTGCCGAACGCGCCCTTCACCGAGACCTATTCAACAATCTTGAACTAGAAAAAGTGCGCGTGCGAATGGAACAAGCTCGCGAACGTAAGCTTCAACCCGGATTTATCAGCGCCTTCTTCATTCCTGCTTTCCAGAAGCTTGGTGGACAGATCCGTAAACGTGAACAGAGGCGCTACGAAATAACGCGTATCCCGACAACGCTTATCGACGCCGCGCGCCGAGCCAACCCTTGGGCACCCGTTGCCCCACGCTACGAACGCGTCACGTTTGACCTCCAATACGTCCGTGTTCCCGGTCGAGCTACCGCATCCCTCATCGCTCCCGGGCACCCCCTTTTGAGCGTTGTGCTGGAACTCACCATCAAGAACCTTGGAAGCGTCCTAGCCCAAGGATCCATATTTGTTGATCGCAGCGACAAGCAGCTTGATACACCGGCGTTGCTCTACACAGTGGAGCAACGTATCACTACCTCAGCACCTACAGCAGGGATAGGAAATAGTACCGGAGGTCGGGGCGGAGATACCGTCTCGCACCACTTTGACTACCTTACCCTCTCCCAAGAAGGCGACATTACCGTCACCACAACACCTCTTTACCTTAACTATACTGCGCCCACCGACGATGAAATGAAAGCTATCCACAGCATTATTGATAACGCATGGCTGAGTGGAAACTACGACAAAACAATTCGTCCCTGGGCGTACCACCACGGTATCCAACCCCGCATGGAAGAACTACGCGCACATCGAGATATCGATATTGAACGTACCCGGGTGCAAGTTAAAGAAAGACTACTTGCTGAAATAAACCATTGGGACAGCGAATACAGTCGCTTGCTGGAACTGGAACGTAGCGGAACAATTGGCCGGCTGCGTGCAAGCGATGCGAAGAAACGAGCAGAAGACCTAGAGCAACGCTTGGACACACGCTTGAAAGCCCTGGAACAGGCACGCGAACTCAGTGCTGCCCCCACTCTGATACGGGGTGTTGCGTTAGTTATTCCCAGCGCTCTTATCGAGGTGGATGATGCCGGAAAATCGGCGACCTTTGCGAAAGAGGTGAAGCGAGTAGAACGACGCGCTGTTGAAGCGGTACTCGCTGCTGAACGTGCACTTGGTCATACATCGAAGGAAATGGCTCGCAATAATCCTGGTTACGACATCCATTCCACAGACCCCAGTGGTTACACGTACTACATAGAAGTCAAAGGCCGTATCCACGGTTCCGAAACCTTCACCGTCACAGCAAACGAAATTCAGTTCGGACAGACCCAAAAAGAGCACCATAAACTTGCGCTGGTGGACGTTCATCCCCGATGGGCCGGATCATGATGAAATCCGATATATAACACAAGCATTCGATCACATTGAATCCAATGTGACTACCCAATCTTATAATGAGAAATGGCGTGACTACTGGTCACGAGGTGCGCCTCCGCTGTAGGTACACCGCCAGCATGTAACTTATACACATTCTTAACCGCGATAACTGAAAGAACGGCCATGACAACTGAACCAAAAAAGAAACTCATCGAAACATCGCTTCCTCTGGAGGCGATCAATGAGGCATCCGCACGTGAAAAATCAATTCGTCATGGGCATCCGTCCACATTGCACCTCTATTGGGCACGTCGCCCTTTGGCTACTGCGCGTGCAGTTCTTTTTGCACAGCTTGTTGATGACCCAGCGTCCCGTCCTGAAGAATTCCCGACGGTAGAAGCGCAAGATCTTGAGCGTGCTCGACTTCATGCATCTGATGGAAAAACTTATCGTATGGGAAAACAGTAATGATGAAGAGCTGCTAAAGCAAGCGAGAGATGAGATTCGGAAGAGTAACAACGGAGTTCTACCTGCAGTGCTTGATCCCTTTGCTGGTGGCGGATCGATTCCGCTGGAAGCTCAACGGCTGGGCCTAGAAGCCCACGCTAGCGACCTTAACCCCCTAGCAGTGCTGATTAACAAGGCACTCATCGAAATTCCACCGAAATTTTCTGGACAGCCACCAGTGTTTCCAGGGGCAGCTGATGAACAATCGTCATGGGTTCGCGCTGAAGGACTTGCTGCAGATGTAAAGAATTATGGGCAATGGATGCGAGATGAGGCTGAAAAGCGCATCGGTCACCTTTATCCAAAAGTCACCGCACCCGGCGGCACCGAGCATACCGTTATTGCATGGATATGGGCACGCACTGTTATCAGTCCAAACCCAGCTAATCCAATCGAGACACCTTTGGTTAAATCGTGGTGGCTGAGCAAAAAGAAAGGGTAAAAGAAGCGTGGGTTAAAGCAACTGTAGTGGATGGCAAGGTTCAGTATGAGGTGCAGCATAATGCTAATGGACCAAAAGGGACTAAAGATGGTACAGTAAATCGCCAGGGGGCAACTTCAGTTGCCGATGGCACTCCAATTAACTTGGCATATATACGAGAAGAAGGGCGTAATGGCCGGATTGGGGCTCATCTCATTGCGATAATTGCAGATAGTAAACGAGGTCGTCATATATATCCCCTGACGAGAAGCATAAAAATGCCGCAAATGTGCCGCGTCCCGGCAATATTCCGAGACAGAACTTCCTGAAAAGGCTCCCGGGATTTTCGAGATTTCAAGCATATGGTTTTAAGCAATGGGTCGATTTATTTACAAATAGGCAGCTTGTGGCGCATAGTACACTGGGTGATTTAGTTCTTGAGGCGCGGGCAAAGATTCTTGAAGATGCAAAAGTTGTTGAACTGTCTAGTGGAGAGCGTCTGGGTAAGAGTGGACTGAAGCTGGAAGCTTACGCAGATGCTGTCGCTACTTATCTTGCATTTTCTGTGAGTAAAGCCACAAATACTGGATCGTCTTTAACTACGTGGATGAACGATCGGGGCGCGTTCCGTGAAACTTTTTTCTCGTCAAGCACTGCAAATGGTCTGGGATTATGCTGAAATAAATCCTTTGGGGGATTTTGGTGGAACTTTTGCTGCTGGACTTGGCAAAGCGTCCGAGTCTATAAGAAAGCTGCCTGTGGGTTGCGGTCAAGCAATTGCTGGTGATGCTAAAATTCGAGAATATAGAGGTTTAGTTGTTTCTACCGATCCGCCCCTATTATGACAATATTGGATATTCTGATTTGTCAGATTATTTTTTTATGTTTGGCTGCGAAATATGTTGAGTGGCATTCATCCAAATATTGTTGGCACTATGCTAAGTCCTAAAACCGGAGAATTGGTTGCTAATAAATATCGTTATGGCGGAAAAAAAGGGGGCTGAAAAGATTTTTATTGATGGATTTAATGCAGTTTTTCGTCGTGTTCGTGAGGATGGTGCCAATATTTCAGTGCCCATGACTGATCTACTATGCTTATAAGCAGCAAGATTCTGGAACTGAAGGTACTCTTCTGCTGGTTGGTATACACTACTTGATGGTTTAATAGGGCTGGTTGGGAAATTACAGCAACGTGGCCTATGCGAACCGAGGGTCAGGGGCCGTTTAGTGAGCTAAAAGGAACAAAATGCCCTTGCTTCTTCAATTGTTCTTGCGTGTCGTCCTCGACCTGAGTCTGCGTCAACGGTAATGCGTCGCGCTTTTGTATCTGCGCTTAAAACTGAACTGCCTGAGGCGTTGCGTACTCTAATGCAAGGAGCTATTGCACCTGTTGACCTGGCTCAAGCTGCTATTGGCCCCTGGGATTTCGGTATTTTTCACGCTACGCAAGGGTACGCGAAGCCAATGGATCTGATATGAGCGTAAAAGATGCGTTGCAACTGATCAACGCTACCTTAGATGAAGTTTTGGGGGAGCAAGAAGCTGATTTCGATTCAGATACTCGTTTTGCTGTGCGATGGTATCGGCAGTACGGCTGGACGGCAGATAGCTCAGGTATTGCGGATCAACTAGCTCGAAGTTCCGATACTTCTATCGTTGCACTGGAGCGGGGTGAAATTTTCGAGGCAAAGGGTGGTAAAAGGCTCGCCTGCTTTCGCCGACTCAGCTTGAAGGAACATGGGATCCGGTGGCAGACGACTATGTAAGTGTGTGGGAGGCAGCCGTTCGATCTAGCAGCGATAATGGCTAAAGATGGGGCGGATCGTGTGGCGGAGCTTCTTCCACAAGTACAGGAAAAAGTAAGTCTTGATGCGGTGAAGGAACTTGGCTTCCTTCTCTTCCATGAAGCAGAGAAAAATAAGGATACAGAAGACGCGATTCTGTTTAACGGCTTGGTAAGCGCATGGACTGATCTTAATGAACAAGCTAGAAAACATGCGACGACACCAAAAGCACAGCAGGAATCATTGGATTTTGAGGACGAGGACTAAGGATTAACGATGGTTTTGAGTAATCGTGATCGTGTTGGCAAGGCTTTTGATCTACTTTCGGAAGGACTACGTGACACTGTTGATGAGGTGATGACCAGCTCTTTCGGTGGCGTTGATTGGAATGAGCGCTGGGCGGACCGTGAAGCCAGAAACTTCGGCAGGACACCTCGTCAGTTCAGCAAACAAGATGTCCAGATACAGCTGCGTGCGTTGACTGAGTTTGGTCGTGATTTCAGTGACGTGTTATCGCGTGCTCAGCAGAGTTTTGCGTCGGAGCTTCGTGAAACTAGAAACCAATGGGCACATGGTCAGACCTTTAGTTCTGATGATACCGCACGCGCTCTAGACACGATAGAGCGCTTATTACAAGCAATTGATTCCATGGATTCTGCTGCAGATGTGCATAAATTGCGCGAAGATTTGCAGCGTTCTGTCTATGAAGAGCGCAACCGTCGCGAAGCTAGACGTACAAACACGGCAACCTTACAGCCGGGTGTTGGAATGAAACCGTGGCGCGAAGTTATCCAGCCGCACGATGATGTAGCGCGTGGAGAGTTTACAGCATCAGAATTTGCCGCCGACCTACACATGGTGCGTACAGGTCAGGCACTAGGCTCTGAATACAGCGATCCCATTGAATTTTTTAATCGCACGTACATTACCGAGGGATTGTGGGATCTGCTATCGCGCGCGCTCCGACGCCTTAATGGAGAAGCAAATGCTAGTCCTGTGGTGAACCTGCAGACTAACTTTGGTGGCGGAAAAACACACTCTATGCTCGCCCTTTACCATCTGTTTAATGGAAAAGCTTCTCAATATTTTCCGCAGGAGGTTCAGGAACTAATCAAGGAAGCGGGGAGTCCAAAACTTGAGTCCCTACGTGTGAGACGCGTCGCGTTGGTCGGCACGTATTTGCAGGCGGGTTCAGGAATTCAAAAAGAAGATGGCACAGCAGTTCACACGTTATGGGGCGAACTGGCCTGGCAACTAGGCGGGCGCGAAGCTTATGAGATTGTAGCTGACGCTGATCATACTGGAACGAATCCAGGTGAAGCACTGTATACCCTGCTCAAGAAAGTACTCACCAGCGTTGATCTTAGTTGATGAATGGGTGGCGTATGCTCGACAGTTAGTCACTGACAGGGAGCTGCCAGCAGGGTCTTTTGAAACGCAGTTCACCTTTGCGCAGTCACTGACGGAAGTGGTGCGGTCCGTGCCGGGCGTCATGCTTGTGGTGTCTATCCCCGCATCTGATAGTGGGGCAGTCGGCCGTAGTACCGACATAGAAGTTGGTGGTGCAAATGGCCAACTAGCACTCGAACGTCTGCAGAATGTAATCCGAAGAGTTGCTGATCAGTGGCGGCCGTCTAGTCGCGATGAGTCTTTTGAAATTGTGCGTCGACGCTTGTTCCAAACGCCAGATGCAGAGGGGACTGACCATGATTGGGGCGGTGGCGAAGAATTTTGTTGCCATGTACCGAAACAATGCGTCTTCTTTTCCGCGGGATGCAGTAACTGCCACCAACGACTATGAAAAGCGAATCAGAGCCTCGTATCCTTTACATCCAGAGTTGCTGGACAGGCTCTATGAAGATTGGTCTACGCTCGAACGTTTTCAGCGCACCCGCGGTGTGTTGAAGCTTGTCTCCTCAATTGTGCATGAACTCTGGGCATCTAATGATACATCACCGTTGATCTTGCCTGGTAATGTTCCGCTATCGGCAACATCTGTCAATACAGACTTGACACAATACCTAGAAGATCAGTGGAAGCCTATCATCGATGCGGATATTGATAGTCCAGATTCAACTGCGCGACGTATTGATAATGAAAAATCTAGTCTGGGGGCGCGGTTTATTACGCAACGTATAGCCCGTACCATCTTTATGGGTGCCGCACCGCGCAATAAGAGCGCGCATAAAGGTATCGACAAACAGTATTTGTGGTTGGGAACAGCGTTACCTGGTGATGCGCTTGGTAACTTTGGGACCGCTATCGAGCTTATCTCTCAGAGGTCTACATACTTCTATGAAGACCAGGGGCATTACTGGTTTGACACGCAGCCATCTGTCGCAAAAGCTGCAAGTGACTACGCAGAGCAGCTACGTGAAGACGAGCACACGGTGTGGAATGAAATAATTCGTAGGCTCAAGCACCAAGAACGTGCACGGGGTGTGTTTAGCAGGGTACATATTGCCCCCGGAGAGCACTGCGGATATTCCTGATAATGATGAGACCCGACTGGTTGTTGTTCATCCGCAGTATTCTAAGCATAAGCAAGATGGCCCTCAATCTGCGGTGTATGAGTGGGTGCGCAAAGCACTCGAATCGAAAGGGGCTAGCCAGCGCATTCACCGTAATACGCTCATCTTCCTTGTTGCTGATAGTGGTGAACTTAGTGGGTTGGAAGCAACAATTCGTAGCTATTTGGGCTGGAAAATGGTTTACAACACAGCGGACGAGCTTAATTTATCCGCTCAGCAGCGCAGGCAAACCGATGAGTGGGTGAAAAAACTCGATCAAACAGCTAACGATCGACTTCGTGGTACATATGTATGGTGTATATATCCAGAGCAACTTGATCCCACCCAGCCATTCGAACTATCAACCGACAAAGTGCCCGACTCGGGAGGTAAATCGCTTGCTGAACGCGTAGGAACAAAGCTGGTACGTGAGGATCTATTGATCACAGAACTCGCACCAACAACGCTTGGAATGACGCTCAAAAAAGATCTTGGTTCACGCTGGCAGAACAGTACCGATATGCCTGTGGGTGAGCTCTGGGAGTACTTCACACGATATGCGTACATGCCGCGTTTGGTTAACCGGCAGGTGCTTGACGGTGCCGTGCTTAGTGCACTTGATGCAATGCTTCTTGATGGTGAAAAATTTGCTCTCGCCGTCGGAAAAGATGAATCTAGTGGGCGATACCGGGGACTGATTATCCCACCGTCCAGTAGTGTCACGTCGTTCAGCGTCACCAATAGTACCCTCGTGGTGAACTGGGAAGCGGCCACGAAACAAGTGGCAATTGAACAAACTATCAACGATGAAGTTAGCTGCTGCTGACAGAAAAAGCGAGTGCTGGGGACTACTGTGGTGGATACGGCACCTGTTGTAATGCCTCCTACTGATGGAGCTGGAGGATCTGCTGTCGAAGATGAACTCATTCGATATTTCGGCTCGGTGAAAAATCAAACTCTGAGCGCTATAGTCGCGATATCGGAAACGTCACTCGCGAAATCATTGATCGACTTGTTGGCACGGGTGCTGAGCTCGAGATAACCATTGACATCCAAGCAACCAAGCCTGATGGGATTTCAATGAAACTGAAGTGCGTACCATCAACGAAAATGCTCAGGTGTTGAAAGTTTGACAGCTCATCGGGTTTTGAGAAAGGGTAGTTTTACCAAGTTGCTGGATCATGGATTTGCTGTAGTCGTATGCGTACGTACTCAGCAAATTCATCACAATCGTGCTTTTCTAGTTTTTGAGGTAGTGAAAAATTTTCACCCCTACCTTTCCAGTAAGTAAATTGTCGGCGAATTACGCTATCAATTTCAGCTGTGATTGATTCTTTTGCTAGAATAAGAAATTCGTCAGTTGTATAGAGCTCATAGGGGACAGTCATCTGGATTTTATATAGTCCTACAAAGTCCTTGGTGTTATTGGTTAATAGTATTTCCTACTGCGCATGTACTGCAGCGCTATGTACATGTGCATCATTTTCTATCGCGGTAGGTTACTCCTTGGTCGATGTTAAAAGTTTTATAGGCTTGATTCCTGATTTGATTGTGCGTGATCTTATATCTTCGATCTGTTGACTGCTTGATAATGGGTATCTACGTCGACGTGCATGAAGAGCTTCAGCAAGGATGTCTTCTGTATAATAGAAATGCCATAGGCCGCGGGTTTCGGTTGCGATCAACCCAATCCAGCTGTGCAATGTCTGGGATGCCAAGACATTGGCATCTACGAGAATGGAGTTAGCTTTGGGGGTGCTCATGGAAGTTTATTCTAACCCATTCATATGGTTAGAATAAACTTTCCCTGATGACAAGTGTGATGGGTGACTAAGAAAGACTCTCTTCAAGGTCTATGAGTTCGAAGATTGCTTTTCGCTGTTCCTGCTTGAGCTCTTCAAGAAGCTCAAGAACTTCTTGAGATTTGAGTCGATGATGGCTCCCTACTTTTGCGTGCGGACAGTCGTCCGCTGCGAATGTATGTTCATTACTGTTGGGCGTGATACATCAGCATAGAAGCCGCTGTAGTGGTAGTGATTTCCTTGGGGAGGGTAGAGATGGAAATAGTCTGCCCTTCTGAGATGGCGCGTAAGACGACATTGATAATCCTTGCTACGTCGTCGGGCAGGGTAGTCTTCTCTGATGTTGCGAAGTCGGAAGCATCGCTTCCAACTGCGCTGAAGAAACGCTCAATTGATTTTTGTTCTTCGCTGGTGATCATGACGGAACGGCCATCTTGAGTTGCGATAGTCATATCGCCCAATCCTTTCGGTATTTTGCCTTCAGCGTACGCATTCGAGGCATTGCCCATGATATCCGGTTGCACTTATAAGTGCAACCGGATATCTGTTTTTCGCGTTTACGCAGATCATCAGGTATGTTGTCGCATGAAGCAGGTTACTGTTCAGAAGGCCAGACGTCGCTAAGCACTCAGTGCACACAACCTACCCGGTTCGGCGTGCGCGCCATGCGCCAGCGGCGGCCAGTGTGATGCCGGCGATGATCCAGCAAAGCAGGACGATGACGGAGTTGGTCATGCCCGCGCCGTCGAAAAACGCGGAGGAGCGAAGGGCGGTTCCAGCTGCGCCGAGCGGCAGGTATTGGCCGATGGCACCCCACGGGCTGGGTAGCCAATGCATGCCTGTGGCCATGCCGGATAGTGGGTTGGAGATGAACAGCATGGTGACGGCGCCGAGTCCCAGGCCAGCAAACCCAAGAAGCGAATTCAGGCCGAGGACCGTGGTGGAGATAGCGGCGATGCCCAGGATGATCACACCGGTGGTGGGCCAGAAGTTAGCTTCAGGGCGTCAAAACCGAAGTAGAGTACAGAGGAGGCAACCAGTCCACCGAGGATGGCTACGCCAAGAGCACCGATAAGTTGCTTGACGCGGGAGTTTTTGAACACCATGGAAAAGATTGCGGCGCTCGACATACCACCGAAGATCATGGGCATTGCCAGGGCGGTGAGGGCCGAGCCGGTGGGATCTTTTGCGGTCATCGGAGCGACATTGACGTAGTTGACGTGCTGCCCACTTTCTGCCATACCGGCACCCATTTGCTTGAGAAGTTGGACGTAGGGGGAGCCTGCGCCGCTTGCTGTCACAATGGTGACCCCTTCGGGGCCTGCCGTGATGGCGCCGATTGCGTCCCGATCCTTCACTGCCTGGGTGGCTTCCTCGGCGGTGCTGTAGGTGCTTACGTCAAAGGCATCGGGCGACTTTGCCTGTAGTCCCTGCGTGATCTGGGTGGTCACGGCTTCCGGTCCGCCTACGGCGAGGGGGAGATCCTTGGCACCAGAGTTGAGCAGCGGCGTGACAAAGGCAAGAAGCATGAGCAGTAGTACCGTGCTCAGGCCGAGTATCAATCCGGCGAGTTTGAGGTACTGCTTGGTGGGGGTGTCAGCCTGGGTGCTGGTGGTGTTGCCTTGTGTTTGGGTGCTCGCGGCCGCGATGGTTTGTGCGGCCTGGTCGGTTGTGGTGACGGTCATCTTCTTGCGTCCTTTCTTGAGGTTTGTCTGCTCAGTTGTGTCTGCGGATCACGCACTCCAAACAGAATCGGAGCGTTTTGATCCGTTTAAATGGAGCATAGTGATCCGTATAGTAGAATGCAACTACGCAGGGTAACGGGCATGATGCCGGGCGATAGTGCGGGAGATCGTGCAGAGAGAAGGGAAAAGAGCATGCGCAAGGATGCAAGGGAAAACCGCGAGGAAATACTGAGGGTTGCGCGATTGCTGTTTGCGCAGCATGGATTGGAGGTGTCCATGCGCACTATTGCCTCGACGGTGGGGGTCGGAATTGCCACGCTGTACAGGAATTTTCCCACCCGTGCCGACCTTATTCTTGGGCTTGTTGAGCAAGGCGCGGGGGAAGTGGAGGCGCTTCTCGACGAATGCGTTGCATCCTGGGATGCTGACCCGGAGGCGGCGTGGCAGAACCTTGTTCACTCACTTGCGAATCTTAAGATGAGTGCCTTGGTCTCGCAGATTGTGGTGACGCCAGAGGTGAAGGAGATTGTGGATCGGGCTCGGGAGATCCGCCGCACTGGCATCGAGCGCACGGCTGAGGTTCTGGACCGTGCAAAAGAGGCGGGCCTGCTTACGGAGGATATGACCATTGAGCGCTTCCACGTTGGCCTAGCCACCATTGCTCGCCCGCTCCCAGAACTGCCGGTTTTTGATTCTCAGCCGGGGCAAACGTGGCTGGTTGATGTGTTCCTGAAGGGTATCCGCCCCGACTAGCTCGCGCATTACTAGACGGCACGCTTATCGACGCCCGCCGGGGCAGCGGTGGTGTGTTGCGCTTGTGGTTGACCCCTAAAGAAGGTAGTACTTCCCCACTAAGCTTAAATATGACTTTGGTATGCGCTATTTATATTTATAGAAAGCAAATAAAAATCTAAGATTTTTGCTTTTGTGGGCAAAACCTAAAAGCCCTAAGGACGGTGTCGATCATGGCATACCCCACCTCATACTCACCCATCCCACCCTCCGCCTCGAACGCCGCAACAACCGCAGCGCAGCACCGTTGGACGTGTGTTCAAGGCAGCAGTATCCATCATTGCTGTGATCATTGGTGGACTGCTGCTTCTCGCTTCCCTGGGAATACTGGTCATATCTGGTTTCGGGCAAGCATTCGCCATGTTTCTTGTGTCGGCGGGCTTCCTTGTACCCGCTGGTTGGTGGTTTATCTGCGAATACAAAGACATGCAGCGGGCAAAAGAACAGCAGCGTGGTTTCTTTGGTCAAAGTGCGGCTCCCGCGCAGCGCCATTGGAAGGTTGTGGCACCGGCGGCCGTGGTTGCAGCAATCGTGGGAATGGCGCTCGTCGAACCAGCGCCTGACCATGAGGTTGTGGGGACTTCGGTACCTATTCCCGCGACCTCAACGTCTGTGATGACTACCACGACATCAAAGCAGGAAACAACCCGGCGAACCTCAACCTCAACGACGACAACAACAAAAGTCACATCCGAGGTGGTTGCCCCTGTCTCGGAGCTGGTGCAAGCAAGCCCGGAACCCACGCCTGAACCGGAGACGCCTGAACCCCCAGCTCCGCCGGTCCAGCCTGCCCAGGTGCAGAACCTCGTTGGAACACAGCAGAACAGCGCGGGCGCGTACCCCAACTGCTGCGCCGCATGGACTGCCGGTGATGCACCTGTGTATGCAGGTTCTCCAGGTTACGGTCCGCATCTCGACCGTGATCACGACGGTATTGGCTGCAGCGCCCGAAAAACTGCTAGTAGGTGCTTGTTGCAAAGTTTGCTTATCCCCAAGCAAAAACACCCCATTTTTCCGGCTTGGAGATAAGCAAACTTTACGGTACAAAACAGTGCTCCATGAAAATGCCGCTCAGGATAGATCATGGCGCAGAAACCCGGCCGGTCCCGCCAACCTCAGCCCCCGAGGGCGTCGATAAGCAGTGGCAGTGCGGTCGCGGCGGTGGATCGCAGAACACGCTGGCGAGCCGGGTGAGTTCAGTGGCTGCGGGGAGATTTCCAGGATTGGCGTGCCGAGTTCCGCGGCGATAATCGGCAGTGATGCTGCGGGCTGCACGATGCCGGAGGTGCCCACAATTACCACGAGGTCCGCGTTGGTCATTTTTTTCCTCGGCGGTGGCCCACTCGCGCGGCGGCAATGCCTCCCCAAACCACACCACACCTGGGCGGATCGGGTTTCCCGCACAGCGGACAGTCGGGCGGCGTGAGGCGTTCAACAGGCTCGTCCGGCAGGTCAACGTTGCGGTAGGGGCGCGCGCAGATGGTGCATCGCCACTCGAAAAGGCTGCCATGCAGGTGAGTCACCTCCGGCGACCCCGCGCGTTCATGCAGGTTGTCGATGTTCTGGGTGGTCACATGCACGTCGCTTATCGACGCCCACCGGGCCAACGCCCTCATGCCCCGCATTCGGCTGGGCATTGTGGGCCAGGCGGGCGCGCCATAAATACCAGGCCCACATGGGGGCAGGGGTCTTTCACCCAGGCGGAAATGGAGGCCATTGCCTGCGGATCAACGTTTTCCCACAGGCCAGTGGTGTCATCGCGGTAGGTTTCCAGGCCACTTTCGGCGCTCATTCCCGCGCCGGTGAACACCTCAACGTGGCGAGCGTTGCGGGCAAGGTTGAGGGCCTGGTCAAGGGAGCGGTTGAAGTCTACGTTGGGGGTCATGGTGTCGAGGGTAGTTGGGGTTGCAGAATCACGGTAATCGTATATACTCGGTTGTGATAGTCCCCTTCCCAAGCCTCTCAATGAAGCTCAAATGGGTTGGGCCTTATTTTTAGGAGCTTCATGAAACCTTGGCGCTCTTGGGGAGAGCAGCTGCAATTATTTAAAGATCGAGGTTTAATTTTATCCTCAGGGGATGATTGTCTAAAAATTTTTTTAAAACAAGTAGGCTATTATCGCTTTTCTGGATATTGTAGATATTTTTCAGAAGTCTCCCGAAGATGGCGTAAATGAATTTATTTCCGGGGTGACTTTTGATCAAATATTTGAAATATATTCCCTTGATCAGAGATTGCATCAGTTTCTGATGGGGCCGATTTCTCAAATAGAGATATTATTGCGCAATCGATATGCCTATATAGTTGCGGAGAAGGGTGGGGCATATGGGGAGTATCTTTGCGATTCCTATTTTTCTGGCGCTGAGTCATCTGAGTCGTTATCGGAAGCGTGCATTCGGGATATTGAACGAAGTAAAGACCGTCATATTCTTAGGTATCGCGATGATTCCGCTTCTGAAAAATATGCCAAACTTCCAGTTTGGTCTGCGGTTGAAGCTTTTTCTTTCGGTACGCTTTCAAAGTGTATTGAGAGGGGTTATCATGGTCAAATGTCTCATCTGATTTGTGAAGATATTGGTCTTGCTAAAAGTGGATTCCCCTCTCGCTTGCGGTCTATTGTTTATTTAAGAAATAGATGTGCTCATTATGGGAGATTGTGGAATCATTGTGTGATTGATGCCGGTGCTGTTCCGCATAATGTGCGTAATAAGGCAAAGCGGCGGTTGGCTATAGGGAATTTTACGCCAAGATCAATTATGGATGTTATTGTTTCGTTGGATGATTTTCTTAAAAAAATGAATATAAGATCAGATTTTCTTGAGCAATTTGAACAATTATTCATGCTGGACAATGATGTCTTTAGGCGGGGGATGATTGATCCTCGGTCTACGAAAGATCGGTATCAACACTAGTGGTTCATTGACTCGCGGTCAGGTAATGTGCCTATTTGGGTCTTATGGGTTTGCCCTGCGTTGTGATGGTTGGGTGGCGGCCATGACTGCGTTAATAAGTTCACTTACCCCGGGTTCTTCGATGGGAAAATGCCCACATTCTTGGAGTAGGGTGCAGCCCTGCAGGTTGTGGCATGGTGGCGAGTGTATCCATGCTGAGGTGCGGAGGCGTCCACGCGTCGCATTGTGGGTGCGCGAGGTGGACAGGCACGGTTGGTGGGGTGTGCTGGTAGCGAAGAAATGATGCGAGGAATCCTAGTGGAATCTGTGCTCCTCCACCGAGGGGGTCGCGAGCACATAGCGCCGAAAGTTGTGGATTGCGGCTCATGCGTCTGAAGTTCGCGACCCACCGCATGGGGATCATGATGCGTGCGATGGGGCCGCGAGCGAGTGGTGCCACTAGTCCGGAAAGCACCCCGAAAGGACCAAATGTGGTCATATGCGCTTGGGCTTGCCATGTCCGGGGATTGAGAAGACACGTGGCTACAACAGCGTGAACACGCCTGGATCGTGCAGCTACCTCGCTGGCAAGCAAGCCGCCGATGCTTGCCCCGACGAGAATGAGCGGACGGTTGTCAGAATGCGCATCAATGTAGTCAACCAGCACATTCACCCAGTCTTGGTAACGAATGTCCTGCGGATGTGGTGTTTTTGTGAGGCCGTAGAGCGGTAAATCAATGGCGGAAACATCGATTCCTTGTGCTGCGATGAGGCTAGCGATAGGCCATAGCGCGCCGCTGTGTCCACCTGCACCGTGAATAACGAGGACGCGCGCGTGGGCATCAGCGTTGTGGGTACATGCAACATGCACGTGGTTTCCGCGCCAGGGCCACCACGTGTGCTCTGGCGCCGTTATCTGCGCTCGTAGTTCTGGAGGGTAGAAAGCGCTGTAGGCAGCCCACATGGACCTAACGCTATCAGTCCTCGTGCCCCCTTGTCCCAATACATCATGCTCGCTATTATCACTTCTGCGGCCTGACGTATGAGGGGTGTGTGAGCATTCCAAAAGGTGGCGTGACATTGGCCAAGGGGTCGGTGGTTCAAACCAAATGGTCGGCGGGGTTCGCCTTGAGCTGACTCTGGGGTACACCGACCAGGCATGGTGCGTACCGTAGGGATGCGGTGGATAAGCTGGGAAAACATAATACGGCGAAAGCGTACTGCGGCGTGGGTTGAATCTAGACTCATGTTAGTTTTATAAAAAAATAACATCTACGGCTATGATGATTCTTAGTTTCTCAAACAGAAGGAATCATCAATGTCTACACGACTTTCTATGCGTATGACCTGCGCACTTCTCGCTGGCGTCGCGGCAACTGTTGGCTTTGCAACCCCCGTCGTTGCCCAGTCATCAGACCTCAGCTCCAGCTTCTCAAAGCCCTCCAAGCCTGAGGGCTCCCAAGCCCTCGGAAAAACCTGCAGAAAAACCCACGTCTGAAGCCCCCACGCCTCCAGCTCCTGACGCCAACAAACAGTCTGAGGCCGTTTTGGGCCAAAAGGCTACAAGGCGACAACAAAATGCGAAGGCCGCGATGTCATGCTCACTTTCGAATTCACGGCGCCAGAACCAGCGTTCTATCATGTGGCTCTGCATGACATGTACAACCTCCAAGAGAAGCCACTTGTTGTGGTGGACCGCTGGGTGAACAAGGATGAAAAAGTGACTTTCAAGGGCGTTGCCCCACAGCGCCACCCACTCGCCCTGGTCAGTACGCGAGTCGAACAGTACAATTACTCGCCGCTGATTAGTACCGACTCGCTGGGCGCAGGCCCCTGCGTGTACCCGGGCAAAGAACTCTAATCAGCACGCTTATCGACGCCGCGCGGGGAACGCGGCGTCGATAACTCACCGTTAACTCTTTGTTGCGGTAACAAAATAGGTCGCCGACCAAGGGCCGGACCACCACATCTCCCATCCGACTGAACGGGTGCGGTATCGGTGGCGCCGGCTTCTGTGAGTGCTGGGCCGTATTCTCTGGCTTTAAATGGGTCAGCAATAATGATGTGGCCACCTGGCTTGGCCACGCGATATGCCTCGTGAACTGCCTTTTTGCGGCCTTCAACAGAGTGGATATTGTGAATGGCCAGGCTGGAGACAACCACATCAAAGGAATTGTCGGGGAAGGGGAGAGCTGTCATATCGGCGGTTTCCAATGTGATCCTATCGGCAACTCCCTCGATTTCCGCGTTACGTAGTGTCGCGTCCATGGAGTTTCCTGATTGATCAATGGAACGCCACAGGTCAATGCCAGTTGCTGTGCCATGGGGAATGTGTTGTGCTGCGGCGATGAGGACGGTACCATGGCCGCATCCCATGTCCAAGATCTTTTCGTTTCCTTGAAAAGGAATGTCGTTCAATACGCGGTCCCACACCACGAATTTTCCGCGAAATGTGGCGTGTAAATAGAATCCCGCCTGGATGGCAGATAAGACTGCGCCAATGTAGAACCACGGCGACCATATCAGGCCGCAGATGATGAATATGATGGCCCCGATGCTGAACGCTGCGGGTACGATCGGTCCGTCAATCCCGTAGCTAGCCTTTGCTTTGTGTGGTTGTGCCATTGTTGTGCCTGCCTTTTCTAATGTCCTTCATCAGAATGAGTCAGCAGTAGCGTGTAGAGCAATACTTGTTTATCGGTGCAGTCACATTAGGGGGCGATCTCACCGCTCACAATCGTCGTGGTAGCGCCCCCAACCCACACTGCGCCCTCATCGTCAGTGCTAATAGTGACCACCCCGGCGCGGTGAAGATTGCCGCCCTGGGTCACGGTATATGTGCTGGGTGCGGCACCTTCCCGGATTAACCACTGCGCAAGCGAAGCGTTGAGGCTACCGGTAATCGGATCCTCCAACACCCCAACTCCAGGTGCGAAAGCGCGCACCTCAAAAGCATGGGGGCTGCCGGTGGGGTGCGGACCCACAACGCCCACCAGGGCGTCGTTAAGTAGATTGAAATTGGGTTCAAGAGCGGTGACCTGCGCGGCGCTGGCGAGCTGAATACCCGCCCAACCTGGACCGTTGTCCACCCACTGGTGCGCGACAACATCCTTGCGAGTAATGCCCAGCCCTGCAGTGAGGTGATCGAGTTCGGCATCGGACAGCGGGCCGCTGCGGATAGTGTCAGGAGCCTTGAAAAAGTACTGGTCGTTGATTGTGCGGATCTCCACAAGCCCAGCACCGCACTGCTGAATAATGCGATCAGCGGTGTGCTCAGGGTGCTGTTCATGCCATGCGTGTGCCGAACCAAGCGTGGGGTGCCCGGCAAAAGGAATTTCACTATTCGGCGTGAAAATACGCAGTGCGTAGTCGGCCTCAGGCGAGGTAGCGGGCGTAATGAACGTGGTTTCAGACAGGTTTGTCCAGCGCGCAATACGCTGCATCTGCTCGTCGGTTAAACCGTCGGAATCGAGGATAACTGCCACCGGATTTCCCATGAACGGTTCCGTGCTGAAAACGTCTACCTGCGCAAATGCTCGCCTTGTGTTCATGCGGTCATTCTGGCATAAAAACTGGAGGTTGTGTATGAGTTGAGCTATGGCCTCGTTACCGAACACAAGACTTGCCACGGTGCGTGATGCGGGCGACATTGCTCAGCTTCTGGACGCTTTTAACCGCGAATATGACGAGCCTTCCCCAGGCGTGGAGTTTCTTACTCGTCGTCTTCATGAACTTTTATCCAGTGACCTTGCATATGTGGTTGTGGCCGGTGACCCTATCATCGCGTTTGGCCTGGTTACGCTGCGTCCCGACGTATGGGCAGACAGCCTCATCGCCACATTAGATGAGCTATACACCGTGCCGGAGTGGCGCGATAACGGCCACGGCAGCCATATTTTGCGCTACGTAATCAGCGAGGCAAAGGCTCGTGGTGCGGGTGAGTTAACTATTGGAATTGATGCCCCGGATATCGACGCCCAGCGTTTTTATGCACGGCACGGTTTTCCCATTGGCGATGCCTATATCGCACGCCGGGAACTGTGAAGTACGCTGCTTAGCAACGCCCCGTGCGCTGCTCACCTGCGTAAATATAGGTTTGCATTACTCTGGATGTGTGAAATATTTTTGTTCAATTCTGTTGCATCACTACTTCTATCAAGGCACAATAATTGCATGCCAGAAAACAAAATAGGTGACGAGCAGAGCAGGATTCTGCGTTGCTGGTGGATGTTCGAGCTCTTTAGCCCGCAGAAGATGCCGAAGTCGAAAGTTGTAGAGAAAAAGAACAAAAAGGCAGGTAAGCAGTATGTTGACATCTTTTACCAAGCCATCGAATGGGGTCCTGGGGATGATTTGCCCTGGGATATGAGGTCAGGGCTACGTGTGCCTACGGAATACGAGGGGGAAAAAGAATGGGAACATAGCGTTTACCTCGGTGTTTACTCCCTGGGGGCGACATACCAGTGGCTTCATCGCGTTTTTGAGGATGATGCTGATGCGTATGAAGCACAACCTTCTGAGGAGAGCGCGTGCGCGGCGTTTGTTGTCGACCACCAAGGGCAAGTTGTTCCTGAAACTGCAATATTATCCTCAGCTTTATGGGGAGTTGGTCGCCTCCGCGATCCTGGTCCCCACGATCCCGCATGGTCAGAAGGTTTTGACGACACGGCGGCAAGCTTCACTGCGAGATTCGATGGCATAGCAGAGAAGCTATTGCGTGAAGTTTACCAAAATAGTTTTTCTGCACGGCATGTAGAGCCACGATTGACAATGGGCATATTGCAGCGGTTATGTCGTTTCGCTCAAGAAGTTGCAGGAGTTGACGGGATCAGAGACCTTGCCACCAATCGGATTATGATTGAAAGTAGGCTCGTGAAGAAAAAGATGATTCACGTAAGCTAAAGATGAAAGAAACCGAAATTAGATTTTTGAATAGTCTTTTTTTCCTCAGGGACCCTGAATAAGGTGCGCTCATTCGGGTGTGCTTCAGGTTCGGCATTGGATGAATATCTCACAAGTGAGTATGCGCTTCCACAGAGTCAACGCATCGATGTGATCGCGCAGCCTGATGTGGTGAAAGCGGGAGCGCAGCTGCAGAGCGCATTCCTCTGGGGCGATGGCCCGCTAATCCAGCGCATGGGACTAGCATTGAGTCAGCAGTTCGCGGTTAATAAAGTACTGAGCTGAGCTGGCTGATAAAGCGAGGAATCATGGGGTGTTAACGGCCCTCCCGGCACGGGCAAAAACCACGATGCTGAGGGATATTCTTGCAGGGGAACGTCGTGGAACGTGCATGCAAGCTGGCCGAGTTGGATGATCCCAATGATGCGTTTTTGCCAACTAGATACGCGATGGAGCGGATGGGCAATACCCGTCGCAACTTCTATCCACTCCGTCCCAGACCTTACCGGTTTCGAGATGATCGTGGCGTCGTCAAACAACAATGCGGTGGAGAATGTCAGCACTGAAAGTGCCAGAATTATCGGCGATTGATAACGATGGCAAGGTGAGCGTGGCTATTTTACGAATCTAGCCTCCAGGAGTGCTGATCGGGAGCGTCTGAAAAGGATCGACGAGAAGAGCGTCAAATGCTCAAAAGCATGGGGGACTTGTTGCTGCGAACCTTGGGAAGCAAGAAGAAACGCATGGCTTTCGATCGATGTTTTGGTTTGATGCAGAGCTCACGAAAGAGCTGAAGAAGCAAAATACCCGGGAACCTGTATGCTCGGGAATGCTGGATCTCTTGAAGCAGTGGCGCGATGGATTACGTGGATCCTCAAAACATGGGACGAGGCTCGTCGTGATTTTTCCCAAAGCCAAGCAGCGCGTTGAAGCGTTGATAGAAGAGAGATCCAAAGCTCAGCAGCGTCTGTCAGAATTAGATGAGCTGGTAGTGGGTCAGCTATGTTCACGTGAAGCGGACTGTCACGAACGTACAGGAAGATTTTCAACATGCTCATGATCAGGCGGAGTCTTCTCGACTGGAAAGCTCGCAGGTTGGAAGAAGAACATGCATACGCCACCACACAGTATGAGCGGCAGCTCGCCTTGAAACCCGGATTCTTTTGATACATTGTTCAGTCTGGGCAAGGCATCGCGTGTGTGGCGGGAAGAGTCACGCCCCTTTGCTGAGATCTCTGTCGGAGTGGAAGACAAAGGTGCGGGAGAAATGCCTCGCAGCGTCGACAAAGCTGCGAGGCGGAGGGAGCGACGCTTGCAGTGATGCGTTGATCTGCATCCTCCGAGCAGCTGGCGGACGTTCGCAGAAAACATGCTGCACTGACTGTGTCAATGCGCTAGGGATAGAGAAAAATGTGGCCCTTCCTACCCAGATGCTGAGTGGGTCGGAGATCAGCGTGAACTTTCATGCACCTTGGCTGGACGCATGAGCTGGACCACGCACGTTCTGAACTATTTCTTTCGCAGCGCTTGAGCTGCATCGAGACTTTTATCGAGCTGGAATGCCGAGAAAGATGCGATGCGGGACTGAAAGCAGCCGTGGATGTCATCGCCGGAAAGGTGAGCGGCATGCTAGTTTCACAGGAAAAAGCACTAGCCGCATGGCAGCTGCTGTTCCTAGCAGTCCCGATGGTGTCTACAACATTCGCTTCTGTGGAACGCATGCTGGATAGACTCGGGCCGGAGTCGTTGGGCTGGCTGTTTATTGATGAGGCTGGTCAGGCATCGCCGCAACATGCGGTGGGCGCGATATGGCGTGCACGCCGTGTTGTTGCTGTGGGTGATCCTCTGCAATTGGAACCCGTAGTGACTATGCCCAAGAAAGCGCAATCGGATATTGCTGCCACCTGGGGGTATCGCAAACATGGATCCCGCCCAAGGCATCGGTGCAGACGTTGGCGGACAGGGTGTCGCTGTATGGAACGACCCTCACGCAGGGCGATGAAAATGTGTGGGTGAGCTCACCACTCCGGGTCCACCGGCGTTGCGACGACCCCATGTTCACCCTGTGTAATCAGATTGCCTACAACAACATCATGGTCAATGGCGTGCATCGGGGTTCAGCTGATCTGGATAAGTTCGCCGTCACCGATGATCCGACTATCAAGGTAAGTTGTTGGATTCACGAGCCTGCACCGCAAGCGGGAAGCCATATTCAAGATAATCAGATTGAGCAGGTAAAACGAGAGATCGACTACCTGCAAGAACAAGGCGTACAGGCGCAAGACATTATCGCCATTGCTCCTTTCCGTGATGTTGCGAATGAGCTCTCGAACCTGCCTGATCAGTATGCCAAGTACAAGGGCCTCACAGCTGGCACAATTCATACTGCCCAGGGCCGGGAGGCGGCGGTTGTGCTCCTAGTGCTGAGCGCTGACCCCGAGAAAGACGGCGCAAAGGTATGGGCAGCGGAGAAGGTAAACCTTGTTAATGTCGCGGCGAGCCGCGCTAAACGACGTCTCTACGTCGTAGGCGATAAGGATGCGTGGGCCCAGCATAATTACTTCCGCGAACTCGCGGAGATACTAGAGCCAGAGGACCAGGTGCCCTCTACAACCCAATAATCCCACGCAACTCCCCAGCAATAGCATCGAGCCGTCCGCGTGCTTCCTCCCAGGTGCCCCCTGGGAGGATTACTTCTAGGTAGCATTTGAGTTTCGGCTCGGTGCCGGAGGGGCGGATGATTACGCGGTCGTTGGCTGCGGTGAACAGCATGAGTCCGTCGGTGGGCGGCAGCCCGTCGTAGCCTTCTCCCAGGTCAATCACTGACACAACCTCCGATCCGGCGAGTTCCGCTGGGGCCGCCGAGCGTAGCCGCCGCATCGCCGCTGAGATGAGGGCTACTTCCTCAACCCGGAACGTCACTGGTGCGGTGGCGTGGAGGCCGAAGCGTTCGGCGAAGCTGTCCAGCACATCCTGGATGGCGCGCCCGTCGGCACGCAAGCCAGCAACCAGCAGCGCCATGGTGACGGCGGCGGTGATGCCGTCCCTTGTCGCGCACGTGCGCGGGGTCGCAGCAGTAGCCGATGGCTTCTTCGTAGCCGAACACCAGGTCGGGCACCCGCGCGATCCATTTGAATCCGGTGAGCGTGGTGCGGTGCTCCAGCCCGTGAGCTGCGGCGATGCTGCCGAGCAGGCGGGAGGAGACGATGGAACTGGCCAACACGCCGGACGCCCCTGGCCCCCGCACCACACGACCCCGCCACGTAATCCCCCAGCAGGCACCCGGTCTCGTCCCCGGAAAGCTGCCGCCAATCGCCGTCGCCTGTGGGAATGGCCACGGCGCAACGGTCGGCGTCGGGGTCGAGGGCGAAGATCAGGTCGGCATCCACGTCGCTGGCCAGCGCTATCGCCAGGTCAAGCGCGCCGGGCTCCTCCGGGTTGGGGAACGCGACGGTCGGGAAGTCCGGGTCGGGCGCGAATTGCTCCGCCACCACGTGAATGTCGTGAAACCCGGCACGGTTCAGGGCCTGCCTGGCCACCTCGCCGCCGACACCGTGCATGGCGGTGAGGACAATCCGCAGATCACTCACGCCATTCCTCGCCGCCGTTTCCAGATACTCGGGCAGCACGTCCACCCTCTCCACCCGCAACGAGTCGCGGGGAATCTGGTCGGCCGGGGAGCGGCGGTGATGCACGCCATGATCTCGGCGTCGGCGGGCGGCACGATCTGCACCCCGCTCGCCGCCCCCGTGGCGACCCGTCCGCCCAGGTAAACCTTGTACCCATTGTCGGCGGGCGGGTTGTGGGACGCGGTGATCATGACCCCGGCATCGGCACCGAGCGCGCGCACGGCGAAGGCTGTGACGGGCGTCGGCAAGCATGGGGAAGCAGGAGCGCGGTGCCGCCAGCTGCGGAAATGACCTCGGCGGCGTTGGTGTAGAAGTCGCGGGACCCGTGGCGGGCATCACACCCGACCACCACGCGCGGGCCGTCGACCTGCCGCCCCAACCAGTCCATGAGTCCGCGGGTGGCTCGCGTAACGACGGCCCGGTTCATCCTGCTTTCCCCAGCCCCCACCTCGCCGCGCAGGCCGGCGGTGCCGAACGCGAGCGGACCCGGAAAACCGGCTGGCCAGCTCGGCGGCGCTTTTGGGTCTTCAACGAGGTCCAGCACGTACGCTGCGGTTTCCGGGTCGGGGTCGTGGGCGGCCCACTCCCGCGCGTGTTCAGTGATGCTCATGCTCCCAGCTTATCGACGCCCCGCGGCGGCCCGGTCCAGCGCAGCAGGTAACGGTAGTACAGCGCCCGGCGAATGTGCGTGCCGGGCAGGTTGAGGGCAGGTTCGGCGGGGTTTGAACTCTGTTCTGTCCAAAATTTCATCTTTTTGCCGCGAAAGATGGAATTTTTGGACATTCTGATTTCTAAAGTGTCCAAAAATCCATTGTTTTTTCACAAAAAGATGAATTTTTGGACAAACCCCAGGTCAAGGGCCATTTTTGCCAACTGGCATGCAAAACCCCTCCCGACCTGCGGTTTGTCCCAAAATGCACCAGTTTTAAAATTTCACCGACTTTTTGGGACATTGCCCCTCGCAAAACCCCAGGTCAAAAGGTGTTACCTGTCCCAAAATGTACATGTTTTTAAAAAAACTGCGACTTTTTGGGACAAACACCAGCCCCAGAAGCCTCATCGGCCTTCTTCGGCACTGATCTTCAGTGCAGTGATGAATTCGTGGTAGAGCTCGTCGTTGTTGAGCAGGTCGTGGTGGGTGCCGCGGTTTCGGATGCGCCCGTTTTCCAACACAATGATCTGGTCGGCATCAAGAACGGTGGAAAGTCGGTGTGCGATGGTGATCACGGTGCCGGTTGAAGCGGCTTTGGAGATCACGTTTTGGATAGCGGCTTCGGTGATGCCGTCGAGTTGGGCTGTGGCTTCGTCGAGGAGGAGGACGTCAGGGAGTGCGCACGAGGGCGCGGGCGATGGCCAGGCGTTGGCGTTCCCCGCCCGAGAGGCTGGTGCTGCCCACCGGGGTGTCGAGTCCTTCGGGGAGCCCACTGATTTTTTCGTCGAGGCGGACTGCCCGGAGGGCGTCCCAGACTTCATCGTCGCTGGCATCCACTACTCGAGAACAGCACGTTGTCGCGAATGGTGCCGTTGATGATGGGGGTTTCTTGTTCGACGTAGGCGATGTGAGCGGACGTCGTTAAGGCTGAGGTCGTGGTAGGGATGCCGTTCATTTTCGACGGTGCCGCGTTGGGGGTCAATGAAGCGGAGCAGCAGGGAGAAGATGGTGGTTTTTGCCTGCGCCGGATGGTCCGACGAGTGCGACGTGCGGATCGCGGCACGTCCATGCTGATGTTTCTGAGGGCGGGTCGTTGGGCGTTGGCGTATCCGGCGGTGACATTGCGCAGGGAGAACACGGAGTCTTGCGCTGGGTTTTCTAGTTCGCCGTGGGTTTCTATGGGCCCGGCCGGCGGGCACGGCCAACCGCCCGGACCGTCGAGACTGCGCTGACCTTTTCCAGTTGCTCCGCGCGCCCCAACTCCAGCTGGTCCGATGTAGACCTTGAATCTGCAGGTCCCGCCGATCGTGTGAATGGCCGTGGCCGGTGGGAACTGAGACCGGTCAGGTCTTCGAGTTCGAGTTTTTCGGTTTCTCGGATGCGTTCGGCGGCGGCCATGCCGGATTGGATTTCGGTGAAAAGCCATGGTGAGGCTGGATACGGGTTGGACGATGTTGAAAGCGTAGAGCAGGAACGCCACGAGGGTGGATACTTCGATGGATCCGTTGCTGACGCGCCAGGCACCGACGCCAAGCACGGCGATGAGGGGCGAGTTGGATACCGCCGCTGGCCACGACTCCGACGGCGGAGGAGACCCATACGGCGCGGACTGCGTGGCGGTTGGATTCTTGGGCTTTGTCGGAGATGCGGGCGATTTCGCGGTCTTCAGCCCCGCTTGATTTGACGGTGCGGATGGCCCGCATGCCGCCTTCGAACATGCCGCCGACTTCGCCGAGTGCGCCTTGGGCACGTTTTTCGTGCGCGACCGATGTGGGGCATGGGTGCACCAAGGAACACGCCGATGATGATCAGTGCGGATAGGGGTGCTGAGCAGGGAGCGGGACGTCGAGAACCGCCATGAGCACGATGGTTCCCACAGGAGAGACAGTGCCGTTGACCAAGTTGAGAAAGCTTGAGGGTTGTAGCTTCCCTGGGTAGCACGGTGTCGCTGGTCACGCGGGTGACCAGCTCACCCGACTGTGAAGTTTTGGATTTGTTCGAGTTTTCGCCCGAAAAACGGTTGATCAGTGAAATCCTGGCATCGAGCACAATGCCTTCCGCGACACGTCCCAGGATGGCGGCCTGGGTGAAACCCGCCACAATGGCCAGGGCGAGGTCCCAGCAGGATGGCGATGGGGCCGCCGAGGATTGTCCTTTACCAAAGTGTCCAGCACCCATTTTGGTGGCCATGGGCATGGCTAGTTCCATGCTTGTTCCCACCAGGCCGAAGAACACGCCTACAGAGCAGGATAGGGAGATGTGGTCTGGCAAAAGACCAGATGAGCTCGTAGTTTGAGGGCACCTTCGCTTTTTCCTATGTCGGGCACGGGCCGGACTTGGGTTTTCTTTTGGCTGTTGTGGGTGCTCATATATCTTGTACATGTTCTTTTTCTCAGGGAGGCTGGTTTCTCCCTACTAACCATAGCCCAGTTTCGGTAATGGTGCCACATTTCCCACGGGTATCATTGTTTCATAAAAGTGCACGTCAGGGCTAAATTTGCCTGTGTGGATGGTTCCGTATAGTTCTTTGCAGTCGCCACAAGCGAGCGCTCCCATCGTCTAGGGGCCTAGGACACCGCCCTTTCACGGCGGCGACACGGGTTCGAATCCCGTTGGGAGTACAGGAACTGGCCAGCAGGCCAGTTTTTATATGGCCCTGTGGCGCAGTTGGTTAGCGCGCCGCCCTGTCACGGCGGAGGTCGCGGGTTCAAGTCCCGTCAGGGTCGCAACATAGATACCCTTCATGTTTTCGCATGAAGGGTTTTTGCTGTCGACGCCCCGTCACTCACCCGCCCCTCGCAACCAACCGTTTTTCCTGCGCTAGGTACACGGCGTCGTGGTGGTTACGTGCCTGTGTTTTGGCGATGATGGCGGAAAGATGGTTGCGTACCGTCCCGGCACTGAGCCCCACCTGCGCCGCGATGTCGGTAATGGAACTGGCTTTCAGAGCCGCACGGCAGATGTCCATTTCCCGTGCTGTGAGGGGTTGTCGGGCATGAAGGTGATTGCTCAGCCAGGTCGGGGTCAATGGCGCGGAGTCCGCTGTGTACTCGACGGATGGCGTCAGCAAGTAGATGTGGTGGGGTGTCTTTCACTAGGAATCCTTTGGCACCTGCGGCGACGGCACGTTTGAGGTATCCGGGTCGTCAAAGGTAGTCACGATGATGGTGGCACAGGTGGGGAGGGCGTCGGTGAGTGCCTGGGTGGCAGTGATGCCGTCCATGCCGGGCATCTCAATATCAATGAGCGCCACGTCAACATGTGCTTTCAGGGCGGCGGCAACAATCTCAGTGCCGGGCCGACGTCCGCCACCACCTGGAGGTCTTTTTCGAGGTTGAGGAGTGCTGCAAGTGCGCCCCCGAACAAGGGCTCGATCGTCAGCAATGAGAAGAGTGATCATGGCGTGTCCATGGTGATGTTCAGTTCGGTTCCAGATGAGTCGGAGGTGATGGTCAGGGTTCCGCCGGATTCTGCGACCCGAGCTTCCAGCCCACCGAGACCGTTTCCTCGGTGAGTGCTGCGGAAGCCGCGGCCGTCGTCACGCACAACAAGGCGAGATGGGGGCCAGTTCGACGACGCAGTGCGTGGCGCCCGAATGCCTGATCACGTTGGTCACGGCCTCCTTTAGGGCCCAGGCAAATACGCGGGAGGTGTCGTCGGGAATGCGTGTCGCGTGGTGAGGTGCCGGAACCGTCGCGCGGATTGATGCGGTAGCCAGTGCCTCGGCGGCGGACACCAGTTCGCGTGCCAGATCAGGTGTGCGCAGGTGAGTGACGGTGGCGCGAGCTTCGCCAAGCGCGGAACGACTGAGTTCAGCCACTGCCTCGATTTCGCGCCGGGCCTGCTCGGGGTCGTGGTCGATGAGTTTGCGAGGCGAGTTCGGATTTCAGATTGATGACGGTGAGGGAGTGCCCCAGCACGTCGTGGACGTCGCGGGCCACGCGTTCGCGTTCCTGCACTATGGCAAGCTGCTGTTCCACGTCTCGACGGACGAAGTCCACTTCCACCCCGTAGCGCCCCGCAATGATTACCATGACCACAATGGCCAGCGTGATGGGGCCATAGTCATCGTTGATCAATCCTACGATTAGCAGCGGCAAGGCGATGAGCAGGGTGATCGTGGTAGGAATGACCATTCGCCATTCCAGTTTGTACAGAATCACCGCAATGATGTACGGCACAAAGGTCGCGGTGGAAGGAAGCCTGGTCAGCCATCCCTATCGTGACGGTGATGGCGAGCAGCACCACCACCCAGGCCACAACATCAATGCGTACCCGCCATGCGGGATGCCGGAGCATCATCATGCTTAGCAGGTATACGGCGATGAACAGCGCCGTCAACGCGTAGCTTGTGGTTTTGATGACGGCGCTGTGGTCTGACTTGGAAACGTCCGTGATAAATAAGGTGAGGAAAATCAGCCAGACGCCTGCTTGTAAGACGTAGCGTGTGGACATGGTTTCAGCCTATCGAAACGTCAGCGGCCCATACCGGCCTCTACCGGCCCTTGTCGCGGCGCCACAGGAGCGTGCAGATGAGCGCGAAAATAAGGGTCCACGCCGCGATGTTCACCAGCGCGTACCACAGCGGATCATCCACGGTGTAGGGGTCGCTGCTTATGGCCTGGATGCCGTCGGAGAGGGGATAGCGGGCGAGTGAAACGCTGCCGTAGATGGGGGAGAACCTGGCGAACGGCATGAATGACTCCGGCATGGGGGCGAAGGCGTTGCCTACAAACGCCAGCGGCACAATCGACAGCGAGGCCAGAGAGACTGCGGCCGAGGAGCGGAATGCCGAGGCAAAGACCAATCCGTACAGGCTAGAAGGGATGACGGCGACGACGGAGAGCGCGCCGCCGCCAGCCATTCTCGGATCGGCATGCTGGCGCTGCCAAAATAGCCGCACAGGAATACGCCGATGACGGCCAGCGCCGCCCGCGCCATGGTGGTGACTATTTGCGCGACGGTGCGCTGCCAGGCGCGCAGCGGGGTGAGGGCGAGCTGCCTGCCCCAGCCGGAAATTTCGTCAATAACCATGTTGCCCACGGTCCCCACCGCGCCGGTGATGGCACCGTAGGCGGCCATGCCGATCATCACGTAGGCGGCGACGTTGCCGTCGTTGATGGGGTCTGTCTGTTCCGGTTTTGGCTGGCTCCGAAACACGATGAACAGTATGGAGGGCAATGCGATGGATACCGCCAGTGCAGTGGGTTCTTTCAGCGCACGCCGAATGTCAAAAGGATATGTATCGCAGGGTGCTCATGACTCGGCCTCCTTGGCTAGTTCCGTGGCTTGTTCGCCGACCTGTTCGTCGATCTGTTCATCGGCGGTGAGGTTCAAGAAAACATCTTCCAGCGAGGATTCGCTGACCATGATGTCCGTGGCAGGGGTGTGGCCCAGTAGGTAACGCAATAGCTCGTCGGAGTCGCCGGTGTTCAGGACGGTGCGGTTTCCGTTCATGCTTATTGACGCCACCCCGGGGATGCGGTTGGTGCGGAAATCCGGCGGGAATGTCGCCGATACTGTCCGCCCACCCGCCCGCGACCGAACTTTATGCGTTGTGTCATCGGCGACGATCTGCCCGGAGCGCATCATGACGATCCGTTCGGCAAAGTTCTGGGCTTCCTCTATGTAGTGGGTGGCAAACATAATGGTTTTCCCGTGTTGAGCCTGTTCCTGCATAGTTTCCCAGAAAGCGTGACGGGCACCCGCGTCCATGCCTGCGGTAGGTTCATCGAGGATGAGGAAGTCCGGGTCGGGCAGTAATGCTAAGGCGAAGCGGAGCCGCTGTTGCTCGCCACCGGAGCATTTAGCCACGCGCCGCCGGGCGAGGTGGCTGAGATTGGTGCGTCGGAGGACGGTTTCCGGCAGCTGTGGGTTGGGGAAGGTGGTGGCGATCATAGCCACCGTTTCCCATACCGTGAGGTTTCCCAATAGCCCACCGGTTTGCAGGACCGCCCCGATTTTCGACGCCGCGATGGCCTGCCGCGGTGCCGACCCAAAGGCTTGTATCGTCCCGCTTGTCGGTGTGGTCAGCCCTAGGATCATGTCTATCAGCGTCGATTTCCCGGCACCGTTTGGCCCTAGCAGGGCGATGATTTCTCCCTGCTTAATGTCAAGGTTCACCTGGTTGACCGCGCGGAATGTCCCTTTAGAACGGTCCCTGAACTCCTTGATCACGTCGCGTGCGTGAATGACTTCTGTATTCATACTTTTTAGTGTTGTCGGGTAGCTTATGCCTGACACGTAGCTGTTGTCATGGGCAAGGCATGACTTTTGTCATGGATGTGGGCTTTTGACAGAGCGTGATGAGTCACGTGCTTTGTGCGCGCACTCGTCCACCCCTAGACCATCCGCCTCAAATTAATTAGTATACGAATTATGTCCCCCTGATTTTCTCCCCACATCCATGGGTTTCCTGGTCAACCGCCTCGCCCGTGAATTTCACGCCGCGTTTACCTCGGCGTTGGCAACAATCCCAGGCGGCATGACCTCCGCGCAGTTTGCTGTCCTGCAGGACATTTATGAGCACCCAGGGCAGTTCCCAAAAAGAAATATCCAAACGCACCGGCATGGATGTCGCCACGCTCACGGAGCTTCTGCGCAGGTTGGAGCAGCGGGGCCGTATTGTGCGCTCAAAATCCCCAGAAGATGCCCGGCGGCATGTCGTCTCGCTTGCCCCGGAAGCCACACAAGACATACGCCAAGCTCGCGAGGCCGCAGCCGCTGTGAATGCCCGCGCCGTGGCCGGGCTATCTGACCATGATATTGCGGTGCTGCGTCGGTGCTTAACACGATGGAAGGTAACCTCAATGAACTGGATCATTGGCATCAATGCCGTCATGGCAATGGTCACCATTGTTTTTGGCATAGTGGCCTTGGCTCGGCCCACGCTCCTATCGGGTGCGCCTGCCGATGCGGGGTCCCGCTACTACGCCGCCATGTATGCGGCCCGCGCCATTCCTTTCGGCGCAGGCTTGGTATATGTGCTCATCGTCGCCGTTCAGCATGCGGTCCCGTGGCTTGTAGTTGCGGGTACCATTCAGGTCTTGGATGCCGCCATCGGGTGTCGACGCCGCGTCGTCGGTGCCGTCGTAGCACCTTTGGCGCTTGCATCAGTGCGCTAGCAGCCGCAGTGCTCGTGCAAATGGCCTATTGACATGCCGGTTTGCCAGTATTCCCTATCACCTGTGTAAAGTTTTTCTCGTGCGATGGGGCAACCCAGGCATAATCTTTTTGGCCCTGTGGCGCAGTTGGTTAGCGCGCCGCCCTGTCACGGCGGAGGTCGCGGGTTCAAGTCCCGTCAGGGTCGCGGAGTTTTCATGGAATAAAAGCCAAAAACTCTGCCCAGGTAGCTCAGTCGGTAGAGCATCCGCCTGAAAAAGTGGAAGGTCACCAGTTCGATCCTGGTCTTGGGCACACTAAAAGCGTCTGCTAGACATGTAGCAGGCGCTTTTTTGCGTCTGATGCCCTAAATTCCATGAGTCAAGGAGATGATCGTATGGCTATTGTCACGCAGCATAACCCGGCCGAGCCGCTACACCATTGAGGTGGATGGGCGGGTCGCGGGGTTTGCCGATTATGTTGAATCAGGAACCGTTCGCGATTTCAACCACACCGTGGTCTTTGACGAGTTCAGGGCCAGGGGACTATCAAAGCCACTGATCAAGGAAGCACTGGATGACTCCCTGCGCAGCGGCTTCAGCATTGTCCCCACCTGTTCCGCAGTGGCCAATTTCGTGGCCAAAAACCCAGGGCTATATGGAGTAGTCAGCCACCACGTAAGCGTCCGGGTCCACCAGTTTGATGCATTCCTCGGACTTGCAGGGGTCGGCTTTTCGCCAGGGATGCCCACGGCAATGTGGTTGTAGGGTACGTCTTTGGTCACTACAGCATTGGCGCCAATGGCGCTGCCTTCCCCGATGGTGATGGGGCCCAGCACCTTCGCCCCAGCGCCCACGGTGACGTTGTCTTCCAGGGTGGGGTGGCGTTTTGTCTGGGTGAGCACCTGACCGCCCAGGGTTACCCCGTGGTACAGCATCACACCATCGCCGATGTGGGCGGTTTCACCAATGACCACTCCCATGCCGTGGTCGATAAAAAGCGCCGACCGATGGTGGCACCGGGTGGATTTCCACGCCGGTGAGAAAGCGCGTGAACTGGGAGGATGCGCGCCGGGAGTTTCGAGTCCGCGTTTCCACAGGACGTGGGCGATGCGGTGAGCCCAGATGGCGTGTGGCCCGGGTAAATGACGGCGTTTTTCGATATCGCCACGGGCTGCGGGGTCGTGGTCGCGGGCGTTGGCGAGGGTCTTCGCGGATCATCGAGACGATGCGATTCATGGGGTTCAATTCTATGAAAACACCCCGCGCGTCACGCAATGACGCAGGGGTGTGGAGACTGGGTGGTCTGGTTGCGGATGTCGTCGAAAAGTACGGTGGAGACGTAGCGCTCACCGTAGTCGCAGGCAACGGTGACGATGGTTTTGCCGCGGTTTTTCTTCCAACGCAGCAAGCCTCAAAGGCAGCGTAGACATTGGCACCGGTGGAGATGCCGCCAAGGATGCCTTCTTCGGAAGCAAGTTTGCGTGCGGTCTCAATGGCATCTTCGTTGGAGACGGTGTAGACATCATCAAGTACTTTGCGGTCAGGATGTCGGGGATGAAGTTGGCGCCGAGACCCTGAATCTTATGGGGGCCGGCCTTGCCGGTGGTGAGCAGGGCGGATGCTTCTGGTTCCACACCGTAGATTTCCACTGAAGGTTTGCGCTCTTTCAGCGTTGCCCACACCGGTGACGGTACCGCCAGTACCAAAGCCTGCGATGAAGATGTCCACTGCGCCGTCTGTGTCCTTCCAGATTTCTTCGGCGGTGGTGGCACGGTGCACTGCAGGGGTTGGCGGGATTGGAGAACTGCCGGGCAAGGATGGCGCCCTCGGTTTCGGCGACAATCTCGTTGGCTTTGTCCACAGCACCCTGCATGCCTGCGGAACCAGGAGTCAGCACGATTTCTGCACCGTAGGCGCGGAGCGTGACACGGCGTTCAGTGACATGGTTTCCGGCATGGTGAGCACCACCTTGTAGCCGCGTGCAGCACCGACGAGGGCAAGCGCGATGCCGGTGTTGCCGGAGGTTGCTTCCACGATGGTTCCGCCGGGCTTGAGGGTGCCGTCGGCTTCTGCGGCTTCGATAATGGCGCGGCCGATACGGTCTTTCACGCTGTTGGCGGGGTTAAAGAACTCCAGCTTTACCAGCACCTCGCCGGGCAGGCCGTCTGTGAGGCGGTTGAGGCGGACTCAGCGGGGTGTTGCCAATGGTTTCGGTGATGTCCTGGTAGATGTGACCCACGTGGTTCTCCTTTGTTAGTTTCAGGGTTACAGGAGATACTCTATACCAAACATAGACAGAACTCTAGACAAAGTTGTCTAAAATGTGTCTGGGTCGGGGAAATGATACGGCTATTCAGGCCAGGGTGATAATGTCGCAAGTGCCGCAGTGAACGGGAATGCTGGTGAGAATCCAGCAGCGGCCCTCGCCACTGTATGTTCATGTAACTTCATAAACCCCAGCCTGCATGCCACTGTCACCTGACGCACCGATGGGAAGGCATGCAGTACCCCCAGGGAAAGTGAGCAAAGCCAGGAGACCGGCTGCGGTGAGTCACAACCAGGAGGTCCGCGAGGTGACGGACCCGGCTACAGAAAAGGCAAACTCTCATGCATATTGCAGAAGGTTTCCTTCCTGTTGCTCATTGCATAGCGTGGGGTGCGGCATCGACGCCGTTCGTGGCGCACGGAGCCCTACGCAGTGCGGAAAGCAGTGAAAGAAAATCCGGAAACTGGCCTGCTGCTCGGTGCGGCAGGGTGCATTTACGTTCGTGCTCAGTGCCATCAAGATCCGTCCGTGACCGGATCGTCATCGCATCCCACAGGAACCGGCTTGGGAGCTGTGCTGTTCAAACCACCTGTTATGGCCTTCATGGGTAGCATTGTGCTGCTCTTCCAGGCGCTTCTTCTCGCGCATGGTGGTATCCACCTGTAGGGGCCAATATCTTCTCCATGGCCATCGTTGGCCCCATGGGTCGGCTTCAGGGGTGTGGACGGCGTTGCGGAAGATGGGGGCGTCGTCAAGCATCAGCATCTTCTTCGCAGCGTTTTTCGCTGACCTGTCCACGTACGTGGTTACGGCCCTGCAGCTGGCCGCCGCGCACCACGGCGCAGGATTCGGTAACGCGGTGGCTACCTTCCTTGCGTTGTATGCCCCGACGCAGGTGCCGCTGGCGATTGTGGAAGGCATTCTCACCGTCCTGATCTTCCGCAGCCTCACGACCATTGCCCCAGAAGGGCTGCGGTCGCTGGGCATCCTGCGCCGACGCTCCAACACTGAGGAAGCCCCACTGGAAGGAGCACGAGCATGAAAAAGTCAACCACACTGACGTGGGTGCTGATCGGTCTGGCCATCATCATCGCAGCCTTCCCCATGTTCTTTAACCTCGGTGATCCGAACTCTGAAGAACAATTCGGTGGTACAGACAGCTCTGCTGAATCCGTTGTCCAAGAGCAAAAACCCAGACTACAAGCCGTGGTTCTCGCCACTGGTTGGCGAACTGCCACCCGAAGTAGAGTCCGGCCTCTTCGCCTTGCAAGCAGCACTCGGCGCAGGCTTTTTGGGGTATGCGTTGGGAACCTACCGAGGTCGGAATAAAGCCCTTCGCGACTCCGAAAAAGACTCTGAACAGGGGCTAATGAACGCCCTGGAACGCGCGGCGGCAACGAGCCGATGGGCAACTCACAACGTTGGCGAAGGCGCTGTTGCTCATTGGTCTGCTCTTTTTGCGCCATTTCTCTCCCGCCGATTCCGGCCTTTGCCCTCCATCGCCACGGTTCTGTTAGTGGCAGCGTGGCGTGCGGGGTTCCGTGGCGGCTCTACTCCGCGCTCATCGCCGCCCCGCATCGTTTGCTAGCGTTGGGCCTGGGGCCGCTGATCTTCGCCATCACCCTCAAGGCATTGTGCTTATCGACGCCGGCCCCATCACTGCCGCCACAGTTCTTGCGCGATGCATCGTGGGAATGATGGCGACCATGCTGTTCGCCTGACCACTCCCATGGCGGAGTTGTTTGGGTGGATGCACTCGGTGCGTTTCCCCACCTCAACTGTTTACGTCACGGCGCTGACCTATCGGATGATTTCCACCCTGATTGTTACCTCGCGCAGCATGTGGGAGCGCAGGCTCAGCGTCTGGGGCATAGTTCCATGAGTCGGTGGATTCGATCGTCCGCTGGGTTAGCGTCATCGCTGTTTGTGGTGGCCTTTACTCGGGCGCGGCGGCTGGGGAGGGGTCGAACTGCGGGGTGACCCCGCGACGATGTACAACCTCTCCGTATCATCCGGCCGGTGCGCTGGTGGTACGCGGGAGGGTACGTGCTGCTACTCAGCGCCATTATTGCAAGTTCGATTGTCTTATGAAGCGAAGTGAGATGGCTACTCTTGTTGAATTGAAGGAAGCGTCGTTCAGCCCGACACCGGCCCCGAGATCCTGCATCAGGTGAGCCTGAGCGTCCAGGAAGGTGCCCGGATCGCCGTGCTGGGTGAAAATGGGAGTGGTAAATCCACACTATTCCGCCTGCTCAGCGGCGCATGGACCCCCGACAAGCGGTGAACTGGTGATTGCTGGCACTCCGATCACCCGTGCTCGCCGCAAGAAACAGGCACGTGACTTTGCCCGTGCGCATGTGCAGCTTGATGCTTCAAGAACCAGATGATCAGATTTTTTGCTATGTCTGTGCGTGAAGACATTTCCTTTGGTCCCCTGAATCAGGGGTTGACTCCAGAGGAGGTAGAGTCTCGCGTTGATCAGGCAATGATGGCCGCCGAGTGAGTGAATTGGCGGAGAAAGGTTCCGCACCAATTGTCCTATGGCCAGCGCAAACGTGTCGCTCTTGCTGGGTGCACTGGCCATGCGGCCTGACGTTTTGATGCTTGACGAGACCTACGGCTGGACTCGATCCCGCTGGGAGCAGGAAGCTGCTTCGCACCATTGAAGGCTTTGGAGGCGGCCGTGGTGCTGTCAGCACATGATGTCAATCTGGCCTATGAGGTTTGCCACTGACGTTGTGGTGCTGCTGGACGGCGACTCACTGTGGGCAGCTGCGACCACATTCTTTCTGATCAGAGCTGTTGCGTAAAGGCGCGACTTGAGTGCCGTGGGCACCTGTCGTGTCCGTAGCACTTGGTCGGACCGTTAAACGTCAGAGGATGTGCTGTGACCCTTATCCAAAAACATGCCCGCGAGACAGGGGTTTTCGGAAGGTGAGGTAGCAATTCAGGCTGGTTACACGGGAGGTGCGAGGAGGAACCTGGGATTGACTATTCACGTGTGCGTATTCCGAAATATGCCTGTCCACGGGCATGTACGGGCTACCTCACAAAACAGCAATGAATCGATGTGTCCGCTAGGTGATCGTCTAAGGGGTGCCGCCCTTGGTGTCACGCTTCGTTGCCGAGTTATTGATGTAGCACAACCGGCAGGTGTCGGACTTTACCGTTGCGGGACAGTTCCAGAGTCTCACTGGATTCCCTCTTGCGCCGACCCACCATCGCTCACGAAAGTGGCCGGGCCAGTTGCACAGATGATTTTACGCGAAAACGCTAAGAAGAGCCTTGTCGTCAGGGTGCGGAGGGGGCCAGAAGGGGTAAGAAAAAGTGATCTTCGCTACTTTAGTAACCCAATTAGAGAGTCTGCTCTGGCGCTGGATGTGGGAACCCAAATAGACTGTTCATTCGCCTATATGTGTTTGTAGAAGAAAATTATGATGCCAATAATGCATCTTTTATATGCCGTTGTGCAGTTACATGCTAAAAAATGCAGATGTGCAGCAGCTGGAACCTGGGTGCTGTGACGTGGAAAAATTGGGGGTGTGTGAGGGGTGAACCGATGGAGCGTGTGCTGAAAAATCACCCCCTAAGTGACACTTCGTGATAATGAAAATGAGTACGATATTGGCGTCTTGTGGGGGTAGATCTTCGGGGGTAATCAATAAGGCTATCTACCCCTTAATAGGGCGTACGTTTGTGGATTTATGTAAAAAAAGACTCCCAAAAATCGGTATGCGCACCCCCCGTCGGGAGGATATACTTCACTTTACATAGGAAGTTAAAATCCGGCGGGTGTACCAAGTCAGAGTGGTTGTGCAGGAGGTTTTGAGGTTGGATTCCCAACGCATCAAGGACGATGAGGACGCGATTCGCGCCGCACTAACGTCATTGAAGACTGCGACGGGCATTCCCGTTACGATGTTCGCTGCTGTGCTGCCGGATAATCGTCTGCAAATTAGTGCGTGGGTAGGACTGCGGACTCCTGCTCTGCAAAACCTCATCATCGACTCGGGCTGTGGGTCGGTGGCGGGGTTGTGACCACGCGCCGACCCGTCGGCGTGAGCGACTACACGCGGGCTAATGTCATCTCCACGAATACGACAACATTATTCAAGACGAGGGTCTCTACTCCATCGTTGCTGTTCGGTGATTGTGCACCGGGAAATCCGTGGCGTGCTGTACGTGGGGTTCATTCCCCGGTGCGCCTGGGTGACAAGGTTATTGAGGAAGTCACCATGACCGCCCGCACCCTCGAACGGGACTTGGCCATTAACGCCGCGTTCCGGCGTGGCGACGCCGCGGAGGGTCTAGGTAAGACCCGGACGCGTGATGAACGGTGCCGAATGGGAGCAAGTGCGCTCGACTCATTCAGAAGCTGCGCATGCTGGCTAACCGCGTTGGTGACGAGGAGCTACGCCGCGAGCGAGGAACTCTGCGACCAGATGGTTACTCCAGTTCGCGTGAAGCAGACCACCAAGCTATCTGCTCGCGAACTCGATGTACTGAGCCTGTGTTGCATTGGGTCATACCAACGTGGAGGCTGCGGAAGAGATGGGCATTGGCGCAGAGACCGTGAAGAGTTACCTGCGTTCGGTCATGCGTAAACTCGGCGCGCACACACGCTACGAGGGCTGTTAATGCTGCACGCCGGATCGGTGCCCCTGCCGTAGCTGGTAGCGAGGCTTAACCCTTGTTGGTGGAGCGGCCCCGCGGGGCGTCGTTACGCTCGCCGCCGAGGGACCCACGGGACGTCGTCGCCATCGTTGGCTACCCAGGCCAGGATGAACATCAGATCGCTGAGGCGGTTCGAGGTAGCCAGCCCGGTAGTTTTGAGGTGGTGTCCGGGTGTTCGCGCACCGCAGCCCATGCCGCACGTTCCGCTCGCCGCACAATGGTGCGGGCGGTGTCGAGAAGGGCTGCCGCGGGGAGTGCCTCGGGGAGGATGAACGAGTTCAGCGGCTCTAAGTTGGTGTTGTAATGGTCGCAGTCGTGCTCTAGACGGTCGATGCTGGCTTTGATCGATGCGGAGTGGGGATG
>BNJS01001814.1_pt1 | contig 54541 bp, 99 predicted proteins | sample 8540461 | NCBI WGS metagenome assembly BNJS01 (sample SAMD00202454, study PRJDB9452) | human saliva metagenome | isolation source: human saliva | place: Japan
GGGAATATTGATCTGATGTCCCCGAAATTTATATTAGAAACAACTAACTGATTAAAGTGTAGATTTTTATGACTAACTACAACCAACTCTTCAAACAACAAATGAGCAATGTTTTATCTTCAATGCAGTAAAAATCATTCTCTCCCCTAAGGCATCTTAAACGTCCCGAACAAACATTACATCGTTGAATGTACACAATTTAATCTTGGTAGAATCAATAGTTACAAGTCTTTGAAAAGACAAAGCTAAAAGTCATAACGCCCTAAATGCCGCTAAAAATACAGAAAAACGTTGGGTCAGAGATCTCAAACTTTATGCGGAGAATGCTATTCTAGAAAAAGTTATAAGTCTCAACTAACAGAAAAAGCCACAATCGTCAAAGCATTAAGGGATGGACTTTTCTAATTCAGATATTGCTTGATTTAACGGCGTTAGCACTCAATATTTTCTTTTTGTCATGAAAAGTGGGATATTCATTATTACCACCATGAGAGTATTTCGAGTGTAAACTAAAAACTAAGCCCTGTGAATCACAGAGCTTAGTCCTTGATTTAATAACTTAACTTTTTGGGGATGGATAAAAATTTCACCCGCTCTTTTGCTTTTTCTTTGTTTAGTTTATTTTCAATACTAGTTTTTCAAACGAATCTTTTTAAGCGTTCATCTGTTCGACGAGATTCACTTTTTATGTTGAAGTTTATTGAGCTGACGTTCCAATTTTTCCTCAACTTCATTAATTGCTTTTATACATATCATCTGAGGTTGCACTTGCCAATAAATTGCCCTAGTGGTGTGCCAATAGATGCTTCTACAGTAAATCCATTCAGTACTTTGTTTAAAACAAAATGGGGGTTAATTAACTGTGTTTGCCATTTTACCTAATTTCGTGAGTCTTTCCTCCACGTGTTCACGAATTGCAGGGTGATTTCCATTTGTTTTGCTGGTGATATTAAGTGTCATAGCATTTACCTCTTTTGTTGCGTGATTTACAGTTTTTCTTTTAAATACAAAATAGCTTTCTTAATTCGGGTTTTCAAGGGGCTTTTAAGAGAAATATCAAAGTAATTTTTAAAAATATGATCTATGTCTAATTTCTGAAAAAGCTGCTTTTCTTTCTAAGATAAGTTGTTAAGATGGGAAATTGTGATAAAAAAAGGTGTGGATGTTGACTGTATCCACATCTCATTTGATTATTCTACGATTTCATCTTGATCATGATGATTTATTTTTCAATCGTTGGAAATAATCTTTTTGTTTCTTCAATCACAACTTTTTCTCAATCCAATGAGCGCGATGAGATTTGGGAAAGGCCATTAAACCATTTACGATATCGGCGATAATCCAGATTAAATTTAAGTGTAAGAATGAGACCTACCCCCACCAACACAATATAAGCTAAACGATATAGTTTTACGCCGCGAATACCAACGAGATAAACAAAGCAACGTTCACCGTAGTAACACCAGCCTAAAATAGTTGTGAATGCAAAAAATAATAAACCGACGGTTACAATCGTTGCGCCAATTGATGCCCCTAAACCTTGTGCAAAGGCGTAGTTTGTTACTGTTGCACCCGCTAATTCAGGGTTATTCCAAGCGCCTGTTAACACTAATACAATACCAGTCATTGTACAAACGATGATGGTATCCAAGAATGTACCTGTCATGGAAATTAAGCCTTGGCGAGACAGGTTCACGAGTTTGTGCCGCTGCAGCTGCAATTGGTGCACTTCCCTAAACCCTGATTCATTGGAGAAAATGCCTCGAGCGACGCCTGATTGAATAGCCTTCATTACGGTAAAGCCAACAGCTCCCGCCTAGCGCAGCCTGGAGGTTCAAAAAGCACTATAAATAATTAATGAGATCGCATCTGGTACTTTTTCTATATTTTAAAAAGGATAATAACCAGTGAAGTAGTGACGTATAAAATCGCCATAAACGGTACAATTAGCGATGATGCGGGATTTGCGATACGTTTTACACCACCAAGAATGATTAAGCCGACTAAAAGCGTCACAATAATTGCAGTAACTAAAAACAGGAATATTAAAAGTATCTTGCATTGCATGGGTAATCGCATTGACCTGTGGGAATGTACCGATCCCGAAAAGGCAACCATTACACCAAATAATGCAAATAATTTTGCTAGCCATTTGATACCTAGACCGCGTTCAATGTAATACATTGGACCGCCAGCCATAAAGCCATTTTTATCGCGAACACGGTACTTAACTGCGAGTAAACATTCGGCATATTTTGTTGCCATTCCTAACAAGGCGACTAGCCACATCCAAAAATAGCGCCAGGCCCACCTGCTTGTACAGCAGTTGCAACGCCCACAATATTCCCAGTTCCGATCGTTGCTGCTAATGCGGTACAAAGTGCGGCAAAAGATGAGACATCACCTTTTCCACCTTTTATCTTTTAAATAAATAACCCAGCGCACGTGGTAAATAGCGAATTTGAATAAAAGCCTAAACGTAGCGTTAAATAGAGTCCCGTGCCCGATAAGAGTATGAGTAGCGGTGCGCCCCAAATAAAAGCTATCAATAGCTGAAAAGAATTGACTCAATTGTCATGATGATTCCTCGTCGTTTAAATCAAAAATAAACACGACAAGAAGACGAAAAGATACAATGGAAAAGAAAGTGCGGTGAAAAAGATTGATAATTTCCACACTTACGATAGATTGTCTTTTGCCCCTGTCCTTTTGCCTGAGCGTTTGAAAAACGATTGAAAAATTAACCGCTCTTTTTGAGCCTTCGGCGTCCATTTCTAAAATGGATCTCTCCAAGGGTTCGTCCAGTAACAGTCCCTGCCATCGCACCTGAAAGATTTTTACATCGTCGGTGTGGGGTCAATTCCCCGCTCTCCAGCTACCTTCATCCGAACTCACTTTTCATTGTGACAATCACAATGAAAGCGTATGGATTCTATCAAAAATGGGAAATTAATTTCAAAAAGGAATTTTTAAAATAGTCTCTCAGTTGATAGAAATAATGACTTTATTCTATATCCCCACAAAAACGATATCCTTCACCATGCACCGTCATAATGATATTTGAGTATTAGGATGATCTTCAAAATGTTTTCTAATGCGTCGAATTGTGACATCTACGGTACGATCCTGAGGTTTCAATTCACGTCCCGTCATTTTTAGTAATTCTTCGCGAGTTTGCAATTTTCCTGGATTTTCACAGAAATGTAGCATGGCACGAAATTCACTGCGTGGAAGTTTAAATTCTTGACCTTCTGGCGTAATTAAACTGTGGCTATTTAAGTCTAATTTCCAGCCATTAAAACGATAGAATTCTCGACCAAATGTATTTTTCTTTTTTTCTTGATGCGGCATTGTACGATGCAATAGATTTACGTGCACGGATAGTCAATTCTCGAGGGTTAAAAGGTTTGGTTAAATAATCGTCGGCACCGATTTCTAGCCCAAGAATTTTATCGACTTCATTATCACGACCAGTTAAGAAAATAAGTGGCAAGTTAAGTTCTTCGCGGAGCTCTCTTGCTAATAATAAACCGTTTTTACCTGGTAAATTAATATCCATTACAACCAAATTAATACTGTGGTTTTTCCAACATGTGATGCATCTCTGCGCCATTTTTCTGCTTCAAGCACATCATACCCTTCCCGCTTCAAAAATCCCTTTAAGCGTATTTCGGGTAACGATTTCATCTTCAACAACGAGAATTTGTGGAGTAGCCATTTTCCATCCTTATACTTATTTTGGTGTATGCTATCATGATTCCATTCTAGCGGTGTAACATTGTTGTAACAATAAAAAGTGCGGTTATTTTTATAGATTTTCCTTTTTATGATTCTAAATCATAGTTTTAGATATTCAAATTTCTTTTGTGATAGAATTTAGCGCATTTTTACTTTTTCCTTTCAATTCTATGAAAAACTTTTTTCTTTTTACACTGATTTTTACCGCACTTGCAGCTAACGCAGGTCTATTTGATAAAAAAACAATCTTTCTTGAAAGTAGATGATGCTTTTTGCATTCTCTGCCACTTTATCTACGGATAAAAAGTCAATTACAGGTTCATTGGGACATTGCTGATGGCTATTATTTATATCAAGATAAGATTAGTGCTGAATTAGTGGGTAAATCGGATGTTCTCACTTTACATGCTCAACAAGCCGCTGAATTACATCAAGACCCTTATTTTGGTGAAGTGAAGGTGTTTACTCGCTCAATTGATGGTGTATTTAGCGGCGTATTTAGCAATGCTGATGAACAGGTTGAAATCAGTTATCAAGGGTGTACTGAAGGTTTTTGCTATCCGCCTGAAAACTAAAGTATTACGAATTGGGGATTTAGCTGTTTCTCAAGAGAAAACTGTCGAAAAAACAGTTGAAAAAAATACCGCACTTTTATCTGAACAAGATCGTTTAGCTGATGGTTTATTCCATAGTAAATGGGCGATCTTTTGGTTTCTTCTTATTGGGATTGGGATTGGCTTTTTACGCCTTGCGTATTGTCAATGTTACCGTTGCTTTCTGCGATTGTTATCGGTCAGCAACAACGTCCAAATATGATGCGAGCGTTTAGTTTAGCTTTTCTTTATGTTCAAGGCATGGCACTGACTTATACCTTGTTAGGGCTTGCAGTGGCAGCCATTGGTTTGCCGTTTCAAATCGCCTTGCAACATCCTTATGTGATGATTGGGCTTTCTATTTTTATTTGTTGTGCTTGCTCTTTCAATGTTCGGCTTATTTACTATTCAATTGCCAAATAGCTTACAAAATAAATTGAATACATGGAGCCAAAAACAAACCTCAGGCGCTTTTTGGCGGTTCCTTGCGATGGGAATGATTGCTGGGCTTGTGGCATCACCTTGCACATCTGCACCACTTTCTGGCGCTTTACTTTATGTCGCGCAAAGCGGTGATTTATTCACAGGTGCGGCAACCCTTTATTTGCTCGCTCTTGGTATGGGCGTGCCGCTAATGTTAATCACATTGTTTGGTAATAAAATTTTTGCCAAAATCAGGTGAGTGGATGAACACAGTGAAACAAACATTCGGCTTTTGTTATGTTAGCGTTACCTTTGTTTTTACTTTCTCGTATTTTGCCTGAAGCGTGGGAGCCACGCTTATGGGCTGGATTAGCGACAGCATTCTTTATTTGGTTTGCGTTGCAGATGCCTAAGAGCGGTTTTGGCTATGCCATTAAAATTATTAGTTTTGCTTTTGGCTATGGTTTCCATACAACCTTTGCAAAATTGGATTTGGCAAACTCAGACTACAACACAAAGTGCAGTAGAAAATAATCCTGTTTCTCAGGTTAAATTTAGCAAATTAAAAAAATATTGAAGAACTTGACCGCACTTTAGCGAAAAAATCCGCATTCGATCGCGATGTTGGATTTATACGCGGATTGGTGTGTTGCTTGTAAAGAATTTGAAAAGTTGACTTTTTCAGATCCAAAAGTGCAACAGCAATTTCAAAATATCTTATTGTTACAAGTGAATATGACAAAGAATAGCCCAGAAAAATAAAGCATTAATGGAGCGCTTTTAATGTGATGGGATTACCCACAATTTTATTTTTGATAAGCAAAATAATGAGATTCAAGGAAGTAGAGTAACGGGCTTTTATGGATGCCGATTCTTTTTCTAATTGGATTGAAAAGCTACTTTAGTTATTTTTTACTTTTTGTAAAAAAGTATTTTTTTCAATTTTAATTATTGTTTAACTATCCGTTAAAGATTAATATAGTGCTGTTTTTAATTCATCTTTAAACAAAAGGAAAGTAAATGAATAAGCTTGAAAAATATCGCCCTTATGTATTAGCTCTATTACGCATCACTGCTGCTTACATGTTTATCTTACATGGCACAGCAAAAATTTTTGGGAGTTTCCACTCTATGACGGGTGGAAATGGCCCGGTCGGTGATTCAATGATGATTGTAGGTGGCGTGATTGAAATTGTCGGCTCAATCTTATTAATTTTAGGATTATTTACGCGCCCAGCTGCGTTTATTTTATCTGGCCAAATGGCTTTTTGCGTATTTCTTTTATGCATGTGGCTGGAAAAGGGAATTTACTATTCCCAATTGCAAAATGGCGGTGAGCTTGCGTTACTTTACTCTGTACTCTTTCTTATATTTTGTATTTCTCTGGGTGCAGGTGCTTGTGCCTTTAGATAACAAGTTTTTAAAAAGTAGTTTAATTGTAGTTTCATAATTTAATCTTTTTATTTGCCCACATTTATGTGGGCTTTTTTTATGCTTGAAAATTTACCGCACTTTATTCTGATTATATTTTTATTTAATCTTTTTCTATATTTGCGCAAACGTTTGCGCTATAATTCACTCCGCTTATTTTTTAACCATTTAATGAAGGAAAATGTAATGACAGATCGTCCAATTCGTCAGGCTTTACTCAGTGTTTCGGATAAAACCGGTATCGTAGAATTTGCTCAAGGCTTAGTACAGCGTGGTGTAAAACTACTTTCCACAGGCGGTACCGCAAAATTGTTGGAGCAGTATGGTTTGCCGGTGACTGAAGTGTCTGATTATACAGGGATTCCCAGAAATGATGGACGGTCGTGTGAAAACCTTACACCCAAAAGTGCACGGCGGGATTTTAGGTCGTCGTGGTACAGATGATGCCATCATGCAGCAATATGGCATTGAAGGCATTGATATGGTGGTGGTGAATTTATATCCTTTTCGCCGCAACCGTGGCGAAACCAGATTGCACCTTGGCTGATGCGGTAGAAAATATCGATATCGGTGGACCAACCATGGTGCGTTCTGCCGCGAAAAACCATAAAGATGTGGCGATCGTGGTGAATAATCAGGATTTCAACGCAATTCTTGCAGAGATGGATAAACATCAAAACAGCCTAACGCTTGAAACTTGTTTTGACCTTGCGATTAAAGCATTTGAACATACCGCTCAATATGATTCCATGATTGCCAACTACTTTGGACAAATGGTGAAAACCATATCATGTGGCAGAGGAAGAAGATGCGAATGCGAAGTGCGGTCAATTCCCACGGACTTTAAATTTGAATTTCGTGCGTAAACAAAACCATGCGTTACGGCGAAAAATGCCCACCAAAATGCTGCGTTTTATGTTGATCTCAATGTAAAAAGAAGCGAGTGTGGCGACTGCAAAAGCAACTGCAAGGTAAAGCCTTGTCTTACAATAATATTGCAGACACCGACGCAGCCCCTTGAATGTGTAAAAGAATTTGATGAGCCGGCCTGTGTGATTGTGAAACACGCCAATCCGTGCGGTGTGGCTTTAGGTAAAGATATTTTAGACGCCTATAATCGCGCTTACCAAACCGATCCAACTTCTGCATTTGGTGGCATTATTGCTTTCAACCGTGAATTAGACGAAAAACCGCGAATGAAATTGTGGAACGTCAATTTGTGGAAGTGATTATCGCACCGAAAGTTTCTGCTGAAGCGCAAGAAGTGGTGAAACGTAAGAAAATGTTCGTTTGCTTGAGTGTGGTGAATGGACCTCTCGTTCTGAACGTTTAGATTTCAAACGTGTAAACGGCGGTTTATTGGTACAAGATGCAGATTTAGGCATGGTTGGTGTGGATGATTTAAAAGTGGTGAGCAAACGTCAACCAACTGAACAAGAATTAAAAAGACTTATTATTCTGCTGGAAAGTGGCGAAAATTTCGTGAAATCTAATGCCATTGTTTACGCCAAAGACAACCAAACTATCGGCATTGGTGCTGGTCAAATGAGCCGCGTGTATTCTGCTAAAGATTGCAGGTATTAAAGCAGCAGGACGAAGGCTTGACCGTGCAGGTTGTGTGATGGCATCTGATGCTTTCTTCCCATTCCGTGACGGTATTGATGCAGCGGCGACAGTAGGTATTCAATGTGTGATCCATCCAGGCGGCTCAATGCGTGATCAGGAAGTGATTGATGCGGCAGATGAGCATAATATGGTGATGGTATTGACTGGCATGCGTCATTTTAGACATTAATTTAGTTTAACTATCTCTTTACAAAAAGAGGGGAGTTACAGGTAAAAATAGCCGCACTTTTTAAATTAAGCACACAAGGACTACAACATGAACATCCTCATCATCGGAAACGGCGGTCGTGAACACGCCCTTGCTTGGAAAGCGGCGCAATCTCCATTAGCGGATAAAAATTTTTGTCGCACCAGGCAAACGCAGGTACAGCATTAGAGCAAAAAAGTAGAAAATGTAAACATTTCTGCGACTGATGTTCCCGCATTAGTGAAATTTGCTCAAGATAAGCAAATGGATTAACCATTGTTGGCCCTGAAGCTCCCGCTAGTGATTGGGGTAGTTGATGCATTTCGTGAAGCTGGATTGAAAATTTTTGGTCCAACGCAAAGCAGCGGCGCAATTGGAAGGTTCCAAAAGCCTTACCAAAGATTTTTTTAGCCCGTCATAAAAATTCCCAACAGCGGAATATCAAAACTTTCACTGAAGTCGAACCTGCGTGGCTTACTTGCGTGAAAAAGGCGCGCCAATTGTCGTTAAAGCGGATGGCTTGGCGGCAGGTAAAGGTGTGATTGTCGCGATGACGTTGCAAGAAGCGGAAGAGGCAGTGCGCGATATGCTTTCTGGCAATGCCTTTGGTGAAGCCGGCAGTCGAGTGGTCATTGAAGAATTTTTAGATGGCGAAGAGGCGAGCTTTATCGTCATGGTGGACGGCAAAACGTCGAGCCTATGGCGACCAGCCAAGACCACAAACGTGTGGGGCGAAAAAGACACGGGCTTGAACACCGGCGGCATGGGGGCTTATTCTCCTGCGCCTGTGGTGACACCTGAAATTCGCGAGCGCGTGATGCGAGAAGTGATTTATCCAACGGTCAACGGCATGGCGGCAGAGGGCAATGTTTACACTGGCTTCCTGTATGCAGGATTAATGATTATGCCGAATGGTCAGCCGAAAGTGATTGAATTTAACTGTCGTTTTGGTGATCCAGAAACCCAACCGATTATGTTGCGTTTGGAATCGGATTTGGTGGAGCTTTGTCTTAAAAGCCTGTGATGGCAAATTGGACGAAGTGAAATCCCAATGGAACCCGAAGGCTTCTTTAGGGTATCGTATTAGCAGCAGAAGGTTATCCGGGAGATTATCGCAAAGGTGATGAAATCAGCGGTTTTCCTCAAAGTGCGGTCGAAAATGAGAAAGTTTTTCTTAGCGGTGTTGCAGAACAAGAAGGCAAGTTAGTCACGAACGGTGGTCGCGTGCTTTGCGCTACGGCATTGGGTGAAAAGCGTATTTGAGGCACAACAGAAAGCGCTGAAAATTGGCTGAGCAAATTCAATGGTCTGGGCGTTTTTATCGTCGAGACATTGGTTACAGAGCTGTGGAACGAGAGTTGCAAAAATAATTCATATCATTATGATGAATTAATTTCATTTAACTGATGAAAATTTAGGAATGAAAATTTTAATTAAGTTTTTATCCATAAACAGTTAAACTATCTGCCATAAATTACATAACAGGAGAACACAATGTTTACTAGAAATATGACTATCGCTGATTACGATCCAGTATTGTGGCAAGCGATTCAAGATGAAAATCGTCGTCAAGAAGAGCATATCGAACTAATTGCATCTGAAAACTATGCTAGTCCGCGCGTGATGGAAGCTCAAGGTTCACATTCACTAATAAATACGCTGAAGGCTATCCAGGTAAACGTTACTACGGCGGTTGTGAGTATGCTGACATTGTGGAACAGTTAGCAATTGACCGTGCGAAAAGAGTTATTTGGTGCAGATTACGTGAATGTTCAACCGCACTCTGGTTCACAAGCGAATGCTGCAGTGTATGGTGCGTTGATTAATGCAGGCGATACTATTTTTAGGTATGGATTTGGCTCACGGTGGGCACTTAACTCACGGTGCAAAAGTAAGTTTCTCTGGCAAGATTTATAACTCAGTGCTTTATGGAATTACTGCGGATGGCTTAATTGATTATGAAGATGTTCGTCAAAAAGCATTAGAATGTAAACCAAAACTTATCGTTGCGGGTTTCTCAGCTTATTCACAAGTTGTGGATTGGGCGAAAATGCGTGAAATCGCAGATGAAGTTGGTGCGTATTTATTTGTAGATATGGCGCATGTAGCAGGATTAATTGCAGCGGGTTTATATCCAAACCCACTGCCTCATGCACATGTTGTGACAACAACAACTCATAAAACATTGGGCGGTCCGCGTGGTGGTTTAATTCTTTTCATCTTGTGGTGATGAAGAAATCTACAAAAATTACAATCATCTGTATTCCTGCAAAACCAAGGTGGTCCATTAGTTCATATTATTGCGGCAAAAGCAGTTTGCTTTTAAAGAAGCATTAGAGCCTCAATATAAAGAATACCAAGCAAAATGTGTTGAGAAATGCAAAAGCAATGGTTGAAGTATTTAAACAACGTGGTTATGACGTTGTGTCAAATGGTACTGAAAACCACTTGTTCTTAGTAAGTTTCATCAAACAAGGATTAACTGGTAAAGCAGCAGATGCAGCTTTAGGCAAAGCAAATATTACGGTGAATAAAAACGCTGTACCAAAACGATCCGCAAAAACCATTTGTTACTTCAGGTATTCGTGTCGGTACACCATCTGTGACTCGCCGTGGTTTCAATGAAAATGATGTGCGTGAATTAGCGGGCTGGATGTGTGATGTTTTTAGATGCTTTAGGCAAAGAGAATGAAGAACAAGTGATTGCTGAAACTAAAGAAAAAGTGTTAGCAATTTGTAAACGTCTTCCAGTTTATCCGAAAATGATTTATTTTCTTTCGTTGATTATATGGTTAGCGGCGATCAATATCGCCGCTTATTTTATGTGGAAAGATAAAATTCGGGCGGTGCGTAACGAGTGGAGAATCCCTGAAAAACGTTTTTTCTGCTAAGCCTTTTCGGTGGTTTTATGGGAATGCATTTAGCCATGAAACCATTTTTCGTCATAAAAACGCTGCATTTTAGTTTTAAATTTATTGTTGTCATTAGCGCATTTCTTTTGGGGTGTCGTTTTTTCCATGGTTATATTTTTTTCTTTTATTTTTTTCAATATATAAAAAGCATGATGATTTAGACAAAACTAATTTGTTATACTTCACTAAACATTGTGCTTGGAGAACTAATTTTTACTGGCGTTATTTTGTTATAATACTGAAAAAATTTTTTTATGGGAAATCATATGACTTATATTGTTGGCTTAACTGGTGGCATTGGTAGTGGTAAAACAACGATTGCTAATTTATTTGCCGATCTTGGGGTACCTCTAGTGGATGCGGATGTGGTTGCTAGAGAAGTCGTCGCGAAAGATTCCCCTTTATTGTCTAAAAATTGTTGAATATTTTGGTGCTCAAGTTTTAACGGAACAAGGCGAGCTTAATCGTGCCGCTTTACGAGAACGAGTATTTAGTCATGATGAAGATAAATTGTGGTTAAATAATCTTTTATATCCCGCTATTCGTGAACGAATGAAACAACAATTAGCTGAACAAACTGCTCCTTACACATTATTTGTCATCCCTTTATTAATAGAAAAATAAATTGACCGCACTTTGTGATCGTATTTTTGGTGGTGGATGAGTCCACAAACTCAACTTGCTCGTTCAGCTCAACGAGATAACAATAATTTTGAGCAAATTCAACGAATTATGAATTCTCAAGTTTCTCAACAAGAACGTTTAAAAATGGGCGGATGATGTGATTAACAATGATGCTGAACTGGCTCAAAACTTACCGCACTTGCAACAAAAAGGTGCTAGAATTGCACCAGTTTTATTTACAACAAGCGGAAAAGAAAAATGTCTGACGAAATCATTGAAGTACCTTGTCCGATTTGCCAAAAATCTGTGCCTTTGGACAAATGAAAGTACTTTTTCGACCTTTTTGTAGCAAACGTTGCCAGTTAATCGATCTTGGCGAATGGGCTGCTGAAGAAAAAGCGATTCCAAGTGATACTGCTGATTTTTGCAATGGATCCAAATGTGAGTGACGAATGGAGCATCAAATAGAGATTAACCGATAGGAAACCCTATCGGTTAATTTTTATAAGTGTGGTCCTTTTTTGAGGATTTTTCCCCTAAGCATGCTATGCTAAACCTAATTTTATTATTCTAAGATGTGATTTTTATGCAACAAGATTATTTAAGCCAAAAACGATTCTCCGATCTTCCTTTACATCCGATTGTACGAGATGCTTTGGCAAAAAAAGGCTTTGATTTTTGTACCCCAATTCAGGCTTTTATCCTTGCCTATCAGTTTAAATGGACGAGATGTTGCAGGACAAGCTCAAACTGGTACAGGCAAGACAATGGCTTTTTAACGGCTACTTTTCACCATCTTTTAATTCACCAAGATCCTAATCTTAAATATCCTCACCCAAGAGCTTTGATTTTAGCACCTACTCGAGAATTAGCAGTGCAGATTAGTAATGACGCAGAATTTCTTGCCAAAGCGAGTGGATTAAAGACCGCACTTGCCTATGGTGGCGATGGTTATGATAAACAACTACAAGCGATAGAGCGTGGCGTAGATATTTTTGATTGGTACGACTGGGGCGAGTCATTGATTATGTGAAGCAAGGCGTAATTAGTTTAGATGAAATTCAAGTTGTCGTGCTAGATGAAGCGGATCGAATGTTCGATCTTGGATTTATCCGTGATATTCGTTATTTATTGCGTAAATGTCCCGCTCCGCAAGCTCGTTTAACGATGTTATTTTTCAGCGACGCTTTCTTATAAAGTCCGTGAATTAGCATTTGAAGATATGAATGACCCTGAATATATTGAAATTGAACCAGAACAAAAAACAGGACATCGAATTAAAGAAGAACTTTTTTATCCATCTAATCAGGATAAAATGGCACTTCTCTTAACCTTAATGGAAGATGAATGGCCTGAGCGCTGTATTGTAGTTTTGCAAATACGAAACATCGTTGTGAAGAAATTTGGGGTTATTTAGCGGCTGATGGGCATCGTGTTGGTTTACTGACTGGCGATGTAGCCCAGAAAAAAACGTTTATCGTTATTGAAAACAATTTACTGACGGTGATTTAGATATTTTAGTAGCAACAGATGTGGCTGCTCGTGGCTTGCATATTTCTGATGTGACGCATGTTTTCAATTATGATTTACCCGATGATCGAGAAGATTATGTTCACCGAATCGGCCGTACTGGACGAGCAGGGGAAAGTGGTGTTTCTATCAGTTTCGCTTGCGAAGAATATGCAATGAATTTACCCAGCTATTGAAGAATATATTGGCCATTCTATCCCTGTGAGCCAATATGAAACAGAAGCTTTGCTTGAACTGCCGAAACCGTATCGAGTTAAAAACGTGCGGTACCACCGCAAGGGCATACAAGACATCGTTCTTATCACACAAAAATAGTGATATAATTTTTTAGTCTCAATAATTAATAAGGAAATCATTATGGCCATTTTAGTGACAGGTGGCGCCGGTTATATCGGTTCTCACACAGTTGTAGAATTATTAAATGCTGGCAAAGAGGTAGTGGTATTGGATAATCTTTGCAATTCATCGCCAAAATCCCTTGAGCGTGTAAAAACAAATTACAGGCAAAGAAGCAAAGTTTTATGAAGGTGATATTTTTAGATCGTGCTTTGTTACAAAAAATTTTTTGCAGAAAATGAGATTAACTCTGTTATTCACTTTGCTGGATTGAAAAGGCCGTAGGGGAAAGTGTTCAAAAAGCCAACAGAATATTATATGAACAATGTAGCTGGCACCCTTGTATTAATTCAAGAAATGAAAAAGCAGGTGTTTGGAACTTTGTATTTAGCTCATCTGCAACGGTTTATGGTGATCCAAAAAAATTATTCCAATTACAGAAGATTGTGAAGTCGGCGGTACAACCAATCCTTATGGTACATCTAAATATATGGTTGAACAGATTTTTACGTGATACAGCAAAAAGCTGAACCAAAATTTAGCATGACTATCTTGCGTTATTTTTAATCCAGTTGGGGCGCATGAAAGTGGCTTAATTGGTGAAGATCCAAATGGTATTCCAAATAATTTATTACCTTATATTAGCCAAGTTGCTATCGGTAAATTAGCACAACTTTCTGTATTTGGTAGTGATTACGATACTCATGATGGAACAGGTGTACGTGATTATATTCATGTAGTGGATTTAGCTGTGGGGCATTTAAAAGCGCTTCAATGTCATGAAAATGATGTTGGTTTACATATTTATAACCTTGGTACAGGGCATGGTTATTCTGTATTAGATATGGTAAAAGCCTTTTGAAAAAGCCAACGACATTACCATTGCATATAAACTTGTAGAGCGCCGCCCTGGTGATATTGCGACATGCTATTCCGATCCTAGTTTAGCTGCAAAAGAGCTTGGTTGGGTGGCAGAACGTGGTCTTGAAAAAATGATGCAAGATACGTGGAACTGGCAGAAAAATAATCCCAAAGGGTATAGAGATTAATATTCTCTAATATTTGTTTTTCTTTTTTTAGGAAGAATGAACGTAAACATTGGGGGATGTGATTAAAAATCCCCCTAATTTTTATACTTTATCCTTTAATTGAAAGGCAAAGTTTCTAAAATACAACCAAAATTAACCGCACTTTTATGTCAAATTCCCTTTCTTCCCAAATTTTTACGCGCAAGATGTTGATTTGCGTCTTCACAGGTTTTTAATTCTGGTTTGCCATTATTTGTGTTATTGCAAATGTTGCCTGTTTGGCTAACAGATAAACATCTCTCAATTGAGCTTATTGGTGCAGTAACTGGTGTGATGTTGCCTTATGGATTGAAATTTTTGTGGGCACCATTATTGGATCGTTATTTCCCAAAGTTTTTTAGGGCGTCGTCGTAGCTGGATGTTGCTTTTCACAAGTGGCATTATTGATTTTTACTTTACATCATTAGCCTGTTTGATCCGCTCACACAACTGAGCACGGTGGCAAATATTGCGTTGCTTATCGCCTTTTTTCAGCCACACAAGATATCGTGTTGGATGCGTATCGTCGTGAAATTTTGAGTGATCATGAATTAGGGTTTGGGAAACACTATTCATATTAATGCTTATCGAATTGCGGGATTAATTCCCGGTGGATTATCGCTATATTTGGCGGCAATTTATCCTTGGGAAACAGTCTTTTTATGGACCGCACTTTGTATGTTAGTGGGTATCTTCATGACACTATTTTTTTAGCCAAAAGAGCCCAAAAATAGACATGCAGCAAACTAATCAGCCTTTCTATCAAGCATTTTTGGATTCCATTACAAGAATTTTTCCAGCGTAAGGGTGTCATTCAGGCTATCGGTTTTTTTACTGTTTTTTTGTTTTTGTATAAGTTCGAGATTCTTTTTGCCACAACGCTACAAACCAAATTTATTTATGATATGGGGTTTAGCAAAGAGGATATAGCCATTGTTGTAAAAAGTACCGCACTTTGGTCAAGCATTTTATCTGGGCTTGCTGGTGGTGTGATAATGCTAAAACTGGGTATTAACCGTGCATTGTGGCTATTTGGGCTTGTACAGATGGTGACAATTGGTGGGTTTATTTGGTTGGCAGCTTTCGAACATTTTGATGTTATTACATCTGCCGAGTTATGGAAACTGGGTGTTGTGATTGCGGCAGAATATATCGGCGTTGGACTTGGCACTGCGGCTTTTGTGGCTTTTATGGCGCGTGAGAGTAATCCTCTTTATACCGCAACACAGCTTGCACTTTTTACGAGCCTTTCAGCTTTGCCAAGTAAAGTGTTTAGGTATGCTTTCTGGTTATGTTGTGGGAGCCGTGGGGTATTATCAGTATTTTTTTGGTTTTGTTTATTTTTAGCGATTCCTGGCATGCTTTGTTTTATTTTTGGGTAGCGCCTTGGAATCAAGAAAATAATACGACCAAATTCACTATAAAAGTGCGGTAAAAATTATAAAAAAATTTGACCGCACTATGCTTTATCAGTATCTTAATCACGTTTTTTTATTAATGGAGATTTTTTTATGAAAATTATTCTTTTAGGTGCACCAGGCGCAGGTAAAGGCACTCAAGCACAATTTATTATGAACAAATTTGGTATCCCTCAAATTTCAACTGGTGATATGTTCCGTGCTGCAATCAAAGCTGGGACTGAATTAGGCAAACAAGCTAAAGCATTAATGGATGAAGGTAAATTAGTACCAGATGAATTAACCGTTGCCCTTGTAAAAGATCGCATTGCGCAATCTGACTGTGTAAATGGTTTCTTGTTAGATGGTTTCCCTCGCACCATTCCACAAGCAGATGCATTGAAAGATTCGGGCGTTAAAATTGACTTTGTTTTAGAATTCGATGTGTCAGACGAAGTGATTGTTGAACGCATGAGTGGTCGTCGTGTACACCAAGCATCTGGTCGTTCTTACCACATCGTTTATAATCCTCCCAAAAGTGGAAGGCAAAGATGATGTAACAGGTGAAGATTTAATTATTCGTGCAGATGATAAACCAGAAACTGTGTTAGATCGTTTAGCCGTATATCATAAACAAACCAGCCCATTAATTGATTATTACCAAGCAGAAGCGAAAGCGGGTAATACTCAATATTTCCGTTTAGATGGTACACAAAAAGTAGAAGAAGTTAGCCAAGAGTTAGATAAAATCTTAGGGCTAAAAATAATCTAAAAATAAACCGCACTTTGGGTGACCTAAGTGCGGTTTGTTTTTCTATGTTTTAGTTAGTGGGTTGTTTTATTTTTCATCAAAAACCGGTAATGGTTTTATGTTCGGTTGCGACATAGCTATATACCACAGGCAATACGAACAAGGTGAAAATAGTACCAATGGATAATCCCGCTACAATCACTATCCCCATACTAAAGCGAGATACAGCTCCCGCACCTGTTGCATAGAGCAATGGAATTAAGCCTGCTACCATTGCCGCCGTTGTCATCAGGATTGGGCGTAAACGTACTTTTGCAGCATGAGTGATTGCCTCAATTCGAGTTTTACCGTGGTTTAGCTGCTCTTCTTTTGCCACTTCACACATTAAGATACCGTGCTTAGTGATTAATCCTACGAGAGTAATTAACCCAACTTGAGAGTAGATATTTAATGTTGTTCCCGCGATGCTAAAGAAGGATAAAATATTTAAGCTCACTAATGCACCACTTACGGCTAATGGTACGGAGATCATAATTACCATTGGGTCACGTATAGATTCAAACTGAATGGCAAGTACCAAGAATATGATGATAACAGCCAATGCAAAAGTGACGGCTAGTGCGTTACCTTCTTGTACTAATTGACGAGCTTCAGATTTAAAGTCAAACGTATAGCCTTGCGGTAAATTGTCTGTTGCATGTTGTTGTAGCCATGAAACAGCATCACCCGTTGATGAACCAGGCATTGGTACAGCGCTAATCTGTGCTGAGTTTAATTGGCTAAAGCGTGATAATGAAGTTGGCTGTGTTTCTAGCTTCATTGTGATTAAACTGCTTAATGGCACAGATTGTCCATTACTTGCCGTTAAGTAATAGTTTTTGAATGCTTCGGGCGATAAACGGTCGTCACGTTTTACTTGTGAAATAACCTTATAGGCACGTCCATCCACATCGACTCGCGTAATCGTCGCGCCAGATAAGAAACTCCCTAAAGTATTACTGATTTGTTGCATCGTGATACCGTAAGTCCCAGCTTTCTCTTTATCTACGGAAATGGTCATTTGTGCTATGTCATAGGTCAAATCTAAATCCGTATAAATAAATTTACCTGAGGCTTTCATCGCACTTAGGAATTTCTCTGCTGTATTTGCCAAAAGATTTATAATCTTGAGCCGTTTTTTAACACAATAGCGATTGGAGGGCCTTGTTCCCTGTATCAATTTCAGGAAAGTTAAATGCAGATACGGAGACTTCTGGTATTGATTTCGCTTTTGCATTGATTTCGTTCATTACGGCAGATTGCTTTGCGTGAACGTTCTTTCCAGTCTTTCAATGTGATGATATTTAATGAGCCATTAGAATTTGGCGCGCCTGCAATACTCATACCAAAAGAGACTTCAGATGTTTCCATTACATTTTTCATGTATGGTTGCATTGCATTTTGAATGTAATCCACATTTACGCTAGATGGCGCGTTACCAATTGCAATAAATGCGCCTTTATCTTCATTTGGCGTTAATTCACTAGAAAGTGAATTAAACAAAAAAATGGGAGCGTTGAGAAAATCACGACCGCAAAAAGCTAGCATTGATTTACGATTGAGCATAACGAGATCAAGCATGTATTCGTAAATACGATTTACTTTACCTAAGGTATGTTCTACGCGTTCTTCCATCCATGTTGGTTTAGCATTGGATTTAAGTAACTTACTACTCATCATTGGCGATAACGTTAATGCCACAACACCAGAAATAAATACCGCACCAGCAAGGGTTAAAGCAAATTCTTTAAACAATGTGCCAGTAATGCCCCCCATTAAAGCCATTGGTGAGTAAACCGCGATCAATGCGATAGTCATGGAAATTACAGGCACGGCAATTTCACGAGTACCAATAATTGCTGCACGGAATGGTGTTTTCCCCTTCTTTTATATGGCGATCCACGTTTTCTAATACTACAATCGCATCATCAACTACTAAGCCGATAGCGAGAATAAGTGCTAATAATGTCATTAAGTTAATAGAAAAAAATCTAAACTTTGTAGCATCATTAAAACACCGATCAACGAAATCGGAATGGTGAGAACTGGAATTAAAAATTGCGCGAAGCGATCCAATAAACATCAAAATAACCACTAATACAATAACAGTTGCTTCCACAATAGTTTTAATTACTTCATGGATTGAACTATTAATCGCAATAGTACTGTCATAAAGAATGTCAGTTTCCATACTATCCGGTAGTTGCTTTTTAATATTTTCAAAGAGCGGTCGGATTTTTTCTGCAACGGTTAATGGGTTAGCTGATGAAGTTGGATTGATGCCCTAATACAACAGAATCCGCACCATTTGCCGTTGCACGAGAATTATCACTTTCTTTGTTCAATTCAATGGTTGCAATATCGCGTAGGCGTACTAAATCATCACCACGAGAAGCAACAATTAAGTTACCTAGTTGCTCAACAGATTTGGTCGTTGTTTCAACTTTGTTACGGTAAGTGACATAGTAGCCGTTATCATTACCCGCCGCAGTTTGTACATTATTTGCAGAAAGGGCAGACATCACCGTTGGTGCAGAAAGATTTTGTGACGCCATTTTTTGAGGATCTGAGCCAAATACGTAATGCATATTCAGCCGCACCAAATACTTGTACTCCAGCCACGCCTTCAATCGTAAAGAATTGAGGTTTGACTACACGATTAATGTAGTCAGTTACTTGACTTGAGTCGAGTTTTGTTGGAGCGGAAACTTATATACATAATCCCCGTCCCACCAGAGGAAGAGGCGACGCTTGGTGCTTCAATTCCACTTGGTAATTCAGAACGCACAGCATTTACTTTTGCCAATACATCAGCTAGTGCTCCAGCAGGATCGGTATTCAGTTTCATTTTGACTGTAATAGTCGATACATTTGGTGCACTACTGGATGACATATAGTCAATGTTATCCGCTTGGGCGATAGATTCTTCTAATGTAGAAGTAACAAATGCTTGAATTAGATTTGCATCAGCACCAGGGTAGGCGGTTGTTACCGTAATTACCGTGGTGGTCATTTTAGGGTATTCACGCACTGCCAATTTCGAAATAGCTTGCAAACCTAAAATAATAATAAGCAAGCTAATTGAAATCGCTAAAACAGGACGACGAATAAATATATCGGTAAATTTCATTCTGTATTTCCTAGTTAATTAAAGGTTAGTTTTATTTACTGGCTCTGTTGCACCAATAATGTCTTTTTCAATCCATTCTACAAGACTGCCATTGCCGATACCTTGTTGACCACCAGTGATAATTTTATCACCAGGTTTTACTTCATTACCTTGTAATTGAGAATAAATGCCTTGGCGATCTTTAGTAAATACAGTGATTTGTTTTGCTCGATATAAACGATCTAATTTTTTATTCTCAGCCATTTTTCTCTTTATCTTCATCAGATAATGGTGTGAGTAAGTAAGCAATTTCACCATACATGTTGTAGCTAATAGCTACTTGTGGAACGACAACTGATTTGTTTCAGTTGGTAGCGCAATTCTTAAACGAGAGAACATACCTGAAAGCAATTTACGTCCATCTTCAGGATCAAATGTAGCCTGAACATCAACTAAACCTGTTGATGAATTAATGGCGGGTTCAATAGCTGTGATTCGAGCTGAAAATGTTTCGCCCAAGCGAGCATCGGTTGTTGCTGTGACGCGTTGACCGATATGCAATTTATCTAAATCATTTTTGTGAAAGAGCAAAATCCACTTTCATTGAGCTAGTATCTTCTACACGCACAATTTTCTGTTCCAACATTCACATACTGACCAACGTTTACTTTCACAATACCTGCTTTGCCATCAAATGGCGCAACGATTTTTACGGCGTTCAATTGCTGCTTTTAAAGATTCGATATTGGCTAGTTGAGCGTCATAAGCCGCTTTTTGCGTTATCCATTTCTTGTCGTGAAACGGCATTGCTTTTCAATAAATTCGCATAACGTTGATAAGTTTGGCGAAGAGCTGGGAGTTGTGCCTGTGCGGCTTGAAGGCTAGCATGTTCTACTGAACTGTCGAGTTCAATGAGTAAATCACCTTTTTTTCACTTGTTGGCCATTTTGCACGAGCACTTGAGAAATTGTACCTGCATTTTGTGTACTGAGCATCGCACCTTGATTTGGACGCACAAGACCTGTTGTATTGATAACTGGCGTCCATTCACGCGGGTGAACTTCAAGTGCAGTCACTGGGCTTGAAGGTTCTGACATGCCCGCAATGGCTCGGCTTATCATTACGCCTTTTATCATATTAAAACCGATGACACCGGCAAAAAAATTAAGACAAATACCACTAAAATTATTTTTCATAAAGAAAATATGTGAGCGTTTTTGGTCTTTGATGTTGAGTTTGACTCATGTTTAAAGCTCCGTTATAAAATAACAACAATTATTTCTGAATCGCACGCCAAGAACGTTCAATCACAGATTCTAAAATTTCAGGCTTAAGATCGAAATCGATAAATTTTGCATCAGAGGCTAAATTTATCGCCGTTTTTCAAACTTAATAAAAAAAGAGAATATCTTCAGATAATTCCGCTAATAAGCCAGCTTTTTGGGCTTGATGACAAAAATAAATCCCAACGGCAATTTTTAACGTTTTTTTACAAATATCCTTGAAATTAGGCAAAGATTCATATTGCTTTAAATTGGATAGAATGGTGGGATTTTCTTGTAAGAAATACCAAATGTTTTTCCACATTTGCCGATACTGCTCGAAAAAAGGCTTGGTTTCATCAAAATCTTTTTCAAGCGTTGCCATAAACATTGAAAACACTCTGTGTGCAAATTGTTCAAGCAATTCATCTTTTGTTTTTAAAATAAAGGTAAATCGTTCCTGCGGCTACATTCGCTTCTTTCGCAAGTTTGTGCATAGAAAGTTGATTCAACCCTTCTTTTGCCATTAAACGATCTGTCGCTGAAAAATCTGTTCAGCTAAGTCTGTTTTAGCTTGTCGCATAAGATCCTTGAGTAAAATAAGGAGCAATAATTGCTCAAAAATGAATGAGCGTTCATTTTATTTATTTTTGTTTTTTTGGCAAGTTAAAAACACAAAGAATCAACGAAAATGGACAACATTTAAAAGCTAGATTTTTGAATCAACTTTTTAAATGTTGCCCATTTTGACCGCACTTTTGATTGGGCGGAATAAAAAGCTAAATTGGCTCTAGTCCTAACACTTTTACGACCGTTAATACTTGCGATGTTGACCATTTTCATCTAAGTGTGGGAAACGGCAACCCCGCAGCTAATAGGCTTAATTCTTGCCATAAATCACCTTCACATAGAGGAACCATATAATCACAAATATTATCTGTGCCTAGGGCAACAGTGATACCTTCGGGGAATCATTTCATCTGCTGGCGTGAGTGCATTATGGAATGGCATAAGATCTTCTTTGCGATTACTGTCAATCCATGCCATCGGACAGGCTATCATCATCATTTTGGCTTTACGCATTTTTTTCGTAAAGTTTGTAGCGATATTCTTTCGAATGTGAGCCAATGGAAATACCGTGGATACCCACAACTCGCCCCTCCATTCCGTGTTCAATGGTTTTTGTCGCAAAGTTGCTCAGTTTCTTTTTCACTTGGATTGTTGAATTGGTCGACATGTACATGACACATAATTCCAAGAGATTTGGCCTTATCTAACAAGATATCCATCGCCTCTAGGCCACGTCCATAATCCAATTCATCACGATATGGTAAGCCACCAATCATATCTACCATTTCTGCACCAATATCAAACCATTTACGCGCAGTGGGTTCTATTACCCCTTTTTAAAGTTTGATTGGCAAATTTCAAAAATAATGTCATGTTTATACACTTCACGAGCTTTGTGGGCGGCAATAATTGCACGATCTTCACAAATTGGGTCTATATCGACAAAAGTACCAAATGCGGTTACACCTTGGGATATCATTAATTCAATAGATTGGCAAAAACGTGCGTAATAATCATCAACACTGGAAGTGCGTTTTACTTCATCCACTAAATCCCATTTTTTGTTGCAAATTACTGCTATGATAAATCCCAATTTTTCTCTGGCGTCATCGTAAAAAGCGCGGTCAGCATGAGCATGGGCATTTACCCACCCGCCTTTTTGATAATTTCATCGCGAATATAGGTTTTAAAACTACGAACGTGGCTTTTCATACAAACTCCGTAAAAAAGAAAGGATAAAAAGACGAGAATGTATATTAATTGAAAGGTGCTGTAAGTACGACGAGAAGCATTATGGTAATGTTATGAAAAACTCACGGATTTTCATTAATAACATTTTTCAGTCTTAAACTGAGGCGTGAGTATAAAGGCTTAAGGGCAAAAATCTATTCTTTTTATGCCCTTATAGATTATTTTTCAAAGAAGATATTTTTGTAATTGGAAGACTTCTAAGAAGATTCCAAGTGGCGGTCTGTCTGACGATTGCTCGATATAATCTTTATCAAATTTTTTTGTAATTACCTTTGCGATCAATGTGATATTGTGTTCCATCAGGTTGAATCACCACATTCCAGTGGAAATTAGAGGCAAGCACCCAGTCATCGCCCTTTAAGATCAAAGAGATTACGTCCTTGACTATAATCCATCAACGGGTTTTCTACACGGAATACTGTCTGCATTAATGCAGAGAAAATATCCGCATGATTACTTAATCCATTTTGTTTGCCTACTGGTAAATCTTTCCAATACACAAGCAATGGGACTTGAATTTCATCACGCCCAAAGTAGTTTTTCTCGCTCTTTTTCATTCATTTCATTAAAAACTTAAACCATGCTCTGACGTGATGATGACTAATGTATTTTCAAGCGGTGTACTTTTCTAACGCTTTTTGCTAAAAGAGAATCAATGTCCTGCAAAGTGCGGTCATAATCTGATGGATTTTTTTAGCCTCCAAGGTTAAATCCAAATAAGCAAACCAAGGTGAGTCAGTTTTTGTGCTTTAATAAAATCGTTGAGATTTTTTTACCGCACTTTCATTATTTGGCTTTGTTGGTTTTATTCGACGAAAGTTTCATTTCTCGAAATAATGCTTGGCGGAAGACGCTATCTTTGAAATTCGTAGCAGAAAAATAAACCCAATTGATAATTTTTCAGCACGTAATTTTTTCGATTAAAACAGATTGGGTATGATTACTTAAAATGCTATCGATGTAATTTGCATTTAGCCCGTAAAATAACCCAATTAAGCCTGCGTTGTTACTATTACCTGTGCTGTAATGATTAGTAAATTCTGTTGAACTTGTCGCAAATTCAGCGAGTTTTGGCATCTTTTCATTAGAAATCGCATCATGGCGCAAACCTGAAACCGTTACGATCAGAATATTAGGTTTGTGCGTAATTGGTGCGTAAGAGAGTTCTTTTTCGGATAATCAATTTTTAAGGCATCTAAACGACCTTCTTGCGCTAATTTTTGCGTATATTCTTCCCCATCCAAGAAACCGTGTTTTTTCTAAAAAGAACGAGCTGTCATTGGATAAGATAAAGGGAAATTAGAGCGTTGCATGGTGATAGGACGATACAAATAAGCATCTGCCCAAGCATAAATTAAATGCGTCGCAATAAACGTTGCGGTTAAGAATATTCCAGTGCCTTTTTAGCCATTTTTTTGGCGTTCAAGACTGCGTAATTTTTTTCCCAACTCCAGCGAGAAAATAACATTTGTGCCAGTAAAATTATTGGCATTGGTGCAAAAGAAAATTTGCCAATCGCGTGACATTTCACCATTTTCTGGATTGACCAGCAAATTCCATACAATAGAGGATAAATGTAGATTAAAACGATTGAAAACAGCGGTATCAAATAATAATAAGGTTGTACAAATAGTAGAAAAAAATCACGGTTAATCCGCGAAAAAGTGCGGTTATTTTTAACAATAAAAACTCAGTGGAAAGACCACGAGTAAAGTACAACGCAAAAAAACGTTGAAACTGAAAATGCCCGAGCAAACTCACAAAGAAATAAAGTTTTTCCTGCGAGAGTATCTGGCCAGTCAATGATAAAGGCATAACGAGTGCCAATAAGAATAGCAACAATGATATTAAAAAAAGGCAAACCAATGGCCCCACGAAATTTTTCGTGAAACGTCATCGCGGTATTGTTTGCCGCTGAAGGTGCCTTTTTAATCCATTTCATATTAACGTGTTTTTACCGCATTAATTAAGGAATTCGCAAATGCTTGAGCTAATGCTTCGCGTTGAGTTTGTGGCACACTGGTGGTTAATAAATTGCTTGCCATGTTACCCAGAGCGATTAAGGAGAGATCTACCGGTGCTTTATGTTTTCTAATACTGCGATCATATCGTTTACAATCGCACTAATTGAGCATCAGAATATTTAGAATGTTGAGCCATAATGTTAAAAATAAAACAAAAAAAATTTGGCTTATGATACCCTGATTATTTGGTAGAACCTAAATAATTTCTTTTTCTTGCTTAAAAAGTGCGGTTATAATTTGCGGCAAAATTTTTTTCAAAGGTGACAAAAATGAGTATTACCGTTAATCAAATTGTTTTGCATCAGTTAGTCAAAAAAATGTGGATAGCGACAGCATAAAAATGGAAAGCGTATTACGCGACGAGTTGTTGTCCATTACGCCAGAAGTTGAACAAATGATGTTGCAACTTCATCAAGGCTATCAAAAATAAAGCTAAGGCTTTTTGGCGTGTTTCAGGAAAAGTCTATATTTGCACAACATTTAAATCGTTTATTGGAACAAGAAATTGAGTTTTTAGGATTTTAGTCAATATTCAACAAAATTGCTTGCAGATGAATTAGGTAAATATAACTTTGCAGAAAAGTGGAACCTTTGATTTTATGTCAATATAATTTCTTAGCGACAGATTATTTGTTTATTGCATTGCTTGATAGCCGCCATAGTATGTTAGTCGATGAGCATTTAGATATTCACCGTACAGAATATCTTGATATAACTCAGTTTGATATTGCGGCACGGATAAATTTGACGGATTTGCAAGTAAATGCGAACTCTAATCGTTATTTAACTTTCATAAAAGGCCGTGTAGGTCGAAAAATTAGTGATTTTTTTCATGGATTTTTTTAGGTGCCGAAGAAGGATTAAATCCACAAGTTCAAAATCAATGTTTATTGCAAGCTGTGAGTGATTATTGTGATCAAGGTGAACTCAGCAAAGAGCAAACTCAAGCAGTAAAAAAACAAGTGTTTGAATATTGTAAAGCTCAACTTGCAGGCGGCGATGAAATTGAATTGCAGGAACTTTCTGATTCCTTACCCACTCTAAACGAACAGCCTTTTTGTTACCTTTTGCGGGAAGAACAGAATTATGGCTTGAAGACAGCATTCCGCCAGTGCGTTCAACCTTAAAAATCTCTGACGAAATTCACTGGTTCAGGAAAGGGGGTGAGTATTAGCTTCGATGCCGATTTATTAAATACTCGAATTCAATGGGAACCAATGACGGATACGCTTACTATCAAGGGTTTACCGCCGAATTTAAAAGATCAATTACAAAAGGCTTTAAAATCAGAGAATTAATTTGGAAATATGCTCAAACTTGGGTATTATTTGACAGTACTTTTTGCACAAATAAGGTAAAGAAAATGCAAGTTAAAAACACTTTTAGGCGCAACCTTTTTTTAGCATTAAGCGTCGCTTCTTGTTCCACCGTTGAAAAAGTTGTATATCGAATTGATGTACCACAAGGCAACTATTTAGAAGCGACTACAGTTGCTCAAGTTAAAGAAGGCATGACAGCTCAACAAGTACAATATCTGTTGGGGACGCCAGTATTAATCGATCCTTATAATAGTCAGACTTGGTACTATGTGTTCTTACAACAACGTGCTTATGAAACACCTGTTCAACATACTTTCACTGTAAAAATTTGATCAACGTGGGATTGTGACAGAAACCAATCTTGATAAACCTTTGCCAGAAGTTTCTCAACAAGGCGAGAACAACACCATTATTCAAACTGGTGAGAAAGCAAAAATCAAGCTGGTGGCAATTCTGGAAATAATCTTTTTATTTTCACCACACTACAACAAGAACGATTGATAAAAAAAGGAATCCCCAATGTCAAAAACTCTTGCTCGTTGATGATGATGTTGAATTGACGGAATTACTTTTCATCCCTTTTAACGCTAGAAGGGTTTGATGTTCAAACAGCAAATAATGGATTAGAGGCATTACAAAAAAACTGGATGAAAGCCATGAATTGGTTTTACTTGATGTGATGATGCCGAAGCTAAATGGTCTTGATACATTAAAAAAAGAAATTCGTAAAGTCTCTAATGTGCCAGTGATGATGCTTACTGCAAGAGGTGAAGACATTGATCGCGTATTAGGCTTAGAATTAGGTGCGGATGATTACTTGCCTAAACCATTTAATGATCGTGAATTAGTTGCAAGAATTAGAGCGATTTTGCGTCGAAGTGTGTCTCCATCAAATAATGTTGACGATACAAAAGAAATATTATCTTTTGAGAACGTAACCTTATACTTGACTCGCCAAACTGCGATGTATGGTGAGGAAAAACTTAAATTTAACCGATTATGAGTTTAAGATCCTTCAGCGATTAATAGAATTAAAGGGGGATATTGTTACTCGTGAAGAATTAAGTTTAGAAGTGCTAGGAAAAACATTAAGTCCGTTCGACCGCTCTCTTGATATGCATATATCTAATTTGAGACGCAAATTACCAGAGCGAGAAAGCAAATTGCCTTGGTTTGAAAAACCTTACGCGGAAAAGGATATCTTTTAGTCACTTAATTTTATGAAATTGCGTAGTCTTTTTCAGTTTAAATCAACTTGCAATCAGAATATTTGCTCTGTTCTGGTTTTCTTTTTTTATCATGATGAGCCTTGTGATCATGGTACCCAATCTCGATCTTAGACTCTATTCCTCTAGAAGAATCAGATATTGTTAATTATCAAAAAGAAATCCTGAATATCGTTCGTAATGGTCGATTACAAGGACTGATTTCGAAGTTCCTATTTTACATTCAGATAAATTTCAACCTTCTAGACCTGTTCTGATTAATTTAAAAACTAAAAATATTCTCGGTGAATTACCAGAGGAAGCACCTTATATCCGAAGATTTGCAGATGTATCCGGCGATTTTTCAGAACCTAAACGTAAAAATTTTAATGAGCTTCAGCTTTCAGGGCCGTTCCAGGTTTATTTAGGGGATACAGCCTCTTATGCCTTGTATTTTATTTCTTACATTAACCCACAGCGTGAGATCTTTAATTATGTTTTTTTGATAGACCCTATTATATTGATTCTGCTTATTCTTTTAATCACTAGCCCATTGCTTTGGTGGTTTACAAAAAAATGCTGACTAATCCGATTTCTCGCTTGCAAGAAGCTGCGAATTCAGTGGCATTAGGCAATTTTAAAATTGATAAGAGCTCTAGTAGCTAATGGTCCATTAGAATTACGTCAAGTTGGTCAAAGTTTTAATCGAATGGCAGCCTCTATTGATCATCTAATCTCTAATCAACAAACACTACTTTCATCTATTTCACATGAATTAAAAACACCACTCACTCGTTTACAGTTGGCTACAGCGCTTGTTCGCCATGAATGTGGTGAAACAGATAGCGTAAAACGCATTGAAAGAGAAATTGGGCGCATGGATAAAATGATTAGTGAGCTACTTCTACTTTCACGCCATCAAATGAATAGCCAAATGGAACGGGATATTTTTATGCCAATACGCTTTGGACTGATATTATCAACGATGCAAAATTTGAGGCAGAGCAACGTGGTATAACGTTTCTCACAAATATTCGTTTACCCAAAAATGAATTACAACTTAACGGCAATTTTAGATTGCTGGAAAGTGCGGTTGAAAATATCGTGACAAATGCACTCAAATACACCAAGGATAAGATCGAACTTCATATTTTTTTATACAAGAAGAAGAAGAAGAAGAAGAATTTCTCAGGATCCGTATAGATGACAACGGATCTGGAGTGCATCCAGATGAATTTGAAAAATCTTCAAACCGTTTTATCGAGTTGATGAAACGCGAACTAGAACGACTGGCGGAACAGGACTTGGATTGGCGATTGTGTCTAATGTTGTTCAGGAGCATCAAGGAAAGGTCTGGGCTGAAAAAGCCCACTAGGCGGGCTTGCTGTTACTATACGATTGCCATTATGGATCAGTAACTAAAAATCAAAATTTACCAGATTTTTATTTTTCCCATATGTAAAAATAATGTTTACACTTTTGTGTCAAAAACTATTATAATCACATATTATTTCTCTCATATTTCCGATATATGACAACCTTCAAATTTGATCCTCAAAAAAACCTTTCGATTGTTTTATTGTGCAAAGTGAATCCATGAAAAGTGCGGTAGAAAAACGCAAAACGTTTTTGTTATGTTTTGATGCGCCTTTGTTAATTCAAGGCGAAAACTGGAAGTGGAAAAGATTTGTTGGCGAAAGCCTGTCATTACCAGAGTTTACGTCGAGATAAAAATTTATCGCAGTAAACTGTGCGGGGTTGCCTGATGAAGATGCAGAAAGTGAAATGTTTGGTAGAAAAGTTGGAGACAGTGAAACCATTGGTTTTTGAATACGCGAATGAGGGAACCGTATTACTAGATGGCATCGCAGAACTTTCATTGGGTTTACAGGCTAAATTATTACGTTTTTAACAGATGGATCTTTCCGCCGAGTAGGTGAAGAGAAGGAACATCATGCAAACGTACGAGTGATTTGCACATCACAGGTTCCACTCCATTTGCTTGTTGATCAAGGTAAAGTTCGTGCTGATTTGTTTCATCGCTTAAATGTTCTCACTATTAATGTTCCAGCATTATGTGAACGAATGGCTGATATCAAGCCACTGGCACAAGGTTTTTTACAGGAAATCAGTGAAGAATTAAAAATTGCAAAACCAACCTTTGATAAAGATTTTCTTCTTTATTTGCAGAAATATGATTGGAAAGGGAATGTTCGTGAACTTTATAACACTCTTTATCGTGCCTGCTCTCTGGTACAAGATAATCATTTAACTATCGAAAGTTTAAATCTTGCTCCGCCACAAAGTGCGGTGATTTCTTTGGATGAATTTGAAAAATAAAACCTTAGATGAAATTATCGGTTCTTATGAGGCACAAGTTCTAAAAATTATTTTTATGCAGAATATCCAAGCACGAGAAAAATTAGCTCAACGTTTAGGCGTTTCCCTATACTGCGATTGCGTGAATAAATTGAAACAATATGGAATTGGAAAATAATTTTCTATAAATTAGGCATTGTCCGATTGTATTTTAATATCTGCTAACTTAGAAAATTGCTTACATAACTTTAACCACATAATCTTATCAATCTGCACATCTAACAAGAATTCTCCTTGTTCAGAAATTTGTTCATGGCGTACACAATCAAGTTGATAAAAAGCATGGCGAAGTTTGCCTTCGTGTGGTTGTAAAGTTAAAGAAAGAGAAAGTATCTCGTTTTTAACCGCACTTTAATAGCTTCAAACAATAAATGAATACCCAACTCATCTTGCGCAGAGAGATAGACTGCAATAGGCTGATTTTCATCATTGTATTCGATATGCGGTATAACATTTTCTAACAAATCAATTTTGTTATATACCAATAGAACAGGCACTTTGTCCCGCATCAATTTCCCTAGCACATCATTGACGGCATCGATATTTTCTTGTTTTTCGCGAGTCAGCCGCATCAATCACATGGAGTAATAAGCTGGCCTCCACTGTTTCTTGTAAAGTCGATTTAAAGGCTGAAACAAGATCATGCGGAAGCTGTCGAACAAATCCTACTGTATCCGCTAAAATTGCCGTACCAACATCTTGAATCTGTAATTTTCGTAAAGTGGGATCCAATGTTGCAAAAAGCTGATCTGCAGCATAAACCTCTGCATTGGTTAAACGATTAAATAAGGTTGATTTCCCTGCATTGGTATAGCCAACAAGTGAAATGGTCGGGATATCTGCTTTTTGGCGTGTTTGGCGATTTTGATTGCGCTGTTTCTCCACTTTTGCCAATCGATTTTGTAATTGAGAAATGCGTACTTTAATCAAGCGACGATCGGTTTCTAACTGAGTTTCACCTGGCCCACGTAATCCTACCGACCCTTTTTGTTGATCTAAGCCTGTTTTTCGACGAACTAATCGAGTGGATAAGTGTTTTAGTTGCGCAAGTTCAACCTGTAATTTTTCCCTCGCGAGAACGTGCTCGTTGGGCGAAAATATCTAAAATGACGCCAGTGCGATCGACCACTCGACAATGACATAAACTTTCTAAGTTACGTGTTTGTGCTGAGGTTAATTGATGGTTAAAAAGCACAACATCAGCATTATGTGATTGCACTGCATCTGCAATTTCTTGAGCTTTTTCCCTCACCTACAAAAATATTTGGCTTGAGGAGTGGTGCGACTGGTCGTGATTGTATTCAATACATCCACATTGGCAGAATCAGCGAGCAGTAAGAACTCTGCAGATCGTCAGTGTTTTTTATCTTGTGAAAGAAAACGTGAACCACGATGGCGGTATCACGCGTTTTTTCAGATTGTTGATGAAGAGTGCGGTTGAAATTTCCTGAGAATTTTCAACCGCACTTAATAAATATTGATTATCCATTGATGGAGGTGTGATTATTCTGCTTTGAGTTTCCACGCTTTCAACGGCTTCAGGTGTTGCTACATGATGGCTGCTATTGTGATGAGAAACAGAGCGTGCAGGCACAACAGTTGAAATTGCGTGTTTATATACCATTTGGTTCACAGTGTTTTTTAATAAAATCACAAATTGATCGAATGATTCAATTTGACCTTGAAGTTTGATTCCGTTTACAAGGTAGATTGATACAGGAATGCGTTCGCGACGAAGCGCATTTAAATAAGGATCTTGTAAAGATTGTCCTTTTGCCATTTTGCTATCCTTTGTTGTCGTTATTATGAAATTTTTGGTGATAGAAACGAGTTGTCTCTGCGCGCAAGTGTAGCAATAAACACAAATGTTGTCTATTTGCTTTCCTGCAACTTTTTGCAAAAATTGCTTTCATTTTATGATCTCAGTGGCGCATTGAAACGTAGTGTTTCGTCATTTTTAGGGTGCTCAAATCGAATTGAAAAGGCATGCAAGAACAAACGGTTCAATCCCCAACTCGCTCATTTGTTTATCAAAATCTTTATCACCGTATTTATCATCTAATGCAATGGGATGCCCAGCATATTGTGTATGTACACGAATTTGATGTGTACGCCCTGTGACTGGTGAAGCCTTTACGAGCGTAGTATTTGTATAGCGTTCTTCAATGCTAAATCGGGTTTCAGATGGTTTGCCTTGCTCGCTGACACGCACAATGCGCTCTCCGCTGGATAATTCATTTTTCAAAAGCGGTGCTTGAACAACTTTTACATGGGATTGCCATTGCCCACGTACTAACGCTAAATAATCTTTTTGAACGGTTTTTCACGCGAAGTTGCTCATGCATATCACGTAATGCTGAACGTTTTTAGCAATTAATAAAATGCCTGATGTGTCGCGATCCAAACGATGAACCAGTTCTAAAAAGCGTGCTCTGGACGTAATGCTCGCAAGGCTTCAATCACACCAAAATTTAAACCACTCCCGCCATGCACAGCGATTCCTGAGGGTTTATTTAAAACAATCAAACAATCATCTTCAAACAAAATTTGGTTTTCAAGTGCGGCGACTTTATTGAGATTTTTTGAAATCGACGCATCGCTTTCAGCCACACGCACAGGCGGAACGCGAACAATATCACCTGTTTGCAGTTTATATTCTGGCTTAATACGGCCTTTATTTACCCGCACTTCACCTTTACGCACAATGCGATAAATTAAACTTTTAGGCACACCTTTTGAGTTTTGCTAATAAATAATTATCGATACGTTGGCCGCTTTTCATCTTCACTAATTGTCAGCATTTTTTTACTGATGAATTAATGATTTTTTCGTTTTGTTCTGTCATCTTTTTCCCTTTTAAAATTGGCGCGAATCATATCACAAAGGCACTATTAACGTAACTCATGAACGTAATATTCACCTTGCTAATTAATCGTTTTCTATGGATATAGAGCGTCTTTTTGCGCTTAAGAATTTGCGTAAAAAGGATAAGTTTTGTTGGTGAAAACTCAATGCAGCAATCGGCATAAGACATTGATAATCAACATTTTTCTTAAAATGAATTAGCCGCTTGCAACGCGTGCGGAATATCGCGTTGTTTTATAAAGCAAACATTTATGCTTAATAACGTTATCAATGCACCCAGCAACATACAGTCGTGAGATTGACTGGCGCGAGAAACACGAGGTCGATAACGAAGCAAAGTGCAGTTTATTTTGAGGTCTTTTTAAAATATTTAATAAGAGAATTGACAATGAAAAAGAATGTTAATCAATGCGACTCAAAAAGAAGAGTTGCAGTGTAGCGCTTGTTGACGGACAGCGCTTATTTGACCTGGATATTGAAAGCCCAGGACATGAGCAAAAAGCGAATATCTACAAAGGAAAATTACTCGCGTTGAGCCAAGCTTAGAAGCGGCTTTTTGTAGATTATGGTGCAGAACGTCATGGTTTTTTACCATTAAAAAGAAATTGCTCGTGAATATTTTCCGATGATTATGTTTTTCAAGGTCGTCCGAATATTCGCGATATCTCTGAGCGAAGGCCAAGAAGTTATCGTTCAGTTAATAAAGAAGAGCGCGGAAACAAAGGCGCAGCCTTAACCACTTTTTGTTTCTCTTGCGGGTAGTTATTTGGTCATTATGCCAACAATCCGCGTGCAGGTGGAATCTCTCGTCGTATCGAAGGGGACGAGCGTACTGAATTAAAAGAGGCATTAAGTTCATTAGATGTGCCTGAAGGTGTAGGGTTGATTGTTCGTACTGCAGGTGTGGGTAAATCTCCAGAAGAGTTGCAGTGGGACTTAAAAGTTTTTACTCATCATTGGGAAGCGATTAAAACAAGCATCTCAAAATCGCCCAGCGCCTTTCTTGATTCACCAAGAAAGTGATGTGATTGTACGTGCTATTCGTGATTATTTGCGCCGTGATATTGGTGAGATCCTTATTGATAGCCCGAAAGTGTTTGAAAAAGCAAAAGAGCATATCAAACTTGTTCGCCCAGATTTCATTAATCGTGTGAAACTTTATCAAGGCGAAGCGCCTCTTTTCAGCCACTATCAGATCGAATCTCAAATCGAGTCAGCATTCCAACGTGAAGTGCGTTTACCTTCTGGCGGTTCAATCGTTATTGATGTAACTGAAGCATTAACTGCTATTGATATTAACCCGCGCGTTCTACTCGTGGTGGTGATATTGAAGAAACAGCATTGAATACTAACCTTGAGGCAGCAGATGAAATTGCGCGTCAATTACGCTTGCGTGACTTAGGTGGTTTAGTTGTTATCGATTTCATTGATATGACGCCAGTTCGTCACCAACGTGAAGTGGAAAATCGTATTCGTGATGCCGTTCGCCAAGATCGTGCTCGCATTCAAATTAGCCGCATTTCTCGTTTCGGTTTGTTAGAAATGTCGCGTCAGCGTTTTAAGTCCTTCATTAGGTGAGTCTTCACATCACATTTGTCCTCGTTGTCAGGGAACAGGTAAAGTGCGTGATAACGAATCTCTTTCCTTGTCTATCTTGCGTTTAATCGAAGAAGAAGCATTAAAAGAAAAACACTGCAAGTGTGCATACGATTGTGCTCTGTACAAAATTGCTTCTTATCTTCTTAACGAAAAACGTAAAGCAATTAGCAATATTGAAAAACGTCACAATGTAGATGTTATTATTTGCGCCAAATGAAGCAATGGAAACACCGCACTTTAGCGTTTTTCCGCTTACGCGATGGCGAAGAAGTGAATGAATTGAGCTATAACTTAGCGAAAATTCACTGTGAGAAAGATGAAAGCACTGAGGAATCTCTTGTTTCTCGTAATGTGGAAACAACCGTTGTTGCTGAACAAGCTCGCAGTTGAAAGTGCGGCAGTGGCCCTTTCTATTTCTGAAGCTGCTCCGACTCCAGTTGAGCGTAAATCGAATGAACCGTCTTTGTTAGCGAAAAATTATTGCGAAGATTAAAGGCTTGTTTGCTTCTGAATCCGAAGAAAATAAACCAAAAATAACCGCACTTCGCGCAATTCTAATCGTAATCAACGTCGTCCACAGGATCGCCGTACTTCTCGTCGACCACGTTCTGAAAATAACGAAACGGAAAGAACCGAAGAACAAGTTCGTAATATTCGTGAACGTAATCAACGCCGTCCGCGCCGTAACTTAGTGGAAGAAAGTATCTCTGAAAGTGCGGTAAATTCTACACCTGTTTTTTTGAGACTCAGGATGAAAAAAACTGAGCAGTGACTCAACGCCGTCAACGTCGTGATTTACGTAAACGCGTGCGCGTTGAAGATAATGAGGTGGTTGTTGAAAATAACGAAAGCATTGTTGAACAAATGCCAGAAGTGGAGGTTGTCGAAGTTCAGTCCGTTCAAGATGATGAAAAACCAGTTCGTCAAAACCAAGAACGTTCTGAACGTCAAGATCGCCAACGCCGCACTCCACGTCATTTACGTGCAGCGAATAATCAACGTCGTCGCCGTAATCAAGAGCCAAAATCGCCAATGCCATTATTTTGCTGCAGTGGCTTCACCTGAATTGGCAAGTGGAAAAGCGTGGGTGGACTATTCAACAGTGAACACCTCGAAAGAAAATAATTTCTTATCTGTGGATGAATTGCTTGAGCAAGAAAAACTAAAAAGGTTTTATCACGCCAGCAATGGGGATTGTGGTTGAAGAAAAATCTCTTGAAGTAAAAACCAGCATTAGATTTTTATTACTCAGCCAGCTAATGAGTCTGTACAGAAAAAAAAGTACAAGAATCTTTAGAGCGTTTAAATTTCTCATAAACCTCAAGAAACGGTTGAGTCTATTGAGTCAACGATTACCGTAAATGAGCCTGAAATTGTAAATGAACCAGCCTTTATTCGTACCTATGAATTTAATGGGCGTTTAGGTACCATTTCTTCAGTGACTCATACAAAAGCAGAGATGACTTTTGGCGAAAGCGAGTGATGAAATGCCAGAAGCTTTCCCAATTACTGAATGGCAAGATTCTCGCTATTATTTTTCACGGTAAAAGGGGCAGCAGGACATCATAGTGCGATTAGCCATGTATATTCTGAGCCTACCTGAGCAAAATCAGAGTAATCTAAAAATAAAAATTAGAATTGGCGTGATGTTTATTACGTCAATTCTTTTTATTTTTGGGTTGCAGTAAAAATAGTCACTTGATAAAAATGAGATGATTTCTGCTTGACGATCTTTCTCAAAAACGTATTATGCGCGCATTAAATCACGGAGGAATGGTCGAGTGGTTGAAGGCACCGGTCTTGAAAACCGGCGAGGGTTTACGCCCTCCTAGGGTTCGAATCCCTATTCCTCCGCCATCAACTTTTTCAAAGTTAACTAATTCGAGAGAATTAGTTTTTATTTCTAATTATCTATTTGCCGTATTTTCACGGTTTTCTAATTCTTCTTTAAACACCAAATATTCTTCTAAAAAGATCGATTGCATCTTGGCATTTCTGTTGACGTTTTTTTATAACCTTCTGCAAGTTGAGCATAACGTATTTTTCATCATTATTTTTCTGCCTGCGCCAAATCTTTTATGTTGTTGATAAAGCTTATTCAAGCGTTCTAATGTTTCATAGTATTTTTTTCTAACCGTTCTCTTTGGCGGTAATTTATAGAATGTTATGTTGAGATTTTTAATGGTTTGTTTTGTTGTTTGGGGGCTATTAGGTGAGTATTCTTGCGAGTTAAGGCTTCTGAAAGTACGGAACATTGGGCGAGTAAACGCTCTGCCAGAAAAATTATAGTGATTAAGATCGTTAGATTCTAATGCCTTTATTCTATCTAGCGTTTGATTGATTTCCTTTTAGATAAAAGGAAACATTCTGTCCATTTTCAGTGAACAAAGTGCGGTCAACTTTGGCGAAGATTTTTCTTCTCGTTTGGATAAATGAGCTTGATAAAGTCGCTGAACTTTTTGCTCTAAGATCTGATAAGTTGTTGAATGTCCATAAAAATCCCCAAGTTGGGGGATTATAATCGTTAAAGGTACATTGCTGCAATCCAGCCAAACGCTAATAATGGAATATTGTAGTGTAGGAATGTTGGTACAACAGAGTCCCAAATGTGGTCGTAGTTTACCATCCATATTTAAACCTGATGTTGGACCCAAGGTGGAGTCAGATGCAGGGGAACCTGCGTCCCTAATGCAGCCGCAACACCAACGATTGAAACGGTGGCTAATGGTGAGAAACCAAAAGATAAACAAAGTGGCACGTAGATAGAGGCAATGATTGGCACAGTTGAGAATGACGACCCAATTCCCATTGTAATCAACAATCCGACCAGTAACATTAAGAATGCGGACAAACCTTTACTTTGAATCGCACCATTACTTAAGCTTTGAACTAAATCTGTTACACCTGTTGTTGCATTAATCACATTAGCAAAAACCAGATGCCGCAATCATAACAAATCCAATCATTGCCATTAAACGTAAACCTTGTTGGAAGATATCGTTACTTTCTTTCAATTTGAAAATGCCAAATATTGCGAAAAATGACTATCCCAACTAACCCACCAATAATGGTTGAACTTGTCACCAACTGTGTTGCGAAGGTCGCTACAATGGCGATTAAACTTGCAGTAATTTGTTTTGGTTTTATGTTTGCGATATGTGCTTCAATTTCTTTTTGTGGTTGGCTCTTGAATAGTAACATCATATTCTCTTGGTTTGCGATAAGTGATAAATATAGCTGTGAGTAATCCTAAAATCATGCCAATTACAGGGCAATAACATCGCGAGGGATACTTGAGCTACATTTGTTTTGTAAACCAAGAGCTGCACCAGCTTGATTGATATTTTTGACCAAAATACTTTTCGATAAAGATTTTTACCAAATCCAACAGGAAGTAACATATAAGTTGCCGTTAAGCCGAATGTGAGGACACAGGTTACAGCGCGACGGTCTATTTTTAGACGATTAAAAATAGAAAGTAACGGCGGCACGACAATCGGAATAAAAGCAATGTGTACAGGAAGTAGGTTCTGTGAAGAAATGGCGAATAATACCAATACACCAAAAATTAAATATTTAAACCAAGTTAAGTTGCTGGAACTTGACGTTTTATTCATTTTTGTGATAATCCTATAGGCAATTAAATCGGTAATACCTGATTTAGAAATCGCAATCGCGAATGCACCAAGCATCGCATAGTTCATTGCAACTTCGTCCGCCATCCTAAACCTCCAGTGAAGGTTTCAATTGTTTTGCTTTAAACCTAGGCCGCCACAGAGTCCGGCAGTGAGTGCGGCAATAACTAACGCAATAATCACGTTAATACGTAGCAAACTTAGTGCGAGTAAAACGATAATCGAAATAACAACGGGATTTGTTAACATTGTATTTTTTCCTTTGTGAATTATTAAATGGTGAATACTTTACTTTAAAAATTTTTGATTGTCGAATAAAATAATGATGATGTCGTTGCATTGATGACTCCTGTGTTGTAATAGACAAAAACCCCCTCGAAAGTTGCCTTCCGAGGGTAAGATTTTTATTATCCTGTCAGCTCGGAAGAAATCTTCCAAGCACACCAAAAACCTGAAAGATTATTCAGTTGAATGGTGATGATGGTGACGACGGATAATGTTCATTTTTATCTCCAAATAAGAATTGCTTTTAAACTACTGGAAAAATAAAAACGATTGCAAAACCACTTTTTATTTTTCTTAAAGTGCGGCCCCTTTTTCAGTTGTTTTTTCCTGTTCCAGTTAAGAAGCAACATGCGGAATCCCCCGAGATCTTTTAAATGATTCACCATATAGCAAAAATAATTCCGCCGTGCGTTCGGTATCATATAGCGCTGAATGGGCTTGTTTTACCATCAAAAGGAATTTTTGCCGCTTGGCACGCTTTGACGAGCACCGTTTGCCCAAACATAAAACCAGCGAGCGTTGCCGTATCAAACATTCCAAAAAGGGTGGAAGGGATTACGTTTTACGCCAGTACGTTCAGCGGCAGCCATCACAAAACTTTGGTCAAAAGCAGCGTTGTGCGCCACAATGATGGAACGTTGGCAATCTGCGTCTTTTTGTCCTCGACGTACCATTTGAAATAGCCCCGTGATTGCATCGAGTTCAGATACTGCGCCACGTAATGGGTTGTGAATATCAATGCCATTAAATTTCAAGGATTCTGGATTAATATTTGCCCCTTCAAAAGGCTCGATATGAAAAATGGCATTTCTGATCAGGATGCAAACAACCGTTTTCATCCATTTTTAATGTGATGGCGGCCAGTTCAAGTAACGCATCTTTTTGCATCAAAACCCGCAGTTTCAACATCAATAATAACGGGAAATAGCCACGAAAGCGATTTTTAATTGGTTGTGATAGGACTTTCTTTGAGAATCGGACATAATCTATCTCTTAAAATAAAATAACGTAGGAACTCCCTACGTTATTAAAAATACAATAAAAATTGACCGCACTTTAGTTGCCTCAAACCAGATTTAGTACTTTTGTTTTCGATAAATTCAATTTTATAACCATCTGGATCTTCAACAAAAGGCAATGACGGTTGAGCCACCTTTTAACTGGTCCCGCTTTCGCGAGTAACGTTACCACCGCTTGCACGAACGGCTTCACAAGTCGCATAAATATCATCTACACCGATAGCGATATGTCCATATGCTGTGCCGTGTTCATATTTATCTATGCCCCAGTTGTATGTTAATTCAATTTCTGCCGCGCTTTCGCCATCTTCGTAACCTCAAAAAGCCAGCGTATATTTGTATTCAGGGTTTTCACTGGTGCGTAATAAGCGCATACCTAAAACATCTTGATAAAATTTGATTGAACGATCTAAATCGCCCACGCGTAGCATAGTGTGTAAAATTCGCATTGGTTTAACTTTTTATGATAAAAAAAGTGCGGGCATTATGCCACAAAAAGTTGAATTAAATAAATTTGTTATGAATTATTTAACTGCAATCATCGAGCCAAAAATTAAAGCATTGGAACCAAAGTTCTACTTGTGAAAAATCCCTACGTTTTTTTAACCGCACTTTGTGTGTCTCAATAGAATCTGTACGCATCACATTTTCAAGTGCGGTGCGTTTCTGGCTCACTTCAAGTTCGCTATAACCATTGGCACGTTTGAATTGATGGTGTAAGTCAATGAGTAAATTATCAATTTTAGTGTCTTCAAAACGGAATTTTTCTGATAACACGAGCACGCCATTTGGATTTAAACCTTCATAGATTTTGGTAAGCAATGCGATGCGATTTTCAGGCGGTAAAAATTGCAAGGTGAAGTTCAGAATGACCATTGAGGCATTTTTAATTTCAACGTGGCGAATATCGTCACAGAGAATTTCTACTGGTACCTCACTATGATATGCCGCAATATGTTGGCGACAACGTTCAACCATAGGTTGAGAATTATCGATACCAATAATTTTTACGTTTGGTTGATGAATATTTCGACGAGCGGAAAGTGTGGCAGCACCTCGTGAGCAACCAAGATCATAAACGTTACTATCAGCAGTGACGAAACGTTCTGCCAGCATACCGATTGCAGTAATAATGTTGGAATAGCCAGGTACGGAGCGTTGAATCATATCTGGAAAGACTTCAGCAACGTTTTCATCAAAGGTAAAATCGCCGAGTTTTTCAATGGGAGCGGAAAAAATAGTATCTTTCATGGTTTACATTGTGTGGGGCATGTGTGTTTTTTCACTTTTCCACACCCTACGAATTAGAAAATATTTAAAAGTGCGGTCATTTTAAGGAAAGTTTTCAAGGGGTCAAATAAATTTCCGTTTAAGATTTAAAAGACGCGCCTTTTTTTCCGTATAATTCTGCGGTATTTTTCCATTTTTATAGAGAGTTAAGGAATTGAATATGATGCGTACACATTATTGCGGAGCATTAAACCGTAACAATATCGGACAAGATGTAACATTAAGCGGTTGGGTCCACCGCCGTCGTGATTTAGGTGGCTTGATTTTTATTGATATGCGCGATCGTGATGGCATAGTGCAAGTTTGTTTTGATCCGAAATATCAAGATGCATTGACAGCGGCTGCTGGGTTACGTAACGAATTCTGTATCCAAATTAAAGGTGAAGTGATTGTGCGTCCTGAAAACCAAATCAATAAAAATATGGCAACAGGCGAAGTGGAAGTGTTAGCGAAAAGAATTGCGTGTTTACAATGCTTCTGATGTGTTACCTCTCGACTTTTAACCAAAACAATACTGAAGAACAACGTTTAAAAATATCGTTATTTAGATTTACGTCGTCCAGAAATGGCTCAACGTTTGAAAAACCCGTGCAAAAAAATCACCAGTTTTGTACGTCGTTTCATGGATGATAATGGTTTCCTGATATTGAAAACCCCCAATGCTTACCAAAAGCAACGCCAGAAGGTGCGCGTGACTATTTAGTGCCAAGCCGTGTACATAAAGGCAAATTCTATGCATTGCCACAATCACCACAGCTTTTCAAACAGCTTTTGATGATGTCTGGTTTTTGACCGTTATTATCAAATTGTGAAATGTTTCCGTGATGAAGATTTACGTGCGGACCGTCAGCCTGAGTTTACTCAAATCGATGTGGAAACTCTTTCTTAACCGCACCAGAAGTGCGTGAGATTATGGAACGTATGATACACGGTTTATGGCAACAGATTGCCGGTGTGGATTTAGATAAATTCCCTACAAATGACCTGGCAAGAAGCAATGACCCGTTTCGGTTCTGATAAACCTGATTTGCGTAACCCATTAGAAAATGGTCGATGTGGCAGATATCGTAAAAAGACGTTGATTTTAAAGTATTTAATGAGCCAGCAAACAATCCAAATGGCCGTGTTGTAGTGATTCGTGTACCAAATGGTACAGAAATTACTCGTAAACAAATTGATGAATATACACAATTTGTTGGTATTTACGGTGCAAAAAGGTTTAGCTTGGGCAAAGTAAACGATATTAATGCAGGTCTTGAAGGCGTACAAAGCCCGATTGCGAAATTCTTAAATGAAGATGTATGGAAAGCGTTAGCAGAACGTGAATGCACAAACCGGCGATATCTTATTCTTCGGTGCAGATAAATGGCAAAACCACTACTGATGCAATGGGCGCATTGCGTTTGAAACTTGGTCGCGATTTAGGGTTAACTCTGTTTAGACGAATGGCAACCGCTTTGGGTGATCGATTTCCCAATGTTTGAACGTGATGAAGAGGGTAATCTTGCAGCAATGCATCACCCATTCACTTCACCAAAAGATTTTTAGTCCAGAGCAATTAGAAGCCGATCCGACAAGTGCGGTAGCAAATGCTTATGATATGGTGATCAACGGCTATGAAGTCGGTGGTGGTTCCGTCCGTATTTTCGATCCGAAAATGCAACAAACCGTATTCCGCATTCTTGGTATCAATGAACAAGAACAACGTGAAAAATTTGGTTTCTTATTAGATGCATTAAAAATTCGGTACTCCTCCACATGCAGGTTTAGCATTCGGTTTAGACCGTTTAACCATGCTTTTTAACTGGCACTGAAAATATCCGTGATGTGATTGCCTTTCCCGAAAACAACGGCAGCGGCGTGTTTAATGACAGAAGCACCTAGGTTTTGCGAATCCGCAAGCGTTGAAGAGTTGGCGATTTCTGTCGTTAAAGCAGAATAAGTTTGAAATATTAGAATTAAGTGCGGTCAGATTTGACCGCATTTTTAATGATGCAATACAAAAATAATCAATCTGTTCTTGTTGTAATTTACGCTAAAGATACAAAACCGAGTTTTTAATGCTTCAACGCCAAGATGATCCTGATTTTTGGCAGTCAGTTACGGGCACTATTGAAAGTGGTGAAACACCAAAAAAACACAGCAATTCGTGAGCTTTTGGGAAGAAGTGCGGTTAGAAATTTCGGAAAATTCCACCCGCACTTTTTGATTGCAAAAGAGAGCATAGAATTTGAAATTTTTCCACATTTCCGATATAAATACGCACCGAATGTGACGCATTGCCGTGAACATTGGTTTTTATTGGCAATGGAGCAAGAATTCGAACCAGTATTAAGTGAGCATTTGGCATATCAATGGGTTTCCCCTGAACAAGCAATCAAATGACAAAATCTTCCAATAACGCGGAAGCAATTAGAAAATATATTCTTAAAGATAAATAATAGAAGGAAAACAACATGGCAGGCCATAGTAGTGGGCTAATATTAAACACCGCAAAAGCAGCACAAGATGCGCAACGCGGTAAAAATTTTTACTAAATTGATTCGTGAACTTGTTACTGCAGCTAAAATTGGTGGTGGCGATGTGAGTGCAAATCCGCGTTTACGTGCAGCTGTAGATAAAGCACTTAGCAACAATATGACGCGCGATACTATTAACCGCGCTATTGATCGTGGTGTAGGCGGTGGCGATGACACCAATATGGAAACCAAAATCTATGAAGGTTAGTGGCCCAGGCGGTACAGCGGTTATAGTGGAATGTTTAAGTGATAATGCAAACCGTACGATCTCACAAGTGCGCCCAAGTTTTACTAAATGTGGTGGTAACTTGGGAACAGAAGGTTCTGTTGGTTATTTATTTAGCAAAAAGGTTTAATTTTAATTGAACAAGCAGATGAAGATGCATTAACTGAAGCGGCTATCGAAGCGGGTGCTGATGATATTCAACCACAAGATGATGGTTCATTTTGAAAATCTACACCGCTTGGGAAGATTTAGGTTCAGTGTGATGGCATTGAAGCAGCCGGCTTTTAAAGTTCAAGAAGCTGAAGTAACGATGATTCCATCAACAAACCGTTGATTCTTGATATTGAAACTGCACCAAAAATTACTTCGTTTAATTGATATGTTGGAAGATTGTGATGACGTACAAAACGTGATATCACAATGGCGAAATCAGTGACGAAGTGGCATCTCAACCTTTATTAATGCAATAAATGGGTAATTTAATTACCCATTTTTATAGAAATTATGAGCATTATTTTTAGGTATTGACCCCTGATCTCGAGTAACTGGTTATGGTGTGATTCGTCAAACAGGAAGACATTTGGAATATCTTGGAAGTGGTGCAATTCGTACTCAAGTTGAAGATTTACCAACCCGTTTGAAAACGCATTTATGCTGGAGTAACTGAAAATCATCACCGCAATTTCAACCTGATATGTTTGCAATTGAGCAAGCGTTTATGGCGAAGAATGCGGATTCAGCCTTGAAACTCGGACAGGCTCGCGGTACGGCGATTGTTGCAGCGGTAAATCATGATTTACCTGTTTTTGAACATGCTGCCTCGTTTAGTAAAACAAACAGTGGTGGGCATTGGTTCCGCTGATAAAGTGCAAGTGCAAGAAATGGTGACTCGTATTTTTGAATGTTGTCAGACAAACTCAAGCTGATGCCGCAGATGCATTGGCTATCGCGATTACACATGCGCATTCTTATTCAACATTCTTTACATATTGCTACTCTGTGAAATGACAGAAACGCAAGAAAATGACCGCACTTTTAAAGACCAGATATAGCTGAGGACGCTTTTTAGATTAAAAATTTAACTGGATGTTCGTCCAGTTTTATTTTATTCTATGCGTTAAGTTTTTTTATCATTCGGAAGAATTATGATTTGGTCGCTTACAAGGCATTCTTTTAGAAAAACAACCTCCAGAAATTCTACTTAATGTACAAAGGCGTAGGCTATGAATTGCTTTTTGCCTATGACGAGTTTCTATGATTTACCAGAAATTGGTCAAGAAACTACTTTATTCACTCCATCTTGTTGTTCGTGAAGATGCTCACTTACTTTTTGGATTTGCCCTAGAAAAACAGATCGAACTTTATTTTCGTGAATTAATTAAAACAAATGGGTGGGGGCCTAAATTAGTCTTTAGCGATTTTATCCGCCATGTCGGTCTGAACAATTTGCTTTATGCGATAGAGAGAGAAGAGCTTTAAACTCACCAAAATTCCTGGTGTGGGTAAAAACAGCGGAACGTTTGTTGGTTGAGCTCAAAGGTAAAATTTAAAGGGTAAAACAAAAGCGATTTCTTTGTAGAAAGTACTCATATTCCGTCAATTCCATCCATTGAATCCCACTCAGAAAGTTCATCTGATGAAGCAATTTCAGCCTTGATTGCCTTAGGGTTACGTAGCTCGCAGAAGCAGAAAATGGTGAAACGGGTTGTAAGCCAGAATTAACCAGTGAACAAGTTATCCGCGAAGCGTTAAAAAGCCGCACTGTAGGTGAGACATGATTGCAGCAGATAGAATTATTAGCGGGCAAGCTAAGCTTGATGAAGATGTCATTGACCGTGCTATTCGGTCCTAAAATTATTAGCTGGATTATGTTGGTCAGCCGCAGTACGCGAGCAGATGGATATTTTCACCAAGGCGCCAAGCTACGTCAAGATGCCTTTGATCATTTATTGATTTTGGGCCCTCCCTGGCTTTGGGAAAACCACGCTTACAATATTGTGGCAAAATGAAATGGGCGGAATATTCGCACGACGTCAGGGCCTGTATTGGAAAAAGGCCGGAGATTTAGCCGCAATGCTAACTAATCTTGAACCGCATCGATGTGTTATTTATTGATGAAATTCATCGACTTTCCTGCTATTGAAGTAGTCCTTATCCAGCAATGGAAGATTATCAATTGATATTATCGATTGGTGAGGGGCCAGCTGCTCGTTCTATTAAATTAGATTTGCCCCTCACTTTTGGTTGGCGCAACGACCAGAGCGGGCTCTTTTCGACCCTTCGCCAGTGATCGTTTTGGTATTGTGCAACGTTTGAATCAGAAGATTAATATCAAAGGCAGGTTGAACTCGAATTAGAACAAGCTGAGGGTTCAAACCACACAGATAATTAGATATAAAATATATAATGAAGAACTATTGAAGAAGAATATTTGATAAATAAATAAAATCATTTTCAAAGGACGGTGGATTATTCACACCAGCAAAACACTTAACGAAAATATTGAATTAATAAAACATTAAATCAGATTGTTAATTGTTCAGTGGAATGAATGATTATCAGTAATGGCAAGAAACAAATGTATTATCGTCGTATTACCTCAGAGCTAAGAAAAACTAAACATAAAATCATAGGAAAGCCCAATGTATGATGAATATTAAAGAGGAATGTAAGAGACAAAAATACTGCACGTTCCAAAGGAAATAGGTCGTATTTGATAAATGGTTAAAACGCAATTTACCGCAAGATGACCGAATAAAAAGTGGGTAAAATGCCTTACTAAATTAAGTGTGCTGAAGGCAAGCTCTATTTATCCCCCATTAAGGATTTATTTAACAATGAAATTATTGCTTTATGATTTAGCGCGAAGCCCGAAACTTTGAGCAAATCACCCGAATGATGAAACAAGTTGCTAGCAAGGCTTTGAAAGGAGAAAACCGATTTTACATTCCGACCAAGGCTGGTATCAGATGAGAGGCTATCAAACATACCCAGGGAGAATGGCATTCAACAAAGTATGTCAAGGAAGGGGAATTGTTTAGATAACAGTGCTATGGAAAGCTTTTGAACGATTAAAAACGGAATGTTATTACGGAAACGATTTGAGACATTCAACAGTGGAAAAACGATCCACGAGTACTATTCATTATTACAATCATGAGCGTATTCAGTAACTAAAAGGATTTGAGCCCTAGTGGATGATAGAACTCAGTCCTGATTTAACAAGGCTTGAAGGAGAAAACCGGATTTTACATCTGACCAAGGTTGGCAGTATCAGATGAGGCTATCAAAACACATCACTCAGGGAGAATGGCATTCAACAAAGTATGTCAAGGAAGGGAATTGTTTAGATAACAGTGCGATGGAAAGCTTCTTTGAACGATTAAAAACGGAATGTTATTACGGCAAACGATTTGAGATATCTGAACAATTGAAAAAAAACGATCCACGAGTACATTCATTATTACAATCATGACAGTATTCAGTGTAAACTAAAAGGACTAAGCCCTGTGGAGTACAGAACTCAGTCCTTGATTTAACAGTCTAACTTTTTGGGGGCAGATTATTAAGTCCCCTTTGTAATTTTGTCAACGTATACATTATTGATGGTAATCCGACAAAAATCTTGCTAATTTTGTAATGGCTTTTCAAGCTGATTAACATAAGGAAGGGTGACAACACGGAAGTGATCCGGTGAATGCCAATTAAATCCTTTACCGTGCACAAGTAGTACTTTCTCTTGGCGGAGTAAATCCAGCACCATTTTTTCATCACTGTGAATATTGAATTTTTTCACATCAATTTTCGGGACATATACATCGCTCCATTGGTTTCACGCAAGTAATGCCTGGAATTTGAGTGATGAGATCGTAGGCTTTATTGCGTTGCTCGCGTAATCTGCCACCTGGCAAAATAAACTCATTAATACTTTGATAGCCACCAAGTGCGGTTTGAATTGCATGTTGCATTGGTACGTTAGCGCATAAACGCATTGATGCCAGTATATCCAAGCCTTCAATATAACCTTTCGCATTATGTTTTTGGTCCGTTCAAAATCATCCAGCCTTGGCGGAAGCCTGCAACTCGATAAGCTTTTTGATAAAAACCATTCAGCGTAACGGTTAATAAATCAGGAGCAAGCGCGGCAATGTGATGATGTACTGCGCCATCATATAAAATTTTGTCGTAGATTTCGTCGGCGAAGATAATCAAATTATTTTTGGCGAGCGATTTCTACAATTTCTTGTAATAATTTCTTTTGTATACACTGCACCCTGTTGGGTTGTTCGGGCTGATGATGACAATCGCTTTAGTTTCTCGCATTCACCTGGCTTAATATCATCAATAGCGGGAACCAATTTTGCTTCTTCATCACAAAGGTAATGAACAGCTTTACCGCCAGAAAGTGTTACCGCAGCAGTCCAAAGCGGATAATCAGGCATCGGCACAAGTACCTCATCGCCATCATTGAGTAATGCTTGCATGGCCATTGTGATAAGCTCAGATACGCCGTTACCAATATATACATCGACTGACGGTCGCGCCATGAATCCTTTTTGATTGGTGATATTGAACAATTGCTTTACGAGCAGAATATAAACCTTTTGAATCACAGTAGCCTTTGCGCTGACGGCAAATTACGCAATACGTCAACCAAAAATTTCATCAGGTGCTTCAAAGCCGAAAGGTGCGGGATTGCTGATATTAAGTTTTAAAATTTTATTGCCTTCTTCTTCTAAGCGTAGTGCTTCTTTGTGCACTGGTCCGCGAATGTCATAACATACGTGTTCTAATTTGTCGGATTTTGGGAATAATCGCATAGTGAAACTTTTGTATCTAATAAATTTTTCGAGAAAAGTGCGGTTAATTTATGCTGAATTTTTCAATATTGAAAAAGATTTTGTATTTTTGTCATTAACAACTGCGGTAGAATACGGCTAATTTTTGTGTATTTAAAACAAAAATCTAATGAGTTATTTAGCGCAGGCACAGGCGAGTTGAAATCAAATTACGCATATTTACAGCAATCAACGAATGAACTTGTCCGTTTTCAGGTGAAACTGGACAAGGTTGATTTGTTGGCTTGGCTGAAAGGTCAATCTATGTATCCACAATTTTATTTACATTTTCGTGATGAACCAAAAGTATTGGCTGCTCTTTGTGAAGATTTGTCATTTTCACAGTTAAATTTAGCGCAAGAGTTTATTGAAGAAAGTGCTTTTTCCACTGGTAGGTGGTTTGCACTTCAAGGTACCGCACAATTTGTATTGCCAAAAATTCTTGTTGAACAGGATGAGAAAGGTGCATTGATATCATTTTTGTGAAAGATGAGCAAAGTGCAATGATACTTTAGCTCACCTCAAAAACTTTTGAAAATCTCACCGCACTTTCTGCTTTGCCAAAACAGATTCCTTTGCATACAGAGCCTCGAGGCGAATGAAAGAACTTGGTATGATTGGGTAAATCAGGCTTTTGCTAGAAATTAAAAGTGGGAACTGACAAAAATTGTATTAGCCAATGAAACCACTTTTCATTTAAAGCAAGCGATTAATGCGTACGATTTTTTAGCAGAAAGCGAAAAACAAAATCAAGGTTGTTATCATTTTTTGTGGGCTGAAAATCCTCATTCGGTTTTTGTTGGTTCTACGCCAGAACGCCTATTTGCTCGTGAGTATAACTTGTTGCTAACAGAGGCTTTGTGGGGACAGCATCGGTTTCTGAATGTGAGGAAGAAACGCTCCTCTCAAGCTAATTGGTTGTTAAATGACGAGAAAAATTTAAAAAGAAAAATTGGTTGGTCGTAGAAGATATTTCACAGAATTTACGTAAGCAAGTAGAAAGTTTTGATGTAAGCAATGTGGAATTGAAACCGTTACGTAAAGTACAACATTTGATTCGTAAAATTCGTGTAAATTTGACCGCACATTATGCAGATGTAAATATATTAAAAGCGATTCATCCCTACAGCTGCGGTATCTGGTTTGCTACAGCAACAAGCCAAAATGATTTTGTCAGAAATAGAAACCTTTGATCGGGGCTGGTATGCGGGAACATTGGGCGTGATGAGCGATGCATGTTCAGAGTTTTGTGTGCGATTCGTTCTGCCTTTATTGAAGGTCATCGTATTCGTATTTGCTGGTGCGGCATTGTGGCAGGCTCACAGCCATTGGAAGAGTGGAAAGAAATTGAACGTAAAGCATCAGGGTTGATTTCCTGTTTGCAGAAGAAAAATGATAACTGGAGAAGAAAAATGTCGGTAAGCGTGTTTAATCGTTGTTGGTCGAAAGTGATTTTAGAAACCTTGGTGCGCCAAGGCGTTTCTCACGTCTGTATCGCGCCAGGTTCGCGTTCGACACCTTTAACTCTTGAAGCCGTACGTTTGCAAAATGCGGGTTCAGTCACTTGTCATACGCATTTTGATGAACGAGGTTTAGGTGCACTTGGTATTGCTAAAGCAACTCAATCACCTGTTGCCATTATTGTGACATCAGGCACGGCGACAGCAAACCTTTATCCTGCTATTATTGAAGCACGCCAAACAGGTGTGAATTTATTTGTTTTAACCGCCGATCGTCCACCAGAACTTTTGGGAGTGCGGCGCAAATCAGGCTATTTTTGCAGCAAAAATATGTTCGGTCAGTATCCAGTTGCAAATGTTAATTTACCTAAACCGAACGCTGATTATTCTGCGCAATGGTTGATTTCTTACTTGAACAGGCAGCCTTCCAACAAAAAACAACAAGGTGGCGTTGTTCATATTAATGTACCATTTGCCGAGTCACTTTATGATGCAAACTGATGAGGCTGTAGATTCTCACCCTTGGCTGCAGCCGTTACAACGCTGGTTAATTCAAACTAAGCCTTGATGAATGTAAGTGCAAAAGAATGAAGTATTAATGCATGAAAATTGGGATCATGGCGTACCAAACGTGGTGTTGTTGTGGTTGGTCAATTACCCGCAGAAAAGCGATGAGCATTAATTTCGCAAAGTGCTATGGGCTGGGTGTTACTGACGGATATTCAATCTGGTGTTGTGCCAACGATGCCTTATGAAGATATTTTGGCTCGCAAACCAAACTGTTCGTGAAAAACTTCTAAAGCTGATATTGTGATTCAATTCGGTGCACGCTTTATTAGTAATCGAATTAATCAATTCTACAGGCATTTAAAGGTGAATTTTGGTTGGTTGAACAAAGCGGTAAAGCATTGATCCTTACCATCATTCATTGACAAGATTCAATGCTAAAGTACTATCATTGGTTGCGTGCACATCCTCCTTTACGCCAAAAGCCTTGGTTGCTTGAGCCGTTAGCTTTATCTAAGTTCTGTGCGACTTTTTATTGAACAGCAAGTAGGCGGAAATTTAACGGAAGCCTCCGCTCGCATTACGTTTACCAACACTTTTACCTTATAACGGTGTTTTATTTTTAGGTAATAGTTTACTTGTTCGTCTGGTTGATGCGCCAACGCAATTACCAGAAAGTTATCCTGTTTATACCAATCGTGGTGCGAGTGGAATTGATGGTTTGTTGGCTACGGCTGCGGGAATTGGTATTGGTTCAAATAAACCTGTTGTTGCGGTGATTGGCGATACGTCTACTTTATATGATTTGAATTCTTTCGCATTATTCAAAAACGTTACGCAACCAATGGTAATCTTTTGTGATCAATACAATGGTGGCGCTGATTTTTGATATGTTACCTGTGGATGAACAAGTCAAAGATCGTCTCTATCGATTACTCGCATAATGGCGATTTTTCTCAAATCGCGGCAATGTTCGATCTTAAATACGCTCATCCTTATACTTGGGCGGATCTCAATTCTGTTGTTAAACAGGCTTATAGTCGTCGCAAGGCAACGTTAATTGAAATTAAAACGAATCCGAGTGATGGTAGTAGTTTGTATAAACGCTTAATCGAGCAAATTAGTCACGCCGTGATTGGTGCTTAAGTATTCTGTAGGCGGGCTTTAGCCCCTGCCATATTTTTATTATTTTTATCAGTAATCCCTTCAATGATAAACATCATTTTTCTTCACGGACTTCTTGGTACAAAAACGATTGGCAAAAAGTCATTGAAAATCTACTGCACTTTAATTGTATTTCGTTAGATTTGCCTTTTCACGGGCAAGCTAAAGATATTGAAGTCACAAATTTTTGAAGAAAACGGCGGAGTATTTGGCTCAGCAAATTAAAAGTGCGGTGAAAAATGAACCCTATTTTCTTGTTGGGTATTCTCTAGGTGGACGGATCGCTTTTGTATTATGCGCTGCAAGCTCAGGTGGAACGATCTAATTTGCAAGGCGTTATTTTTAGAAGGGGTGAATCTAGGTTTAAAAACTGACGAAGAAAAAGCAATATCGTTTTTCAACATGATTTTGCTTGGTCGCAACGTTTTATACAAGAATCGCCAGAAAATGTATTAAAATGATTGGTATCAACAGCCCGTGTTTTCTTATTTGACTGCAGAAGAAAAGACTGCAAATTAGTTGAAAAACGAAAAATCAAATTGTGGTGAAAAATATTGGCAAGATGCTGATAGCGACAAGTCTATCCAAACAACCTGATTTTAGTGAAAAAGTGCGGTTAAGTTCTTTTGCCATTTTTTTATTTTTGTGGCGAACGAGATCATAAGTTCCAGGTTTTAGCCAAAGAAAAATCAAATTGATTTAGTAACCATTCCTTCCGCTGGACATAACTCACATTTAGAAAATTCAAAAATATTTCTCTGAAAAATAGAAATTTTCATATTAAAAATTGCTAGACCTTAGTTAAAGTGCTAGGATTCAATCCTTTTATCTTTATAATAAAACTACCAAGGAAACACAATGTCTACACAACTTCGTAATAATCCGATGAAAGTGGCGTTAGCCTCGATGGTCGGTACGGCAATCGAGTTTTTGATTATTATATCTATGCGGCTGCAGCTGTATTAGTTTTTAATACGCAATTCTTCCATAGCGATGATCCGCTTTCTAATGATTTACTTTCTCTTTCTACGCTTGCGCTTGCATTTTTGCACGTCCCTATTGGTTCTGCATTATTTGGTCATTTTGGCGATAAAATTGGTCGTAAAAAAACCTTGGTTGCCTCCCTTGTTTTAATGGGCGGTTCAACAGTGGTTATTGGTTTACTTCCTAACTATGCTCAAATTGGTATTTGGGCGCCGATTTTGCTTTGCGTATGCCGTGTTGGTCAAGGTATTGGACTCGGTGGCGAATGGGGTGGTGCAGCTTTAGTCGCCACAGAAAATGCGCCAGAAGGTAAACGCGCTTGGTACGGTACTTTCCCTCAATTAGGTGCGCCAATCGGCTTATTTGTAGCGAATGCAACATTCTTCTTAGTTAGCTATTTCCTCGGTCAAGATGCCCTTGTGGAATGGGCATGGCGTATTCCGTTTGTATCTTCCGTTTTATTGGTCGCTGTCGGCTTATATGTTCGCTTAACTTTGCATGAAAGCCATGTATTTGTGGAAGCGGAGCAAAAAGGCAAAAAATTGAATGCACCAGTGAGTGTTGTTTTTACTAAACACTTAAAACCAATGATTATTGGCACATTTATTATGGTGGCAACTTATTCTCTGTTTTACATTATGACAGCTTTTTGCTCAGGCATATTCTCGAACAGCACCAAAGATTTCTGAAGCAGGTTATGCGCTTGGCTTAGGCATCCCAGCAAAATACGTTTACTGGCTTATTATTAATTAGTGCTATTGTATTTGGTATTTTTATCAGTATTTCTGGTGTTTATGCCGATAAAATTGGTCGCCGTAAATGGTTGATTTGGTGACTGTAGCCGTTGGCGTGCTCGGTTTAACAATGCCATTCTTCTTAGAAAAACGGTACCCCAATGAGCGTATTTGCATTTTTTAGTAATTGGTATGGCGATCATGGGGATGACATTTGGTCCAATGGCTGCGCTTATTACCAGAATTATTTTCCAACGGAAGTGCGTTATTCAGGGTGCATCTCTCGCCTATAATTTAGCATCCATTATTGGTGCAACGATTGCGGCGATGATTTCTTTAAAAATTAATGCATCATTTGGTGTGATGGGCGTAGGTATTTATTTAGCAATCAATGCCCTCATGACGCTATTGGCATTATTAGCGTCAAAAGAAACTAAAAATGTAGATTTAACACAAATCTAATCCTAGTTAAGAAAAAGAGCGGTGAAAATTTGATCTGCACTCTAAAAAGTTGGACTAAAACAACCAACTGGTTAAAGTGCAGATTTTTATGACTAAATACAACCAATCTTTCAAACAACAAGTGTTCAATTTTTATCATCAACACAGTAAAATTGTTCTCTCAGCTGAAAGCATTTTCAACTTTCTAGACAAACATTAAATCGTTGGATTAAACAATTTAATTACTTTATAACCAATTGGTTATCAGTTTTTTGATAAAAACAAACGTATTCTCCCGAATTTAACTTTTTCGGCTGTTCAAGCGGTTAAGAAATCGAAATGTTCTGCAGAATCTGCTGTTTGCACTCGGTATTGCCAGTTCAGGGATAATCAGTTAATGGTTGCAAAGCCTTTGAAAGACAAAAGTATAAACGGCTTAATGCAAAAACCCTAAAGGTCGTCCGAGTATTAAACCCAACTACCTCAAAATGTCACCTAAGCTCAAAACACGAGAAGAATCGTTTAATTAGAGGCCTCAAACTTCATGCGGAGAATGCTATTCTAAAAAAAGTTGTAGGCTTCAAGCAGCAAAAATCCAGAAAAAGTCACAATCGTCAAAGCATTAAGGATGGACCTTCCGCTTCAGATATTGCTTGATTTAATGAATTTGTCACGTAGTGTTTTTCTTTTATCATTTGAAAGAAAAATGGATAAGGATAGTGTAATATCACAACAAATTACGTGGATTTATTGTGACAATCATGAATTTTTATGGTTATCACAGTATTCCCTTAGAGCTAAGAAAATTCAGCATCAATAATAAGAAAGTCCAAAGTATGATGAATATATTGAACATTAAGGGGAAAAGTTAGGATAAAAAAATACTGTACTTACCAAGGGCTATATCAAATGAAAGGTTATCGAGAAACCTGTTGGAAATGGTATTCAACAAAAGTATGCCTAGAAAAGGAAATTGTTTTAGATAATTCGGCGATGGATAGCTTCTTTTGAAGGTTAAAAACGGAATTATTACGGTAAACGATTTGAAACGTTCGAACAACTGGAAAAATGATCCACGAGTACATTCATTATTACAACCATGAACGCACTCAGGGAAAATTAAAAGGACTCAGCCCCTGTGAATTATAGAACTCAACCCTTGAACTAAATCAGTCTAACTTTTTGGGGTCAGATCATATTCA
>BNJS01001566.1_pt1 | contig 54536 bp, 60 predicted proteins | sample 8540461 | NCBI WGS metagenome assembly BNJS01 (sample SAMD00202454, study PRJDB9452) | human saliva metagenome | isolation source: human saliva | place: Japan
TGAGTAGATGGCATAAATCATTAAATCCCCTATTTTTCAGATGATATGTGCGTACCGTAAAGAAAGGCCATCTGAAAACGCTCCTAATTTTTCCCTAAGTCCTGCGTGTTTAAATGTCTATACCGACAACAGACACAAAGGGAACAGAATGAAACATTCTGGGTCGCAATATACAAAAACCGTCCAAACCGCTTTTGAAGAAATTACTATTTCCGGTCACCGCTGTTTGCGCCATTTTTCTTGCAACAGAAGGTTTTGATTTTTACGAAGACTACGCCCAATACCGTATGGAGACAGATCCGGCGTTCGCGCAATACCACGACCGCGCTTTGTCTATCCTGCATAACAGAGGCTATGAAGTCCACGATTCTGACACGGACCTACATTGGGCAAGACCTGTTTTGGAATTTGAGGCCTACAAAGGCAGCTTGGAATACAAAATCGTGATGTCTTATCCCGATTTGAACATTATCGAAGAACGCGTTGATTTATAATCAGCTTCCGAATATTCTTTATTTGACTTACCCCTACGTCCCGAAAGGATACGATATGAAAAAACTTTTATCAGCATTACTCTTAGGTAGTATCGCACTGACCGCTTGTGCCGCCCCTAATTCTTACAACTATGATGACAACTATCGTACTGATCGTACTGATCGCACTGACCGTTACGAGCAGCGTTATGATCGTCATGATGACCGTTATGACGACTACCGTTACCGCGACGGCAAGTATTACGATGATGATTACATCGAATACAAAATTTACAGCGATCCGTCTTTCGAGCAAACGTGCACAAGTAATGCGGATACTCGAACAACGCGGCTATATCGTGCATGAAATTGAAGCCGACGATCATATCGGCCGTCCCGTACTGAAAGCTGAAGGCTTCAAAAACGGACACGAATACGACATCATCTTTTCATGGCCTGACCTGAAGATTATCAGCGAACATATCGACTATTGATTTGTTCCGCCACACGCCGCAAGGATAAGCTCCACGCGGCGTTTTTCTTTTCAGACGACCTTTCCGACAAAGAAGGTCGTCTGAAAACTTGGCTTATTTTATATAACGAAGAAATGCAATCAGATTTTCATAAACATCCAAGCCCAAAAAACATACACAATGAGAAAAGGACGATGTTTGAGGAAATTTTTAAACTTTATCCGGGATGCGCCAAGCACGCCGGCTTGAGCAATTCACAGATTTTTTCAGATGGCGTATTCGCACCTTCCATTTTTAGTTCAGCAATAAAATCAGCATCTTCTTGAGCAATGCGCATACTGATTGAGATACAGTTCGTTGCTTTCATATTCGTTTGTTTTGGTTTGTATTCATTTGGATAAAAATATCCAATATAGGATTCTGGGGCGCAATGCTTAAAACCGTATATTTAAGGCCGTCTGAAACTTGATTTTCGGTTTTCAGACGGCCTTTTCCTTTATAATCCGTACATTATTTTCATACACACAGCAGGTTCTCCATGTCCAATAAACCCACACTCCTTCTCGTTGACGGCTCTTCTTATCTTTACCGCGCCTATCATGCTATGGGGCAGAATTTGTCCGCGCCCGACGGTGCGCCGACTGGGGCGATGTATGGCGTGTTGAACATGCTGCGCCGGTTGCGGGCGGATTATATGCACGACTATTGCGCGGTGGTGTTTGATGCGAAGGGCAAAAATTTTCGCCACGAGATGTTTCCCGACTATAAGGCGACGCGTCCTCCGATGCCGGACGATTTGCGCCCGCAGGCGGAAGCCTTGCCGGATTTGGTGCGCCTGATGGGCTGGCCGGTATTGGTGATTCCGCAGGTAGAAGCGGATGACGTTATCGGCACTTTAGCTAAGATGGCTAGCGAAGCAGGGTGGAACGTGGTGGTATCTACCGGCGATAAGGACATGGCTCAGTTGGTGAACGAGCGTGTGACGCTGGTGAACACGATGAGCGGTGAAACGCTAGACATTGAAGGCGTGAAGGAAAAAAATTTGGCGTGCGCCCCGACCAAATCCGCGATTATCTCGCACTGATGGGCGACAAGGTGGACAACGTGCCGGGCGTGGAGAAGTGCGGCCCGAAAACGGCAGTGAAATGGCTGGAAGCCTACGGCTCGCTGGCTGGAGTGATGGAACACGCTGGCGAAGTCAAAGGTAAGGTCGGCGAAAACCCTGCAAGCCGCTTTGGAACAACTGCCGCTGTCGTATGACTTGGTAACGATTAAAACCGATTTGGATTTGCACACCGAGCTTTCAGACGGCCTCGAAAGCCTGCGCCGCACTACGCCTAAATGGGCGCAGCTGGTTGTCGATTTCAAACGCTGGGGTTTCCGCACTTGGCTGAAAGAAGCGGAAAGCCGTATGCACGAAGCGCAAAACACGGATTTGTTCGGCAGCGAGCATATCGGCGAACAAGCCGCATTGGCGATGGAAACGCAGCCTGAAAAAAACAACCCGAACTTGCCCCAGCTCCTGAAAAACTGGATTATCAAGCCGTTACCACCGAAGCGCAGTTTGCCGCCTTGTTGGACAAACTGGCTCAGGCAGACAAAATCGGCATCGATACGGAAACCACGTCATTAGACGCGATGAACGCCGCGCTGGTTGGCATCAGCATCGCGTTCCAAGCAGGCGAAGCGGTTTACATCCCCGTAGGACACAGCCTGACTGCCGCACCCGAACAGCTTGATTTACAAGACGTATTAGGCCGTCTGAAACCGCATTTGGAAAACCCCGCCCTGAAAAAAATCGGGCAAAACCTCAAATACGACCAACACGTTTTCGCCAACTACGACATCGCTCTGAACGGCATTGCCGGCGATTCCATGCTCGCTTCCTACATTATTGAGAGCCATCTCGGACACGGCTTGGGCGAATTGTCCGAACGCTGGCTGGGCTTGGAAACCATTACCTACGAATCGTTGTGCGGCAAAGGCGCGAAGCAAATCAGTTTTGCCGATGTCGCTATCGGGCAGGCGACCGAATACGCCGCCCAAGACGCCGATTTCGCCCTGCGCCTCGAAGCGCACCTGCGCGCGCAAATGGACGCCAAACAGCTTGAAATGTATGAAAAAATGGAGCTGCCCGTCGCACAAGTATTGTTTGAAATGGAACGCAACGGCGTACAAATCGACCGCGCCGAACTCGCCCGCCAAAGCGCGGAACTCGGCGCCGAGCTGATGAAGCTCGAACAAGAAGCCTACGCCGCAGCAGGCCAGCCGTTCAACCTCAACTCGCCCAAACAGCTTCAAGAAATCCTGTTCGACAAAATGGGCATCCCCACCAAAGGCCTGAAAAAAACCGCCAAAGGCGGCATTTCCACCAACGAAGCCGTGCTCGAACAGCTCGCGCCCGACTACCCCCTGCCCAAAATCATCCTGCAAAACCGCAGCCTGGCGAAACTCAAATCCACTTACACCGACAAACTGCCCGAAATGATTTCCCCAAAGACGGCCACGTGCATACCACCTACGCCCAAGCCGTCGCCATTACCGGCCGCCTCGCCAGCAACAACCCCAACCTGCAAAACATCCCCATCCGCACCGTAGAAGGTCGCCGCAGTGCCGCGCCTTCACCGCACCGCAAGGCAGCGTCATCGTTTCCGCCGACTATTCCCAAATCGAGCTGCGCATCATGGCGCACCTCTCCGGCGACAAAACCCTGATTACCGCGTTCCAAAACGGAGAAGACGTACACCGCCGTACCGCCGCCGAAGTATTTGGCATCGTCCCCGAAAACGTCTCGCCCAAACAACGCCGCTACGCCAAAACCATCAACTTCGGCCTCATTTACGGCATGGGCCAATACGGCCTCGCCAAATCATTGGGCATCGACAACATCTCCGCTAAAAACTTTATCGACCGCTACTTCGCCCGCTATCCCGGCGTCGCCGAATACATGCAGCGCACCAAAGAGCAAGCCGCCGCGCAAGGCTTCGTCGAAACCCTGTTCGGCCGCCGCCTCTACCTGACCGACATCCACAACAAAAACGCCAACGACCGAGCCGGAGCAGAACGCGCCGCCATCAACGCCCCCATGCAAGGCACCGCCTCCGACCTCATCAAACGCGCCATGATAGACGTGTCCCGCTGGCTGGTTTCAGACGACCTGAAGAGCAAACTGATTATGCAGGTGCATGACGAACTGGTGTTGGAAGTACCCGAAGCCGAATTGGATCTAGTAAAAGAAAAAAACTGCCGCAGATTATGGCGGGAGTGGATGAAGGGATGTTGAACGTGCCGCTGGTGGCAGAAGTGGGCGTGGGGATGAATTGGGAAGAGGCGCATTGAGATGAATGATGCATTGAAAAATATTGATACATACATCAAGGTTTATGAAGCAATCAAATCAATTCAATCTGATATTAAAAAAACTTAAAGATGATAGAATTAATCTAGATAGTAGAATTATTGCTATTAAAATAGATAATTTAAAGAAAGGTATCTCGGATATTCAAAGGAGCACCTATAATAAGGGATTAAAATATGAAATTTGTCAATGTAAAAAAATTTAAATCAAAAATTTAAATCAAATTTTTGATTATATGCAAGTTAGCTAATAGACTTGGTGGAAAAGAATATTTTTTTCATATCTAGTTGAAAAAGAAATTTATAGTATTCAACAAAATTTCGTTTTTTTCTAGATGAAGAATTATTAGAATCCATTGAAATCAGTTCAACCCATAAAGAAATCAAGAAAAAAAGATATCGGATATTCGAAGTAATGTTAGCTTAAAATTCTTACGGGACAAGCTAGACTGTTTGGTAAGAAATTTAAATGAAATATCTAAATCTGAAGAATTGTTAAATGATAAAACCAATTTGGAGAAGCTTTTATTTTTTTATGCCACAATATTTTTTTAGCAAGTCTTCCTATACTATCGGTCTTAGGTTTTTTTATTCTTGCTTATATATCTTTTCAGAATAAACTCATCCATATTTTTTTACAGCTATCTTAGCTGATAGCGGAATTAATGGGATCTTATTTTTTTGCTGCAGTCGTTTTTCTTCTTTGGGGTAACTCTACTTTTTCTTACCTTATACCGTTATTTTTCACACAAAATCATAAATCTAATGTATTTGACAAATTTATAACCACAGTATTAATTATAATATCTTTAGTTTTTTTCGTGGATAGGATTTTGGAGTATCTCTACTGTTTTGGGTGCATTTATTACTGCCATATGTTGGACAGTTGTAGTCTTGTTAGTTAGGTATGGATACAAAAGGAAAGGAATCAGAAGAGGAGACCCCAAAGCTACTGTTGCTACCATATTAATTATGCCGATTTTATTAGTGGGAGTGGCATTGATTTCATCTTCAATACTACAACTTTCCGGTTCATCTGTTGGGTTAAGATTAGAAAAATATATTCCGAACAATAGGCTTTGTCCAAAAGGATTATTCATGGTTTAAAGTCAATAAACCTTATTTTGAGCGTACAGGGTTGAAACTTTCTAATTTAAAAATAAAGGAAGAAAAATTTACCAATGATTATTCAAAACTGACTTTGGATCGTAACGAGAATGATGTATTCCTTTATGGAAAATTATGGATAAATGCGAATAATCTGAAAATTTTATGTCCTCCTTCAAAAATAGAACTGCAAGAAAAAGAGGATGGTACAAAAACATATACGCCAATGGATATTAAAGCAGAGGAAGTGGATAAAAAAATGTCTTGTCTTTCAATCCGATGATTTACAAAGCATAATGGGGTTTGTTGAACAGTCTAACTAGTAAGCTGCAACCCGAATATCAGCATACCACGCATGATGCGCCCGACAGACTGACCATGGATGGCACATATAAAGATAAAAAAACCGCTACCGAAGGAAATAGAAAATGCCTAACCGTAATGAGCTTCCCTTGATTTATTCTTGTTCCGGATGTTCCGATGTGGCGCAGCTGGCCAACAACACAGCCGTGGCGCTCGACCATGCCGGAGAATTTGAAATGTCGTGCATTTCCGGCGTGGGCGGCAAAGTCGCGCCGTTGGTACGCAAAGCGCAGTCCGGACGGCCGATGTTGGTTATTGATGGCTGTCATCTGCATTGCGCCAAATCGTGTTTGGAAAATGTGGGCGTTGAAATTCCGGAAGGGCATCATGTAAAACTATACGAACTGGGCTACAAAAAACGCTTTGGCAAAAGCTATGACGAAGCTACGGTAGAAGAAGTTTATCAATATGTTTTGACGAAGAAGGGTGATGTATTAAGCAGTTAACGACTTTTATTTGCCTGATTATCCCCAGAATATCGGTTGAGAATCTAAACCATGGGACTGCAAGTTTTGCCTAATACATGATTGGGAACATGAGGCAATAAAAATATAAGGTCGTCTGAAACCCCATTTAAGTTTCAGACGGCCTTATATTTTTGAGTCTGATTGCCGACAGATTCAGCGTTTAGATTAATCTGCAAGAAGCAGGCTGGTGTACGCAGCCGATTAACGAAGATGGATGGTCGGTTGATAGCCTTTCGCTTCTTCTGAACCGTCGAAAGGCACAACAACGCCATCTTCGTAGGTGATGTATGCTTTGTATTTAACGGAAACATCGCCTTTAGGATTGAGTGCAATAAAAGGGAACGCAGTAAATTCGCCCGCTTCCATGCGGCCTTTGTAAGTAATGCTGACGATATTGCCCTCAGTATTTTTCTCGGTCGTATAAGTCCAACCCGGCATAGGATGGACGAACAACAATTTAACGCCTTCAGCAACAACCATTTTTCACTTTAGTCACCGCTTTGCCGCGATTAGTCGGCACATTCAGGCGGAAATGGTCTGATTTTTCCTGCAATACTGTCCACGCCGTTGGCGTAATTGCGAATCGTCACATGTGCCTGAGCATCCATCATAAACGCGGACAAGGCTAAAGCTGAAAATAATAGTTTCATTTTATTAGGGAATCTCCGTTGTAAGAATAAATAAAAAAATCTCACCGTTGAAGGCTTGCCCGAATCCTAGCAGAGAATATCTATCAGATAAGCATATCTTTTATTTGTATGATAAAGAACAAATAATCAAATATGGATATAAGAATTTTTCATTAATCGCTGATGGATTAATTGCTAGATGAATCATTAATATTGTTAATAAATAATGGGTATTTTTAGATAAAAAGGCGGTCTGAAAAAAAGTTTCAGACGGCCTTTATTTTTTTAAAAAGTTGTATAGAGTATATGATCTGCAACCTGTCTTATCTTAGCATGTTTCAAACGATTTTTCTTAAATAAGAATTTTTCTTGCTTAAGTTAACTAACTTATAGTATATTTTTACATAAATTAATATTGTTGACAAAATCGACAATATTAATCAACATATTAAAAAAATTTCTTTAGTCATTATTATACGTATTTAAGATTGCGAGGAGGGTGTGGAGTCTGAAGTACGTTACCTGACATATTGAGTTTAGGGTGTTTGGGATAACTATTTCTCAGATGTTTCGTGTAAACACCACCTGTATACAAAAATTTAAATTTAATCAAGAGGAAACAATCCATGGAACAATTATTTATTCCCGGCAGTATTATTGCCGATTATTTTTATCTCGGCCTTTTCCTGCTGGTTGTCGCGTCTTTGATTGCGGGCTATGTCGATGCTATTGCGGGCGGAGCAGGGCTGATTTTGATTCCCGCATTTTTGATGGTAGGTTTACCGCCTCAGGTCGCGTTGGCACAGGAAAAATTGGTGAGTACCATCGGTACGGTGGCTGCGATTAAAAATTTTATGAAGAGCAGTTCGATTGTATGGCATATTGTGCCGGTTGGCATTGTTGCGGCTTTAATTGGGGCATTTGTCGGTGCAAAAGTCATTTTGATTCTTCCGGTGGAAACCATCAATTACATTATTCTTGCGTTTTTGCCCATAGGTTTGCTGGCAACTTTGTTTAAAGGTGTTTTGCTGAAAAAAGAAGACGAGCGTGGCGAGATAAAAAAATCCGTTATCGCCGTATTTTTAACTTGTCTGATTGTTGGTTTTTATGACGGTTTTTTTGGCCCGGGTACAGGTAGTATTTTTCATCATTGCTTTGTTTGTCATTAACAAATTGTCGTTGTTGCAGGCTTCGGCTACTTCCAAGATTTTCAATTTTGCTTCCAATATCGGGGCATTTGTTGCCTTCTTGATAGCAGGGAAAATGGCGTTCCTAATCGGAATCCCGATGATTTTTAGCAAATTTGTTGGGCAAACCATTTTGGCAGCCTCCATGCTATCAATTCAAACGGAGAAGTTATTCGTAAGGTTTTGGTCGTAACGGTTTTGCTGATTATCGTTTCAATGGCATATAAGGCTTTTTCGGCTTAATTAGGTAGATGTTAAAAGGCCGTCTGAAAAATTTTCAGACGGCCTACTTTTTATTAGTTATCTAAAAACTCATCTTCATGCCGCAAGTTGCGGATAAAGGTTTCGAAATCGGGGGCAAGTTCGATTATTTCAAAATCCCATTCTTGTTCGACAAGCACCACTTTCGGCTCGCCGTCTTTTCCACACTCTCGATAGTCCAAGGCAAACAGGGCATGACCTCCTGACGGGTCGGTGGCCAAATACACGCCGATAGGCGGATACTCCCATTCTTCCAGCCAAAGTTTTTGCCCCATCGCGCCGCACAAACTCCCTTCTTTTTCAAAACCGATTCCCGACATCTCGCAAATTTGCACATGATCTTTCGCCCATGAATTTTTCTGCGTGGTCGGAAAGCAGTTTTTAACAAATATCCCGCCGTTTTTGTACTGCCATCAATTCAATAAAACTTTGCGGCAATTTATAGCCTAGCTCACTTTCTACGGCAGCCAAAATTTCAGGTGTAAATGGGGCTTCTTTGTAGTTTTTATCTGCCCAACTATTAGTTTTCCATACGGAGGACAAATCAAAAATCTTTAAAAAAACTTGGGACATAATGTTCTTCCTTATTGATTTCAGCTATAAACAGGGGTTAGGTATCTATACCCGACTTTTATCGTCCGTCATTCCCGCCTGCGCGAGAATGACGGCGGAGGTTTGGGCAAAATTTGCTGTTACCGGATTCAGACGGCCTATGCCATCTTCCTTTTCACATCTCTTCCAATTTCGCAAACTTGGTGTCCAACTCTTTCACGCCCTGCTTGCCGAAGTTGATGGTCAGTCGGGCGGATTCGCCTTTGTCCACTGCATCGATGATGACGCCGGTGCCGAATTTGGCGTGGCGGACGTTTTGGCCGATGCGGAAGCCTGCGTAGGTTTGGGGCTGTTTGTAGTCGTCGATGATTTTGTCTTTGAACATGGAGGTTTTGGCGCGTGTTGCTGTAGCTGTCGTAGGCGGGTTTTTTTGACGGACAGGTAGTGCAATACTTCGGGCGGGATTTCTTCGACAAAGCGGGAGACGATGCCGAATTGGGTTTGTCCGTGAAGCATGCGTTGCTGTGCCATGGTGATGTAGAGGCGTTTGCGGGCGCGGGTGATGGCGACGTACATGAGGCGGCGTTCTTCTTCGAGGCCGCGTTCGGCAAGGCTCATTTCGCTGGGGAAGCGGCCTTCTTCCATGCCGGTGAGGAAGACGGCGTTGAATTCCAAGCCTTTGGAGGCGTGGACGGTCATCAGTTGGACGGCTTTTTCGCCTGCACCTGCTTGGTTTTCGCCGGATTCGAGGGCAGCATTGCTCAAGAAAGCGAGGATGGGGAAGGCGGGGTCGTCTGAAATGTTTTCAGGCAGGGTTTCAAAGTTGCTGTCTTCGGGTTTGAACTCGATGGCGGCGTTGACGAGTTCGTCGAGGTTGTCGAGGCGGTCTTGGTTGTCGCCTTTTTGGGTGCGGTAGTGTTCGGTCAGGCCGCTGTCTTTGAGGATGCCGACGATGATTTCGGACAGGGGCATTTGTCCGACTTGGTTGCGCAGGGCTTCAATCAGGCGGACAAAAGCGGCGATTTTGGTGGCTTTTGCACCGGCATTGCAGGCTGCCCTGCCAAAGGGTGATGCCTTGTTCGTTTGAGGCCGTCTGAAGGTTTTCGATGGTGCGTGCGCCGATGCCGCGCGGGGGGAAGTTGATGACGCGCAAGAGGGCGTTGTCGTCGTCGGGATTGACGGCGAGGCGCAGGTAGGCGAGGGCGTGTTTGATTTCTTGGCGTTCGTAAAAGCGCAAGCCACCGTAGATTTTGTAGGGGATGCCGCTGCGGAACAGGCTTTGTTCGATGACGCGCGATTGGGCGTTGCTGCGGTAGAGGACGGCGATTTCGTCCAAATCCCAGCCTTCTCGTTCGAGGGCTTTGGTTTCATCCACGATGAATTGGGCTTCTTCGAGGTCGGTAAAGGCGGAGTAGTAGCGGATTTTGTCGCCTGCTTCGGCGTCGGTGCGCAGGTTTTTGCCGAGGCGTTCGTCGTTGTTTTCGATGACGGCGTTGGCGGCGGCGAGGATGTTGCCGACGGAGCGGTAGTTTTGTTCGAGTTTGACGGGCGCGTCGATGTGGAATTCTTCCATCAGTGCGGTCATGTTGCCGACGTTTGCGCCGCGGAAGCGGTAAATGCTTTGGTCGTCGTCGCCGACGGCAAAGACGGCGGCGTGGTTGCCGGCAATCAGTTTCAGCCAGGCGTATTGCAGCTTGTTGGTGTCTTGGAACTCGTCGACCAGAATGTGATTGAAGCGGTTTTGGTAGTGCTGGCGCAGGATTTCGTTGTTTTGCAGCATTTCGTAGCTGCGGAGCATGAGTTCGGCAAAATCGACCACGCCTTCGCGTTGGCAGATTTTGTCGTATTCGGCGTAGCATTCAATCATGCGGCGTGTGTGCGGATCGGGTGCGCTCAATACGGAAGCGCGCAAGCCGGATTCTTTTTGCGCGTTGATAAAGCCTTGCAGCGAACGCGGTGCGATGATTTCTTCGGCGATGTTGAGGCTTTTGAGCAGGCGTTTGATCAGGGAAAGCTGGTCGCCGCTGTCGAGGATTTGGAAGGAAGAGGGCAGGCCTGCGTCGCGGTGATGCAGGCGCAAAAAGCGGTGGCAAAGGCCGTGGAACGTGCCGAGCCACATGGCGCGGACGTTGACGGGAATCATTGCGCCCAAACGGGTCTGCATTTCTTTGGCGGCTTTGTTGGTAAACGTTACCGCCATAATGCTGTGTACGCTGGCTTGTCCGCTTTGCAAAAGCCATGCGATACGCGTGGTCAGCACGCGCGTTTTGCCGCTGCCCGCGCCGGCCAAAACGAGGGCGGATTGCGGCGGCCAGGTTACGGCGGAGAGTTGTTCGGAGTTTAAGCCTTGCAGCAGATTGAGGGCGGATTCGTTGGGAAACATGAAGAGGTCGTCTGAAAATAAATGGGAATGCGATATTTTAAAGGAAATACAAAAGGCCGTCTGAAAAAGATGTTTCAGACGGCCTTTGTGTTGGAAGCCGATTAGAACGGACGTACTTCCAAACCGAACATACGGCGCGCGGTGTTCAGCATTTGGCAGCTGAAGCCCCACTCGTTATCGTACCATGCGAACACTTTAACCATTTTGCCTGCGGTGACTTTGGTCAGCGTAGAGTCAAATGTGCTGGCTTGGGTAGTATGGTTGAAGTCCATGGAAACCAGCGGCAGGGTATTGTAGGCCAATACGCCTTTCAGACGGCCTTCTTCGGAAGCGGCTTTCATCAGCGCGTTGATTTCTTCGGCGGAAGTGTCGCGGCCTGCTTGGAAGCTCAGGTCAACCAGGGAAACGTTGACGGTCGGTACGCGGATGGCGAGGCCGTCGAGTTTGCCTTTCAGGTCCGGCAATACCAAACCGACGGCTTTTGCAGCGCCGGTTTTGGTCGGAATCATGTTTTCCACGCCGCTACGCGCACGGCGCAGGTCTTTGTGGCGTACGTCGGTGACGGTTTGGTCGTTGGTCAGCGCGTGGATGGTGGTCATCACGCCGTTTACGATACCGATGTTTTCGTTCAACACTTTGGCCACGGGTGCTAGGCAGTTGGTGGTACAAGACGCGTTGGAGATAACGGTCATGTCGTCGGTAATCACGTCGTCGTTTACGCCGTAAACAATGGTTGCGTCAACGTCATCGCCGCCGGGAGCGGAAATCAGCACTTTTTTCGCGCCGCTTTCCAAGTGGATTTTGGCTTTCTCTTTGCTGGTGAACGCGCCGGTACATTCCATTACCAAGTCAACGCCCAATTCGCCCCATGGCAATTCGGCTGGGTTGCGGGTGGAGAAGTAAGGGATTTTTTTACCGTCGATGATGAGGTGTTTTTCATCATGGGAAACATCGGCGTCAAAGCGGCCGTGAACAGTGTCAAATTTGGTCAGGTGGGCGTTGGTCTCGATGCTGCCGCTGGCGTTGATGGCAACGATGTCGAGTTGGTCTTGCAGTTTGTAGTCAAAATAGCGCGCACTACTTGGCGGCCGATGCGGCCGTAACCGTTGATGGCAACTTTGATACCCATGGCTTTTCCTCTTCTTTTGGGTTTGGGTTGTGGATTGAATGGCGGCAATTATAGCAAAAATGTAGTGCTGTGTAATTAATGTTTTATTGAAATTTTTTTGGTTTGATTATTTTTTTAATTGTAGATGATTAGAGTAGAAATACAGGTTTTAAATTTAATGTTATTTAATATTTTTTTGAAATTTTTATTTTTTTATTAATTCCATTTTTTTGGTGTTTTTATGTTCGTTTTAAATCATGGTAATGAAGGAAACGGGAAAAAGGCGGATTGTTTTTTTGTTTATATTAAACGGAATTTTGGGACGGTTTCTTGATTACAACATGCAACAGTGAAATTTTCAGACGGCCTGGATTGGACGGAAGGAAAACAGGTCGTCTGAAACATTTTGATGACGGGGGATTTGAATGCGTTGGGTTGCCGCTTTTCCTTACGGGATAAGGGAAAGGCGGTTTGCGGCGAGGGCGGTTGTCAGTGGTAAGGGGAGGGAAAAACGGGGCTTAGGTGTTGCGTTTAGCTTGTATATAAAGAAGTGTATGAAGATTTTAGTCGTAGTGCATGAAGATTTTCCTTGCGATTTTAATGCAATACTGACTTGCCAACAGTGTTAAATTTTTTTACGATAAGGTCAGATTATGTTTGCATGGCCATAAGCGGTGCATCCTCTATACCGGATATTATCCTTGTCCGAATATCTACTTTAACCGACCGGCTTGCCCGGCCTGATTCCTAAATATATACGCGCAAGGCTGAACGGCCTTGGCGACACTCGATTTTTAAGAGGTTCATCGTGTCAAATTCTCAATCCAGCGAACGCGCGACGTTTAGCAGTCGCCGCGCCTTTATGTTTGCTGCCATCGGCTCGGCCGTGGGTTTAGGCAACATTTGGCGATTCCCTTACATCGCTTTCGACAACGGCGGCGGTGCTTTCGTCCTCCCTTACTTGGTTGCGCTGCTGACGGCAGGTATTCCGCTGTTGCTGCTCGACTACGCCATCGGCCACCGTTACCGCGGTTCGCCACCTTTGGCTTTCCGCCGCCTCGGCCGTTTGTTTGAGCCGATGGGTTGGTGGAACTTCCTGACCAACGTCATCATCTGTATCTACTACGCCGTGATTGTCGGCTGGGCGGCAAGCTATGCCTATTATTCTTTGACTTCGGCATGGGGTGCGGATCCGCAGGCATTCTTCTTCAAAGACTTCCTGCAAATGGCCGATGCCAAAGACTTGGGCTTGGATTTTTGTCGGCAAAGTTGCCGGCCCGCTGATTGCCGTCTGGGTGTTTACGCTGGCAATTATGGCTTTGGGCGTACAAAAAGGCGTGGCCGGTTCATCTACATTCTTCATGCCTTTGTTGGTGGTGATGTTCGTCATCATGGTGGGCATTGCGCTGACTCTGCCGGGTGCGGCAAAAGGTTTGAACGCTTTGTTTACGCCTGACTGGAGCCGTTTGGCGGATCCGAAAGTCTGGGTAGCCGCATATGGCCAGATTTTTCTTCTCGCTCTCCATCTGCTTCGGCATCATGATTACTTACTCTTCTTACCTGAAGAAAAAAACCGACTTGGGCGGCACAGGCTTGGTTGTCGGCTTTGCCAACAGCAGCTTTGAGTTGCTCGCCGGTATCGGCGTATTTGCCGCATTGGGCTTTATGGCTCAAGCCGCAGGCAAAGAAGTCAGCGAAGTGGCATCCAACGGTATCGGCTTGGCGTTTATCGCGTTCCCGACCATCATTAACCAAGCCCCTATGGGTGCGTTGATCGGCGTGTTGTTCTTCGGCTCTCTGGTGTTTGCCGGTGTCACTTCGATGATTTCCATCGTTGAAGTGATTGTGGCCGCAATTCAAGACAAAATGAACATTGGCCGTGTCAGCGCAACGCTGATTGCAGGCGTGCCAATGGCAATTATTTCTACCTTGCTGTTCGGTACGACCACCGGCCTGCCTGTGTTGGATGTGTTGGACAAATTCATCAATACCTACGGCATTGTGGCTTCCGGTTTTTGTTTATGTTTTGGCGATTGTCTTGTTGAACAAGCTGCCGGAACTGCGCAACCATTTGAATGCGCTGTCTTCCATCCGTGTCGGTAAAGTGTGGACAGCCAGCGTGGTGGTTACCGTCGCTATGCTCGGCTATATGCTGTATCAAGATACCGCCGGCCTCTTAAAAGAGAATTACAGCGGCTATCCTGACAGCTTCCTCAATATCTTCGGTTGGGGCATGGTAGGCACTCTCTTGGTATTGTCTGTCCTGCTTTCTTTCTTGCCGTGGAAACATGGTCAGAACTTCAACGTCAAAGACGAACATGAACACGAACGTGAAGGAGACGAATAATGAGTACTTCAGCCATTATTATGATGCTTGTCGCATTGATCGTCATTTGGGGCGGATTCATCGTCTCCGTCCTGCGCCTGCCTAAAGAATAAGGTTTGAGCAAATGAAAAGGCCGTCTGAAACTTAAATTTCAGACGGCCTTTCCCGTTAAAAATGGTAAAACGGCCTAAAAAAAGAGTAGAATATGCACCGTTTACAACTCTGCGCCTCTCAGCAGGCTCGAATTATGGACCTTCCCAGTTCGCCTTTGAACTTCCCTTCTGATACACAACAACAATAATCATCCCGCCGAAATGCCTTCCCGCGTCCGGCGGGCGGAGCATTTATGAGCATCGAACAAACCCCTCCGAATCTCGACCATACCCCCGACAATGAAGCGGTGGAAGACCGCATTTCTGACGATCGCATCTCTGACGATATCGACCGCATCCACGCCTTATGCGAAATCCTCGAGCCGTCCTTTGAACAAATCGAAGCCGGTGTGCCGATTGAAGACGAAAGTCTGCGCGACAAGTTTACCGAGCTGACCGTCCTCTTGGCCGAGCTGCACCCTGCCGACGTGGCCGCCGTCTTGGAATCCCTGCCGCCGCGCGAGCGTAACATCGTTTGGCTTTTGGTCGCCCCTGAAGACGACGGCGAAGTCTTGCTGGAAGTATCCGACTCCGTGCGCGAAATGCTGATCGAGTCCATGGACAAAGATGAGCTGTTGGCCGCCGTCGATGATTTGGACGCAGACGAATTGGCAGAACTGGCAGACGACTTGCCGCACCAAGTGGTGTATGAAGCGCTGCAAACGCGTGATGAAGAAGAGCGCGAGCAGGTCAAAGCGGCGATGTCTTACGAAGACAACCAAGTCGGTGCGATTATGGACTTTGAATTGGTCAGCATCCGCGCCGATGTGACGTGTGAGGTTGTGTTGCGCTACTTGCGCCGTTTCGACAGCCTGCCCGACCATACCGACAAGATTTTCGTGGTCGATGAAAACGACGTGTTGCAAGGCGTTCTGCCCATCCGCAAACTCTTGGTCGCCGACCCCGAAGACATGGTGGCGGACGTGATGGCCACCGATGTCGTGCGCTTCCGTCCCGAAGACGACGTGGAAGAAGCGGCGCAGGCGTTTGAACGTTATGACTTGGTAACCGCGCCGGTTGTCGATGAAAACAAAAAGCTGATCGGCAGGATCACCATTGACGAAATGGTGGACGTGATCCGTGAAGAATCCGAAGCCGACATGTTTAACATGGCCGGTTTGCAAGAAGAAGAGGACTTGTTCGCCCCGATTTGGGACTCGGTGAAAAACCGCTGGATGTGGCTTGCCATCAACCTGTGTACCGCCTTTATCGCCAGCCGCGTAATTGGCGCATTTGAAGGCAGTATTGAAAAAATCGTCGCACTGGCCGCGCTGATGCCCATCGTCGCCGGCATTGGCGGCAACTCCGGCAACCAAACCATTACCATGATCGTCCGCGCCATGGCAATGGGACAAATGACCGGCACGCAGGCAGGCCGCCTGTTGAAAAAAGAAGTCGGCGTCGCCCTCGTCAACGGCATTATTTGGGGCACCGTGATGGGCGTGATTTCATGGCTGCTCTACGGCAACATCGGTATCGGTTTGGTCATGGTAGCCGCGATGACCTTGAACCTTTTGCTTGCTGCGACCGTCGGCGTCCTTATCCCCGTCATGATGGACAAAGCCGGACGCGACCCGGCATTGGGCAGCTCGGTACTGATTACCGCGGTCACCGACTCCGGCGGCTTCCTGATTTTCTTGGGATTGGCAACCATATTCTTGTTGTAATAGGAAAAAAGGACGTGTTCGACACGTCCTTTTTCAAACCGTTTAAAAGGCCGAGACCTTTGCAAAAAGCCCTTCCCCCCCAACAGCCGAAACCTAAACACAGATTTTCGGCCTTTTCCGCCGCGGTTTCATGATTTCTCCCGCCGTAACCGCCGCCGCCGTCAGATTAGTGGCACTGTTTGACGGAAAAGACGCGCCCGAACGTGATGAAGAAAGCGGTTTGGCGTATATTGGAAAATAAGCTTGAGGTCGTCTGAAAACGTCGCGCTATCAGTTTTATAAAGGTAACAATATGAATTTAGAAACCAAAATTCCGCCGCCGGCGATATGTTTTATTTGTGCGTTGTTGATGTACATCTCTGCCCAAGTGTCGGCGTTAGCCGACATATTGCCGCGCTTTCCTATATTGCTGTCGGTTGTTTTCATGGTGTTTGGGACTCTGTTGAGCGTATTAGGTGTATGGGCGTTTCGCCGTTTGCGCACGACCGTCAGCCCGCTCAACCCCGAACAAACCGAACACTTCGTTTCAGACGGCGTGTACCGTTTCAGCCGCAACCCGATGTATGCGGGTCTGGGCTGCTGGCTGGTCGCATGGGCGGGCTATTTGGCTCACCCGCTGCCGTGGTTGTTTTTGGCTGCATTTGTTGCCTATATGACACGCTTTCAAATCATGCCCGAAGAACGCGTTTTGGCGCAGAAATTCGGTGCAGAGTACGAGTCTTATTGTCGGCGCGTCCGCCGTTGGTTATAAAAGCGAAAGCTTCCCATCAAGTATCGCCCCTCTTCTGCTCTACGGCATGAATGCGAATACTCGATGTTTTTAGACAACCTTTATTGCTCCGTAAGAAATGAAAAAGGACACCCCATGACCTTCCCGCCCCTAAAATCCCCGCTCAAATTCTACGCCGTCGTTCCCACCGCCGATTGGGTGGAGCGCATGGTCGAAGCAGGTGCCGACACGGTGCAACTGCGCTGCAAAACCCTGCACGGCGATGAATTGAAATGCGAAATCGCCCGCTGCGTCGCCGCCTGTCAGGGCAGCCGTACGCAGCTTTTTCATCAACGACCACTGGCGCGAGGCGATAGAAGCGGGCGCATACGGCGTACATCTCGGACAGGAAGACATGGACACCGCCGACCTTGCCGCCATTACCGCCGCCGGTTTGCGCTTGGGTTTGAGTACGCACTCCGTCGCCGAACTCGACCGCGCTTTGTCCGTACACCCCAGCTATGTCGCCAGCGGCGCGATTTTTCCGACTACGACCAAACAAATGCCAACCGCCCCGCAAGGTTTGGACAAACTGCGCGAATACGTCAGACAGGCACGCGGCACGCCCGTCGTCGCCATCGGCGGCATCGATTTGAACAACGCCGAAGATGTGCTTGCCACCGGCGTTTCCTCGCTCGCTGTTGTTCGCGCCGTGACCGAAGCGGAAAATCCCGAAGCGGTGGTTAAAGCGTTTCAGGCTTTGTGGAATGAATGAGGCCGTCTGAAAATAAGAAGTCTGACAAGAGGAGCAAACATTATGAAGATTATATTGAACAATGAAGCCATCACATTAAACGGCACAACCGTTGCCGACCTTATCGCCCAAACCGCGCCGCAAAAACCGTTTGCCGTTGCCGTCAATACCCATTTTGTCGCCAAAGGCGCGTATGCGGAAACGGTTTTGAACGAAAACGACAAAGTCGATATCGTGCGCCCCGTAGTCGGCGGATAAGCGGTTTGCAATCAACAGATCGGGTATTTGCGCCCGACTTTTGCCTGTTTGAATATCGGGCAGGGTTGCCCGATTGCCCCATGTTTAAAATCTAAAAAACAATACAAAGGAATCTATCATGTTTACCCTATATGGAGAAACTTTCCCTTCACGGCTGCTGCTCGGTACGGCTGCTTATCCGACGCCGGAAATCCTCAAGCAGTCTGTCCAAATCGCGCAACCGGCGATGATTACCGTTTCGTTGCGCCGTGCCGGCAGCGGCGGCGAAGCGCATGGGCAAGGTTTTTGGTCGTTGTTGGAAGAAATGGGCGTGCCTGTGTTGCCCAATACCGCAGGCTGTCAAAGCGTGCAGGAAGCCGTGACCACTGCGCAAATGGCGCGCGAAGTGTTTGATACCGATTGGATCAAGCTCGAACTTATCGGCGATGATGACACGTTGCAGCCGGACGTCTTTCAGCTTGTCGAAGCGGCGGAAATCCTGATTAAAGACGGCTTCAAAGTGCTGCCTTATTGCACTGAAGATTTGATTGCCTGCCGCCGACTGCTCGACGCAGGCTGTCAGGCGTTGATGCCGTGGGCGGCGCCGATTGGCACGGGTTTGGGCGCGGTTCATGCTTATGCGCTGAAAGTCCTGCGCGAACGTCTGCCCGACACGCCGTTGATTATTGATGCCGGTTTGGGTTTGCCTTCGCAGGCGGCGCAAGTGATGGAATGGGGTTTTGATGGCGTGCTGCTGAATACCGCCGTTTCCCGCAGCGGCGATCCGGTCAATATGGCACGCGCTTTTGCGCTTGCGGTCGAGTCGGGCCGTCTGGCTTATGAGGCGGAACCTGTGGAGGCGCGTGAGAAAGCGCGCGCCAGTACGCCGACGGTGGGCCAGCCTTTCTGGCATTCGGCGGAATATTGATAAACATTAGGGCGTGTCGAACACGCCCTTTTTTATTGGTGAAAACCTGATTTCAGGTTGAACAGAATGTTCAGACGGCCTTGGCCAAAAGCTGTTTCAATGGCTTTAAGATTTGCCATGCCTGCGCTTTGAGTTGTGGCTGCATCAGCAGGCGGGCGGGGTGGGGAATGACGAAATGCGGCCGCTCTGCGCACTAATTCGTTCATTAGCCCGATCATGTCGGGGCTGTCGAAGATTTTGCCGAGAAACAATACTGCGCGCGCTTGCGAAGCGGTAAGCTCGTTTTGCATTTCGGCAAGCTCGGCGCGGATGTGTTCGGCATCGGGGAGAGCGGTAAATACGGGCGCGGTTTTGACCCATGCGGTTTTATGCGCCTGCTCGGGTTTGAGTCCGATGGCGGCGAGGATGTTGTCGAGAAGCGTGCCGACGTCGCCGCTAAACAGCGTACCGTGCAGGCTGTCTTCGGTGGACGGGCAAATGCTGACCACCATGATTTCAGACGGCCTGATGGTTACGTCAAGACGGGGCAGATTGTCTGAATGCGCGGCTTTTTCTGTTTTTGCCGGTGTTTCGGCAATGGCTTTGGGTGCCGCTTCGGGAACGCGGACAGCAGGTTTGGCCGTTTGTGCAGTGGCAATGGCGGCAGTGCGTGCCCGATGGGCGCCTGCGGATAAAGTGCGCACGGCTTGCGCGGTATCGGCAGCAATGGCTTTGGGGCGGACGGGTGCGGCTGATGCTGCGGTTTGAGGCGCGGCATGGATGATTTTGGCGTTTTGGTTCAGCCACATCGGGCCTAAGCCCAAGGCTTCGTGCAGGTGCAGGTAGCGGCTGCTTAACATGATTTCTCCATCAATACGGCATCTTCGCTGCCACCATCGGGCAGGGCGTAGTAGTTTTTACGGCGGCCGCAGGTTTGGAAGCCGTGTTTGCGGTAGAGCTGTTGTGCGGTTTCATTGCTTGAGCGGACTTCGAGTAGCAATCGGGTTGCGCCTTGCTGTTGCACTGCGTTTTGCCAGTGTTGCAGCAGGGCGGACGCAATGCCTTGGCGGCGGTATTCGGGCGCGACGGCAATCAGGTGCAGCTCAGATTCGTCAAATACGGTTTGCCACACGATAAAGCCGGTAATTTGGTGGTCGGTCTGGCTGAGCCAAATGCTGTCGGGATGGTGTTGAACTGCCGATTCAAACTGCTGCGCCGTCCACGACGAAGGATTGCCTTGTGCGTCGATGGCGGCAAGGGTGGGGCAGTCGGCAAGTAAGGCTGGGCGCAGGTTCACGGTTTGACCTTTTGTTGGGCTTGCTCTTGCGCGGTCAGGGCAATTTTGTTGCGGACGTAGAGCAGCTCGGCGTGCGCCGCATCGGTGGCAACATAGCGGCCGCTGCGGGCAAGTTTAAGATAGTCGGTGGCGGTCGGCATATTGGTTTGACCGTCAAAAGGCGGTTTGTCGGCGAGGGCAAAGGCATTGCCGATGCCGCCGGTAGGTGTTTTACCTTCGGGCGCGGTAATGGCAGCGGCTTTGCCAACCGTGTAATCGCTCAAGCGGACGTGGTTTTGCGTATCAAACCATGCGTAGAATACTTCGCCCATGCGCGCATCGGTGGCCGCCAGTACGCAGCTTGATGGCGGCAGCAGCGAAGCGGCGGCATCGAGGCAGGGAATGCCGATCATGGGCGTGTCAAACGGCGTAGCCAAACCTTGTGCAACCGCCGCGCCGATACGTAGGCCGGTAAATGCGCCGGGGCCTTGTGCATAAACGATGCAGCCCAAATCGGCGGCCGTGATGCCCGCTTCTTTGAAGAGGCGCTCGATTTGCGGCAGGATTTGTTCGGATTGCTTGGTGCCGACGTTTTCGTGAAACAGGCGGATTTCGCCTTGATGTTCCAATGCGATGGACAGAAAGGATGTGCTGGTGTCGATGGCAAGAGTCGGGCGGTTGTCGGTTGGCATGGTGTTATTTTTTAGAAGGATATGGGTTGCCATTATAGTGGAACGGCGAGGGGAACAAAGCACTCGGGCGGTGTTTGGGTAAAAACGCCGTTTGCTGCAAAAGCTATTCGATAAGTGAACCAGGTTTCAGGCCGTCTGAAAACGTTTCAGACGGCCTTATTTTTATTTGTCGAGTTTCAATAAAGGCGAACCTGCTTTTTCAACGGCGCGGCGGTAGGCTTCATGCGCTTCGATGCGCTGCAAATAAGCGCGGATATTGGGGTAATCGGCAAAATCGAAGCGGTCGGCCGCGGCTTGCAGCGGATAGCTCATCATGATGTCGGCACCGCTGAGGCTGTTGCCGAGCAACCATTCGCGGTTTTCCAACTCGCTGTCGATGTGGGAAAGATGCAGCGCGACTTGCGGATGGATAAAGCTGCTTTTGACGCTGCCGCTGATTTTTGCGGGCAATCGGTTTTGACGAAAAAAACGGCATGGGCGCGCTTTCAATCCGGCGGAACACCAGTCCGAGCAGCAATAACGGCATCAGCGAACCTTCGGCATAATGCAGCCAGCGTTGATATTGCCAGTATTCGCGGCTGCCGCGTTCGGGCATCAGACGGCCGTTGCCGTAGGTTTGAATCAGATAGTCGGTAATCGCGCCGCTTTCCGCCAAGATAAAGCCGTCATCATCCAATAAGGGCGATTTATGGCTTTGAGTTCGTCAGGGGCGAGCAAAGTGTCGGGATGACGGCGGTAGGTTTGCAGGCGGTAAGGCGTACCGAGGATTTCAAGAAGCCAAACAATGCGCAGGGCGCGGGATTGGTCGAGCGAATGCAGGGTAATCATGAGGGACTTTAAATATCGGTTTGTTTGAGGCCGTCTATGCTGATTTGGCAGGCATCGGCGTATTTTTGCAGGGTTTTGGCCGGTAGTTTGGCGAACACTTCGGGACGGAAATGCCGACGAAGCTGCCATTTCCATACGCCTGCCGCCATGGCCAAGCCGGTTTCATCATAACGGCAGCGGAACATATGGTAGTACAGCGGCGAATATTCGCCTTTTTCGACGGCTTCGCGCGCGGCCTGCGTTTGGGCATCGAGTTCGCACACCGCCATTTCGGTGGCGTAGGCTTCATCCTGCCAACCGTTGCTGGTGGCTGCTTCGTAGTGGCCGTCGCGGGTGCCGTAGATGACTTTGCGGTAGCCGTGGTAGCTGGCGCTGTTGTCTTGAGGGATGTCGTCAATCTTCATTCAGACGGCCTTTACTGCTTCCAAAAGCATGAAACATGTTGAAAAACGGCCGCTTTCCGGAACGTAACACAGGATTTTTTGGCCGTGTTCGATGGGGAAAGTGCGCATAAATTCTTCAAGGATGATGTAAATCGAGGCCGAACCCGTATTGCCCTTGCTGTGCAGATTGGTAAACCATTTTTCCTGCGGAATGTCGAAGCCGATGTTTTTCAGGCCGTCTGAAAGGCGGTCGCGGAAAAAGCCGGAAGAGTAGTGGGGCAGGAACCAATCGATTTCTTCGGCGCGGATGCCGTGTTTGGCGGCGATTTGGGAGAGGGGTTTTTCCACCGTATAGCGGACGATGTTTTCGTTCAGCAGTTTGACGTCCTGCTTGACCGCCATCAGGCTGTGGCGGCGGCCGTAATCGGCATCGGCGTGTTTCCAGCCTTCAAATACGCCGTCGCGGAATTCTGCGCCGGCATACATGCAGGGCGGCATTTCGTTGGCGTAGGAAAGCAGGTCTACCCAATGGATTTTCAGGCTGAGGCCGTCTGAATTGGGACGGTCGGACAGATACACCGCGCCTGCGCCGTCAGACAGCATCCAGCGCAAAAAGTCTTTTTCAAACCCGATTTCGGGGGACGCGTTTTCCAGTTTTTTATGGTCGGTTTCACTTTTGGAACACTTCGTCGCGCATGACCGCCGAGGCGTTTTCGGAAGCAACGGAAACTGCATGTGCGTGTTCGCCGGTACGCACGGCGTTGTAGGCGTGTTTCATCGCCGCCATACCTGCCGCGCATACGCCTGCCATGCTGAACACTTCGCAAGGCGGCATATCCAGTAAACCATGCACCATCACACCGTGTCCGGGCATGGTTTGGTCGGGATAGGAAGTGGCGCAGGCCAGGCTGCCTATGGCTTCTGCAGGAACGCCTTGGGCAAACAGGCCGTTGACCGCTTCGGCAGCCAATTCGGCATTGGTGTGCGTCGTGCGGCGGCTTTCGGGATCGATGGCGTAATGGCGCGACAAAATGCCGTTGGAACGCAAAATCATACGGCGCACGCGTGACGGCACATCGCCTGCCATGCCGAGGACGGCTTCCATTTCGTCATTGCCGACGGGGACATTGGGCAAAAAGGCAGAAACGCGGTTGAGATAAACGTCTTTGAGTGTGTTATTCGATGTCATGATGTGGTTGTCAAAATAATCAACCGATAAACCGCGCCGCGTAGTCGCAGCTTGCAGTCAACGGGATGTGGTGTGTTTCGGCGTATTCCATCAGCGCGCTCACCAGCAGTTTGGCAATGCCGCGATGACGGAAGTTGGGCGAGACCACGGTATGGTTTACGTCCCAGCCGCCGTTGTGTTCGGTATAGCTGATATAGCCTGCTTCCAAACCGTCAATATCGATTTGAAAGCGACGGCGTTCGGGGTAGTGGATAACTTTGGGCATGATGGATTCCTAGTTTGAGGCCGTCTGAAATGGATTATCTGCCTGACGGTTGTCCATAATAATCCGCCAGCTTTTTTTCAGACGGCCTTTGAGCAGCGGATGCAGCAGTTTTTTTAAAATCACGCTGACGGGTAAAACCACCAAAAATCATCGCCAATAAAAAAATACGATGTAAAAAGCACAGCAAGGCACGGCGCAAAAGCGGAGAAATACGGTCTGCCGCAATCAAAAAGCTTGCCCCAGACGAAGAAGCTGCGGCCGGCGGCACGTTCGCTGAAAATCAGTTTTTTCATTCACTGTCGCCGCGCCCATATTTTTGAAACAGGGTTTCGTCCAAAGGCTGTTGGTTCAATAGTGTATCGCGCAATTTCGTACCAAACCGCGCCGCATCCGCCAATTCTTCTTCAGCAATGCCGGCAGAGGGCAGGGAGCGGAAATAGCGTTTGTCGCCGGTCAGCATCCATGCGGGCGTGGTAATGAAACTTGCCGCGCTGTTGCAGTCATCGATTTTTACGATGTTGCCGATGAGTTTGGCGCCGTTTTGTTTCAGCAAAGATTTCATTTTTTCCTGCGCGCCCAGCCACATATTGCGGCAGCCGATAAGCGTGATGACCGGTTTGCCGTCCAGCAGGCGGCGCGTTTCTTCGCGTTGCAAAAAGGCGGTCATCGGTTGCGAAGGAGAGAGGAACCAAACGGTGTAGGCAATAACCACCACATCGTAATCTTCGGATGGGATTTGCGGCGGCAGAATCGGGGCGGGTTTTAAATGGACGGTTTCAGGAAAGGTATCGAAAAAACGCCAAAACGGCCACGGAAACGGAAACGCCTGCTCCGGTACGATATTGACGCAATCGACCTGTACGCCGGCTGTTTGCAACGGCGCGGCAAAATTTCGCGCCAGGCTGGAGAGCTGCCCCGTTTGCGAGTAATGCACAATCAGCACTTTTTTCATTATCTTCCCTGCAATGAGTAAGTTATGGTTGGTTTGGACGGTATTATATAGTAAACCGACCTGCCTTGAACTTTATTCATATTCAGTATGTTCGCGAAGGTTTCAACCGATTTGGGTGGAAGCGCCGTATTCTGTCGGAATGGGGCGGTGAAGCGGATTTTTATGCCATGCCAACATAAACAACGGCCGTCTGAAATTTTTCAGACGGCCTTGTGTGCAAATCGGGATGCATGGTCTGGAATGGGATTTGCGCTAAGTATGGCGTGCAAATCGTATAGATAAAAAAATAACCGCTTCAAGGCGGTTGGTGGTGGCCAGAGGCGGAATCGAACCGCCGACACACGGATTTTCAATCCGTTGCTCTACCAACTGAGCTATCTGGCCTTCGCGTGTTTCGTTGCGAGATGTGAATTAAACCAAATTTCGTTGCCTTGTGCAAGCGTTTGCAGGCTTTATTTTTGAGGCGGTAAATTAAGATTTTGTTTTGTATTGAATTATTTTTTCGTTTTAATTGGCGGTTTTTAGGTTTGCCGGTTTGATTTTCGGACGGCCTAAGATACAATCGGCTTTTTGCTTTGGATTTATGCCATGCTGTATGTGTTTGTTCGTGATATGTGGGATGTTTTGCGTTTGCGCTATCGTTCGCCGGAGACGTATTTGTATTCGCCTTTGGTGATGGCGGCGGTGCTGCTACTGTTGGGTGTGGTGAACGCGGCCAGCATGTCGCCTTTGTTTGGCAGTGGCGTGGCGGCGGTGTGCCTGTCGGTGATTTTGGTGATTGTGAAATGGTTGGTGTTGAGCCGTTCGATGCGCAAGGTGCTGCATTATTACGGTGCGCCCCGGCTGCCTTTGTGGGGCTTTATTTTGGTATCTGAGGCTTTGCTGCTGCCGCTGTTGCTGGTGTTGTATGTGCCGGCGTTGGCTGCGTTTGCGCTGTTGTGGCAGGCTTGGGTTTTTGTGGTGCAGGTGCGCGGTTTGATGTGGATGGGGAATGCGACGATAGGCCGTGTTTTGGTGGGTTATGTGTTGTATGGTATCGGCGTGCTGTGTGTGGGTACGGTGATTCTGATGCTGTTTATTGCCGCCGGTTGGTTGGACATGGAAACGTTGAATCAAAACCTGCAGGCGTTGACGTCTGCCCGTAAATAATCAACGAAAATGGAAGGCCGTCTGAACATTTCAGACGGCCTTTGTTTTTATGTGTTTGTTTCGTGGTCTTGCAGGATTTTTTTGATAGACGGGGTCGGGGAGGTAGCGGCCTATCATGTCGCGCCAGCCTTGTGGGCCGACCAAGCCTTTGACCATGGTGGAGGATACTTCAGCGATTTCGCGCGGCGGCATTAGGAAGACGGTGGAGATTTCGGGGGCAATGTCGCTGTTGATGTAGCGCATCGAGCGTTCGTATTCGTAGTCGGCGGCGGAACGGATGCCGCGGACGATGAAATTGGCGTTGGCTTCGCGGGCGTAATCGACCAAAAAGCGGTTTTCAAACACGCTGATGCGGACGTTGGGGAACGGGTGGGTAATGGCATCGAGCATGGCGCGGCGTTCTTCTATGGTGTAGGTGTTGCGCTTTTCGGGATTGGTGCCGATGGCGACGATGAGTTCGTCAAAGAGGGATTGGGCTTCCTGTATCATCCACAGGTGGCCGAGGGTGGGAGGGTCGAAGCTGCCTGCGTACACGGCACGGCGCGGAGTGGTCGTGGTCATTTTGGGTTGTGAATAGGGTTTGTGTGGCGTTCAGGATAGGGGAGTTTGCCGGTGATGTCAAAAATCAAAAAGGCCGTCTGAAATTTCAGACGGCCTTTGCGGCTTTATCAGTCGTCACCGCTGAGAGCGATGAGGATTCTTAAGAGTTCGCTGAAAATGTTGTAGATAGAGATGAAGATGGTCAGCGCTGCGCTGATGTGGCTGTCTTCGCCGCCGTCGATAACGGTACGCACCTGCCACATAATCATCAGGGAACTGAAGACAACGAAGCCGGCCGCGATGGTCAGGCTCAGGGCAGGGATGTTGAGGAAGATGTTGGCTACAACGGCAATCATGAGCACGATCGCACCGGTACCGAGGAAGCTGCCGAGTTTGTTCATGTTCATTGTGGTGCGGCGTGCCATGGCGGACATGGTGAAGAATATGCCAGCAGTCATGGCGGCAGCCGTACCGACGATTTGTGCGCCGTTGTTAATCGCCAGGGCGTATTGCAGCATAGGGCTAATGGTAACACCCATGCCGAAAGTGAAGATCATCAACAGGGCTACGCCGACGTTGCTGTAACGGTTTTTTTCAATCAGGAAGATCATGCCGTAGAAGAAGCCAAAGAAGGCGGCCAGGGCAATCCAATACGAACTAAATATGGAGAAAATGTTAAAGCCTGTTTTGACGGAAAAGAACGCGCCGGCAATGGCAGGAATGAAAGACAGGCCGAGCAGGCGGTAGGTTTTTTGCAGGACGGTGTTTTTGGCAACCGAGCCTTGCGAGGTATAGTCGTAAACGTCGTTTTGCATGGCGTTTGCTCCAGTGTGGATTGAAATGAATGAAATTTGGATTTTAACAGAGAATCATGGGTTTCTATGATTTATCTGTTCTATTTGCCTAACCTAATATGCGGGGCAATCGGGAATTTTAAAGGCCGTCTGAAAATCGGGTTTCAGACGGCCTTAGCTTTTCAATGCTTATTTAGGCTCTTGCGGAACATAGCCTTGTACGGCGTCTGCGCCGTCGCCGAAGAAGTATTGTTCCATCTGCTGGGCGAGGTATTCGCGCGCGCGAGGGTCGGCAAGGCTGAGGCGGTTTTCGTTGATGAGCATGGTTTGGTGACGGGTCCAAGCCGTCCATGCTTCTTGGGAAACGTTTTCAAAAATGCGTTTGCCCAGTTCGTTGGGCAGCGGCGGAAATTTCATGCCTTCGGCTTCTTTGCCGAGTTTGACGCAGTGAACCATACGGGTCATGGTGGTTTCCTTATGTGGGGTTGCAAAGGTTGGTATTTTAGCCGATTGCACGGATAGGGGAAAGCGTGGGTTTCAGATGGCCTGAAACCTTGCTATGATGGTCTTTTTCTGTTTATTCAGGCAAAGATTATGAACCGCCTCGATACTGCCCGCCGTTATTCCCTTTTTTTCTCGCCCGCAACCTTGATTCCGGCAAACTCAAGCCCGAAATTTTCCTGCCCATGCTGGACAAGGTGTTAATCGAAGCTGATTTTCAAGCTTTTGCCGACTGGGACAAAAATCCGCGCGGAAGAAAAACGAGGAGGAATTGGCGCGGCAGTTGCGCGAGTTGCGCCGTTATGTCGTGTCGCAGATTATCGTGCGCGATATAAAACCGCATCAGCGATTTGAACGAAGTAACCCGCACGATTACGCTGTTTGCCGATTTTTGCTGTGAATACCGCGTTGGACTTTTCCTACGCCTATTATCGGGATATGTATGGTACGCCGATAGGGCGTTATACCAAATCGCCGCAGCATTTGAGCGTGGTGGCGATGGGTAAGGCGGGCGGTTATGAGTTGAATGTGTCTTCCGACATCGATTTGATTTTCATCTATCCCGAATTGGGCGACACCGACGGCAGGCGCGAACGCGGCAATCAGGAGTTTTTTTCACCAAAGTCGGGCAGAAACTGATTGCGTTTCTGAACGACATTACTGCCGACGGGCAGGTGTTCCGCGTCGATATGCGGCTGCGGCCGGACGGCGATTCGGGCGCGCTGGTGTTGAGTGAAACCGCGCTGGAGCAATATTTGATTACGCAGGGGCGAGAATGGGAACGCTACGCGTGGTGCAAAGGCCGCGTGGTTACGCCGTATCCGAACGACATCAAAGCGTTGGTGCGCCCCTTTGTGTTCCGCAAATATCTGGATTACAGCGCATATGAAGCAATGCGCAACCTGCACCGCCAAATCCGCAGCGAAGTCAGCAAAAAAGGCATGGCGGACAACATCAAACTCGGCGCAGGCGGCATCCGCGAAGTTGAATTTATCGCCCAGATTTTCCAAATGATACGCGGCGGCCAAATGCGCGCGCTGCAACTGAAAGGCACGCAAGAAACGCTGAAGAAACTTGCCGAGCTGGGCATCATGCCGTCTGAAAACGTCGAAACCCTGCTTGCCGCCTACCGCTTCCTGCGCGATGTCGAACACCGCCTACAATACTGGGACGACCGGCAAACTCAAACCCTGCCCACTTCGCCCGAACAACAACAACTGCTCGCCGAAAGCATGGGTTTCGACAGCTATGCCGCCTTTTCAGACGGCCTCAATGTTCATCGGAACAAAGTCAATCGGTTGTTCAACGAAATCTTGAGCGAACCCGAAGAGCAAACGCAAAGCAACAGCGAATGGCAGTGGGCATGGCAGGAAAAACCCGACGAAGAAGAACGGCTAGGCCGTCTGAAAGAACACGGATTTGATGCCGAAACCATCGCCGCAAGGCTCGACCAAATCCGGCACGGTCATAAATACCGCCATCTTTCCGCACACGCCCAGCCGCGTTTCGACGCCATTGTGCCGCTGTTTGTACAGGCGGCGGCAGCGCAACCCAATCCGACCGATACGCTGATGCGGCTGTTTGACTTCCTCGAAAACATCAGCCGCCGTTCCGCCTATCTCGCCTTCCTCAACGAACATCCGCAAACCCTGGCGCAACTGGCAGAGATTATGAGCCAAAGCTCATGGGTGGCGGCATATCTGAGCAAATATCCGATTCTGCTGGACGAACTCATCAGCGCGCAGCTTTTAGATACCGCGTTCGACTGGCAAGCCCTTGCCGCCGCCCTTTCAGACGACCTCAAAGCCTGCGGCAGCGACACCGAAGCGCAAATGGACACACTGCGACATTTCCAACACGCCCAAGTCTTCCGCCTCGCCGTTCAAGATCTTGCCGGATTGTGGACGGTAGAATCACTTTCCGACCAGCTCTCCGCCCTTGCCGATACCATCCTCGCCGCCGCCGTGCCATGCGCGTGGGCGGATATGCCCAAAAAACACCGTGATACGCCGCAATTCGCCATCATCGGCTACGGCAAACTGGGCGGTAAAGAGCTCAGCTATTCCTCCGACCTCGACTTGGTCTATCTTTACGACGACCCGCATCCTGATGCAGGCGACGTTTACAGCCGCCTTGCCCGCCGCCTGACCAACTGGCTTTCCGCCGCTACCGGCGCAGGCAGCCTCTACGAAACTGACCTGCGCCTGCGTCCTAATGGCGACGCTGGTTTCCTTGCGCACAGCATCTCCGCCTTTGAAAAATACCAGCGCGAAAACGCATGGACGTGGGAACACCAATCCCTTACCCGCGCCCGTTTTATCTGCGGCACGCCTGATGTTCAGACGGCCTTCGACCGTATCCGTACCGAAATGCTGACCGCCGAACGCGACCAAACCGTTTTAGCAGGCGAAATCATCGAAATGCGCGAAAAAATGTTCCCCACCCATCCGCCTGCCGACAGAAACGTCAAATACGCGCGCGGCGGCGTGGTCGACGTCGAATTTATCGTCCAATATCTCATCCTTGCCCATGCCCGCCAGTATCCGCAACTCTTGGACAACTACGGCAACATCGCCCTGTTGAACATCGCCGCCGACTGCGGTCTCATCGACAAAACCCTCGCCGAACAAAGCCGCACCGCCTACCGCTTCTACCGCCAGCAGCAACACAACACCAAACTGCGCGACGCCAAAAAAACCGAAGTGACGGACGAATTGCTGATCCACTACGGCAATGTGCGAAAACTGTGGCAGGAAGTATTCGGGGCGGAAGTGAAGTTCGGATAAGTAGGTGGGCGTATTTAACACGTCAACATAATTTGATTTGCCGCCGTAACACACTCACTTCAAATAGTAGGTTTTATGTAAGGAAGGTATTTTTATAAAAGCTGATTGGCAGCTTGAGGGAAGATTTTTGTTTACGTGTTACTGATTTAGCCCGAACATGATCTGCAAAAACTGTTCTTAATTTTCTGTCGATATTGTGATACAGCAAAACAAGTTCTAAAATATGTTGCTTATTTACATATTAAAAACAAGGAGAAACTAATGTCTAAGATTGCTGTACTCGGCGGCGGCCTTTCCGGTCGCCTTATTGCGTTCCAATTGGCGGAGCAGGGCATTTCGGTCGAGTTGTTTGAGAAAGGCGAACGCAACGGCGCGCAAGCCGCCGCTTATGTTGCCGCGGCCATGTTGGCGCCGTCTGCCGAGGCGGTGGAGGCAACGCCCGAAGTCATCCGTTTGGGCAAACAAAGTATTGCGCTTTGGCGCGCGATTGTCGGCCGTCTGAATACGCCGGTGATGATGCAGGAAAACGGCAGCCTGATTGTTTGGCACACGCAGGACAAGTCGCTTTCTGCCGAGTTTGCACGTCATTTGAAGCGCGGCGGCGTGGCGGAACATGAAACCATACATTGGAGCGCGGATGAAATTGCAGCAAACGAGCCGCAACTGGCCGGGCGGTTTTCAGACGGCCTGTATCTGCCGACGGAAGGGCAGTTGGACGGACGGCAGGTATTGAATGCGCTTGCCGATGCTTTGGCGTCGATGAATGTGGCGTGTCATTGGTCGTGCGAACGTGAAGTCGAAGATTTAGCGGCGCAATACGATTGGGTCATAGACTGCCGCGGTTATGGCGCAAAAGCAGCGTGGAACACGCCGTCTGAAAGCGTTTTGCGCGGCGTTCGTGGCGAAGTGGCACGCGTTTACGCTCCTGAAATCGAGTTGTCCCGCCCCGTGCGTCTGCTGCATCCGCGCTATCCTTTGTATATCGCGCCGAAGGAAAACCATATTTTTGTGATTGGTGCGACCCAAATTGAAAGTGAAAGCCAAGCGCCAGCCAGCGTGCGTTCCGGTTTGGAGCTTTTGTCCGCGCTGTACGCCGTGCATCCGGCATTTGGCGAGGCGAACCTTTTGGAACTGGCCACCGGCCTGCGCCCGACTTTAAACCACCACAATCCCGAAATCCGCTTCAACCGCAAACGCCGCCTGATTGAAGTCAACGGCCTGTTCCGCCACGGCTTTATGATTTCCCCGGCCGTGACCGGCGCGGCCGTGCGTTTGGCCGGTGCGCTGTTTGCCGGAAGCGACATTCCCGAATACGACGAAACCAGCGGTTTGCCGTATATCCGCGCTGCGAATTGAAGCCGTTGCGGACGAAGTGGCTTGAAAATTGGGCAAATTGTTTGTGAAAGACAGCCACAGGCCGTCTGAAAATGATAAAATCGCCGTCAATTCAATTAACCTTGCATCTGAAAACCGCATGATGCCGTATTCAGACGCCAAACCAAATTCCTATTTAACGATAAGCACATGACAACCCAAACCCTCTTAATCGAACTTCTCACTGAAGAACTCCCGCCAAAAGCCCTCAATAATCTGGGTGACCGTTTTGCCGCCTCCGTTGCCGAAGGCTTGGAAAAAGCGCAACTGATTGATAGTGATCAGATAGATGTGATAGAACTACTTGATGAATTGACTGTAGAAAAATACACCGCCTACGCTTCGCCGCGCCGTTTGGCCGTTCAAGTCAAAAACGTGAAGGCTGTCCAAGCCGACCAAAAAATCGTGAAAAAAGGCCCGGCCGTGGCGAATGCTATGAAAGACGGTGCGCCGACTAAGGCTTTGGAAGGTTTTGCGCGCGGTGCAGGTGCGAAAATCGAAGACCTGACCATCATCAATGACGGCAAGCAAGACGTGTATGCCTACGAATACGTCCAAACCGGCAAACCGCTGGGCGAGCTTTTGGAAGACATCATTAATGCCGCAGTGAAAAAACTGCCGATTCCTAAGGTCATGCGTTGGGGCAGCAGCACATTTACCTTCGTTCGCCCTGTACACAGCCTGATCGTGCTGCACGGCGGTGACATCGTAAACGTCAGCGTTTTAGGCCTGCAAAGCGGCAACAAAACATTGGGTCACCGTTTCCTCTCCAGCGGCGAAATTGCCATCGAAAATGCCGACAGTTACGCCGCCCAAATGCGCGAACAAGGCAAAGTAGAAGCCTCGTTTGCCGAACGCAAAGCCACCATTCAGACGGCCTTGAACGAGCAGGCAGGCCGTCTGAACGCGACCGTTGCCGCCGATGAAGCATTGTTGGACGAAGTGACAGCATTGGTCGAATGGCCTGTGGTATTGGAAGCCGGTTTTGAAGAACACTTCCTCGCCGTGCCTCAAGAATGCCTGATTCTGACCATGCAGCAAAACCAAAAATATTTCCCGCTGCTCGATCAAAACGGCAAACTGATGAACCGCTTCCTGCTGGTATCCAACCTGCAAACCGAAGATCCATCGCACATCATTCAAGGCAACGAACGCGTTTTGCGCGCGCGCCTGTCTGATGCCGAGTTCTTCTACAAACAAGACCAAAAAGCGACTTTGGAAAGCCGCCTGCCGAAATTGTCCAGCGTGGTTTACCACAACAAAATCGGTTCGCAAGCCGAGCGCATCGAACGTCTGCAAAGCATTGCCGCCCATATCGCCAAAGCATTGGGCGCGGATGCCGCCGCAGCCGAGCGCGCCGCACGTTTGGCCAAAGCCGACTTGGTAACCGAAATGGTCGGCGAGTTCCCCGAACTGCAAGGCACCATGGGCAAATACTATGCCCGCTTGGACGGCGAAACCGAAGAAATCGCCGAAGCCATCGAGCAACACTACCAACCGCGTTTTGCCGGTGACAACCTGCCGAACGGCAAAGTGGCAACCGCCGTTGCTTTGGCCGACAAACTGGAAACCTTGGTCGGCATTTGGGGTATTGGCCTGATTCCGACTGGCGACAAAGACCCATATGCCCTGCGCCGCTCCGCATTGGGTATTTTGCGTATGCTGATGCAGTACGGTTTGGATGTAAACGAACTGATTCAGACGGCCTTCAACAGCTTCCCGCAAGGTTTGCTCAACGAGAAAACGCCGTCTGAAACCGCCGATTTCATGCAGGCGCGTTTGGCCGTGTTGCTGCAAAACGATTATCCGCAAGACATCGTCGCTGCCGTATTGGCGAAACAGCCGCGCCGTTTGGACGACGTAGTGGCAAAACTGCAGGCCGTTGCCGCGTTCAAACAGCTGCCTGAAGCCGCCGCGCTCGCCGCCGCCAATAAACGCGTACAAAACCTGCTGAAAAAAGCCGATGCCGAGTTGGGCGCGGTTAACGAAAGCCTGCTGCAACAGGACGAAGAAAAAGCCCTGTATGCCGCCGCGCAAGGTTTGCAGCCGAAAATCTCCGCCGCCGTTGCCGAAGGCAATTTCCAAACTGCTTTGTCTGAGCTGGCTTCCGTCAAACAGCAAGTCGACGCATTCTTCGACGGCGTGATGGTAATGGCCGAAGATGCCACCGTAAAACAAAACCGTTTGAACCTGCTGAACCGCTTGGCAGAACAAATGAACGCAGTTGCCGACATTGCGCTCTTGAGCGAATAAGGTCGCGTTTTAGTTGACCCTTTTTTCAGGCTGCCCGATGTTTCAGGCAGCCTGAAGTTTTTCGGGCGTATCCCTTGCATGGCGTTCAAGGGTATAATTCGGCAGACTTGTCGCACGACAAATCGCGCACATAAACAATTTCCCACATTCAAGAGGCAGATTATGAATATCCCAGCCATCCGAACCGCACTCAATGCCGTATTGATTCCCCACACAATGCGCACCTTAGGCAGCGAAAAAGCCGTTACACTCCTTGAAGAGCGTTCAGACGGCCTGCATATCGGCCTGAAATTCGCGTTCCCTGTTGCCCATATCGCCGCAGACATTGCCAACGCCCTTCAAGAAGCTGTCATGGCCCATACCGGCGACACGCATATCCATTTGAGTATCGATACCGAAATCGGTACGCACAAAGTCCAACCCGGCGTGGCGACCATCAAAGGCGTGAAAAACATCATCGCCGTTGCATCGGGCAAAGGCGGTGTTGGCAAGTCAACGACCACTGCCAACCTTGCCACCGCAATGGCCAGAATGGGCGCGCGCGTCGGCGTACTCGATGCCGACCTGTACGGCCCAAAGCCAGCCCACCATGCTCGGCGTACAAGACCGCAAACCCGACCAACAAAACAAAAAAACTCATTCCCGTTGAAGCCGAAAGCGGCATTCAAGTGATGTCCATCGGTTTCCTGGTCGATACCGACCAAGCTGTCGTTTGGCGCGGCCCGATGGTCAGCCAAGCCTTGCAACAGCTTATGTTCCAAAGCGAGTGGGACAATGTCGATTATCTCTTCATCGATCTGCCGCCCGGTACCGGTGATATCCAATTGACCCTGTCGCAAAAAATCCCCGTAACCGGCTCCGTTGTCGTTACCACGCCGCAAGACATCGCCCTGATTGATGCACGCAAAGCCGTAGATATGTTCAACAAAGTCAATATCCCGATTTTGGGCGTTTTGGAAAACATGTCTGTCCATATTTGCTCCAATTGCGGCCATGCCGAAGCAATCTTTGGCGCAGAAGGCGGTAAAAACTTGGCAGAGCGTTTGAACGTACCGTTGCTCGGCCAGCTTCCGTTGAGCCTGCCTGTACGCGAAGCCATGGACAGCGGCACATCTTCGGCCTTGTTTGAAAACAACCAAACCATCGCCGACATCTACACCGAAGCCGCATTCCAAATTGCGCTGGCCATTGCCGATAAAGGCAAAGACTTCAGCAGCCGCTTCCCGAAAATCGTCGTCGAATAAAAAAGTTTAAAAAAGGTGTTGACAGCTGTGTGCCCCATCTCTATAATGCACAGCTTATCGGGTCGTTAGCTCAGTCGGTAGAGCAGCGGACTTTTAATCCGTTGGTCGAGCGTTCGAATCGCTCACGACCCACCAAATATGAAAAACCTGCTTTGAAAAAAGCAGGGTTTTTTTACGTTTGGAGTTTAAGCAAGGGATGGTTTTAGATGATGTTTCGCCAGTAATGAGGCTATCAGGAAATCATAGTTTATAGTTTTATGCTGTTGTTTTTAAGAGAAATATTGGAAAAATTGGATATTTAGATTTCAAGTCTATTGTAAAAGTTTCTTTTACAATATAATCTTAATTATCTTTATAAAAGATATTAATAATAAATAAGGTAATTATTTTTTCTCAGTTAGTTGGATTTTTCTTAAATTACATTAAATTTCAAATAATTATATATAATATATTAGTTAAATGTGTGAAATAAAGTTTGTTTACTAATGAAATTTTTTTGTAAATGCTGATTAAATATAAAAACCCAAGTTACTATTTATAAAGTTTTTTTATAAGCATGTTATTTTTTTATTACAAATGGTAGATATAATAATGGTATATGCGAGTTGCGTGATTGAAGGTTATGGTAAAGTAAAGCTGAAATTTTTATGTTAAGTAATTTGCATATGATATCTAAAACAGAGGGTGGATTTATGTCCATTCTATTTAATTGCTTAATTGCGAGGAATGTAAATGATGCAACTTTTAAAACTAACGCTTGCAGCAGCCTTAGCTGTATCCGTACTGTCTGCCTGTACATTAAGTAACAACAGATGGTCAAACTTTGACAACCACTCATCTCAAATTAAACCGCAAGTAAATCAAAGCCGGTTTGGTCTTCTATCGTGCCGATGCGGGTGCAAACCCAATCGCAGTCAATATCAAAGTTAATGGTGAATACCTGTCATCTCTCCAAGTAGGTGGTTTTGCAAAGACAGAAATTTGCGCGAAGCCTGCAACTTTGGAGGCCCAATACGTGGCAGCCAAACCTACAACAAAACTCAACGTAAATCTAACAGAACAATCGGTACATTATTACCAAATTGATGCAACAAACGTTTCAGTGCCTCAAATCAAAGAGGTTGATGCAGCAACAGCACAAGAAGCATTAAAGAAACTCAAGCATCAAGCCCACACAATTTCACGCATTAACGAAACAGCCTGCGCGACCAACTAAACAAATTTATAAAGGGAAAATCCATGTCAAAGAATATCAGCGTAAAAATCAATAGTGGCAACGAAACTGTTGAAACCGTCAAATTGAATGCAGCAAATAAAAAAGTCATCATCAAAGCTCAACCAAATGTGAACTACGAATTGGTTGACGACAATACCCAGTACGCTCCTGAAACTATCGATACCAAACGCATTGGTAACGACCTTCACATTGCATTTGAAGGCACCGATATTAATCAAGAATCCGATTTGGTACTGGAAGGCTATTACGAGAGCAACAATACCGAATTACTTTTGGGTAAGGCAGAAAACGGACAATACTATGCCTATGTACCGCAAAGCGGTGTTGAAAGTGATGCAGTTACCTTATTGGCAGAAGAAGTATTTTCTCCACAGGCGTTAGGTGGTAATAGTGTAGCTACACCATTTTGGGCATTTAATCCTAATTGGCTGTGGGTTGCAGCTGGAGTGGTAGCAGTAGGCGGCATTATTGCTGCTGCAAATGATAGTGGAAAGGCATCTGGCGGCACAGACACGACCGCACCGGCCAAACCGACTGTTGAAGCAAAAGACAACGGTTCAGTGGAAGTGACACCTCCTGCAGATGCGGATACCAAGTCTGTAGAAGTGGGCTACACCGATGAAGCAGGTACCCCGAAAACCGCAACCTTAACCAAAGGTGACGACGGCAACTGGACTTCAAACAACCCGGATGTTGCGGTAGACCCAGCGACCGGCAAAGCAACCATCCCGGCAGATAAAGTGAAAGATGGCTCTCCGGTGACAGCGAAAGCAACTGACAACGCAGGTAACACCGGTGAAGAAGGCACAGCGAATGCAGGTAATAATCCTGACACGACTGCACCGGCCAAACCGACTGTTGAAGCGAAAGACAACGGTTCAGTGGAAGTGACACCTCCTGCAGATGCGGATACCAAGTCTGTAGAAGTGGGCTACACCGATGAAAGCAGGTACCCCGAAAACAGCAACCTTGACTAAAAGGTGACGACGGCAACTGGACTTCAAACAACCCGGATGTTGCGGTAGACCCAGCGACCGGCAAAGCAACCATCCCGGCAGATAAAGTGAAAGATGGCTCTCCGGTGACAGCGAAAGCAACTGACAACGCAGGTAACACCGGTGAAGAAGGCACAGCGAATGCAGGGTAATAATCCTGACACGACTGCACCGGCCAAACCGACTGTTGAAGCGAAAGACAACGGTTCAGTGGAAGTGACACCTCCTGCAGATGCGGATACCAAGTCTGTAGAAGTGGGCTACACCGATGAAGCAGGTACCCCGAAAACAGCAACCTTGACTAAAGGTGACGACGGCAACTGGACTTCAAACAACCCGGATGTTGCGGTAGACCCAGCGACCGGCAAAGCAACCATCCCGGCAGATAAAGTGAAAGATGGCTCTCCGGTGACAGCGAAAGCAACTGACAACGCAGGTAACACCGGTGAAGAAGGCACAGCGAATGCGGGTAATAATCCTGACACGACTGCACCGGCTAAACCGACTGTTGAAGCGAAAGACAACGGTTCAGTAGAAGTGACTCCTCCGGCAGATGCGGATACCAAGTCTGTAGAAGTGGGCTACACCGATGAAGCAGGTACACCGAAAACTGCTACCTTAACCAAAGGTGAAGATGGTACTTGGACTTCAAACAACCCAGATGTTGCAGTAGACCCAGCGACTGGCAAAGCAACCATCCCAGCAGATAAAGTGAAAGATGGCTCTCCAGTGACTGCGAAAGCAACGGACACTGCGGGTAATGCGGGTGAAGAAGGTACAGCGAATGCAGGTAATAATCCTGATACGACTGCACCAAGCGCACCGGAAGTGACCCCATCTACTACCGATGGCTCAGTGGCTGTGAAAGTGCCTAGCGATGCAGAAGTAGGTGATACTGTAGAAGTGACAGTTACCCCTGAAGGTTCTGACACCCCAGAAAAAGTGACCTTGACCAAACAGGCAGACGGCAGCTGGACATCAGACAAACCTGAAACAGTACCAAGCGTTGAAGCAGGCAAAGACAGCACCACTATTCCACAAGACAAAGTGAAAGATGGTTCTGAAGTGACTGCACAGGCGAAAGATCCGTCTGGTAACGAAAGCACTCCGGTTAAAGCCAACGCAGGTAATAACGCTGCGGCTCCTGACACCACTGCACCGGCTAAACCGACTGTTGAAGCAAAAGACAACGGTTCAGTAGAAGTGACACCTCCTGCAGATGCGGATACCAAGTCTGTAGAAGTGAGCTACACCGATGAAGCAGGTACACCGAAAACTGCTACATTAACCAAAGGTGAAGATGGCAACTGGACTTCAAACAACCCAGATGTTGCGGTAGACCCAGCGACTGGCAAAGCAACCATCCCGGCAGATAAAGTGAAAGATGGCTCTCCGGTGACTGCAAAAGCGACTGACACTGCGGGTAATGCAGGTGAAGAAGGTAGAGCGAATGCAGGTAATAATCCTGACACGACTGCACCAAGCGCACCGGAAGTGACCCCATCTACTACCGATGGCTCAGTGGCTGTGAAAGTACCTGGCGATGCCCAAGCAGGTGATACTGTAGAAGTAACAGTGACTCCTGAAGGTTCTGACACCCCAGAAAAAGTGACCCTGACCAAACAGGCAGACGGCAGCTGGACATCAGACAAACCTGAAACAGTACCAGGCGTTGAAGCAGGCAAAGACAGCACCACTATTCCACAAGACAAAGTGAAAGATGGTTCTGAAGTAACTGCACAGGCGAAAGATCCGTCTGGTAACGAAAGCACCCCAGTTAAAGCCAACGCAGGCAATAACGCTGCGACTCCTGACACGACTGCACCAAGCGCACCGGAAGTGACCCCATCAACTACCGATGGCTCAGTGACTGTGAAAGTACCTGGCGATGCCCAAGCAGGTGACACTGTAGAAGTAACAGTGACTCCTGAAGGTTCTGACACCCCAGAAAAAGTGACCTTGACCAAACAGGCAGACGGCAGCTGGACATCAGACAAACCTGAAACAGTACCAAGCGTTGAAGCAGGTAAAGACAGCACCACTATTCCACAAGACAAAGTGAAAGATGGTTCTGAAGTTTCTGCGAAAGCGAAAGACCCTGCGGGTAACGAAAGCACCCCAGTTAAAGCCAACGCAGGCAATAACGCTGCGGCTCCTGACACGACTGCACCGGCCAAACCGACTGTTGAAGCAAAAGACAACGGCTCAGTGGAAGTGACTCCTCCTGCAGATGCGGATACCAAGTCTGTAGAAGTGAGCTACACCGATGAAGCAGGTACACCGAAAACAGCAACCTTGACTAAAGGTGAAGACGGCAACTGGACTTCAAACAACCCAGATGTTGCGGTAGACCCAGCGACTGGCAAAGCAACCATCCCAGCAGATAAAGTGAAAGATGGCTCCCCAGTAACTGCGAAAGCAACGGACACTGCGGGTAATGCAGGTGAAGAAGGTACAGTGAATGCAGGTAATAATCCTGACACGACTGCACCAAGCGCACCGGAAGTGACCCCATCTACTACCGATGGCTCGGTGGCTGTGAAAGTACCTGGCGATGCCCAAGTAGGTGATACTGTAGAAGTAACGGTAACCCCTGAAGGTTCTGACACTCCAGAAAAAGTGACCTTGACCAAACAGGCAGACGGCAGCTGGACATCAGACAAACCTGAAACAGTGCCAAGCGTTGAAGCAGGCAAAGACAGCACCACTATTCCACAAGACAAAGTGAAAGATGGTTCTGAAGTTACTGCACAGGCGAAAGATCCGTCTGGTAACGAAAGCACCCCAGTTAAAGCCAACGCAGGCAATAACGCTGCGGCTCCTGACACGACTGCACCGGCCAAACCGACTGTTGAAGCAAAAGACAACGGCTCAGTAGAAGTGACTCCTCCGGCAGATGCGGATACCAAGTCTGTAGAAGTGAGCTACACCGATGAAGCGGGTACACCGAAAACAGCAACCTTGACGAAAGGTAACGACGGCAACTGGACTTCAAGCAACCCAGATGTTGCGGTAGACCCAGCAACTGGCAAAGCAACCATCCCGGCAGATAAAGTGAAAGATGGCTCTCCGGTGACAGCGAAAGCAACTGACAACGCAGGTAACACCGGTGAAGAAGGCACAGCGAATGCAGGTAATAATCCTGACACGACTGCACCGGCCAAACCGACTGTTGAAGCGAAAGACAACGGTTCAGTGGAAGTGACACCTCCTGCAGATGCGGATACCAAGTCTGTAGAAGTGGGCTACACCGATGAAGCAGGTACCCCGAAAACAGCAACCTTGACTAAAGGTGACGACGGCAACTGGACTTCAAACAACCCGGATGTTGCGGTAGACCCAGCGACCGGCAAAGCAACCATCCCGGCAGATAAAGTGAAAGATGGCTCTCCGGTGACAGCGAAAGCAACTGACAACGCAGGTAACACCGGTGAAGAAGGCACAGCGAATGCAGGGTAATAATCCTGACACGACTGCACCGGCCAAACCGACTGTTGAAGCGAAAGACAACGGTTCAGTGGAAGTGACACCTCCTGCAGATGCGGATACCAAGTCTGTAGAAGTGGGCTACACCGATGAAGCAGGTACCCCGAAAAACAGCAACCTTGACTAAAGGTGACGACGGCAACTGGACTTCAAACAACCCGGATGTTGCGGTAGACCCAGCGACCGGCAAAGCAACCATCCCGGCAGATAAAGTGAAAGATGGCTCTCCGGTGACAGCGAAAGCAACTGACAACGCAGGTAACACCGGTGAAGAAGGCACAGCGAATGCGGGTAATAATCCTGACACGACTGCACCGGCTAAACCGACTGTTGAAGCGAAAGACAACGGTTCAGTAGAAGTGACTCCTCCGGCAGATGCGGATACCAAGTCTGTAGAAGTGGGCTACACCGATGAAGCAGGTACACCGAAAACTGCTACCTTAACCAAAGGTGAAGATGGTACTTGGACTTCAAACAACCCAGATGTTGCAGTAGACCCAGCGACTGGCAAAAGCAACCATCCCGGCAGATAAAGTGAAAGATGGCTCTCCAGTGACTGCGAAAGCAACGGACACTGCGGGTAATGCAGGTGAAGAAGGTACAGCGAATGCAGGTAATAATCCTGACACGACTGCACCAAGCGCACCGGAAGTGACCCCATCGACTACCGATGGCTCAGTGGCTGTGAAAGTGCCTAGCGATGCCCAAGTAGGTGATACTGTAGAAGTGACCGTTACCCCTGAAGGTTCTGACACCCCAGAAAAAGTGACCTTGACCAAACAGGCAGACGGCAGCTGGACATCAGACAAACCTGAAACAGTACCAAGCGTTGAAGCAGGCAAAGACAGCACCACTATTCCACAAGACAAAGTGAAAGATGGTTCTGAAGTAACTGCACAGGCGAAAGATCCGTCTGGTAACGAAAGCACTCCGGTTAAAGCCAACGCAGGTAATAACGCTGCGGCTCCTGACACGACTGCACCGGCTAAACCGACTGTTGAAGCGAAAGACAACGGCTCAGTGGAAGTGACACCTCCTGCAGATGCGGATACCAAGTCTGTAGAAGTGGGCTACACCGATGAAGCAGGTACACCGAAAACTGCTACATTAACCAAAGGTGAAGATGGCAACTGGACTTCAAACAACCCAGATGTTGCGGTAGACCCAGCGATCGGCAAAGCAACCATCCCGGCAGATAAAGTGAAAGATGGCTCTCCGGTGACAGCGAAAGCAACTGACAACGCAGGTAACACCGGTGAAGAAGGCACAGCGAATGCAGGTAATAATCCTGACACGACTGCACCGGCCAAACCGACTGTTGAAGCGAAAGACAACGGTTCAGTGGAAGTGACACCTCCTGCAGATGCGGATACCAAGTCTGTAGAAGTGGGCTACACCGATGAAGCAGGTACCCCGAAAACAGCAACCTTGACTAAAGGTGACGACGGCAACTGGACTTCAAACAACCCGGATGTTGCGGTAGACCCAGCGACCGGCAAAAGCAACCATCCCGGCAGATAAAGTGAAAGATGGCTCTCCGGTGACAGCGAAAGCAACTGACAACGCAGGTAACACCGGTGAAGAAGGCACAGCGAATGCAGGTAATAATCCTGACACGACTGCACCGGCCAAACCGACTGTTGAAGCGAAAGACAACGGTTCAGTGGAAGTGACACCTCCTGCAGATGCGGATACCAAGTCTGTAGAAGTGGGCTACACCGATGAAGCAGGTACCCCGAAAAACAGCAACCTTGACTAAAGGTGACGACGGCAACTGGACTTCAAACAACCCGGATGTTGCGGTAGACCCAGCGACCGGCAAAGCAACCATCCCGGCAGATAAAGTGAAAGATGGCTCTCCGGTGACAGCGAAAGCAACTGACAACGCAGGTAACACCGGTGAAGAAGGCACAGCGAATGCGGGTAATAATCCTGACACGACTGCACCGGCTAAACCGACTGTTGAAGCGAAAGACAACGGTTCAGTAAAGTGACTCCTCCGGCAGATGCGGATACCAAGTCTGTAGAAGTGGGCTACACCGATGAAGCAGGTACACCGAAAACTGCTACCTTAACCAAAGGTGAAGATGGTACTTGGACTTCAAACAACCCAGATGTTGCAGTAGACCCAGCGACTGGCAAAGCAACCATCCCAGCAGATAAAGTGAAAGATGGCTCTCCAGTGACTGCGAAAGCAACGGACACTGCGGGTAATGCGGGTGAAGAAGGTACAGCGAATGCAGGGTAATAATCCTGATACGACTGCACCAAGCGCACCGGAAGTGACCCCATCTACTACCGATGGCTCAGTGGCTGTGAAAGTGCCTAGCGATGCAGAAGTAGGTGATACTGTAGAAGTGACAGTTACCCCTGAAGGTTCTGACACCCCAGAAAAAGTGACCTTGACCAAACAGGCAGACGGCAGCTGGACATCAGACAAACCTGAAACAGTACCAAGCGTTGAAGCAGGCAAAGACAGCACCACTATTCCACAAGACAAAGTGAAAGATGGTTCTGAAGTGACTGCACAGGCGAAAGATCCGTCTGGTAACGAAAGCACTCCGGTTAAAGCCAACGCAGGTAATAACGCTGCGGCTCCTGACACCACTGCACCGGCTAAACCGACTGTTGAAGCAAAAGACAACGGTTCAGTAGAAGTGACACCTCCTGCAGATGCGGATACCAAGTCTGTAGAAGTGGGCTACACCGATGAAGCGGGTACACCGAAAACTGCTACATTAACCAAAGGTGAAGATGGCAACTGGACTTCAAACAACCCAGATGTTGCGGTAGACCCAGCGACCGGCAAAGCAACCATCCCAGCAGATAAAGTAAAAGATGGCTCACCGGTGACTGCGAAAGCGACTGACACTGCGGGTAATGCAGGTGAAGAAGGTACAGCGAATGCAGGTAATAATCCTGACACGACTGCACCAAGCGCACCAGAAGTGACCCCATCAACTACCGATGGCTCAGTGGCTGTGAAAGTGCCTGGTGATGCCCAAGCAGGTGATACTGTAGAAGTGACAGTTACCCCTGAAGGTTCTGACACCCCAGAAAAAGTGACCTTGACCAAACAGGCAGACGGCAGCTGGACATCAGACAAACCTGAAACAGTGCCAAACGTTGAAGCAGGCAAAGACAGCACCACTATTCCACAAGATAAAGTGAAAGATGGTTCTGAAGTGACTGCACAGGCGAAAGATCCGTCTGGTAACGACAGTGCACCGATAACAGCTCAAGCGGGTGAAAATGCAGATAAAACTGCACCTGGTAAACCAACTATTGAAGCGAAAATTAATGGTACTGTTGAAATTACCCCTCCAGCAGATGAAGATACTAAATCTGTTGAGGTGAACTACATCGATGAAGAGGGTAATCCACAAACAGTAACTATTATTAAAGATGCTAATGAGGGTTGGATACCATCTGAACCATTTGATCTCTTGACCAATCCAGATGTTATCTTGCCAGATTCAGAGACCGGCAAAATAACACTTCCAGCAGATAAAGTGAAAGATGGCTCTCTAGTGAAAGCCTCAGCAACTGATAATGCAGGAAACAAAGGCGAAGAAGCTACTGAACATGCGGTTAGTAATCCGGATCTTCCGCCAGGCATGCCGGAAGCGGAGGCATTAGAAGATCGTTCTGTAAGAGTAACAATGCCAAATGACGCTGAAGTTGGAGATTTTGTTGTAATTGAACGAAGAATTTATAAAGGTGATGGTTTTGAACCAGATACTGAGGCTTCTGCTGAGACTTTAGCTACTTTGACTAAACAACAGGACGGTAGCTGGATTTCAGATAAACCAGAGAATGTGCCGAGTGTTGATGTAGGTAATAATACTACTATTATTCCAGCTAATAAGCTTAAGGATTTGCTGATGTACATGTTCAGGCGAAAGATCCTGCAGGTAATGAAAGCGGAGTACCGTTAGTTTATCTTTCTCCAGAAATGCCAGAAGTAACCGCAAAAACAGATGGTTCTGTAGAAATTACTCCTCCTGCAGCTCCATACGTTAAGTCTATGAAAGTACGTTATATCGATGAAGCAGGTAAACCAAAAACTGCAACCTTAACGAAAGGTGAAGATGGTACTTGGACTTCGGACAACCCAGATGTTGTGGTAGAGTCAGCAACTGGTAAAGCAACTATCCCAGCGGATAAAGTACAAGATGGCTCTGAGGTGGGAGCTAATGCAGCTAATGGTCGGGGTGTAGGCAGTAGAGAAAGCAAAGCTAATGCAGGTAACAACCCTGATACGACTGCACCGGATAAACCGACTGTTGAAGCAAAAGACAACGGTTCAGTAGAAGTGACTCCTCCTGCAGATGAGGATACCAAGTCTGTAGAGGTGAGCTACACTGATGAAGCGGGTACACCGAAAACTGTAACCATTACTAAAGGTACAGACGGCACTTGGACTTCGAATAACCCAGATGTTGCGGTAGAGCCAGCAACTGGTAAAGCGACGATTCCAGCAGATAAAGTGCAAGATGGTTCGCCAGTAAAAGCGAAAGCAACTGATAATGCAGGTAACATTAGTAATGAAGGTACAGCGAATGCGGGTAATAATCCTGACACGACTGCACCAAGTGCACCAGAGGTAACCCCATCTACAGAAGATGGTTCAGTCACTGTGAAAGTACCAAGCGATGCAGAAGCAGGTGATACTGTAGAAGTAACGGTAACTCCTGAAGGTTCTGATACGCCTGAAAAAGTGACTTTAACCAAAAATGCAGATGGTAGCTGGACTTCAAGCAACCCTACAACGTTACCAAATGTTGAAGCAGGTCAGAGCAGCACGACCATTCCACAAGACAAAGTGAAAGATGGCTCTCCAGTGACGGCTCAGGCGAAAGACCCTGCAGGCAACGAAAGTGCGGTTGTGACTCAACCGGCAGGTAACAATAAGGTTGTTAAACTTGAACTATCATTAGCTCAAGATACCGGTGCGTCTAATAACGATAACTATACTAGAAATGGTCAAGTTAACGTGTCTGGTATTCCATCAGGTTCTGAATGGGAATACAGTACAGACGGCGGTCAAACTTGGAATTCTGGTTCTGGTAACTCGTTTACCTTACCAAACAACACCAAAGTGGGTGGTATTGCATACAGCTTACAAGCTCGTGTGAAAGGTAATGCGGCATCAACCAGCGACACCTTAAATATGACGCTTGACCAAAAAGCAGGTGAATTCCATGCGATTATTGATGGTAGTATGAATTTAATCGGAACAGCTGAGAAAAATTCAACAATTTCTATCAATAATAGAAGTGGTAAAGCAAATGCCAATGGTGAGTTTGAGTTTGCTACGGGTATTGCTTCAGGTGCAACAGCGAAGAAAGTACATTACTCTGTAGTTGAAACAGACTTAGCAGGTAACTCTGTATCTAAGGATGTTGCTTACACCTACTACCGTCGTTTTGCAGGCAGTACCAATGAGAGTTATGGCAACGAAAATGATGTTATCTTAATCGGTACTAAGGTGGTACTGGTGACTTGGGTGCGTTGATTAGATCTAGCCTAACTACTGGTAGCGGTGATGATTCTGTCTATGCAACTGGGGTTCAATACCGTAGCAATACACTTGATATGGGGGACGGTAATGACTTCGCGAGTTTCAAAAACATTGCTGGTACTATAAATATGGGAGCTGGTAATGATATCCTTGAAGCGCGTGAGACAGGCAATGGGTTCTTCTATTTAGCTGGTGGTAATCCAACAATCAATATGGGGGCTGGTGATGACATCGTGAGAACATCTAGTACGATTAATACCAGAGCATCTATTGATGGAGGCAGTGATTTCGATACACTTCAATTTGTGAACCGAGATGGCAAAGCGATTACAACCACTATTTCAATGATCTCTAATTTTGAGAAAATTGATATTACCGGCACGTCAAACAACTCAGTTACTATCAGCGCAAGCGATGTTGATCGAAACCACAGTGCTAAAGCAACTGTTGATGCAAGTGGTAAATCTCATAACAACGTGTTAATTGTTGATGGTGATGCGGGCGATAAAGTGACCTTAAGTGGTATTAGCAAAGCTGCAAGCTCACAAGTTACTCATGAAGGCAATACTTATAATGTTTACAACACTGGTTCTAATGAACTTTGGGTTGATTCAGATATCACCATTGCTTAATTTGTAACATCTATTAGAAAAAAACGCACCTTCAGGGTGCGTTTTTATCTACTTTACACATTGAGGCCGTCTGAAAACCTTGTATTTTGTACTTTATTTAACTAATTTGATTTATAATTTCTAAAGTGAAAAAGTCTTATTTTTCTGCACTAAAAAAAGAGAAATTTGTTTATGAAAAAAATCCCCATCAGAAGTTTATTGCATTGCTACTGTATGGCATTTTGCAATCACCTTCAGCTTTCGCAGTGGAATTGGTCGATATACTTCGTTATTCGCTGCAAAACGACCCGACATTACAGGAAGCTAATGCCAATACAGAGGGTGCCTACAATGACATGAAAGCCTCAAAGGCCGGGCATTACCCGACGTTTTCTTTAACAGGGCAAAATGTTTTGGCTCAACGGCATACTTCAGACAATTCCAAAATGCGCGATGATTTAGGGATTAAATCGCGCTTGAATTTGTATGCTTGGGGCGGTATTCAGGCTGCTGTCGAACGCGACAAGCATAAAATGGCGTATTACCAATATAAATATTATGAGACCCGAGAGGAGTTAGCCAATACAATCAGTACGCTTTATCTGACTGCATTACGTGCGAAAGAGTCAATAGCGATTGCTAAGAGAAACATCAAACGCCATGAAAAATTTTTGGCTGATTTACGTATTATTAGTAAATATGATCCAGGTCGCCGTTCGGAAAAGACTCAAGCAGAATCTCGCTATTTGCAGGCTTTGTCGAATGAAGCTAATTTGCAAAAAACTTTATCAGTGGCTTTGAGCAAGCTGAATAAATACAGTACTAAGAAATTAACTGAGAAAGATATTGTCGATCCATTTGGCAAGCAGAATGCGGATCAGTTGATTGCTTCTTTTGATAAGGCGCAGGCGAAAGAACATCCAAGCGTGAAAGCGCAGGAGTCGGAATACAACAGCGCATTATCTGATATTAAGGTAAACAAGGCCTCAAGATACCCCTTCCATTAATTTGGAAGGCAGTGCGACGCATCGCGATAGAAGTATTGCTGTAACAATGAGTTGGGATTTTTATAATAAATCTTCTGATTATGCTGTCAAAAAAAGCCATGCGGTAGCACTGTCGGCAAAAATCGCGTTCAGATGAATTGTTACGAGATATTCAAGAGCGTGCAGAAACGGCAAAAGTGGATATGAAGCAGAATGAACGTCGTGCCAAAAATTGCGAAACTATTGATTGCAACTCAATCCAAAAGTAGCCAAAGACTATGAGCAACAGTTTTTATATTGCAAATCGAACATTGTTGGATGTCTTGGGTTCGTATGCTGAACTGGCGGCAACTGAAACCAACTATGTTGAGGCGCAAAACGACTACCGTGATGCAGCAGTTGCGTATCTGCTTGCCAAAGCCAGCTTTGGCCAAGTGGGCTAAAGTGCCGGATTTTTAATGCAAACGGCCATTTTTTTGATTTGTCGTTATTTTGTAGATAGATTTTATGAATTCAATTATTAAACATTTAGCCATTGCAACAAAATTGCTTAATCAACCTGTTGCAGAAGAGGCACTTGCGGCAAACATTGCTAGAGAACGAAATTTAAATGCCAATATCCAATCACTGAGTGAAGTTTTACGCAGTTATGGGTTTGAAAACCATATTTCCCGGCGCAAATTGATTGAAATACCTTCACTTGCGATGCCTGTAGTCATTATTCTCCACAATGATGAGGCGGCAGTTGTCAGTGAGGTAAAAGGGCGAGGAGAAGAGCGTGTTTATGTCATCCGTTCTGGGGATGCGCCGGCACATGAAGTCAGCCATAAAGAGCTTGAAACTCAATATTTGGGTTTTTGTTGGTTCATTAAACCCAAGTTGACTGCAGACCACCGCTCTGAGTTGCCAGAGTACCATTTACCCAAAGCATGGTTTTGGAAAGTGATTGGACGGTTTAAAAAGTATTATTACCAAGTAATCTTAGCATCGTTCCTTATCAATATTTTTGGCATTGGTCAGTTCGCTGTATGTCATGAATGTATATGACCGTGTAATTCCAAATCAGGCTTACTCTACTTTGTGGGTACTGAGTATTGGCGTATTTTTGGCGATTGTCTTTGAGTTTATCGGTAAAATGATACGTTCGCGTCTGACAGATATTGCGGGTAAAAAGGCAGATTTAATTATTAGCTCTGCGTTGTTCAGACGTGTGATGGCTTTACGTCTGATTGAGCGCCCGATTTCATCTGGTTCATATGCCAATAATTTGCGGGATTTTGAAGCTGTACGTGAATTTATGACTAGTGCTAGTTTGTTGGTTTTTGGTTGATGCGCCGTTTTTTTGTTACTTTTTCTTGTTTGGTAATATTCATTATTGGCGGAAAACTTGTAATCGTACCAATCATCACCTGTATTTTGGTAATTGTGGTTTCTTTTGCGGTTCAGCCTATGTTGGCTAAACGCATTAATGAAAGTATGAAAGAAAGCTCACAACGTCAAGGTTTGGCTGTTGAAGCCGTAGAAGGTATCGAAACACTTAAAGTCAACAATGCGACTAATTGGGCACAGCAGCGTTGGGATAAGTTGAATGCGGTGACGGCAGCCAGCTCAATGAAAGTTAAAGAAATTAATGAGTTTGTATCCAACTTTACCGTAGGCCTACAGCAGCTTAATACTGTAGGTTTGGTTGTGCTAGGTACTTATTTAATTCATGATAGCGTTGTTGAAGCCCGTATTACTATGGGTGCGGTGATTGCTTCAGTTATCCTTTCCGGTCGTGCACTCTCTTCATTAGGCAAAATTGCCGGATTGGCTATACGCTTCCAGCAGGCGAAAAATGCGCTTCATGGTATTAATGCGATTGTGGAAAGACCGATTGAGCGTGACCCTGAGCGTGCCTATGTAACACTTGATCAAGTTCAGGGACAGCTTACTTTTTGACAATGTTGTATTCAAATACAATGAAGACACACAACCTGCTATCTCTAATCTTAATCTGATCATCCGCCCTGGTGAGAAAGTTGCCATTTTAGGACGGATTGGCAGCGGTAAAGTACTTTATTAAAGTTGGCCAGTGGCCTGTATGATCCGACAGGCGGTAATATTTTGCTGGATAACGTGGACATCCGCCAAATTGATCCGAATTTTCTGCGTGATAAAGTTGCTTTGCTGAATCAATCTCCAAGATTATTCCTCGGTACATTGCGAGAGAACTTGGACTTGGGCCGTATGAATGGGTATTCAACTGATCAGGAATTGCTGGGGGCATTGCACAATTTCCATTTGGATCAGCTTGTTCGTAATCATCCTAAAGGTTTGGATATGCCTTTGGGTGAAGACGGTTTAGGACTTTCGGGTGGACAAAAACAAATTGTATCGTTGGCACGTTTGACGCTTTCTCATCCTCGCGTAGTATTGTTGGATGAACCAACAACTGGTTTGGATGAACAGACAGAGCGTCAGGCCTTGGGTGTTTTGGCTCAATGGGCACATGATAAAACCGTTGTTGTTGTTACACACCGTTTACAAGTTTTACCTATGGTTAATCGCGTTGTGGTGGTTGATAACGGCCGTGTCATTATCGACGGGCCTCGCGATGCAGTGATTGCAAAACTGCGTGAGAACGAAGAACATCAAGCTCAAGCAGTACAGGCGCAAGCTCAAAAAGCGGCACAGGTTGCAGCTGAAAAAAAATAAGGAAAAGGGAAATAATATGTCAAATCAGCAACCGGAACATATCGATCAAGAAGATTTAAAAGCTGATTAATGATTTAAGTGCAGCTTTACAGTCTGAAAAACATACAGGGCTATTTTGCAGTTATCAGTTTGTTTCTGTCTTTTGTCATTGTTTTTTTATTGTATGGGCTTATTTCAGTCCGCTTGAAGAAGTGGCACAAGGACAGGGAAGGATTATTCCGAGTAGTCGTGAACAGATTGTGCAGAGCTTAGACCCAGGAACTGTTCAAGAAATGTTGGTTAAAGAAGGTGATACTGTTGAAAAAGGGCAAGTCCTCTTGAAGCTGGACGATACTAGAAGTTCGGCCATTTTGCGCGAAAGTCAGGCAAAAGTAGAAAATTTGGAAGCAATGGCTGCCCGTCTGAAAGCTGAAGCCTACAATAGTAAATTGACTTTTCCTGAAGGCATTTCTTCTGAGTTGAAAAAACGTGAAGAAGCTGCCTATATTTCTCGACGTAAGGCAATGGAAGAGCAAGTTTCCGGTTTGCGGCAAAAGTAAAGGCGACTTTGGACAAACAGATTTCAATTGTCAGTCCTATGGTTCAAAGAGGTGTTATGTCTCAGGTTGAGCTATTGCGTATGCAACGTGATTCACAGGATTTGGCTGTACAAATCACTGAGCGCCAAAACCGTTATACGACAGATGCAAGTAACGAATTGGTTAAAACCGAAGCTGAGCTTGCACAAGCTAAGGAAAACATGGCCATGCGTGCTGACCCGGTTGATCGTTCACAAATTCGTGCACCGATGAAAGGTATTGTGAAAAATATCCGTATCAATACTATTGGTGGTGTGGTCAATGCTGGACAGGATATTTTAGAAATTGTACCAATTGAGGATAACCTTTTGGTTGAAGCCTATATCCGCCCGAATGACGTGGCCTTCATTCGACCAGGGTTACCTGCTGTAGTGAAATTAACGGCTTATGATTATGCTATTTATGGCGGTCTGGAGGGTAAAGTTATTTTGATTAGTCCGGATACATTGAGTGATGAGAAACGCAATACCGGTGATTTGAAATTGAATATGAATAATGTATATTACCGCATTTTGGTTCAAACTTCTGGCAGCAAACTATTGGATAAGGATGGAAAAGAAATGCCAATTATTCCAGGTATGGTGGCAACAGTTGACGTGAAAACTGGTGAGAAAACTGTGTTCCAATACTTGATCAAACCGATTACTAGAATGAAGCAGGCATTGCGAGAACGCTAGAAGAAAAAGCAGTATGCTATGCATACTGCTTTTTTATTGGGTAAAAGGATATCAATAGGTTTAAAACCTTACCTGCGTCTGCAACTGCTTACGATAAACCAATACGGCAGCAGTCAGCGTGGCAAAAGAGAACGCAGACAGTAAAAGCAGATAACGGCCGATTCCGTCCAGTCCGCTGCGGTTGAGCAGCAATTCCTGAAAAGCCTTCAAGCCCCAAGCCATCGGGGAAATCCAAGTGAGTTGCTGCATGGTTTCGGGCATGACGTGGGCGGGTACCATAATGCCGCCGATTGCCGCCATCAGGATGATGCCGCCGCCGCCGAGGACGACGGCATGTTCGGTGGATTTGGCGCAGACGCTGATTAACAGCGCGTAGCCAAGTGCGGCGGCGCTGACGGCGGCGGACAGCAGCGCGTAGGGAACAAGGCTACCGTTGAGTATGAGGGCGGGTACGCCGATTTCGGGCAGCAGGTAGCGGCCGAGTAGCAACATTCCGACAAACTGAAGCTGGTTAATCAGGAAATAGGGGATAAGTTTCGCAGCAATCAGGCCGGATGCGGAAGCGCGGGCAAGGCGCAGACGGGTGATGGTGTTGGTCTGGCGTTCTAATGCCATGACGTTCGACAGCGGTATCATAATGAAAAACATACCGAAAATCAGCCATGCGGGTACGCTGTGCTGTACGGCGTTGGGTTTTTTTCCACTGTGCCGCTGCCTGCGCTCAGATAGTGTTCTTCCAGCATTTTTTTATCTAAAAAGCTGCACGGCGGCGAATTGTTCGTCGTTTTTTTCATCCACTTTTTTTCTGAATGTCTTTGCGGATGGAACGAGGCAGTTTTTTATTGTCGATTTTGATGCCGTCGTTGTTGTCGAAATAAGCGTCCAGCCGCGTTTCAGTGTAGTGCTGCTGCAAAACGCCTTTGACAGCCGCCAGCCATGAAGGCTCGGTATCGGGCGGTACATAGATTTGCAGGGCTTTGTCGTCGGCGATTTTGCCGGAAGTGGGGTTCGGGTTGTGCAGCACCAGTTGGAAACGTTTGTCGTGCAGGTCGTTTTGCGCGTCGGTTAGTTTTTCAGACGGCATCAGTGTGACATGGATTTGTTCTTTTTCCAGCGCGGCGGCCAGCGCGGTATTGACGCTGTCGTCTGCCGCGCCGACCAGCGCGATGCGGCTGTCGGTGTGCGGGTCTTGGTCGCGGCTCAGCGCCAACGACATAATCAGCATGAAGGCGATGGGCATCACAAACAACACGGCCAAACCGTGCAGGTCGCGGCAGAGCAGTTTGAGTTCTTTGAGGAGGGAAGAGGTTGTCATTGTGGATTTTGCTTATCTGTTGCCGGTTCGTCTTTGCGCAGGAAATCAAGGTAAAACGTTTCTAGCGAACCGTGTCCCTGCTGGAAGTAGCGGATTTGCGCGCCGCTTTGTTGCAGGGCGGCGTAAATAGTGGCGGCATCGTGCGCCGTTTCCATCATGCCGCGGCTGTCCACTTGCTTGGCACCCAAAGCGGCCAGCGTTTGAGGCGGCAACGGCGGTTCGACGGTAAAACGCACGATATCTGTTTGCGTGCTTAAAAGCTCGTCCAAACCGCCGTGGTACACCAGTTTGCCGTGTTGCAGCAGCGCGATTTTGTCGCAAAGCTGCTCGATTTCCGACAGATAGTGCGAGGTGTACACCACCGTTACCCCCTGCCGCGTCAAATCCGCCACGCTGTCGAGGATAAAGCGGCGCGACTGCGGATCGATGCCGACCGTGATTTCGTCGAGGAACACCAGTTGCGGCGTGTTAATCAGGCCGATAGCAAAATTCAGACGACGTTTAAGCCCGCCCGAAAGATGCTTAGCCGCCTTATTTTTGTGGGCGGTCAGATCGGTCTGTTCCAACAGCGCGTTCAGACGGCCTTTGTCGCGCACTTTGTAAAGCGAGGCGAAAAACAGCAGGTTGTCCCACACAGAAAGCTGAGGATAAAACGCAAAATCCTGCGGCACCAAACCGATTTTCTGCCGTTCGCTGCGGCTCAACAGGCGCAACGGCTTGCCGTCAAACAAAATCTCGCCCCTGCCGTACTTCCTGCAAGCCGGCCAAAAGCGACATCAGCGTCGTTTTCCCCGCACCGTTGTGGCCGAGCAGCCCCAAACATTCGCCGTCGGCAATATCGAACGACACATTGTCCAGTGCGGCAGTTTCGGCTTTGGGATAACGGTGGGAGAGGGATTGGATGTGAATCATGGTTTCAGACGGCCTTAGTATGGATGGAGCATAGTGAAATCATTGACAAAGGCGGCATTAGGGTCATCTGTGTACAAACGGGCACAGAAAAATTTCTCGCTACCGCATAACCCCATTATTTCAATAATCCCCGCCATAACGCTTCTTCATCATCCGCAATTTTGCGCAGAAATTCAGCGA
>BNJS01002368.1_pt1 | contig 54522 bp, 60 predicted proteins | sample 8540461 | NCBI WGS metagenome assembly BNJS01 (sample SAMD00202454, study PRJDB9452) | human saliva metagenome | isolation source: human saliva | place: Japan
GAATATTAAGAAATAGTGATTTAGATTTTCGCATCGAGTCAGTAAACCTAGACAGATGGCGATTGAAGCGCCGACGGATGAATATGTCATTTGTTCAACATTGACACCGCAGGCACCATGCGCACTTCTCCTCTCTATGAGCAGGCGTCCGCCGACCGCACTATCCAGAATGAATAAAGATCAGTGATCAACTGAATTAAATCTCACACCCAAGCCTTCTGGTGGTCAATTCCAACGTGTATTATTAGCACGTTGTATGGTTCAAGAAGCACAATATATTTTCCTTGATGAACCATTTGTAGGGATTGATATGCTTAGTGAGAAAGTCATTATGACGATTATCCGTAAATGGAAAGAGGAAGGAAAGACTATTTTAATGGTCAACCATGACTTATCGAAGGTGAAAGAATACTTTGACCAGGTGATTCTTGTCAAACACGCGATTGTAGCCTCTGAAAACAGAAGACGTATTCATTAAGAAATACTTAGATGATGTATACGGCGGTAGTGTGTATATTCCACAAGGGGGTGAGCAGCATGCATAATTTCTTTGAAGGATTAATGGAATCCATTTCACAAAATGCGTTTGTTTCAGCAGTCGTGATTGGTGCGGTTGCCGGAATTTTAGGATGCTTCATCATTCTAAGAGGAATGTCATTAATGGGGGACGCTATCTCTCACGCGGTATTACCGGGTGTAGCGTTGTCGTTTATTTTAGGCATTAACTTCTTTATTGGAGCCCTCGTGTTCGGGTTATTAGCATCGTTCCTAATTGCGTTTGTGAATCAAAATAGTACTCATCAAAGGCGATACCGCTATTGGGATTACTTTTTAGTCTGTTTTTAGCGTTGGGAGTTATTTTGATTGGTGTGCGAAGAGTTCAACAGACTTATTCCATATTTTATTCGGGAAATATTTTTAGCTGTACAAGATATTGATTTACTCATTACATTGGTGGTGAGCTGTGATTGTAGTCGTCGTTATTTTAGCGTATTTTCAAAAGAATTACAAGTAACGAGTTTTGATCCAGTTTTCGCTCAATCTACAGGGATGAACGTACAGTTTTATCATTACTTATTGATGTTCCTATTAGCACTAGTATCCATTACGGCAATGCAAAGTGTAGGACAGTCATGATTGTGGCACTACTAATTACCCTGCAGCAACAGCGTATTTATATTCAAATCGTCTCAAAAATAATGCTGATTTTAGCCGCGATATTTGGTTCATTATCATCCATATTAGGATTGTTTATTGATATACGTTTAACATCGCTATTGGGTCAACCATCGTATTAACAGCAGCAGCACTTTTTGTCGTAAGCTTTATTATTTCACCAAAACAAAGAGAAAGAAGGAAATCTCATGAATAGTATAAAGAAACTTTTAGTAGCTACTCTTGTTGTCTTAGGGATTGCAGGATGCGCTACTGGTAAAGAGAATAGTTCAAAACGACATCTGCAACGGCAGAAAACAAAAATACAAGTAGTGACAACAAACTCTATTATTTATGATATGACAAAAAATATCGCTGGCGATTTAGTGGATTTACATAGTATCGTTCCAGTAGGGCAAGACCCACACGAGTATGAACCATTACCAGAAGATGTTCAAAAGGTTCAAAAAGCAGACTTGATTTTCTATAATGGAATTAACTTAGAAAATGCTGAAGATGCATGGTTTACAAAAATGGTTAAAAATGCTGGTAAAGTTGCAGATAAAGACTATTTTGCAGTAAGTGATGGTGTTGATGTAATTTATCTTGAAGGGGAAAATGAAAAAGGTAAAGAAGACCCCTCAGCATGGTTAAATATCGAAAATGGTGTGATTTATGCTAAAAACATTGCAAAACAATTAATTGCAAAAGATCCAAAGAACAAAGAAACATATGAAAAGAATTTAGCAGCTTATGTTGAAAAGCTAGAAGCGTTAGATAAAGATGCTAAACAACGTATCGCAAAAATTCCTGAAGAAAAACGTTTAATCGTAACAAGTGAAGGCTGTTTCCAGTACTTCTCTAAAGCTTATGATATTAAATCAGCGTATATCTGGGAAATCAACACAGAAGAAGAAGGAACCCAGAACAAATCGCAAACTTAGTACGTCAATTACGTGCGTCAAAAAGTTCCATCATTATTCGTTGAAAGTAGGGTGTGGATGACCGTCCAATGAAAACTGTATCTCAAGAAACAGGTAAACCAATTCACTCTACAATCTTTACAGACTCAATTGCTGAAGAAGGAAAAGATGGAGACAGCTACTACAGCATGATGAAATGGAACCTAGATAAAATCATTGAAGGTTTAAGCAAATAATCAAGAAGAGCTTCTAGATTTCTATTCGATTCGCTGGATAGAATCTGGGAGCTCTTTTATTTTCGAAAATCAGATAAAATCAAACAAAGAATCAAATAAAGAATGACGAGGTGAAGAAGATGAACAAATTTTTAAGAATACTGTTTATAATACTATTAGTAGCGATGGAGGCGCGATGATTTATCAAATTTTTCTTTCCTGAGGTGATGGGAGCTCACTGGGACATGGGTTGCAGTTGGTTGGCAAAGAGAAATCGGATTTTCGAATTTATGGTTTTGATGATTTTAGTGGCCGTTAATGTTAAGTATGATTGGTTTTATTTAAGAGTCGTTTTAGGAGCACTAATGTGCAGGCGGATTAGGGATTGGTACGAATCATCTTCTTGCTTATTTGGAGGAGCTACCTTGTCAATCTCGTTGGGAGCAATTGAAAAACTATGTGCTTTGTCATTGGTTGGGTGATTGGGTGGAAATTGCAAGAAAAGATTGAGACGAGTAGGAGCATGAAAGAAAATAAAACCATATTTTAATGATTTTCTATTTTTCAATTGACAAATCCAAAAATAGGTCTAAAATACAAAACAACTTTAAATACTTAAATTCATTGACAAAGAGAGTACAGAATTTTATGCGTCGAAAGCGAGATGAGGTAGAGTGGAAGCTCATCGGATTAGAAATTTTGGAAGCGCACTTTGTAGAAAAAGATGGAGAAATTAGTATCTATCTTCGCAGGACATGCGTTATCACAAAAAGGATCGAAGCAATTCTCGTCAAATTTAGAGTGGTACCACGACAGACATCGTCTCTATGCGTTTAGCATAAGGGGCGTTTTTTATTTTATAAGGAGGTTTCAAATGAAGAAGATTATCGCAATGCTTATGTTAGTAATGAGCTTACTGGCAGCATGTACAAATCAACAACCAACAATAGAAAATAGTACAGGGTCAGGCAGTATTAGATAGAATTTACATGAAGAAGAAAATTGTTATCGGGACGACCGCCGACTATCCCCTTTGAATGGCATTATGTGAAAGATGGTAAAGATTCCGTAGTGGGAATTGATATCGATATTGCTAACGCCTCGGGGAAGCTTTTAGGAGTAGAAGTGGAAATTAGAGAAATGGAATTTAATTTCTTTAATTGCGGCGATGAAAGCTGGAAAAGTAGATTTAGTTCTCGCTGGAATTACCCCTACTGAGGAGCGAAGTAAAGGAAGTAGCGTTCTCAATATTTACTATGATTCCCATATGGTCGTTGTTGTGAAGAAGACGGATGCGGATAAATATACAACGATCGATGCTTGATGGAGCAAATGTTGAGCTCAAAAAGGAACTTCGCAAGAGGGAATCGTGAAGGATACATTAACGGGTGCCAATTTGACCTCCTCAACCAAAGAATCCTACTTTGATTTTAGCACTTCAACAAGGAAAACTAGACGCCGTGATTATGGATAATATTGCTGGCTGATGAATTTCGTGAAAGCAAACTAGTGACTTGACAGTGGCTTCTGCTGAGATTCCAAGCGAAGATGCGGAACCGCGGCAGTCGCACAAAAAGGAAATGAAGTCTTCCTTAAAAAGTTCAAGAGGTACTCGATGCATTGAAGCTCCTAGGAAACTGAAAGAATCGATTATTCGCAATACGAATTTAATGTCTGAATAGAAAGAAGGAAAAATATGGAATTAATTTCAAATATTGGCCTCTGTTTATGGAAGGGCGACAACAACGATTTTGTTATCGTTTTTCCAGTCGTAGTAGGGGTTGGCTGTGGGACTTAATGGCTCTTGCTCGTTTGAGTTCTCATAGGTTTTTATCGAATGCAGCGAAAGTGTACATTGATATTATTCGTGGAACCCTCTTTGTTCAATTGTACTTAGTCTATTTTGACTCGCGACCGTCCTTGATTTAAATGATTTCTGTCAGGAGTCATCGCGGTATCCGTAAATACGACAGCTTATATCGCTGAAATCATCCGTAGTGGGACTCAACTCAGTGGATAAAGGACAAATGGAAGCCGTTTGTCTGATGGGAATGCTGAAAGGACATCGGCTGATGCGCCAAATTATATTACCACAAGCGATGAAAAATATTTTGCCAGCCATCGGGAATGAATTTGCAACCCTTAACCTTAAAGAAACCTCCATCGTGTCTCTAATCGGGATTCACGACTTTGAATGTACAGCTCGGATACGGCCCGCTGCAACCTTTACTGTATTTATTCCACCTCAGCCATGATTTATGTTTCTTAGCGTTTGGTCATGAGAACGACGAGCAGCATTCTTTTATGGACAAAACTAGAAAGTGAAGCTATGTCAGTGATTATGAAACAGAAGAGATTAAAACAATACGGCGACAAGCCAGTCTTTAATGGTGGGACGCACCAGCTCATCGAACAAGGAGAAGTGCTCGCAGATCATCGGGCCTTCTGGGTCGGGAAAAATCGACTTACGTTGCCCAAACTTATTAGAAGAGCCCACTAGCGGGAAGGTGTTCTTTCAAAGACCAATGCACATCGCAAAAGGTAGACCTTGACAGCGCATGCCACGCTAGGGAATGGTGTTCAACACTTCAATCTAATTTTCATTTAACCGTATTAGAAAATATCACGATTGACCCATCCAATCGAAGAAAGTCGACAGCAGCCTTGAACAAAAGCGCACGAGCTTGGAGAAAATGGCTTAGCTGATAAAGCGGATGTCATCCGAAACTCCCCTTATCTGGGGACAAAAACAAAGAATCGCAATCGCGCGTTCGCTTGCGATGGAACCGATGTTTGTTTGATGAACCGACATCGGCATCGGATCCAGAGATGGTCGGCGAAGCGCTCAACGTGATGAAGGAACTCGCAGCAGGCGTAGCATGACCAGCGTTTGTCGTAACGCACGAAATGGATTTGCCCGTGAAGTAGGAATGCGTCTAATCTTCATGGATGGTGGTGTGATTAGAAGAAGGTCATCCAAAAGAGGTCCTAGAACATCCGCAAATGGAACGGACATAACTGTTCTTATCGAAAATAACTAATAGAAGAAGTCTTATCTGCGATGATGCGAATAAGGCTTTTTTTATTGAAAGATTCCATCCAAACCAAAGATGTTTCCATTTGTTTTCAGAAAAATTTTGCAAAGAGATTTAGAAGGTACACAATACAAAACGTAAGAATTATGATTTAAGAAAAGGGGACCAAACGTCATGAAAACGTGACCTTATTGATTTTTATGTTATTTTACTGGTTGTGGCTGGATGCGCATGAATAATTCAAACACTTCAAGTAGTCAAACCAAAACAAGGAAAACTAAAAAATTTCAATCAACGTTTATCCAATCTACATCTGGCAAAAATATTGTTGGGGATGAAGTAGACGCATCTCTAGTGGGATTGAGCAGGAGGAACCTCATGATTATGAGCTCTCTGCCAAAGAATTGCAAAATGAGTGAAGTGGATGCGCTATTATGACAGTGAATATATGGAAACATGGATTCCAACTGTATTTAAAGACACTCTCTGATAGTAAAGTAAAAACCAATTAGTGCGTACGTACATACAGGGCTACCAGGTGGAGAGGAAGAAGAACACATCCTCATGACCGGAAGAAGGTCATAGTCGCGAATACGATCCGCATGTGTGTTATCTCCGTGAACGCGCGATCAAATGGTTCAAAACATTACAAAACAATTAGTCGAAGCTCTGTATCGTAAAGAAGTATTTGAGAAAATGCCAATGCGTATTGAAAAAATCTAATACATTGCATAATGACTACACAAATGGTTTAAAAGATGCAGCCGTTAATTTTAGACACAAATATACGGCGTTCCGTTATTTAGTAATTAGATTACAATCTCAACCAAGTTTGGAATTACAGGAATTTCACCAGAGGCTGAACCAAGTGCTCTCACGTCTAGCAGAATTAACAAAAATATGTTAAAGAAAATGACACGAAGTGATTTACTTCGAAGAGAATGATCTGAAAAATTGCGAAAACATTAGCCGATGAACAGGTGTCGAGCTTGCAGTTTTAAATCCAATTGGCCCTCTACGAAAGGTTACTGGATAAAGGCGTAATTATATTCTAGTAATGCATGAAAATCTTGCAGCATTGAAGAAAACAATGATCAACCAGGAAAAGACATCCAACCTGAAAAACAATACAGATAATAAGACCATATTGATACTTCTAAGATATTAAAGCGGAAAGATCGGTTTCGACGTGGATTTTATGCAGGGAATGGCAATCTGTCTATCCTCTTATTTAGTTTGATGGAACTAGGACCAAGTCTTTGATTATAAAGCAAAATTGAAAAGACAATGACGAAAGAAGAATCTAAAACTATTATACTAAGTGATATAAATCAGATATCGTTAAATATCAATATTACTGATAAAACAATGGACCCAAAAGAAGACGGAACAACGTCAAAGCTGAATATAAATATGTTGGCTATAAGATCTTTACTATAAAAAGGAAATCGTGAGTTCGTTTCTTATTTGAAGCAGCAACACCAGTAGAAGGCAATTAAAATACGTTCAGTTTAGTGACCATAACATCGCTCCAGTAAAAAGCTGAGCACTTCCATATCTTCGCTGGGCAATGAAAGTCAAGAAAACTATTAGAAGAAATGGATAACTGGCCAACATACTACCTGCAACAAACTAAGCGATTAGAAATCGCACACAGATAGTTGCATTAAAAAACAGGTGGACGTGTTAACGCGTTCAGAAATGGAACGTTGACCGGAATGGAAGGAACGTGAAACGTTCTGCGGATGTTTCTGGGAAACGCACGCCATTTCTGCGATTGCGAGCTCGACTAAATAGGATGTGAGTCTTCGCGGTTAGAATCGATTGATTGACCAAAACCAACGCAAGCATCGTAAAAACGATGCGTATGGCAGTCAGCTTTGGGAAGTGGACGCGATTTCTGCGAAGACGAACTCAACTAAAAAACAGGAGGAGGGCGAGTGGTCAGCTGACCCTTTACTGAAATTAACGCAAGCGTCTGATAAGGACGTGCGGATAATTGCTCTGGAAAGGAATCATGAAAGCTAAGGAGCCCAAACTCAGCCACACTGCATACACGGGTGAAAGAGGTCGCACCAGCTTATCTCATCAAAACCAAAAAGGATTCGTATGTCGAATCCTTTGTTTATACAGACGGCCCATTATTTTCTGCTCAATGATTTAGGTATAATATGATTGAAAATATGAAGAAGTAACAACCAGTGATAGTTTTCCAGGCAAAAAAATATAGGGCAAGGTTAAAAGAAAGGCCAGAATAATGTTGAAGGAGGAATGAAGATGAATATGATACTCTTTAATCGAACCATTGATTATCTTGGAGACCGTTCTAGAAGAAGACATTGATGAAGTGTAGAATTTTAACCTTACCGGGATACCTTATCCAATGTTTAGCTGGCTATTTTCTAATCCTAACGCAGACCAGCGCTTCGATTATCTTAGAAGTAGGAGATTAACAGCTGCGATTGTTACGAGATTCTAATGAAAAATTATAGATATTGCATTGGATTTACAGGAAACTTCAGATCGGAGCGGTATCTAAAAATTTTCATGGATTTTCCAGAAGTACGACATGGGAAACTGTCTAAAATTGTTTCAATACTGCACCAGCATTGAGGCCAAAGGAGGAAGAAGTATGAATATCAAAAATAGAAAACAAAAATTTTACGGTGGCAGTATCTGAATAAACAAAACATCAATCGTCGCTTGCCCAAGTGTATGGGGGAGAGTTCTATCTGATACTCATGAACACCAAGATTGGAACCTGAGAGAGGGATGTGTCATGATGTTCAAGCATCCATGAGATTACTATTTAGCGGGATATGTGATTACAGATTCAAAAAGCAGAGGAGCTTGGTCTCGACATTATTGAGGTTCCAGAAGCAGTATGTGATTATTGAACTAATCAGGTCCGGTTCCAGAGGTGTATTCACTGTTGATGGAAATATGCAATGGAGGTCTTTATGCCAGAGCACGGTTATATATTCAGGGATTCCGGACTTTGAAATATTATTATGAAGGAGATATGGCGAGGTCCTGATTATAAAATGGAATTGTGATTCTGACAAGAGCTTTAAATGAATAAAAAGAAAATCGTAACCAACTTGATATGCTCCTCTAAAGTAGACACTAAAAGCAACCATTTTAGAGGTATTAGATTGGCTAAGAAACATACCAAAAGAATTAGAACGATTCATAGAATTGTATTTAGATGGTGTGCCTTTTCGTGAGTTGCGTATGTGTGAATATGGTTTAAGGATTTCACCTGGAACATTTAATATGCATTTTTTGAACTATATGGAGCTTCTGTATTAGAAGACTGAGATGGGTTTAACATCATACAAAATGAATTTAAAGAAAAGGTTAAAGAGTTTTTAGAACTGAAAACCTATTTAACGGCAATCACAAGAAAATATGCAAAAATTCTCTGGCCATAACTGTGCCGAAATTGGATTATTATATACTAATGGTGAGGCCACGAAGGCCTACTATCCTAAGCCAGAGGTATACACTATGAAATATAGAAACATCGCACGAAGAAAGAATCCTTATCGTCAGTGCGACTGTATTCGAAATCAATTAAACTATAAACAAACCGCAATAAAATATAACATCTCTACAACTTGGTGTATCAATGGGTAAAAAATATCAAAAATATGCCCTGATGGATTAATAGATACAGTCGAGGAAAACGGAAACCAGATAATATACAGACAAAACTGAGCGTATTCGTGCAGAAATGCTATATTAAAGGTACGAAACGAATATTTAGAAACAGAAAATGCCAAAAATTAAAAAATTACAAGAAGTGAGAAAGCCAGAGCTGATGTTGCTAGACGAGATTTGAAGTGGAATATCAAACGATTAAAAATTAAGTAAAAGTAGATTTCATATTACTCAATTATGTAAAAGTGTTAAAAGTCAGTAGAGCTATTATTATAAATGGTTAAATCGTGTTCTTTTCGAATCTGGAAAATTGAATTATGTCGCCAATGAATTAATACCGAAGTATATGAATCTGTTCAAGGCATATATGGATATCGTCATCACAATCTATTTAAACTATTATAGAAATGCAAAAGTGAATCATAAAATGGTCTAAAGGTCTTATAGAAACTAATGATTAAAGCGTTGCACTATACGAAAACGTTATCGTTATAAATCCAACTTGAAGAATTACACTGCAGCTATTATTTTAAATAGAGAATTTAAGAGTAATACGAGCCAATGGCTCTCTACTATTAACGGATATTACTGAATTAAAGTATGGAAAGGGAGAAAAAGCTTTATTGAAGTTAGTTTAATTATGGCACAAAAGAGAAAATAGCTGTATATCAAATATCTAAACAAAATAATAATCAAATCAGCAAAGACACTGACCAAATAAAGAGAAAGATACTCCCAACAAAAACAATGATTCATGTTTATCGAGGATTTCAATACACTTCTCATTTCTTAAGCACTTATAGAAAAAGGTCAAGATAACGCACATAGCATGTCCCGTCCTGGCAGATGTATCGATAACGGCCCAATTGAATCGTTCTGGGAACATTAAAGTTGAAGAAGTATATCGTTTACATCATTTCAAAACTATGAATCTCTTTTCAAGAAAGTTGAAGAGTATATCCACTTCTATAATGAGAAAGAATTACTATCAATGAAGGAAAATCCTACATAAACAAAAAGACGAGTTCTATGAACTCTGTCATAATTTAATTATTTCCTGTCTACTTGATGGTGGTGCACTTCACTTTGTTAATTTTGATTTTTTATTTATAAAAACTATCATATGCTAGATAATTGGCCTTTATCTCAATAAATATCTGCCAAAATAGTGTCTTGTTAAATAAAACTTCAAAAACTGTTTTTCAGGTTCTTTTCACGACTATTACTAAACTTAATGTATAATACCTTTGTGTTAGTAAACAATTAGTTTAAAAGGAGAAGACAATGGAAATCGGACATCAACTGCGCGCTCTTATGAATTCAAAAGGGTTTAACGCAAGAAGAGTTAGCGGAGAGAAAACAGATTTGTCAAAGGATATATTTCTCAATTAGAAAATGATTTGAGTCGTCATCCATGGATATTCTTTGATATTTTAGAAGTATTAGGGATGTCCTGCTGCAGTATTTTTTTTGATGAAGGTTCCTGAAGAAGCACCAATGATTTACCGTGAGGAAGATGACGATGATGGAAGATGCAAACACCATACTACGGTGACATGGTCAAACCCAGATTCAAATGAGCATGAGATGAACCTGTGATTTGGAGTTTCAAGTTGGGGAGCGTATAAACATTCCAACCGTCACTGTCAGAGACATTTGGGTAAGGTAATTTGAAGGTTCCAGCCCGTCGCCGGAAAACAAGTCGAAAGGTTTTAGCGGAGAATTGCTCTATTTCGGAGTAAGGAAAGCCAAACATCAAATTAGTAATGTCGGTAAAATGACTTAAAGTGTTAGTCGTGGCAACAGATTCCTATTTCCATAATAAAGAAAGTTAGGTGCTAGTAATGTCAAACAACAATTAATATCTCATTTGAGAATGTGAACAAATTTTAGTATGGAGGATGGGTATTAAAAATATTAATTTCTGGAAATCGAAAATAGGTACCCTATACATTATTAGGGCCTTTCAGGATGCGGTAAGACAACAATTCATGTATCATTGCTGATTTACAGATGTATCAAACGGAAAGTAACTTAAACGGCGAGGACGTTACTAACCTTCCACCAAACAAACGTGTAAGCAATGACTAAGCTTCCAAGACTACGCATTATTCCTAATATGAACGTATCTGAAAAATATCGCATTGATTACGTCAAAGAAAACACCGCCAGAAAACATCGTTAAAGAAAAAGTGGCAGACGCTAAAATGGTGCAATTATCAGGATATGGTGGAAAACTTCTAAAATCTCATAAATGTCTGGTGACAATAACGTAGCCATTGGTGCGTACACAATGAACCAGAAGTACTACCACTGATGAGCTCCTTACTTCAGCATTAGACTTAAAACTTCGTACACAGACATGCAATATGAACTTCGTGAATTACAACAACGTTAGGGAATCATTTATCTTCGTAACGCATGACCAAGAAGAAGCAAGAAGGATGAGTGATGAAATCGTAATGGTAAAGTCATTCAATCGAACACCAGTAGATATTTACGATGAGTCAATCAACCGCTTGCCGCGGACTTCATCGGTGAAAGTGAAGATCGTTGATGGGGTCATGAAGGAAGACCATCTTTGCGGTGAATCTGTTGGAAAAGAATTGAGTGTGCCGCTGATGCCGGAATGCGTCCAAAACGAAAAAGTTGAAATCGTGATCCAGAAGATTTAGCGTTAAACGATAATTGAAAAGGAAATTAACGGTTGAAGTAGATACTCAATTATTCCATGGGGTTCACTAGCTGAAATCATCTGCTATGACGAAATGGCAATGAATGGATGATTCACTCTACTGTAAAGCAGAAGAGATCTAAAGTGGGCTTATACTGGAACCACAAGACATCCACGTAATGTTTTGGAGAAGTGAAGAAGACTTCGATGTTTCGTTCAGAAAGTCACAGAAGACGAGGTGTAGAAGAAAATGACTAAATAACTGTTTCTTTATTTTCCATTCCATACTTTATTTGGTTGTTATTATTCGTGGTAACACCACTTGGGATGATTTTTATAAACCGCCTTTCGACATCAATGGACAAGTAATCAGTTGGAAATTATACAAACTATTTGCATCAGGAACTATTTAGAAATGATCTTCAACTTGCTTCCAGGCGTACTCTAGTCACTCTAGTAACCTTGCTAATTGTTATCCAACAGCGCGCTTGTCTTAGTCGCCAAACATAAACAATTATGGTTTTATTAATTATTTTGCCTACATGTAATAAACTATTAAAAGCTCATGCATTTATTGGAATCTTTAGTCAAACAGGAACGCGTTCAATTCTTTATCGGAATCTGTACCTGCTAAGAGTTCTTGTTTACAGACTTCAGTTTTAACGGTAGCAGCGTGGCATCGAGTTGGGTCATTTGGCGATTTTGCTGATTTTCAACTCCCATTGAAGAATTGCTAATGATCGGTGGCAAGCCGTGACTTAGGAGCTGACGAAATGGGATACTTTTTAGACGTGATTTTCCCATTAACAATGACCAGGTTCGTAGTGAGCAAGCGGTATTTATCCCATCACTTCACCTTCTGCGTTGACCTGCTCAATTGGAGGAACCGCGTGATTACACCGCACAGCTGTTGAGCAGCACTTCCTCGTAACGCAAAACTGTGTATGGGTTCAACCATCGGCGTGGTATTAATCGCAAGTTACGATTATTCTTTTAATGTTGCACAAGAGATCGTAAGAAAGGAGGCGTATCTGAATGAAATTAGAAAATAATAACAAGTGAGTAAAATTTCTACTAGTGTTTGTATTTGTCGTCTTATATGCGCCTACTTTACTTGATTTTTTTTATTCCTTTAACAGTGCTGGAAGCATGAAACGGTTTCTGAAGAGTTCACTTTAAGCACAGAAGCAGTCTAGCGGATACGCGCGTTTAATCGGGATTGTGTCGATACACTGATTCTGCGCTATTATCGTATCACTTATTGCGACAGTGATTGGAACACTTGAGCCATCACCAACATATATCCGTTCAAATCGTCGGGGCAAGTATTATTAGGATTTAACAATATTTTTGATGGTATCGCCAGATGCGTTATCGGGGCGTTTATTGATTCTATTCGTTGGTTGTAGGATTTAACCGGATTTATGTCTGTATTATTTGCAATATCGCCTTAACATTCCAATTGTCGTGTTAATGGTTTTACCAAAATTATCTGAATGAATCCATCAATGATTACAGTGGCTCGTGACTTAGGAGCAACCAGTTCTCAAGTGTTAACACGCATCGTATTGCCGCATTGATTACACTCAGGAATTTTGAGGATTTTTGAGGCTTTTCATGTATTCGGGTTAGATGACTTTGCAGTGACATTCTTCGTAATTTGGGGAATGGATTCTCAATGATTGCCGTTGAAATTCATCACGCACGTCAAGGGATTTAGTTTAGAAATCAATGCTTAAGTACATTGATGTTCCTATTCTCCTTATCTCTAGTAATTGGCTATTACTTCATTCAGAAGTTCAACAAAAACGATTAAATGGGAAGAATGCAGAGAGTGACTTATTGAAAGCGAGCCATTATGAAGCGATCAACGATTTTAACTGGAGCGATTTAGTTTTGTCTTGTGCTGTTTATTCTGTAAAAACTCTGAAACTGCGACAGCTGGAAGCCCAGAAACGATTATCGTTTGCAAATCAGAGACTATATATCGATCCAGAATTGATTGCTCAATTCGAAGAGGAAACAGGATATAAAGTTATTCCAGAAACCTTTGATTCGAACGAAGCCATGTTAACCAAGATTAAGCAAGGTGAACTACTATGATGTCGCTATTCCGGGTGAATATACGATTCATAAATGGTCCAAGAGAATCTATGGTGGAAATTAGATTATTCGAAATCGTGCAAAGGCATCGAACACATCGATCCGCTCTCCATCAGTCTTTGACCCGGATAATGCATAGTATTCTTATTTTGGGGAACCTAGGGATTGGCTACAATAAAAATGTTCATCCAGAAGGAACCATTAGTGAGTGGAGAGATTTATGAAGGAAGAATTTAAAGATCTGATTTTATTCATTGATCATGCTTCGTGAAATGATGGGAATCGCATCAAAACATATGGGGTACTCTTTGGGAAACGAAAAGATGAAAACCATTGTGAAAGAGGCAGGTAAGTTCCTAAAGACTTTAATGCCAAATGCGAAAAGCTAATATTGCGGATGAAATGAAGACATATATGATCAAGAAGAAGCAATATTGCGGTGACGTTCAGAGAGTATCCAAAATGATGAGCTGAAAACGAAAACTCATCACGTAGTTCCAAGCGAAGCGGACGAATGGCGGTTTGATAATATCGTCATTCCAAAATAGTGGGTAATAAGGAAGGCGCTTCATGCGTTTATCAACTTCTATGTTGCGTCCTGAGGTGGCGGGCTTCAAAATGGGGTTAAGGGGAGATATGTTACCCAAATAAAGAGTGCTATTGCCAAGGAAGATATTATTTGGATGAGAGTTTTTATCCAACTGAAGAGGCGATGAGCAAGATGGAGGTTTACGGAAAACTTTAGAACTGACCGACAGGGGCTCTTTACAACGATCCTTCTTAGAAGCAAAAATTTTTAGGAACTAAGAAAAGTCGACACGCTCGACTTTTGTGCAAAAATGAATAAGGAATCTCGTCTTTGAAATTAAGCAGAGAATAAGTTCGAATATCAACAGGTTTATAAAAACGATGAACTTCTCGATATTTCATGATAGTGATAATAGCCGTACCGGTGTGTGAGCCTTTAAGTCTCATCACCTATCGAGCCTCAAAGTGACTCTAGGAAATAAATTTCCAGAGTCACTGATCTGTACCATTACACTAAGCATATTACTATCATAGAATCTGGGGAGCCTGTTTTGTTAATACATTGATGAATTGATTATTTTAAGAGGCCGAATTTCCAAGTAACGAAGATTTTTTTGAAAAAGGAGAGTGTGACTTTAGAGTCTCTACTTGGAAAAGCGGAGATAGAAAGGCTAATAGGTCGTAGATGGTTAGTAGTTGGACAAAGTAAGAGCAAGCAAAGCGGTGCTTTGTAAAGGTGAAAGCAGTAAAAAAGTCCTCGTCCATTGGACGAGGGCTTAGTTTAATTTGTGGTCAGATTGGTTCCGGCGAATTTTGGTTCGTAAGTAACCACCCGAGGTTTCGAAGGTTTCTTCGTCAGCTTTTGCAAGATGACCAAAAGTGCGTGCTTGCAAGTTGCGTAAGTTTTGTAATTGATTTTTTGCAGCTTCTGCAGGTTAGTTATGGTGAAATGCCAGAATGCAAATGAGAACTTCCTTACTGTCTAGCGAACGGCGTTGGTGTTTTAGGGATGTTCTCTTAGTTGCCCGATGGCGTTTAAAATCACTGGAGGTAGGAGACAGGAGTCTCCGGATTTCTGCAAGTTCTTTACCACAGTTCAGTAAAGCAAGCAGCGCTAGCGGTCATTGTGTCCGTTTATCTACCTGGGTAATAATTTTTCCAGTTGGTAACTGGAGTAAACAAGGAGGTGGACTTTTCTCTTTTCAAGGCAACAGCTACGATCGTCGATCTTGCAGAAAGTCCATCTTCCATAATATATTTTCCGCGCTGAGCCGCTTTAAAGTTCCAATGCCGCGTTTTGTAGTCGCATTGACCTGCGTAGTAACGGCGAATGATTTCTGATTAGAAGCTTTCCGCGAACAACTTCGTCACTGTTTATCGCAAATCCAACGCGGTTCACCCATATCTGTTGGAGAGTTGTAAGGAACTGGAGCGTCACCGTAAATCTTCGTCAAATAGATGACGTAATAGAGGGAATGCTTCAATGTCTCGGTTGTAGTTCACCGTTATCTGCAACAGCAAGGTGGAGCAGTCGATCATATTGACATCTTCTGTCGGCAGTAGCTGCTTCCATACGCTACGTTTACAGGATGGTTGATGCAAATTCCACAGGGAAGGTCAACTGAGTATCCTGCACGACGACCGCGTTTATTTTGGATATAGCTGGCTTGCAAGTGGTTAGTTTTCCACTGTTAGTACCAGGAGCACATGACAACAAGAGACGTGTTGTTTCATTAAATTCATTTGCGCCATATCCCGTATGTCACTCACGATGGTCTCCACGTCCATTGGATAACCTTCTATAGCCGCATACACTTGATACCGCGACGTCGAGGGAATTTTTAAATTGAGTAGCTGCAGGGTTGTCCTGTGTAACGAGTGATGAGAACATCATTGATTTTGAGGTCCTAAATAGTGTGCATCGTCCATTAACGAAGAACATCTGATCAAGAAGCGATCCTAAGGTCAACAAGTGAACGGTTTTGTTCAATATCACCAGCGGCTACACAGATGATAACTGCTTTGTCTCGCAGGGCGGTGGAGTAATTTGATTTTTCCGTCTGGGTCAAAACCAGGTAATACTCTTCATTGTATGAAATTCACCAGATGAGTTTCCCCACAATTCTAAATATAATTTATCGTAAGCATCTGTTCTCGTTGAAGAATGAACTGATTCTTGTTCTTCTAGATATCACTATCAACTTAATTTCACATGACAACCCCTTCAATTCATTCCCAGTATAGTGTCAAATAGGAGGGGAATTCCCATACAAAATCAGCAAAAAGCCCATAGAAAAAAGAGCTGCAAGAGTGCATAAGCAAGAGTAAAATAGCATTGACCACTCCAAATTAATGGAGGACGATTCAGTTGAAAAAATATGATGAATTGCAAGAGCCAAAAGGACATGTTTGATGAGAGACCTTTCGAAATTGACGCCCTTGTCTTAACGGAATTAGGATATTCAATTCTAGAAGAAAGATTGTTCTTCCAGATATGAGTGGAAAAATTTTCAACAGTTGAAGAAATTGCTCAATTATATGGGGGAAATGCGGAACACTATTGAGAGATAATCCGATGATGACATGCAAGAAAGAGTCGATTTAACGCAGGAATTGGAAAGCAAAACGATATCAATCCTGCTTTTTGGGATGAAGAGCGAAGTGGACTAGATATTACTAAACAATTTGCTGCACGATATGCGGAAATAAACCCCAACGTGCGCATCGTGATTTACCGTATCAGATGAAACGCTGATTGGTTGGAAAGAAGATTTATGATGACGTATTCCAGTGATTCCAGTGCACGTGATGCGCGAATATTTGGGAGTAACAGGCGAAGTTGTTCGATGGGGAAATTCCTCTTGTCAGGACATTCAAAAGGAGGAAATCTAGCTCATACGCTGCCTCTACCTAAGAGAAAGAAGTTCAATCGAGATTGGGAAAAAATCTTCATTTGATTCTCCAGGATTACATCGTTCTATTTTAGAAACGGAAGGCTATCACGCAGTGGTTCCATTAGCGATGCGTTACATTCTCAAGATGCGTTGGTTGGATTATGTTTTTGGAATCTGAAATTCTATGTCATCGTCAAAAGTAATGCCTTTGCTGCTCTCTCCAGCATGCGCTTTGACATGGGAAATCGAAATGGACAATTTGTAACACATCAGCTGACAAAAACAGCCAACAAATGACCAAACGTTTAAAAAAATGGACTGAAGAAGTGAGTGATGAAGAACTAGAACTGTTCTGGGACGGTTTCGAGCTTCTTTTACGATTAGTTTGGATACGATCAATGATGTGTTTGGCAAATTTATGCATTATGTTCAGGAGTTCTTCAAAGCTGCGGGCAAATGGATGAAGAAAACGAACTACTCACTCGATAGCCTTGCTTTTACTACAGACTCGCTTCGATGTATGGAGAGCTTCCATTAGTTTTGCAGGATACATTTAACATCGGAATTTGAGCTGGATGATATTTTAACGACATTCATTGGAAAAAGAATAATTTCATTTCATATCAGGCAAGCCAGGAGAATGAAGAGATATCTGAGTATCACTATCAACACCGACACGAACAAAAGGCACACGAAGAGAAATGGGTTTGTGTATAGGATGCCGAATCTTCACGGATATCTTTATACTAGTTGCATCGCCGCATCGGTTCGAGCCGATGTCTCTCACCTTAATTCGTTTTAATGCGGATTCAAGTTACTGCTATTATAGAATACGTCAGATCTCTTTCGTAATCCTATTATGAATTTCTTTTCTTCTGTACTTCTCCGATTGTTATAAAAGAAAAGAGAGTTGCCCGCCACAAATTCACTTCTATAAGCGAATTTTGCAGCTCTTTGTTTCTATTATTTTTCGCGTTCAATTGCGATGGCAACGCCCATTCCGCCGCCCACACAAAGTGAAGCAACGCCGAGTTTACCACGTCGAGCTGTTCGAGGCGTTAATCAGCGTGACCGCCAACAACACGGGCAAATTCGGGCGCCGATTGATGGCTAGTGCAATTGTGCCACCGAATGGATTTTCATCTCAGTTGGAATCTTCAAGTCTTTGATGACGGCCATATACTTTTGTGCCGCAAAGGTTTGTTCTGTTCGAAGATATCCACTTTTCAAGCGTGACAGGGTCCGTGCTACTAATTTTTCAATCGCTGGAACGTGTCCAATCCCCATGAATGCATGTGGGACGACACCTCGTTTGCAGGTCCTTTAGGAGTTGCTAAAATAGGGTAGATCCACCCTGGCACATTCGCGAGCTGCCGCGATATCACTAAGCGGCTCCATCATTGATTCCTCGAAGAGTTTCCAGCAGTAACCACTCCGTCTTTTTGAAGGCGGCTGAATCCAGAAAGATTCTTCAGTGTCGTGTTTGCATCGGATGAATTCATCTCGCCAGCTTTGAAGTCGTCAGATGTCTTACGATTGAAGACAGCGACGGAGTGATTTCCTTTGCGAGATGTCCTTCTTCTGTGCTTTAGCAGCTCGCCGAGAGGTTAAAGCGGCAAAAACATCGAGTTCTTCGCGTAAACCGCATTTTTCAACGATATGGTCGCGCCCATTGCATCCGTTGAATAGCGTCTGTTAACCCATCATTAAATAATGAATCGACTACAGTAACTGGCCCGTTTTCGAGCAAAGCGTTGTACTAATGAGGTGCTAAACTCATATTTTCCATACCGCCGTGGCTAAGACAATCTGAGCATCTCCTAAAGTCGAAAGGGATTGTAGCGTAAGAATAATGGCTTTTAAATCCAGAATCACAAACCTCATTGACCGTTATGCGTTGTAGCAATGTGAGTAGACCGGCTTTTTAATCCCACTTGTCGAGCAGGGTTTTGACCAAGTCCAGCTTGTAAAACATTTTCCGAAAAATCACTGCATCAATTTGGTCGGGAGATACTCGCTTTTTGATCGCGGATTTTGCTACCGCTGTTCCTACTTTAACTCGCAGAGGGTTGTAGCAAATTGTCCTCCTCCGAATTTACCGCTAATGGCATGTCCGTGTGGCACTGACACTGACAGTATCATTTCCAGCTCGCTATTCGATGCTCTCTATCAGTAGATCTCATCTTTTATCTCCACTATTTTATAAGATTTGCCTCTAAACCCACTAATCATCGTTCTAAATAGTAGTGAAAGAATTCTGTTTAAAATTTATAGGAACAGTTGGTAAACTCAATTGTCCAGACGGCAATTTTCGCTAGTATAGTTGTTGCTAAGATAGAAGCGCAGATGCCTCCATGCATGGTTAGGGTCTGTCGCAAAGGAGAACAACAATGAATATAGAATAGATAAGATTGGCTTTTGTGCCACCAACTGCACCAGATATGCGAAACATTAGCAGTTGCTCGTGGAGTAGAGCCAGCTACAACACACGATTGGCACTGACAGCTCTACACGGCAGTAGCTCCAGCCCACACTAAGATATCGTGACTTTAGCCGCAAATGCAGCTTTATCGATTATTGACGACGCCGATCCTGCGAATCTATTGATATGATTTTATTTGAACAGAAACAGGAGTGGTTCAACTCGAAATCGCCGGCAGTTTATATGCAACGGATGTTAGGGTTATCTAACCGTGTTCGCAGTGTAGAATTAAAACACGCTTGTTGGTGAGGCAACAGCAGCCCTTCAATTAGCAGCAGGGCATATCGCATTAACCCTTTCTTCAAAAGTGTCAGTCATCGCTAGACATCGCTAAACTATGGATTGAATTCTGGTGTGAGAACCCATCACTAAGGAGCTGCAGTAGCTGTGGTTGTTTCTTGAGTCAACCACGTTTATTAGTCTTAGACAACGAAAACAAGCTTTGTTTACGGACGATGGACTGGACTTTGAGACCGAACTCATGGTAGCCCATCCAGCCGCAGTAGATGGTCACACCTCAAATGAACACTACATCCGTTTTCTTCTTCTGAAGTGCGGCAGACCGATCAAGAAAAGACTCATTGCGTGGCTTTTCGGACTTCGAAGCCATTTAAGCTTCCACTTACCGTATACATGAAGATGGGGATGAAAAGCTTTTAAACCGTTCTTAGAAGAAATGAGCTGAAGAAGAAAGAGAACGTTTTCCACGAGCAAGACACCGGGTTAAGAAGGCGTCTATTTATAACCGCCACGTTGGAAATATTTACAAGGCGATGATTATTCCTAAGTTTTATTTCGTTATTAGAAAACAGCCCGCAAACTAGTAGCGTGGAGACCGTCTAGGACTCTTAGTCGCGGTTCTGGAGCTGTTGAATTCGTTGGGAAATGAGGCTGAAGGATCTCGAAACCAACTGTACATTGCGGAACATAAGGCTCTTTCTACTTGAAAACCGCAAAATGCTCACTGTGAAGGAATACGAAGAAATCTTTATGGAAGTTGTCGACTCTAGCGGTGAACAAACCTCAAACGTGAAAGTATCAACAGCCCAGGACACTCAGGAGTAAAATCACGTAGACAATACTATAAAACTATCTAAATCAACCAGCGTAGCCAATAAAGGTTACGCTCAGTTGAGTAAGCACTCGCAAAATAAAATGTAGCATATATGTTGTTGATTAAATCAAACTCAAAAGTTGCAAAATATAGTCGTGGATATGATCTATAACGGTATATCTCAACAACCTGTTTCTAGGTCGTTTGCACAAATTTTAAGTTTGTAGTAAATTTTCCGGAGATCAAAAATTTCTTCAGTCACGTCTACCCACTTTCAAATTTACAAAACACTAGAACCCGGTAGGATGCATCTGTCACCACCGCGTAACTGCAAACCCGTCAGTCGAGTGGCGCAACACTCATATTAGATTAACAAATCGCACAAAAGATGATGCCGAAGAAATTTGCGGATTTTTATAATCGCAGTAACAGGGAATCGCATCGAAATGGGTGAATTACGCGAAGCAGGGATCTGTTCCGTACCGCGTTTTAAATTTTCGAAGGTATCATCATTTTTGTGCGTATTCACTACAAAACACTTCGGCACTATGTTTTGTGGCATCCTATGTAAAGAGAGAAATGAAAGACAGCAGGTACACTCACGAAGAAAAATTATCGTCATCAACACCGGTGGCGGTACGATTGCTAAGGAGGAAGACTGCTCAACAGGAAGCGTAAACTCAACAGGAACCAACCCATCAACAAACTCAGACACTCTTTTTCGCAATCTATCGCAAGTGTCGTTGTAGAGGACTCATTGTCACCTACCATCCCCACATATGACGGAAGATGTGGAAGTGTCTAAAAGAGAATCGTCCAAGCACAAAAGGATGAGTTTCTGACGGAGCTGTGGTAACTCATGGAACGGACACTAGAGGAAGACAGCGTATTTCTTAGAGTTAACAACAGATGGAACTTTCATCAGAATATTGACCGGAGTCGATGCGTTCCAGCAATGAAATCGCGCGCGACGGTTTAGCGAACTTACGCATGTGCCATTATCATGCGTAACGAGTCCAGAGGAGTGTGACAAAGGCGTTCTTGTCGTGATGAACGATGAAGTCCATGCGGCAACATATGTGACAGAGACACATACTACAAATGTTGCGACTTTCCAAACACCCAGCATGATCGATCTGCTTTGGCTTAGTGTCAAAGTGAGTGACGTTATTTTACTCAAAAATTTTTACATCATGAATACTCATCCCACCAAAGAACCTCGTGGATACGTGTAGCATTTGCTGAAGGCATATGCCGGAATGGAGTCGATTGTTATTTGACGTTACTGTTTATCTCAGATGCTAATGGATTAGTCATCAGCCTTTGAGTGTAGGAACCCACCGCCAACGCAGCTTCCTCCTGGTTGCAACGTGTTGTTTGGATAGAGGAATCTCAGTCGTTCCTCGTATCCCGCGTGCTTTAACGGCAGCAACGCACGATGATGCGTATATACTGTCTGCGGGTGGGGGCAAACAGCTGCTTTGAGGGCAGGAGTGATTTTCAAGCGGGCTGGCGGACGTGACAAAAGGCTCTGAAAATCATCGGTGTTATTAAGCGTCTGGCGCAAACAGAGAAAGTCAACCGTTAGAGTATTTTCAGTATAGGAAAGAGGATTAAATATGGTTAGAAAAATTGGACGAGTGGTTCGTCAATATGAAGGAAAACCGATTATTTACGGCATGCCACTAGAAGAACTAACTGCTTGGTTTGAAGCAAAAGGCGAAAAGAAATTCAGAGCAGGACACTATGGATTGGCTTTACCGCAAACGTGAACCAGTTTTTGAAGAAATGACAAACTTGCCAAAAATCACTGATTGAGGAGTTACAAGAAGAGTTCACATTCCCGGTGTTAAACGAACGTATCAAACAACAATCAACAGACGGAACACGTAAATTCCTCTTTGAATTAGCAGACGGCCCTTAATCGAAACGGTATTAATGCCTCAGGAATACGGCTTATCTATCTGTGTGACCACCAAGTAGGATGTAATATCGGATGTACTTTCTGTGCCAGCGGAATTATCGCCAAACAACGCGACCTTGTTGCTGGAGAAATCGTAGCGCAAGTCATGCACGTGCAACGAACTTTAGACGAAGTGTCTCCTGGGGACCGTGTCAGCCATATCGTTGTTATGGGAATTGGGGAACCGTTCGATAACTACGATAATGTCATCAAGTTCTTAAAAGTCGTGAACTCTGATAAAGGGCTTGGAATCGGGGCTCGTCATATCACAGTATCTACAAGTGGTTTGGCCTCGAAAATTCGCGAGTTCGCAGACGAAGGCTTACAAGTGAACCTCGCATTGTCACTTCACGCGCCAGATAACGATACGCGTTCTCGTATTATGCGTATTAACCGTAAATATCCAATTGAAGTCGTGATGGATGCGATTAATGAATATATTGCTAAAACTAATCGTCGTGTGACCTTCGAGTACATCATGCTCGATCACGTGAACGACTCGTGGAACAAATGCACAACAATTAGCCGACCTTCTTGCGGACAAGAAACGTCTTCATACGTGAACTTAATTCCTTATAACAAAGTTCGTGAACATGACCAATATGAACGTAGTGGAAAAGAAGCGCGTAGTCGCTTTCTACGATGTGTTGAAGAAAACCACATCAACTCGTGTCGTTCGTAAAGGGATCCGGACATGATATCGAAGCAGCCTGCGACAATTACGTTCAAGCCAAATGAGAAACGTGACCGCGCTGACAAAAGATAATAAGAATAGATGAACCACACTCTCAGAATAGAGGTGTGGTTTTGTGCGCAGAAAATCAAAACAAAAGTCGATATTTCTTTATAGGATTTTGATTGGAAAATTACAAAATAACTCTATTTTTATAAAAGAAAATTTGCTAGTAATATTAGCAAAAGGAAACGGTAACAAAAACGGTTGAATTAAGATGCAGGCTGAGAGGAGTCGCTCGAATGTTAGAAGTTCATGATTCAAAATTTTTCATATGGAGAGAGATCCTAAATCTAGATTGACTCAGAGCTTCCATCGTCTCACAAATTATTGGACTAAGTAGCACCAAATGGTGTAGTGAAAATCTACGCTATCCAACACTGTCTGGACACCTAATAAATAACGGTATTTCGGTGTGCTATCAAGGGAAGGATTATACAAGCGAACCATTAGCTTTATGAGACAGCATATCGTGAAGATGCCGATCAATCTGAATTATACGATGAGTTAAATGGAATCGAGTCATTTGAATTTCTATGCCCTCGATGTGGAGCAGGTAGCTTCTGGAACTGTTCAAACTGGCGATAGAGCAGTTAAAATGGAAGGCTATATTCATCAAAAAGTGGGTTGGTATTCACTCGGGATGCGGCAACGTCTTTGTTTTGCATTGGTGCTGGTTACAAAAGCAGATTACATGCTTGTGGATGAAGTGATGAACGGGTTAGATCCTGATAATGTGGAATTGATTTCTAAAGTGTTGAGACAGTTACGAAATGAAGGAAAAACGATCGTGATGTGTCTCTCATTTACTGAACAATCTCGATCTCGATTGCTCGACAAGATTTATTTTATGAAAGAGAAACGAATCGCCTTGGAATATTCACCGCAAAAAGATGGCGTAGATACACTTCAATTGACCTTTATTTCAAAAGAGTATTTCGAAAAGTTTGTAGAGCAATTTCCAAGAGAAGTAGAAATGATGAATCGCGAAGGAAGACAAATTAGCATTCACCTTACGGATGGGGAGTTTCCAAAAGAAATATGGAAGTGGATACTAGAAAACATCCATCAATGCAGTGAAATTAGGATTGAGCTAAGGTTGCTACGCCCTTTATAAAGAACTGTACGGATAGTACATTCAAAAGTTGAAAAAGAGAGGAGAAGCTAGAATGAGAACACAATTACTGTTGATTGTTCGAAATCGATTAATGAAAATTCAGTTCATCGGTTGTATAGTGCTGATGGTTATTTTTCTTGTGATGAATTTTCAACAAAAATCTTCTCTCAATGAACTTTTGAATACCACTTTAAATCAAGGAGATAAAATTCATTTGATACTAATCAATGAATATGAAGAGGAAGCAAAGAAAAGAAGTTTAACGGAAACAGAGGAAAAATGGTTAGAGGATGCAGTTGCTTATCATCGTTCAGTAACAGCGTTTCAAAAGCAAGATTATAAAACCTATTTAAAAGAACAGATTCATTTTTGGGAGTTGCGACTTGAATTAAGAGATAAAGAACAATCGCCCCTTCCGATTTACAATACAATTGGATTTAATCCTAGTAAGCAGGAACAGTTAGAGTATAAAAATGTCAAACAATATTTAATGGAATTTCGTTCTTTAGAGGAGAAGGGTCGCTATCAATTAGACGATATTTTACAAATGCAGAATCGAATTTTTTGGATGGAATGGACAAAATATAATGAACCGATGCTTTACTGGTTGCCATTTCTATTTTCAATCTTGCTACTATTTATCAGTCCTATCCTTTTAGACGATTGGAAGCATCGAAGTATATTAGGGGTGAAGCCGATTCGTCAGTGGAAATATTTATTACAGAAAATCAGTAGTTACTGGCTGGTGAACATGGCGCTTGTAATTCTTGTTTTATTTGTAGTTTCCCTAGTACAGAGTGTATCTTTTGGCTGGGACGCCCTCACTTCGCCGTTACTTGTATTTCGTGGGGAAGAGGAGGTTCTCATGCTTCCGTTTCAATTTATCGGGATTGTCCTACTCTTTACAGCGTGTGTTCTCCTATTCTTAATCAATCTCGTCGCATGGTGTAATCAGTTGAGTAGAAATAAGATGGTAGGGTTCATCGCAGGGCTGATGGTTATTTGGGCAGAGCCTATCTTCCGTTCCATGAAGATTTATCCTTCTTTTGCAGACAAGTTGCCACTGTATTATGTGAACTTTGGCTCTGTCATCCAAGGAATGAAAGATGATTTTTATGCGACAGGTACATTTACGATTTCAAACGGATGTGCCAGTTTACTTGTAGGAGCGTTCGTGTTCTTCTTATTCACGGTTGGAACTTCTTGTTGGCAAGAGCGTCAGATACGAGGGGGTTCGGTATGAGTAGATGGGTTCAGTTAGATAGAATGCATTTAAAGAAAAGAGGATTTTTCTATAAGATACCGCTTCTTATCTTAGTAGTTGCCACGCTTGTCATGGGATATCATCACGTTACAGGAAAACCGGCCTTAAGAGATGTGATAGAACGACAATTTGCTCAGATAGATAATCTGAAAGATTCATTTGAGAACCAGGTGACAATTGATGAAGATACAAAGAAAGAGATGGATACTACTTTCCAGGCTCTTTACCAAACCTATGCGAAAGAAAATGGGATTTATACAGTGAAGGGGAAAACGGAACGGCTGATACCGATTTATGAAAAACGATTGGAATTGGTGGAATCTCTTCTAAGTCGTGTCCCAAAAGAATGGGCGGATTCGTTAGAGAGTCCTATGCAAATTAAAGCTAAACTCCAATTGCTCCATTATTTAGTTGGAAAAGAGATATCCTACCAAACCTATTACCAGTATGGTGATTTTATACAGACGATTTTCCAACTTCTTGGTTACGGTATCCTTGTCTTCCTTTTCCTTGAGCAAGTAGGGGGATATTTAGAAAGAAAACAACGGCACCGAACGCTACTAGAAGTAGTGCCGATTTCTAATAAAGAAGAATTATTGACAGAAACGCTCTATTCTTTGAAATACTTTTATGCTTTTCCTAGTCTGCTGGTGATTCTGCCTTTTGTGGCTTATGGAATCCTAATTCAAGAGAATGTTTTTCTGTTCCCTGTATCGTATGTGTCAAATGGGGAAACAATCTTTATTTCAGCGATTCAAGGAATCCTATTAGCGATTGGATATCCATTGTTAGCAATTGTTGGGTTATTCATTGCACAGATGCTGCTCTTTTCTTTGATTAAAGATACGATGGTATCGACGATTGTCCTCTTTATCCTTGGCTATTTGACTATTGGAGGATATTCTTTAGGGACTATTTTACCGATTAGTGTGTTACCAGCTCTACAACAGGGAGTGCCGCTTGTGATAGGAGCTATTGTAGGAGTGGCCTTCTCCATTTTGTTTATTGGCATAAGACTAAAAAATATAAGGAAGTGAGGAACTAAGAAATCCTCACTTTTCTTTTATTTTCCGTCCAAAGTCCTATACACATTGGATTAAGACGATGTTAAACTATGAGCATAATAATTTGAAGTGGAGAGATTTAGATGAAGGTGATTTTCCAAAAATTTAAAAAAGAGGTGTTCGTGACTATTGCGATTTTAACATTAATTGCGACCTCTCAATTATTAACAAGTATTGTCAATGCAGAGATTTTAGACTATTTAGTAAAAATGGATATGAACGGGTTTATCCATGAGACGATTCTTTTAGTCGCAATTTTTGCTTTATATTTGTTGTTTACCTATATGTTGATTCGCTATCAAGCTTTCTTTGAACAAAAGGTAGTTACTTGGTTACGAGATCGAATTAGTCATGCCATAAAGAATACTTCTTATGAACGCTTTTATGAGAAAAATAGTCAAACCTATATTTCTTGGTTTACAAGCGATATGGAACAAATTAGAACAAAAGCTTTTACGCCTACGGTTGAAGTCGTTGGGGGAGCCATCTCTGCTGTATTTTCTGCGGTAGCGCTATTTATGTATCATTGGTCTATTGTATTATTAACGGCTTTTTGTATTGTTCTGATGGCAGTATTACCCGCATTGTTTTCTGGAGAGTTAACGACTAAAACGATGAAAACATCTGAAGAAAACGAGCATTTTTCAAAACATGTTTCGGACTTATTAAGTGGATACGATACTTTATTCGTATTCAGAAAATTGAACTATTTGACTCAAAAAATCCATGAAAGATCTGTCAAAGTTGGAGATACACAACGAGATTTTAGTAAAACAATGGCAAAAGTTGCCGTAAGTGGTGGAATTAGTAATTTATTTTGCCAAGTTTCTGTCTTTGTTTTAACAGGATATCTAGCCTATATCGGAGAAGTGAGTATCGGTAGTATCATTGCGACAACAGGCCTAAGCGGAATCATTTTTAATGTTCTTGGAAATATCAGTCAGAAAATCGGTTCGATTAAAAGTACAGCTCCTCTCTTTGAAAAATATGAACTACTTGAGTCTGCGCAAAATAATGAGAATGTGGATAAAGAAGATTCTCATACTTTAATTGAAGTATCAGACCTCTCTTTCAATTATGGGGAAAAGGTGATTTTAAATCATGTGTCTCTTGGATTCAACGAAGGGCAAAAATACGCGATTACTGGCGAAAGCGGAACAGGGAAATCAACGCTATTAAATATTATCGCTGCTAAATTAACGGAGTATTTAGGAGAAGTAAAATTTGCTGGGGTCGATGTGAAGAAACAATCCTATGATGAGTTGTATCGTCAAATGGTCTATATCGCCCAAAAGCCACATATCTTCACGACGACCATTCGCGAAAACGTAACGCTCACAGAAGAGTATACGGATGAAGAAGTTTGGGCGTCTCTTGAAAAAGTAGGACTCGCCACCATCGTACGAAACTTGCCACAAGGATTAGATACCGTTCTAGGCGATGGCGATTCAAATTTATCCGGCGGTCAGTTGCAACGCATTGCCTTCGCGCGTGGACTCATAAAAAAACCAAAAGTCTTCTTGCTGGATGAAGTTAGTTCCAACTTAGACGAAAAAACAACTATTGAGGTGTTGAAGCCAATCTTAGAAGATAAGAGTGTGACAGTCCTATGGGTAACGCACCATCTTCCTGAAGACTTGAAAGAAACAATCGATCAAACGATTCAGATGAGTGAGTTGAATCATGTAAATTAAAGAAAATGAAGAGCCTTCCTACTGTTAAATAGGAAGGTTTTTTTAATGTAATATTCGATTTAATGCGATTTTTTCTTTGAAAAGAGCCTAAAACGATGTAATAAATGAAAAAAGTATGACTAAGAATCTAAGAAAGTTCTACGAAAACGTTACAGAAAGATATCGAATATTTCAGAAACATATGTTCTTGTCATTTGTTTGTAATAATAACGTCAGAAAAAGTCAAAAAAATTAAGTGACCTTAACAAAGGGCGTAAAATCAACACTTTCATTTTTTTTCATGGTAACATAGTTGCATTCATTAAGTTCGCGGCTCAAAAAATTTATGCGAACGAGATTTTTGAATTCTATAAAAGAGTCAAAAGTCGGAAAGGAAAATATGAAACCAATCAAGAAACAATTGATGATGGTGACAGCATCACTTGCACTATTTGGCTATGCAGGTTTTACAGCAAATTCAGCAAGTGCAAATGAAGTAGAATGGACAGCACGTACTGTTGAACAAGTAAAACAAGATGTGAAAAAAGATGACAAAGGAGTACAAGAGTACACAATTAAATGGGGAGATACTTTATCAGTAATCTCTGAAGCAACAGGCGCTTCACTAGATTCACTTGTTCAAGTAAACGAGATTCAAAATGCGAACCTCATTTACCCAGGAACAGTATTACGCTTCTCAGCAGACCAAAAAGAAGTGACTGTCAATAATGGCTCTCAAGAACATTCTTACCGTGTTCAAGATAACAAAGAAGTTAAAGAAGTAGAGAAGTCAGAAGCAACAACTTCAGCAAGCAATGAGACTGCACAAGCAACTCAAGCAACTGAAACAACACAAGCTGCTCAAACGACTCAAGCTGCTTCATCAAGCCAAAATGGCTACTACTTAACAGTAGAAGCTACTGCTTATTCATATAATGAAGCTGGTTTATCAAGCTACACTGCTGATGGAACAAACCTTGTGAATGAACCAAATGTGATTGCGGTTGACCCAAGTGTCATTCCATTAGGATCATATGTTGAAATTCCAGGTTATGGTATTTTCCGTGCTGCAGATACAGGTGGCGCGATTTACGGAAACAGAATTGACGTTCACTTAGTGAATTTAAATGATGTTTATAACTTCGGACGTCGTACAATTACTATTCGAGTATTACAATAATCACTGAATAGAACTTAACTTAACTTTTTGAGGAGTCGGGCTTACTAGACCCGGCTCTTTTTTAGTTCAAAAGAAAGTTAAGAAAAGGTAAGACCTGACTAGAAAACTAGGAAAGAGTTTAGAACTATGGTATATTAATACCATCGATTAAAAAAGAAACCAATAGGAGAGGGAATTTTATGAAGAAAAAATTCACAGGAATGTTAGTGCTTGCTTCAACTTTAGCATTAGCAGCTTGCTCAAATAATACGAATTCAGAAACAATTGCTACTACAAAATATGGTAATGTGACAAGAGAAGAATTTGTGAATGCAATGAAAGATACCGTTGGGGAACAAACTTTACAACGTTTAGTCTTAACAAAAGTGTTAGAAGGATCAGTAGAAGATTCTAAAAAATTAAAAGAAGATGCTGAACAAGAAGTTGCTAAATTAGTAGCTCAATATGGTGGTGAAAACGGCATGTTAGCTGCTTTAAAACAAAGCGGAATCGCTTCAGTAGATGCATACCGTCAAACTATTTACTTAAACAAATTAATGACGGCTGCTGTTAAAAAAGCTGCAGCATTTACAGACGAAGATATAAAAAAATACTACGATGAGTGGGAACCACAAATCAAAGTACAACATATCTTGATTGCTGCTAAAGCAACCGCTTCTGATGAAGAAAAAGCAGCTGCAAAAGCAAAAGCAGAAGAATTAATTCAAAAATTAAAAGATGGTGCTGATTTCTCAGAATTAGCAAAAGAAAACTCTGCCGATACCGGTACAGCTTCTAAAGGTGGGGAAATCGGACCATTCAAACGTTCAGATATGGTGAAAGAGTTCTCTGAAGCGTCTTACAACTTGAAAAATGTAGGAGATATCACAGAAACTCCAGTTGAAACTCAATTCGGTTACCACATTATTAAGATGTTAGACAAAGGTGAGAAGAAACCATTTGATGAAGTAAAATCTCAAATGGAAGAAGAAATGCTACAAGCAAAATTAAAAGATTCAGCATACTTACACCAAACAATGGTGGATTTATTGAAAGGTGCTGACGTGAAGATTTCTGATGAAAGCTTACAAAATGCATTGAAGAACTTCTTAGATGCAGCTGATTCAACAACAACATCTTCTAACTAATCTATATACAGCATTTGCTGATAACGAACACGAAATTTTCCTCGAGGGGCAATTTGAAACGGCTTCTCGAGGATTTTTTAGTTAAATTTGGCAAATTTGTGTTTTTAGTGTCTTTTCTGTTAAAAAGTGTCTTTACTTCATAGATAACTGTTGACATATTAGAGAATAGCTGTATAATTCAATCTATAACGCGATGAGATGGAAAGTAATCTTTGAGGCATTGGTAGAGAGCTTGGGGTTGGTGAAACCAAGTAGTGATAAGAAGATGAAAATGGCCATTGAGTGGACTTTTTGAGCTTGTGAAGTAAGGAAAGTACGGGGCGCCCGTTATAGCGACACGATTTCAAAGATGAATCAATGGAATCGATTGAGGTTTATTCAGTGATGAATGAACGAATAAAGGTGGTAACACGGTATTATTGAAATGATCGTCCTTTGTCCATTTTGGGCAGAGGATTTTTTATTGTGTTCGAAAAAATGAGGGGGAATGGGTAGACAATACAGGTTGATGAAAAATAATAAATACAATTATTGGAGGAAAAACAATGAAAATCAAACACTTATTTTTAACAGCAATTGCGGCGATTACATTAGCTGCATGTGGCAGTCAAACATCAAAAGAAGAAGTAAAGGAATCTACTACTGAAGCAGCTCAAACGGTTAAAGTTGCAGTTGTCGGAAGTGCAGCCCATGAATTATGGGATTATGTTGCTGAAAAGGCGAAGAAAGAAAACATCAATATCGAAGTTGTAGAAATGAACGACTATGTTTTACCAAATACAGCTTTAGAAGAAGGTTCTGTTCAAATGAACGCCTTCCAACACCGTGCATACTTAGCGCAATGGAACAAAGATAAAGGGAGCGATTTAAAAGAAATCGGAACAACTTTCATCACACCTTTATACTATTTCTCAACAAAATATAAATCATTAAAAGATTTACCTGAGAAAGCTAAAGTTTTAGTTCCTAAAGAGGTAGCGATTCAAGGTCGTGCATTAGTAGCGCTACAAACTGAAGGATTAATTACATTGAAAGAGGGCGTTGGAACAAAGGCGTCACTAGCAGATATTACAAGCAACCCTCGTAATTTAGAAATCATCGAAGCAGAATCTGCTCAAGCTCCTCAAATGTTACAAGACGTAGATGCAGCTTCTATCAATGGTTCAATGGCTCAAGATGCTGGATTGAAGATTGAAGATAACATCTTTACAGATGCAAACCATTTAGATACGATTCCAAAAGATCGTTACAATATCATCGTTGTGAATGGAAAAGATGCAGATAACCCAGTTTACAAAAAAATCGTTGAATTATACCAAACAGACGATGTCGCTAAAAAAATGGACGAAATTGGTCCGGGACAATACTTCCCAGTTTGGAAATCTGAAAAATAATCAAGTATAGAAAGAAGTAGCTTTGGGCTGCTTCTTTTTTGCTGTCTCTATAGTTTAAAAACTATAAAGAAAAGTAGAGGATGGAGCGTAATGTTCGATAAAACATGATATTTGTTTACTTGCAAAGGCTATAAAATAAATATACTAAATAAAAATAACGAACAATAAAACAAAATGATGTTTGAAATAGTTCGATATTTATATTGTTTTTTTCTATTAAATTTTCTGTATACTAAATTCATCACTCATTCTTTTATAAAGGGGTTCGAAATATAATGGAAAAGTTTTTTAAACTGAAAGAGAACGGCACGACGGTGACTACTGAATTCTTGGCAGGGTTAACGACATTTTTCGCGATGTCTTACATTATTTTTGTCAATCCGAACATTCTAAGTAAAACAGGAATGCCATTCCAAGCGGTCTTCTTATCAACGATTATCGCAACAGTTGTCAGCACATTAGTGATGGGTCTTTTTGCAAACGTTCCTTACGCATTAGCACCAGGGATGGGGTTGAATGCGTTCTTTACATTTACAGTTGTGTTCGGCCTTGGATTCACTTGGCAAGAAGCATTAGCAATGGTGTTTATTTGTGGTTTATTCAACATTTTCATTACAGTAACTAAAGTTCGTAAGATGATTATTAAAGCCATTCCGGTCAGTATGCAACATGCAATCGGGGGCGGGATTGGGATTTTCATCGCTTATATTGGTTTAAAAAACGCCAACCTATTAGAATTTCTTTCTGATTCAAAAACGATTACTCAAGTAAACGGTGCTGCGTATAATGTTGCAACAGAAGCGTACAAAGGCGGCGTGTTCAGCGTGAACTCAAACGGGGGGATCGTTCCATCTCTTGTCAACTTCACGTCACCAGGAGCGCTCCTTGCAGTGATCGGTTTAATCATCACTGTATTCTTATTATTGAAAAAAGTTCGAGGAGCTATCCTTATCGGGATTGTGTTAACGACCCTTTTAGCCATCCCAATGGGTGTTGTTGATTTATCAAAAGTCAGCTTTGAAAGCAACTCGCTTGGAGCAGCATTTAATGATTTAGGCACAACATTCATGGCCGCTTTTGGCTCAGAAGGAATCGTGAAACTCTTCTCTGATCCTGCGCGCTTACCTCTAGTCTTAATGACAATTTTTGCATTCAGTTTATCCGATACCTTTGACACGCTTGGAACGTTCATCGGGACAGGTCGTAAAACGGGTATCTTCTCTGAAGAAGATGAACGTCAACTTGAAAACGGATCAGGTTTCTCTTCTAAGATGGATAAGGCTTTATTCGCAGATGCGATTGGGACTTCTATCGGGGCCATCTTTGGGACTTCAAACACTACAACCTATGTTGAAAGTGCAGCCGGAATCGGAGCTGGTGGACGTACTGGTTTAACAGCAGTTGTAACAGCAGGTCTATTCCTATTATCAACCTTATTAGCACCATTCGTGGGCATCGTTCCTGCAGAAGCGACAGCACCAGCGTTAATTATCGTTGGGGTGATGATGCTTTCTTCATTCGCTGATGTGAAATGGGACGAATTGGACGAAGCGATTCCAGCGTTCTTTGCAGGTATCTTTATGGCACTTTGCTACAGTATCTCCTACGGTATCGCAGCAGGATTCATCTTCTACTGCTTAGTGAAAGTCATTACTGGTAAATCAAAAGACATTCACCCAATTTTATGGGTCGCTACAGGATTATTCATCCTTAACTTCATTATTTTAGCTCTTCTATAAGAGTCAAAATCAGCTGAAAGTGAACAAACCTTTTTAAACTTTAGCCATAATCAGGCACCTAGGCATTTTTGCTTAGGTGCTTTTCCTTTTATTTCATGATAGGATAGAGAAGACAGAAAGGGAGTTGACTATGACAGAACAAACAACTGAAATCACTGCTTACGAGCGTTCCGTAGCACTTGTGAAGGCAGAACTCACTCAATATAAACCAAAACAAATCGATACGGTATTAGGCCTCTTACAAGATGGGAATACAGTACCGTTTATTGCGCGTTATCGTAAAGACCAAACCGGTTCTTTAGATGAAGTGCAAATCCGTGAAATCGAAGAGCGCCAACGTTATTTGGAAAACTTCGAAAAACGAAAAGAAGAAATTAGCCGTCTGATTGACGAACAAGGCAAACTCACACCAGAGATTACGGCTGCGTTAAGCAAGGCGACAACCTTAACAGCGTTGGAAGATATTTATCGTCCGTATAAACAAAAACGCCGCACAAAGGCAACGATTGCTAAAGAAGCCGGACTAGAGCCTTTTGCATTATGGTTACTGATGACAACAAAGGATTCTGTAGAGGAAAAAGCAACAACCTTTATCAATGAAGAAAAAGCAATTCTAACGGTCGAAGATGCAATTAATGGTGCCGTAGAAATTATCGCTGAATGGATTTCTGATGAAGGAACAATGTAAACACCACGTCAATTCACGCTAAAGAACGAATCGTAGTTCGTCGTGAAGAAGGAAGAGCTCGATGAGAAGAAAGTCTACGAAATGCAATTATGACCACGAAGAGCCCGTGAACCATCGTTCACCGTGTGCTTGCTTTAAACCGTAAAAAAGAAGATGTAGTTCGCGTAACGATTGAAGTCGATGTGACAAATCCTCTTACAAAGATCAAAGAAGAGAAAATCAAAAATTCTTCTTCACCATCTGTATCGATTGTTGAAGGCGCAATTGAAGAAAGCTATAAACGATTCATCGGACCAGCTATTGAACGCGAAACTGTACGAATTGCGCGAAAGTGCAAACACAAGCGACGTTATTTTCGGGAGAACTGAAGAACTTATTATTGGCTAAGCACCAATGAAAGCGTCAAGTCATCTTAGGACTGACCCTAGCGTACCGTACAGGATGTAAATTAAGGCGACGACGAAAACAGGAAAGTCCTAGGTAAGTCTGTGATTTAATCACGTAGGAGCTTTCTGTAGCCAAACGTGCTCAGGCAGGTGGACAATTCCGTCGTATCGTGGAACAATATGGTGACACTGGTACACGGGAACGGAACGCATAGTCGCGAGTCTGAACAGTTTGTGGCGGAGCAATTAAAACAAATCCCCCACGCAAAGTTGTTTATACCATCGTCAGTGAAGTTAGTGAGCATCTGTTTATTCTGCCAGCGATATCGCGCGTCAAGAATTTAGACACAAGTCGAAGAGCGTTCAGCAGCGTTATCGTCGTCGCTTGCAAGACCAATTTGCAGAACTTGTTAAAATCGATCCAGCCGTTAGTTGGACACCAACACGACGTTCCAGAAAACAATTAGATGGCCGATTCTTGTCGTTGAAACAGCCGTGAACAAGGTTGGGGTAAACGTGAATACGGCTAGTGCCGCTCTCCTAGAGCACATTGCCGGATTAACGAAAACAACCGCAGCAAACGTGGTCGCTTTCCGTGACGAAAACGGCAAGTTCACAAACCGTACGCACTGAAGAAAGTATCGCTTAGGAATCAAAAGCTTACGAGCAAGCGGTTGGTTCTTGCGAATCATTGATGGAACAAACCCATTTGATGGTACCGATATTCACCCAGAGTCTTATGATGTCGCTAAAGCCATTTTGGAAAAGCTAATGCTGAAAAAATTAGCGCTTGGTTCACCAGAGCGGGAAGAAGCTCTGAAGGGCTGAATGCTGGAAGCAGTTAAAAGAAATCATTTGGTATCGGACAAGAAACGCTGGAATCAGTATCACTGGATGGATTGTTGAAAACCAGTGCTGATCCGCAGTGAAGAAGCGTCGCAGGACCAATCTACGACAGCGATGTCTTGAAGATGGAAGACTCACAAGTAGGAATGGAACTCTACGAAACCAAGTTCGTAAACTGTTGTGGACTTCTCGAGCATACTGGTCGATATCGGTGCGAAGCAAGACGGCCTTGTGCACATTTCTGAAATTGAGGCCTGTCAAAACATCCAAGCGATAAAGTCGTTGCGGTTGGACATCAACAGTGTGTGACGGAGCCAGATCCTTGCGAGTGCGTCGTCACTTTCTACGAGCTCGGACCGGAAAACATAAATAGTTAGACGTTATTACTTTGTTCTTGACGGAAGTCTTCATAGTAGCGACAATAGCTGCGTCGGTGAGGCTGCACGTCTCATCACCTATCGAGCCTGCGCACCCTAGGAAACAAATTTCGAGTCCCTTATTCGCATCGATTACTCGCCATTGTTAAGCTACTATAGATTCATGCATGAACTTCGTAATAGCTTTTGTTTTCGTCATAGAGATGCCTTAGTGGAAAGGAAGCATGGGCGCAAATTCCTACTAGGAATCATTCTCCATAGTGATAATAGATGTACCGAGGTGAGATCGTCTCACTCCTTACCGAGTTTCGGAAGTCTCTGCGGGAAACCCTTTGAGTCCCTGCACGCATCAGTTACACTCGCATTGTTGCATACTATAGATTCCTTTGTAGAACCCGTAATAGCTATTTCATGTGGTAAAGATGCCTCAGTGGAGTTAGCGTGTATGGCAATTCCTTAGTCAGAGTTCCGTAAGCAGATTTTTCGCTAAACCATAAAGAGGATCAGTAAGTGCACAGCTTTGTAAACAGATGGAAAGATAGTATTCTTTCTTTAGTTGGCTTGCACACGTACTACAGAGTGAGCGGAAAGCATTTATTGTTGTACATGTTGATGGATTCCGCAAAAGACTCACGGATTCTCATCATCAGCAGTAACGTGATGCGCATTAGCGAATTACAGGGCGCAGAAATTTATTTCGTGTTAGAAACACTTTATAAAGTGAGTCGCAGTAGCTGATTGGTTCATGCTTCATCACTTGGTGATGCGCTTAATTTAATCAGCCTTTGCGCAAGACTATAGTTAGCATGACCTGCACACTGTGAGTCAGTGTTTTGTCTTTTGGTCTTACCCCCAGCCTGAAGCTTCGAAGGTGAGACCTAGGGACTCGAACCGGTGCAACGTTACAGTGGATGATGAAGACATCCGTTGGAAAAAGGCGAATCATATAAAGAGCACTAAAGCGAACTCTAAATTTTCAGTAAATTCCACTTGCATTAGTGGTATATGGATGCAAGCATACCAGGTAGTATGGCAATGGAAAGGGAATGTGAGATGACTCAAAATCCTGCTTTTAGTTCAGTTGACAGAAAATGCAAAACAAATCTATCAACTGATTTCAAAACACACACATCTTGCTTACGAACAGTTCTGCTCGAAGAGATTATCGACACAATTATTTGGTTTATCAAACAGTAGAATTTGCTGTAGCGGATGGATTTAATCGATGCAAATGAAGGACTATAAAATTATAGCTGATTTGGAGTATGCTTTGGGAAACAATGATGTATACCTGCAAATCTATGAAGAAACGTACCAAAAGTAGAGGAGGTTCTCGTGTTAAATTTTCATGAAAAATGAAACGCCTTCTAAAGTAGATCCAATCATGGGGTTATATATACTGCTTTCTGTATTTGGATCTCGTAATGGTCTATAGTGCAAGTAGTTATTATGCCTTAGTCAATCAAGGAAACCTCAAAGCGTTTACGTAAAACAGTCTATATATCGTCCTTTGAGGTGTTATTGGCGCTAGGATTTCATTCTTCCAGAGAAATGGATGAAGAGCGAAAAAGTGATGGGCGCTACTTTTGATTTTTGTACTACTGGTTGTCGTATTATTTACAGAAAAGGAATAAATGGGGCAAAGAGTTGGATTAACTTAAAAGTGTTTAATTTGCACAGCCGTCAGAATTATAAACACTATTTTTGGTGATTTGGATTTCACCTTTATAGAAAAGAACGTTAAGTAAACGAGATTGGAGATTCATTTAGTCCCAGGAGGTCACCATCTCTCCTCTTTGGCATGATTATGCTTCAAACCCGATTTAGGACGGGGATGATTGTTGTTGCAGTGGCACTTTTACTAGGACTAATGACGGGCGTTTCCAATCGAGCATTAGCTTCCTGGGGCAGTTTTTGCGCTTCTGTATGAATTACGTATTTAGATTCGTCTATTTTGATCGGACTAAAAGCCATCTAGTCAGCTGCTCGTTTTGCATCTTTTCATAATCCGATGGTCAGATGCAACAGGTTCCGGTTATCAATCCATTCAAGGATTTCTAGGGTTTGTCTAGAGGGAATTGGTTTGGAACAGGCTTTATCAAATTCTGTTCAAAAACAGGGTCTCCTTCCAGAAGTCTCATACGGGACCCTTTATCTTAGCCATTGTTGAGCATAAAGAACTGCTTTGTCGTTATGGTCTTGATGCTGGCCATTGTAGGACTCTATTATTGCGACAAGATTTATAAAGGAAATAAGTGTAGAAGCTTGTTTGCAAAATACTTATGTTATGGAGTAGACGATTTATTTTTAATCCAATCCGAATTAATATCGGTGCGCTGGGTCGGATTTGCACTCGTTACCATGTTCCGTTGCACACTTATCAGTTATGGAGTGACCTAGCTTTCCTAGCTTCTAGTGGTAAGTGGGCTTTCGCTGGGTTTGAAGGCCTGAAACTGATCAAAACAGAACCAACTCCTCCAAAAAGAAGCGAAGCAACTCCAGAAGAAGAACAATCAACCAATAGAATTAAAAAGCATGATGTAGAGGGAGAAAGAATGCTGAACAACAAGAAAGACAAGCACCCAGTTGTTTGGTTGTGAAGGCGCATCGAAAACCACTAAACAATTGAAGGATTTGAAATATTCATTATATTTCAAAAGCGTTTGAAATATATCTACTTATATGTGAACAAAGATGAAGTAGAAAGTGTGATGGAACAAGGTTTATCTCACTTTCCATTTTGTTCGTAAAGTTGAGCCTTCTTCGAAAGTGAAATTCGAATGGACTTTCACCTCAGATTCTTCCTGAATTAAGAGAAGAAATTGAAAAAGAGAAAGCTGAACAAAAGTTTCTAGAGAGACTATGAGTAGAAAATCCGTGTACTCACTTTGTACACGGATTTTTGTCATTTATAAAAAGAGTGCCGATAAAGATGGATAGCGCCCCAAAACAGTGGCAACTACTAGAAAAAGAATGACAGAAGAATTAGGAAAACACATCCATCCTTCTGTTTCTGAAGAGAGTCGACGAGAGAATGATTTCATCTGGTACGACTTAAGTAGGCGAAAAAGTCCTAGCATTAAGAAAACCAGCGCACATAAACAAAAGCGTTGCCAAAGTGTAGAAAGGGAGAAGCCACTGGTGACGCTCTACGAATAGTGCACTAAAGAAGAATGATGCTACCGGAAAAGATTCCGATTTGTTTAAAATCAAATTTCATACAGTTGCGTCCTTTTCATTGATTCTCTGCCAACGTACCAGAACACGTAGCGCAATTTCTTTTGTAGAAACTAATTAGTTGGAAACTTTAATTCTCAGATAGTATGATGAAACAGAATTAGAAGATAAATAATGGAGGTGTAAGGTTGAAAACTACCTTAAATATATCGCAAAACGTGTACATGTTTTTAACACTATAATTGCGACAATTACGTCTCTAATGAAACTATTGCCGGGTCTCCATACGCCAATGAGGAGTACAACTAACGCAGGCTCAACTCGAAATTATGAATGCGGAAGTATGTTTAGATAAACCCATTCGTTCAATACTGGATTTATATTACGGGTCTATTCTGTTTAGATTTTTGACACCTTTCCAATATAATTCGATTTGGTGAAGAATTTGATTTTCTAGGTGTGACCTTCTTTCCAACTTGACTTAAGCGTCGATCTTGAACAATTGTGGGGTTCTCTCTTCTGGGAATGATAGGTTATGAGACAAAATATTGGGTGGATACCTAGCGATGTTCTTTTTGCGATTATCGTCGTTCTGTTCCAAGTTTCGTGTTCGCTACGTTTTACAATTGTTGTTTGGGGTGATTTTCCCTATTTTTACCAATTGCTCGCGGAATCAAGGTTTGTTTCAATTCACCGGGATACCAGCACTTTCGATTTCTCCGATTGCCGATTCGGCCTGCTCGGTAAGAACGGAAATGGTAGAAGTATTGTGATTCCGGATTACATTGAACTGCCAGATAAAAGGACTTACTGTTTTGAAGTGGCATTGACAATATTTTGTGAAATGCGATTATTCCACCTCGTGACGATTCTGGGCCGATGTCGGTGGATTGATGAGATGGCATCGATGGTTATTGGAAAATATTTTCTATCCCTGGTATCGGTGGAGCAATTCGTGTCCATTTTAACGAAATTGACTATCCAATGATTATGGGAGTAATGATGTTATATTCAACATTGTTAAGCCTTTTTGTGATTTTAATTGTCGATTTACTAATACGCCTGATCGATCCTCTATTCGTAATATAGACATGAGGGGCTATAATGGCAGAAGTATCTGAAAAAGACTTCATTCCAAAGAGTAGATTTGAGTCATAATACGATCAAAAAAAAAATCGTTTCTCCGTCTTTTAAACTTTTTACAAGACTCTGAGACGATTAACGAAAACAAAGGAGCGGTATTTTCTAGTCATCAATTTAGCGATTATTTTGCTAGCTATTCGCCCCAGTGATTGCTCCGTTCGATCCCTCTCGAACAAAAACAGCAATTTGCGAATTTACCTGCTCGTATTCCTGACCTTTAGCGGCCTTCGAAATGGAGTAGATGTATGCGCAACAAGGAGTTCCTGAAGGAGTCAACTTCATTTTGGGACAGATAATTTAGGAAGAGATTTATTTTCACGTGTTTTACATGGACACAAACTCATTAATTATCGCCTTTGGCTGCGGCTTTGTTTGATATTACTATCGGAGGACTTATTGGAATTATTTCGGATGGTCATGACGCAGATACCGTTATGCAAACGATTCCTTGGAAATTATTTCAGCAATTCCAAATCAATTATTCTTGTTTTAATGTTATTAGTGATGAACCAGGTCTGCTCGATTATCGTTGCGGATTGGGTTTACGGAGTTGGGCAATAATGGCTCGTGTGTTGTCCGTGCGCAAACACGTTCCAAAAAATCTTGGCCATATTTTAGCCTCGTTCTTAGGGCAAAAGCTTTTTGAAAACAATTTCCTCAAGTACATTTACTACTGAATATGGCAGGCTTGATTATTATTCAAACCATAAGTTTTCAATTCCTTCAGCAATCTCTCTTGAAGCCTTCTTAAGTTTAGGACTGGGATCCTGAACCTGATGCGTCACTGGTTCATGATTAATTGAGGATATAAAATATTCGGTATTTATCCAAACTTAATGTGGTTCCTATCAGGAGTTCTCTGTGTCTTAATGATTAGCTTTAATTTGTTAGCAGACGGACTTCCTGTGGATGTGTTTGACTCGAAAATGAAAGATTAGAGGATTCGAACGGAGCGAACAATTTTATCTATTGTTCTACGAATCCACTTCAAAAACTTTCGCAGGAGAAGCATGTTTATCTCGTGGAGTTAATCTACTTTTCGCGGCAAAAAGGGGAAACTCTAGCTTAGGTAGGAGAATCAGATCTGAAGTGCGTGTGATCGCTAAAAAAGGTGATGCAATTGTTGTCGAACAACGCGATGTAAGCTAAAAGAAGGTTCTATTTGTTTTAGCGCGGAGAGGGGGAACTTCAGAAAAGCGAACGTGAAATGCAATCCATTCATGGAAAGAGAGATTGGTGACGATCTTCCAAGATCCAATGACCTCTTTGAATCTAACCATGAAAATTGGTTTGATGTAAATCGCGTGGAAGTGATTATTAAACACGAAAAGGCTCTGCAAGTAATAAAGCGTATAAACGTGCAGAAGGAATTACTAGAGCTTGTGTGGAATTCCAAATCCAAAAGAATTTGATGAAGCAAACACCTCACCACCCTCTGGTGGTCACGTCAACGGACAGATTGCGGATTGCATTAGCATAATCCTGATATTTTAATTGCCGATGAACCAACAACGGCTTTTAGATGTGACGATTCAAGCACAAATTTTAGTGAGCTATTAAAGAACTTCAACGTAAATTCCAACATGACATTATCTTTTATTACGCATGACCTGAAGGTGGGGTAAACGTTTCCAGACCGTGTTGTTGTTATGTATGCAGGTAGTTAAGAAGTCGGAACTTGATGAAGTTTCTATAATCCCCAACATCTCGCCACATGGGGCCTCCTTCTGTTCGATGACTTTGAGCATACCGGAGATATCTTTATGATCCCGGCTCACTCCAGATTTATTGACCACCTAAGGGAGATGCCTTTGTACCCCCTGTAGTGATGTGGCGCTTGAACGACCGCATAAAAGAACCTCCTATGTTCCAAGTGTTCAAGACGCATTTGCAGTTACTTGGCTTTTGACCCACGTGCCATAAAAGTAGAAGTGCCTGAGGAGATTTTTGAGAAATACGGAAACTTTTTGAGAGAAGGAGGTGCGTCTAATGACTAGTACAACGACAAAAGAAACTGGTTGAAGTAAACACTTAAAGCAGTATTTTGCACAAAGAAAATGTCGTAAAAGCCATTGATGATATTTCCCTGATATATACGAAGGGGAAACTCGGGTTATTAGTAGAGAATCAGGTTCTGAAAATCAACAACAGGAAGAGCACTTTACGCCCATAACAACTGACAGAGGGAACTTTTGAAGGAAAGAAAGATATTGGTGACACTAACCAAAGGGAAGGAACTTTGAGCCTGAAATAGCGCAGATGATTTTCCAAGATCCATGCTTCACTAGATAGCCGCAGTGGATGAAGCGTGCGTGATATTATTGCAGAAGGTATTGATATTCATCATTTGGCTTCAACAAAGAAGAACGAAACCAAATGGTCGATGAGTTGCTGGAAACAGTGGGGGCTCAACCGAGTAACATGCCAACCGTTAACCGGCATGAATTTTCAGGAGGTCAACGTCAACGAATCGACGTTGTAGGGCGCTCGCCTTAAATCCAAAATTCATCGTTTGTGGATGAGGCAATTTCTGCACTAGACGTTCTGATTCAAGCACAAATCAGAATTTCCAGCAAAGAAACTCCAGAAAAGAAAAAGGACCACTTATCTCTCTTTATTGCCTGTTGATCATCCATGGTAAACATATTAGTGACCGGATTGCTGTCATGTATCGTGCCGTATTGTAGAAATGGCCTGCGGAATGTGTCTATAATGAATCCGCAACACGCTCATACGAAGAGTTTCAAGCATTCGTGCTATTCCTCTTCCGTATCCTCGTGAAGAGAAAAATCGAAAACGAATTGTTTATAAAGGTGAAGATTTCGATGAGAATGCTACCTGCAAGAAGTGGAACTCGGTCATTTCTGTTTTGAGATAATGAAGAAACAGGAAAATCAAAATTTTTATGGAAGCTATAGACATTTTTGGTAGAATTCTGTAAAATAACAGTACTATCTGGTCTAATAATAGGATATCCGCTTTCAAAATGCGGATGAATAAGGTTTGAGGATTTGATTGCATTTCCTCCCAGGGAAACCTTAATGAGAAGGGAAGAGAAAGTTATGCTCACAAATCAAGTAGCTTTTGATAAAGTAGTTTTCAATTGATTGCAAACCGTTTAGTGTGTTGATGCTTCAACCGTAACGGAAGTGGCAATAATACGACATTCCAACAAGAATTTAGGCGCAGATTCATTAGATGTCGTGAATTAGTTATGAATTAGAAGATGAATTTGAATTCAAACTCTGATGAAGATGCAGAAAACATCACAACAATTGGAGACGCAGTGAATTATATCACTGATCATCGTTTTACACTGAAAAGGATGGTGATTTTTCTACCATCCTTTTTTTATTAAATAAAGAAAATAAAATATTCATGATGTTCACAAATTAAAAGACAATTTCTACATAATGTACAAAATATTGAAGTAAGGTTTTAAGTAATTAAAACAAATGAAAAAGTAATAAAAATAATGAGATAATATTTGTTGCAGTGAGATGGGAATAAGAGTAAATCTAAGATATTCTAAAACAAATCCAAACTTGAGGGAAACACATGAACAAAAAAGCACCGCTGGTTTACGGTGCTGCTCATTAGTAACTTCTACGGGCGTACAACAACAAGGCGAATAACGCTGGTGGGGAGTCTGCTTCAAAAGCATCAGAACGCCCAACGGGAAGTAGTCAAATGAAGGGACAGTTGTAAAGGCGGAAACAATTAACTATGCGATTGTATCTGAATCACCACTAGCGATTAATTAACGCATTACTATCAATCGACAATGCCGATATGCATTAGAAGATTTTGCGTTTGCAAACTTATTCGAATTTGATGAAAAACCAACGTATCAAAAAGATGGCGGTATGATGGAATCACTTTAGATAGAGAAAACAAAACTGTAAATGTTAAAATTACGTTCTAAAGATTACAAATGGCCGACGGACAACCTTTTAACAATTGATGACTATATCTTTATCATGAATCAAGGTATTAAAGACTATAACGGTAATTGTTACGATGAAATGCTGAAAATGTTACAGTATGGAAGAATTCTAATGCAGGAAAAGCAGACAAAATCTCAGGACTTGAAAAAGGTGGATGCATCAAACTCGTTAAATTCACTTGAAAGAAGTATATCCAGCTTTAGAAAGGTGGAATGCTATTATGAGTACATCTACAAACATATTTTCAAAAGATATGACTTATGAACAAGCAATCGCTTCTGGATGCGGCTCGTACTAAAGTTGTTGGTAACGGACCACCATCGTTGATAAAGTAGTTCCAGGGAATCTGTAACATTCAAGAAAACCTTTACTACTATAAAGGTGTAGAAACTCAAAGTGGACGGCGTAAAGTGACATTGTATTCAAGACTCAATCGTTCAAGAAATGAAAGTTGGTAAATATGACTTTGCTTCAATGCCCTGTAAGCATCAATATGATACTTATAAAACTTATCAACATCACATTGCTTGGTAAATATCACAAAACAGCATTTTATGTTGGTTTCAATATGGGCCACTTTGATAAAGAAAAGCTGAACATGTATTTGAACCTCTAAGAAGATGCTGACATCCAGCTTACGTAAAGCCATCGCTTATGCATTAGATAATGAACAAGTAGTAAATGAAACTTACCAAGGTTTACGGTATCGCTGCAAATACATTATTAACGCCATTCTTTGTGAATCTATGTGACAAATCTAGAAGTTCCAGGATTCATATAACCTAGAAGAGTCAAGAAAATTTAGCAGACGCTGGTTATAAAGATACTGATGGCGACAGTTATGTAGAAGATAAAGAAGGAAAAACAATTAATAATCATACTATTAGCCTACTGAAAGCCAAAATAGAAGAAGCTGTTCAACAATATATTGAATGGTGGAAAAATGTTGGTCTAATAAGTGTGAGTTATTAAATCTGTACATTAGATTTTAATGTGCATATGCTGAAAAATTACCAAATATGCGGATGACTCTCTGATATGTGGTTAGGTGGATTTACAATTGGTTGGCAACCCTGACCCAGATGGATTATACGGACCAAAAGTCGTTTCAACTTCTCACACTATGTGAACGAAGAACACAACACAAATTAATCAGAAGAAACTGTTTCTAGCTTCATCTGACTGTTAAACGTGTTGAGTTATTCAAAATGGCAAAATTGCATTCGAAAATCCATTCCAAGTTCCACGTTTCAACACCTACTCATTAACAGCAGTAAACAAACGTGTTAAATATGGTAGATATTGCTCAAGAAACCAAACTGGATGGGGAATTGCGAATTACTAGATACTGGTGTTGACAAATAATTGAATTAAATTTCTCATTTTAAGATCTTTGCTTTGCAAGTGTCTTTTTTTTGTATAAAAGAAGTTTAAAAGAAAAGAGTTCTTAATGAAATATAGTCTAAATCAGGTACTAAAATAAATTTAAAAGAATATAGATTTTCTTTGTAAATAATTAAAATTCTGTTAAAATTAACATCAAGAATTAATTTGTCAGACAATTCATCTGGAGTTAGTGGATGGACTTGAAGTCTATGAGGAGGAAAATGAAAGAAGAGCTTATTATTCTCATCATTGCAGCGGCAGCGCAAAGTAACATTAGTGTTAGCATGTGGGGAATGCTAATAATGGAAATAGTGGAACACTTCATCTGAACCAGCAAAAGCAAGTTCAAAAATCAAAACTAATTCAGAAGTTACCCATGGCTGAAACTGCAAATTAAAGGCGGAACATTAAAATACGCTTTAGTAGCGCTTCACCTATTCAGTGGTATTTTCATTGATGAATTATCAACAAACATGACTGACTCATCAATTGCAAGTCAAGTAGACCAATCAATGTTTGAGTATGATGAAACCAAATTAACAAAATACAGTAGGTTTAGCTTCATTAGAATTAGACGTTGAAGGAAAACAGCAACTGTAAAAATTAAAATGCAAAAGACTATAAATGGTCAGATGGACAACCGTTCACTATCGACGATTATATTCTTTAAGTATCGAAGCAATCGGTAATAAAGACTACAGGGTCTCAAGAGTACGACCGTTACCAGCCATTGCTGGAATGAAAGACTCCACGAAGGCAACCTGGTTAAAATCTCTGTGTGGAAAAGTGGATGACTATACAGTGGTAAAATTCACTTTCGAAAAATAAGCGCCATCAACGCAATTAGCAGGTGGTGCAATTCCAGCATACACAATGCCAAAACATATCTTCAAAGATATCTGTTAAAGTATTGGGAACAAAGTGACTATGTTCGGTGGTACAAAAGTAGTCGGCTTAGGACCGTTCACAATTGAATCAATCAAAGCTAGGGGAATCTGTAACTCAAAAGCAAATGAAAACTTCTATAAAGGTCACGTCTCAGTAGATAAAATGGTGATGCAGTAGTTTCCTCCAGACTCAATCATCGTTTCAGAAATGAAAGCTGAAATCAATATATCGCAAGCATGCCATGCTCATTATAGCGTTTAGATTAACAAACGTAACATTCTTAAGCTCATTTGCGCCTTCTTATGAATATATTTCATTCTAAATGGAACATTTGATAAATCATAAGGTAAAAACGCAACTAATCCAAAAGCAAAATGAGCGATCCTGCTCTTCGTCAAGCAACGTTATGTATTGATATCGATTCAGCTGGTGGGAAACTTATATCACGACTGAACTATGGTACAAACCTCATCATCTTACCATTCTTCAAAGATGCATATAATAAAGAGCAAGAAGGATTTACTTATAAACTCAGAGAAAGCGGAACAATATTAGATGTAGCGGGTTAGTAAAGATGTTGATGGTGATGGAATCCGTGAAATAAAGATATTCTAAATTAAATTAACTTTGCCGCTCGTACTGTGACGCAGCGAATGAACCACATCCAATACTTAATTTGGCGGAAAGAAGTTGGTTAGATGTACAACTTTACAGGTCGTAAGCAATCTGAATCAAACAACTTCTATGTTAAAATCCAAGCAGACGATCCAGAAATCGATATGTTCGTTGGTGGTTGTAAACAGGTTACGATCCAAATCCATCTAACTTATTTGGTGAAACAGCCAATTAACCCTCTCGCTATGTAAATGAAAAAAGGTAATTGAACTGGGCGAAGAAAATTTTCAACAGACGCTTTTTGACGTGCGAAAAATAAAGAGTTCTACAAAGAATGAAAAGTATACAAAAGATGAAGCTTTCAAGGATTCCAACTTTAGTAGGGGGATAGTGTAACTGCTGTTAATAAAACGTAAACATTATGACACTTCAATTGCAACAAGTGGTTCTAAATCTTCAAGTTTACCAAATCGAATTGACTTCTCAAGATGGAGCAATAATAAAATGAAGACAAGTTCAGGAAAATTCCTATAGGCTTGTTTTGTTTTTGGAAAAATTTTCAAAAATGAGTAAAAAATGATGAAATTAAAATAAGATTAAAAACACTTGCAATTTATAAAAATCAAGTATTATATTCCCAACACAAATTTATGGATTCGAAATAAGGGCAAAACAAAGAACGAGAATGAATATGCATCAAGAAAAAATGATGATTTTATTTTCTGCAACGACAGCTTTAACTCCTTAGCTGCTTGTGGCGGAAATAATAGCAGTTCGTCGTCAACAAGTACTGAAGCCGGTACAGCCAAAACGAAGTATAAACAAGCCACCTCCATGAAGGCACACAATACAATTGATTAAAGGTGGCACATAAATATGCTATCGTATCTTCTATCACTGTTTTCTGGAATTTTGCAGATGAGTTATCTCAAGTCACTACTGATTCAACTATCAGTCTGAGTAGATGAAAGTGTTTGAATATGATGAGAACCGTACCAAATACGGCCCAGCGGGCATTAATTTGATGTTAGAAATAAAACAGCAATAGTTATTTTAAATTCAAAAGAATATAAATGGTCTGATGGCCAACCAGCATAACCCATACTGTATCTTCGCTACCGTTTACTGTTAAAGACGCACAGTGTTCTGTTGGTGACGGTGATTTAAAAAGTTGTCGGGATGGAAGAATACAATGGAAAAGCAGAGGTGTTCAGGCCTGAAAAAGTGGATACGATTACACAAGAAAATTAATAAAGAAAATGAGCCTGTCAATGTAATTAGCAGGAGGTTCTGTTTCTGCATACACTGTGCCGAAACATATCTTTAAAGATATTCCTGAAGCGGAGGAACAAAGTGATTACGTCCGTGGTAAAATTGTTGGACCAGGACAACTAAAATTGATTCTATTGTAGCCGGAGAATCCGTAGACACCTGGGTTCCAAAATGAACAACACTATTATAAAGGTGTTGCCAGTTGAAAAGTCGTAATGGAAGTCACCGACCAGAGATAATATTGTGTCAGAAATGAAAGCGTGGGAATTACGATATCTCGACAATGCCAAATACAATATGTTTACAAAGATCAAATGTGACTCTCTTATGCACAAGAATCAGCCTATGAATATATCGGTTTCAATTTAGAAACAGTGATGTTGCAGGTAAAATGCACAGATCCAAATGCAAAAATGAGTGATGCAAACTCACGTCAAGCGATGGCGTATGCACTAGATGCGAAGCAGTGGGCAAAACTTAGATAATGGATTACAATATATTTCCCAAATTTATTATCAATCTGCCCTTTAGATGTTTATAATAAAGCATCTGCATAATTTATCAACTTGAAAAGTAAACAATTATTGGATGAAGCAGGATATAGACGATGTGGATGGAGATGTGACCTCGCAGGAAAACAAAGACGGTTCTCCTGTTGAAAATTACTTTTAAGCTGCCTCGTACACGTGACGAAGCCAACGAAATCATTAGGTACAACAACACTTAAACTGCGTGAAAAGAAATGCTAGACGTTCAATCGTAGCACAGGACGTGGCCGATTGAATCTTGTCGGCCCGCGAGATAAAATCGCAAGGACGATCCGGTAGAAATCGATGCGGTTTGCAGCAGGATGGTCAACGGGTCAGGTTACCATCCAAAACCCAGAAGGATTTCGTCTGGGGAAACAGCGAAATTTAACTTTGAACGTTATGGTGTAGCTGCGAAGGAAACTGCAATTATGAAGAAAATCAGTCTCAACAGACGCATTTGACAGCGAAAACATTGAGTTCTACAGAACTGGCAAAATACGTTCATGATAAAGCGTTTATCTTCAACGTTAGTCGGAGAACTGGATTACCGCTGTTAACAAACGTGTGAAATACTACGATGTTAACGTAGACAAAAATCAGCCTCTATATCGAATCGAATTAACGTGAGGATACAGCAGCGAATATAGTGCCAAAAGACTGGCACTGCCAGTCTGTTCCTATAGAAAATCTTTAAAAGAGCACCACATTGGAAGATTATTGTCTACTAGAATCAATCAAATTACAGTAACGTGAGGAAAAGTCACTGCTCAGCAAATACTAGCATCTCATAGCTAATTCATGGTAAACTACTACGTTGTATCGGCGCGAACTGTCTTACAATCGGTATCTGCCGGAACCAACGTATAATGGAAACAGTGCGTGTCTGTTTTAAAATACAGAGATATACATCTACATAAGGAGGAATCGGACTTTGACAATTGATAAGCCTACCATTAGAAATCAATAACTTGCAATGCGTTGGTTTTCGTGTCAAAGATGATTTTTATGATGCAGTAGATAAATGGCCTCGTAACATTAGTAGTGAATGAAATTTTGGCCATATTGTTGGGGAGTCAGGATGTGGAAATCTACACTACATGACAACTCATCATGGGATTACACAATAAAAACAACACAAAGATTACTGGAGACTATTATTTATACGTGATGTGAATTTAGTAAACCGTAAATGAAGCGTTATGATAACAAAATTCGCGGAAACGATATCGGAATGATTTTCCAAGATCCACTGGCTTCGGCCAAATCCTTTGATGACGATTGGTGCTCAAATCGACGAAGCCTTTACTATCATACAGATTTAAATGAAAAAGAACGCTAGAACGGTATTAGAATTGTTAGCATGTTAGGATTCCGTAAACCCACAATGGCGTCTCAAACAATACCCACATGAATTGTCGTCAGGTGGGATGCGTCAACGTGTGGTTATCGCGATTGCATTGATCGCGTAAGCTACCAATCATCATTGCTGATGTAACCAACAACTGCCTTAGACGTAACCATCCAAGCGCAAATCTTTAGACTTATTAAATGATATCCAAAAAGAAACTGAATCAGGTATCATCTAATCAATCTCACGACCTTGTGTAGCAGAAACCGCGATCGTGTAGCCGTGATGGCTGCTGGACACGCTGAGGCGGCACCGGTTGCTGAATTGTTTACAACCCAAACATCCTTACACTGTTCATTACTACAATCAATCCTGCCAGCGGTCTCAGAAGGTCAAGAATTATACGTAATCAAAGTGAACGGTGCCACCATTACCAAAATTACCACGTAAGGTTGCTGCGTTTGCCCACGTATTCGTGGATCCCAGCAGACGCTCACGAAGACATCCAAACACTCAATGAAGTTGGGCCAAATCACTTCGTTCGTTGTACCTGTATAAAACATTCGATTTTGAAGGGGAGGAAGCATAATGAGCGGTTTTGTAACCATTGAAGATTTAAAAGTTCACTATCCGATTCGTAGTGCTTTTAAACCGAGTAACGGATCATGTTTATGCGGTTGACGGAGGTCACTTGAAATTGAAGAAGAAAACATACGGTCTTGTTGGAGAATCAGGTTCTGGGAAATCAACTATTGGTAAATCGATTATTGGTCTCGAACACGTAACAAGCGGTAAAGTAATTTACGAAGGACAAGACGTAACAAACAGCTATCGTCGTCGTACTTCAGACTATAACCGTAACGTACAAACGATCTTCCAAGATTCACTATCAAGTTTTTAACCCCTAAAACGTATTTTAGATATCGTGCTGAGCCATTAAGAAACTTCGAACGTTTTATCTCCAGAAGAAGAGAAAAACGCGCGATCGAATTAATGGAAATCATCGGTTTATCTGAAGAAGCATTATTAAAAACTACCCACACCAGTTCTCAGGTGGTCAAAGACAACGTATCGGTGTTGCTCGTGCTTTTAGCAAGCAAACCCTCGTTTAATCATCGCCGACGAACCAGTATCAGCGTTAGACTTATCTGGTACAAGCGCAAGTGTTAAAACTACATGAAAACGTATCCAAGATGAATTTAACTTGTTATCTATTCATCTCACATGACCTGGGTCAGGAAACATATAGTGATGAGTTATTTATTATGTACCGTGGACGTTTCGTTGAAACTGGACGTGTTGAGGATTGGCTATGCAAAATCCACAACATATTTATACAAAACGTCTATATCTGCGTGATTCCGGCAGCTATCGATCCAGAAAAACCGTGAAGCAAACAAACTTCACGTAAAGAAGCTGAGAAATTCTATCAAGAAAATCAAAACTTTATTATGATGAAAATGGTCGTATTCTGATTTACAAAAATCTCAGACACACATGCTGTTGCATTAAATCCAAAAAGGAGGAAACTAATTATGTGGAAAACCATTTTACGTCAGTGTTATTGATGTTGCCACAAATCTTCATCCTGTAGTGTGTTAGCATTCTTAATCGCGAAGATGATGCCAGGGATCCATTTACAGGTTTAATTCATCTCCAGAAACGGATCCAAATACAATTGAAGCTTTACGTGAAATCTGGATTCTACGATCCACTTCCTGTACAATATTGGAACTGATTTCTAAAGCTTTTCGCGGAGACTTCGGTCAAAGTTATACTTACAAATATGAAGTTTAGCAAAATTAATCGGTGAACGTATTGGCAAACACAGTTTGGTTATCATTATTAACATTGATTTTAACTTACTTAATCGCATTACCATTAGGGGATGATTGCAGGTCGTTACCAAAACTCTTGGGCTGACAAAGCAATCGTAGTATAACATTCATTACTTACTCAATCCCAGTATTCGTATTCGCTTTAGTATTATTATGGTTATTTGGTTATACATTAGGTTGGTTCCCAACTCGTGGTTCTGTCGATTCAGACGTCGTGAGCGGAACATTAGCTTACTACTTGAACAAATTCCACCACTTAATTCTACCAGCGTTTACGATGGCGATTCTTTCGACAACTGGTACGATTCAATACTTACGTACAGGGGTTATCGATGCGAAAAGTCAAGACTACGTTCGTACAGCACGTGCGAAAGGGGTTCCTGAAAATGTTGTGTTCAATCGCCACATCTTCCGTAACTCAATCTTACCAATCGCAGCCTTCTTAGGATATGAATTCACTGGTTTAATCGGTGGTTCTGTGTTTATCGAAAACATCTTCTCATATCCAGGAATGGGGAACTTATTCGTATCATCTATTACAGGACGTGACTACTCAGTAATCTTAGCGTTACTATTACTATTTGGCACAGCGACACTTTTAGGTACGCTATTATCAGATATTATTATGAGTATTGTAGACCCACGTGTCCGTGTACAATAATAAAAGGAGGAGTAGCAAATGGAGCAAAATAATGTAAATACAGTTGAAGAAACTGTCGTTGAAGAAAGCACCGTATCTACACCGCCTGCTGGTTTTCAGGTTATTGTACGGGAGTTTTTAAAAGATAAAATTGCCTTAACAGCGTTAATTTTATTAGTGTTAATTTTCTTAGTGATCTTTATTGGACCAATGTTTATTAATGAAGATACAGCTCTTAAAGTAAACATTTTAGGTCGTTATAAAGCCCCATCAAATGCGCACATTTTAGGGACTGACGAAAGTGGTCGTGACGTTTTAGCCCTCTTAATTATCGGGGCTCGTAACTCAGTATTAATCGGTTTCTCAGTTACAATCTTGACATGTATCATCGGTATCATCGTCGGATTGATTTCGGTTACTACGGTAAATGGGTGGACACAACTTTAATGCGTGTCGTTGACTTTATCATGATCTTACCAACATTGATGATCATCATCGTGTTCGTAACAGTGATTCCAAACTACACAATGTTCCACTTCGTATTTATCATGACAGCCTTCTATTGGGTAGGTTCTGCTCGTTTATTCAGAACACGTACTCTTCAAGAAGCAAGCTTAGACTATGTAAATGCATCTAAGACTTTAGGTTCAAGTGACTTTAGAATCATGTTCCGTGAAATCTTGCCAAACTTAAGTTCATTAATTATCGTTAACTTAATCTTACGTTTAGCAGGGAACATCGGTATTGAAACAGGGTTAACTTACTTAGGTTTCGGTTTACCATTTACAACACCATCACTTGGTACTTTAATTTCTGCAGCGAAAAATGCGGATATCATCGAGAACAAATTATGGGTTTGGTTACCAGCCACGATCTTAATCTTAATCATGATGTTATGTATCAACTATGTTGGTCAAGCATTGCAACGTGCAGCGGATTCTCGCCAACGTTTAGGTTAATCAATAAATTACAAGAGAGATTGAAGGAAACTTCAGTCTCTTTTTTTGTGCGGAAAACCAGATATAGAAAAGAAGCAAAAAATAGTATAATATAGATGGTAATTTAAAAGAGATTTTTTACTAGAGGATGAATCATGAAGAATAAGGCCATTATCAAAGTGTATTTAATACCAACATTGCTTCAGATAACGATTATCGCTGCATTGGTTGGAATACTGAAATTAAGAGGATTTGAATTAGGATACAATTCATTTTTAGGGATACTTTTTATTTCTTTGTCGGGTGCATCATCGGCACTTTGGGGAATCGTTTATCAAATTAGATGTCATTCCAAAAGCCCCTTAGAGATTTTAAAAGATTTTTTCAATATAAAGCAATCTGTAAAAAGCTATACATTAGTTCTGATTTTTTTCTGATGTTGGAGTTTTCTTCAGTAATCTTAAATAGAGGATTTGAAAATAGAAAGTTTATTTCTACCACTCCTTCTTTTCTTTAAAGCGAT
>BNJS01001905.1_pt1 | contig 54515 bp, 49 predicted proteins | sample 8540461 | NCBI WGS metagenome assembly BNJS01 (sample SAMD00202454, study PRJDB9452) | human saliva metagenome | isolation source: human saliva | place: Japan
TGTAAATTGTCATATTGTCCCCTTTTTATGGAAAATAAGCCATAATTTCCCCATCAGGTGAAATGTCTACTCGACTCAATAAAAGATTTCGAACCATATCCTTCTTGACTTGCCTTTTCATTTCTTCGAATCCATGATAGGCTTCTTGGTAATACTCGACAATAGGATTCTTTTGAGCAGCTGACTGCCCACCAATCGCTAGACTCAGTTGTTGAAGGTAGTCCACCTGTTCTACCCAGTTATCATCTATGGCCTTTAACAAGGCTAAACGTTGAAAATCTGAAAAGAAGTCATGAGTTTCCAGAAGCGTTCGTTTCTCTTGTAGACTTTTTGGATGGTTGTCTCTAAAACTCGTCTAATGGCTTCCTTATCTGTCATATCCAACTCGCGAGGAACTGCATGATAAAGAAAACTGATATTTTTAACGATAAAATGATAGAGTTCCTCTCTACTTTCAAATGCTTCTTCTGACAAGCTTTTTTTTATGAATTCATCTAGTACATCCACAACAAAACCATCTAGATCCTCGGTACCATCAATCAAACGGTTTCTTTGACTATAAACCATCTCTCTTTGGATATTCATACTCTCAGCATACTCTAAGGTTTGCCTTCTTGATGATCTAGCAGCGCTATCGCTTGCCTTCTGCGCTTTTTCTACTAATTTTCGATAGCGTCTTCCTTCTAAAAGTTCTGGGCTTATCTGTTTATTTACGGTATAGTCCTTATACATCTTATGTACCCAAGAAGGACCAAACTTCTTGATCACATCATCTTCCAGTGACACAAAGAATTTTGATAGCCCCGGGTCTCCCTGTCGCCCAGAACGTCCTCTAATTTGTAAGTCAATACGCTTACTATCCATCCGTTCTGTACCAATTACAACTAGACCGCCAAGTTCAGCAACTCCTGGACCAAGTTTAATATCAGTCCCACGACCGGCCATAGAAGTCGCAACTGTCACAGCTCCCATACGACCTGACTCTGCAATCATCTGAGCTTCACGCGCTGCATTATGGGCATTTAAAACGTTATGTGCAATTCCTTCCCGTAATAATAGGGAGGAGTAGAGTTCAGACATTTCTACCGATCCAACAAAAACCAATAAAGGATTTCCCTTTGCATGATAATATTTAATTTCAGCAAGCGATGCATACACTTTTTCAGGTAGTGTAACATAGAGATTGTCTGGATAGTCAATTCTCTGATTCTTACGATTAGTAGGAATTTGAATCACTGACATGCCATAAGTTTCTAAACTCTTTCTCTGCAACCTTTCCTGTCCCAGTCATCCCAGAGATTTTTTTAAACTTTTTAAATAAGCTCTGGTAGGTAATGGAGGCCATTGCCCGTGTTTCTTCAGACAAGGGAACATGCTCTTTTGCCTCAATGGCTTGGTGTAAACCACCCTGTAATTTGGTCATTTCTAATAAACGACCTGTACTTTGATCTAGCAGCACCAGCTCTTCGTCTTTCTCGCCCTTACGGATGATATAATCTTTATCCCTTTTAAATAAGGTATGAGCTCGTAGAGCAAAGGTCAAGTGTCTTGCTAGTACGCCATGTTCTTCAGAATAGAGGTTATCAATACCTAAAAAGCTCTCCGCAGTTTGAGCGCCCTTAGTAGTGAGCCAGACTTCTTTTTTCTCTTCTTTAAAGATATAGTCTTGACCCTCAACTAGAGTTGTCATCAAGGTGTCAATAATTCCATAAAAATTGGATTGAACCCTAGGCGAACCTGAAATGACCAAGGGAGTTTGAGCACTATCCAGCAAGACTGAATCTACCTCATCTACGATAACAAAGTTAAATTCTGGCATGTACTTTTTATCTTCACTAGAGGCTAGATTATCAATCAAGTAGTCAAAACCAAGACCACCGTTTGTCGTATAAACAATATCAGCACTATAAATTTCCCGCTTATCTTCAGGAGTTAACTCTTCATCATCGTCTTCAGAAAAAGGAATGCGAATGGTCAAACCCAAGAACTCATAGACTTGTCCCATCTCCTCTGCATCACGCTTGGCAAGATAGTCATTTGTAGTCACTAGCATAACACTTTGCCCTGATAAAGCATTGAGATAGACTGGCATCGTAGCGGTCAGAGTTTTCCCCTCGCCCGTATTCATCTCCGCAACATTCCCTTGGTGGATGACAATTCCCCCCATGACCTGTACATCGTAGGGAAACATTCCTAAGATTCGTTTATCAGCCTCTCTGACAACTGCAAAAGCTTCTACCAGAAGATCATCTAAACTTTCTCCAGCAGCCAATCTCTCTTTAAATTCTTGAGTTTTTCCTGCTAATTCAGCATCTGTTAGCGAAGCCATCTCATCTTTTTTTAGATTGATTTGATGCAAGATTTTTTTCACCTTGCTTAACTGTCTATTATTTTTTTCCACATCTTGTTCAGAATCGTCCTCTTCTATTGAAAATGAATGAAAGTCAACTGCTTGAAATCCTGCACTCAACAGCTGTACTCTGTAATGATAGGCTTCTTCTGGATAAGTAAAGGTAAAATCAAAGTTTTTTTCAATCACTTGACCAACCTGCTTATCATAACGATCCATAAAGATGAGCCTAAAGTATAAACCATTTTGAGGTTGAACAGTCATCTGACTTGTCAAACGGTAACGATGTCCCCTTTTCAAAAGAGGTAAAGCTGGGGTTAATCGATCTCCTTGAAAATTAAAACTTGAGGTCCACTCATGAATCATAGTACCGGAATTCACCATACCATTTTCTAGATAAACATGGTCTCTAGAATGGTAAAGGACAATAGAACCATACAAAAATGAATTCTGCCTGATATTTCCTAAACTGGCTCCTTTAAACTCTCCCCAATATATTTCTTTATTCCGTTTGATCATCATTAAAACTTTCTCCCAAAATCCTGCTCTAAAATCATCTTATAAAAATTCTTGAACCACGTAGTACTAGTATTATTATCGTCATTGTGGCGACCAGAAGTCCCCTTGACCATAATACGAGCCCCCGTATGGTAAAGGGCAGCTACTAAGTCATCATAGGCACATGGATCATAGTCTTCCTCTTTCATATAAGAGAGACCAAAGATTGTTTGACTAAAATCTGCCTGTTTAAAAGGGGTCCAAAAACGATCATCTAAGGCTCTCATAGCATCTAAGCTAGCATCTCCCTTAGAATGATGACGTAAGATATCAAAGGCGGTTGGGAAAAGTCCAGGTGCCTCAAGTCTGCCTCTCTCTGCTATCAAGCCCAAATTGGTCAAGGGTTTTGAAACAATCACAGCTTTAGGTTCAAAGAAAGAGCTGTAATACATAGCACCATAGGTCCCCATGGATATGCCAGAAAGGATTAGTTCCTTATTTGAGAATCCTAACAAATCTAAATGTTCTTGAATGATATTTCGAACGCCATTTTCAAGACGGTCATCACCCAAGTAAAAAGCTCCTCCATCAATTCGAGGATCTTGAAAGAGAAGGAAAGGCGCTCCAAAGGATCTTATCATTCCAAAACCCTCAAATCCTTCGGCTCGACGATAACCAGAGAAGTAGATATTCAATGGAGGTTTAAAGTCTCCTGGATAGAAAAAGTAATTGATCTCCTCACGCTTTTCGTTATGGATAATGCCTCCACCAAGAACATATTTACCAAATTGGTAGCGTGTTAAACGCTGGTGAAGAGCTCCTATTTTCAGATGTCCTGCTCCTCTAGCTTCTAAAGAAACACTGATAAATGAAGAAAAATCATCATCCAGTACCAAGGCTGACTGCATATCTTCAACTGTGAAAACTCGCTCTTTTACAAAATTAGCAGTAGATCCATCTTGAATATTTCGAACGATCAGGCGAATATCACAAGTCCAATCTTTCTCATATTCGAGCCAGAGTTCAACTGGGTTAAATTCGCTAGCTCGGATATTATACTTCCAGCTGATTAAGGGGCGGAAGTCGTCGCCGTACTTTCCTAGGAGTTCTAGATTTTCATAACCGTTATATCGAACCTTTCCCGTAAAAGCAGGATTGACAATCATATCAATTGGAACTAACTTATCCCCATACTGCCCTCTAAACAGGGCCTTAGATAGGAGTCTCAAAAGTTCTGCTGGATTTGAAAAATCTGTTGCTTGAGCGCAAGTTTTTTTCAAAAAATCTTGAACATCTTTTGATTGAGGCTCAGCTGTATCAGGGTAGAAAATCGTATAAGGAGTGATCTTTCTCATCAACGGAATCAAATCCGATAAGTGCTCAGGATTTTCAACCAAAACAGCTGAAAAAGTTCTTAAGCCTTCCATTTTCATGACCTTCTTTATGGCAGTCGTTGATCTCGGCCAAAAGAAGTGCCACTCCATATTTTCAGGAAGCTCATAGTCATGGCTCCAGTTTCTGCTACCTATCTGCAAAATCTGTAATTTATTGCTCACTTTTTGCCTCCTCTAACCATTTTTCCCACTTATCTACAAATTGATCACCTGTATTTTGTCGAATCTTATCAATTGAGTAAATTAAGGCTTGATTCCAATGTTTCAGGGTATCTAAGAAATAGTGCCCAGCTTTACTAAATTCTGATAAATCCGATAAGATATAACCATTCTGTAAATGGGTAACATATTCTGACTCGTGTCGGTTGATTTGAGGGATTCCTGCGCTAATCCCTGCAATCTGTGTGTAAATATTAGCGACTGGATTCAAATCAACAATTAAACGAGTATACTCTAGCTCACGAATTAAGCCCATCTCATCATTTAGATTGATAATCTTAAAGCGGTAATCATCCTTGGTATTTTCTTCTAATGTATTTTCTGCATCAGATACCACAGAATCCTTTAACAGATCTCTTGGGTTAAGACGTTCAAGAATGAGCGAATCCAGTTGCTCCTGCAAAGCTTCAATTTGATAACCTTCTGCATTAAATACTGAAAAAACAACCTCTGTTAAGGAATTTTTCGAAACGAAATGCAAGATTTCATACAAAATTTCTGGATCTTGTTGCATCTGTATATCTAATTGGACATAAATTTTTGATTCCTTTAATCGTTGGCTAACCCCTAATTTTAAGCGCGTATCAAATGACGGTAAATGATGCATTTTAGAAGTAAATTGGGGATAGGCCTCTTGTAATTGCTCAAGAAAATCTTTCCGATCACTAATCAACAATCTAGATTGTTCTACTACTTGGCGATGAGTTTGTAAATCATCTGCTTGATTTCTTTCAATAAAGAAACTTATAATTTTAGGAGCTTCTTCTGGTAATTTTTCTAACAATTGATCTTGAAACTTGGTATTAGCTGCCAAAACAAATGAATCTCCAACTTGATAGTCTTGATTTAAAAATTTTGTTAAGAATTCCCAAATAACTTCATCTATACTCTCATAAGCTAATTTTTCAAAACGATAGCCTACTGCTGGGTTTACCTTCACAATTGGCTCTTCTCCCTGCAAATTTTCCCTAAGTTGCCACTGGCCTTTTGCATTATAATAATAACGAGTAACTGGTTTTTGATCCTCATACTCTATAAGACTAGATAAAAAGCCTCGATCATCAAAATAGCAAATAAAATCAACTTGGTTATCCTTAAAGTAAGTGATGTAGCTGATAAAGCCTTCTGAACCATATTCAATTTCAGCATAAAGTTCCCCTTGTTGCTTAACTACAACTACAAAAGGAGTATAGATAAAGTCACAGTCTTCATCCCATGTCAAGTCTTTTAACTGTAAGGGATGCATCTCCTCAGCTTCAATATTTTGAATAGCATCGAAAACGGAGAAGACATCCGACTCCAACAAATCTTGTCTGTGTAACAAATAACGTAAATGGGGATGATAAGTCAACCATAGCATCTTAGATTCTAATTCTTGGCGTTTAAAAATCCGAATTTGGTGTAAGATATCATCAAATTCTAGGCGATAAGGGGTCCTATACCAAGGCACAATACTAGCTTGCCAAGATGGATTGTTGCGCTCCAAAAAAGGAATGAAATAATACATAGATTCTCCTCACGATTATGAATCAATTTCTAAAAGTGGTCTATAGTTCTCATTTAATGTCAAGGCATCAATTTCTTCCTTGATATTAAATATCATACCATTAAAAATCAAAAATAAGCCTGAAAGCATACTTAGCTGCATATAGCGTGGATCATATAAGACAATCAACATTGGGAAACCTGCCATAAACACGATATAGATAGATCCAATGATTGCAAAACGAAATATCAGTTTCCCGAGATAGCGACTAGTATCTTCTCCAGGATAGATATTATAGATATACTCTCCAGATTTCTTCATCCTCTCAGCAATTTCTTCACTATTCATATTTACAAATGCAAACGCAATTCCTAATATAAATAAAACAACAATATAAGTGAAGACCCAAATTGGCTGACCAATTGCAAAGTAGCTAATCCACTCCCCAATCCATGCTTCTTTAGGTAAAACCACCTGAAGAAGCAACAAGCTATATTGTGGGATGGAAACCAAGGACATGGCGTACATAAAGGGCATCCCCCCTGCTGGATTCAACTGAATATCCAAATAAGAATAACGTTTAAAACGATTATGAATCATAATCTTATTAACAGGAATTCTATAACGTGCTCGCTGAACTCTGACTACAATTGCTAAAAATACGATGGAAAGTATTAGAAGAGCCATAATCAATAAGGGACCAACTTCTAATTCTTTGATGCTTTTTAAGATATTTTGTGGCATACTAGATACCATACTTGACATCAAGATAACTAGAGATCCTCCGACACCAAACAAAGAATTCAAATCTGATAACCAAACTAAGAAAAAAGTGCCTGCTATCAAGAGTAGAACATTCATAGTCAAGACTAGCCCATAATTCACCCCAGACTGAATGGGGAGATTTAGAGTAATGGCTAATGCTTGGATTAAAGCAATAACAAACGTTAGAATCATTTTCCCACGATCTTGAATTTCAATTGGTAAATTTTGAAAACCTAGTTTCTTAGACATACTAAACATCTGCCATAAAATCATCGCCGACATCCATGGAGATAGTCCAACTGAAAATAAGGAAAGACTCCGAAGGTTGCCACCTGTTATAGCAGTAGAAAAGGCTAAGAAAGCTGCAGTTCCACCCAAAAAACTCGTGTCATTAACGTTTACAAAGGGAAGGGTCAATCTACTTCCTAGAACATAAATGAACAAGAAAGAAATCGTCCACAGGACCCGTTTCACAACGACTGATGTCAATTTTATCTTCAATTTTTTCTCCTACTTATTCGATTGATGGGATATTTTGATAAACATAGCTGAATCTATAAATTAATTCTTTGCCAATAATGGCATTCCCTCATCCTAATGGATGAGGGCGATCCATAACTATCATGTTCTAGATATCCAAAACCTGCATCACTGCATCAATCAATAATTTTTTTGTAAAGTAGCCTTGTTTCAAGGCATAACTAACTTTGTATACATTTTCAACCATCTGTTGATAAGTTTCTGCTGTAGTTTCTTCTACAAGACGACTGGCTTCTTCCAAACTATCTACTACATAACCTAAGCCTTTTTCCTTTATGAAACTGGCATTTGAGAGATAGGATGGCACTACTACTGGAATCCCTGCAGCAAGATAAGTGCTGACTTTATGAGAGATATTCAATCGATAATAGTCTGCCTCATCAGCAGGATTTTCACTGGTCCCCCATACCAAGCCAAAGCCACCCTCTGATAAAGCAAAAAGCAATTCTGGATCTGTTTTCCAGCCTTTAAAGGAAACTGCAGTGTTCTGATTCTCTTGATTCGATTCTGAAAAAATATCGAGAGGAGTTGAGTAAGACCAGTTAGACAGATGTTCAAAACGCTCCACACTACCCGCAAAAGATAGTTTTTTCTGAAAAGCAGGTTGTCTCAAAGGATAGTCATGAACATGGTCCCACATCCCTTGAATAAGAATTTTTTCAACTGTCAAGCCTTCCTGAATCAGGCGTTCCTTCATTTTCTCTGAGGGAACAACTACTAGATCTGATTGGTTATACATCTCAATGTACTCAGGCATCAAGTAATAATTGGATGGAAACATAAGGGGTGGGACATCATGGATAAAGGTAATGATTTTCGTATTTAAAATCTTACATTTTCTAATAAAAGCCTGATCATACTCTCTACCATTCCATGTAGGAGATTGGTAAACAACAATATCTCCATAACCCAGCTTAGCTAAAACGCCATCTAAACGGCTATTCAACTCACCTTGACTATCACTATAGATATTATAAAAGTAAAAGCCAAGCTCGTGAAAGTCTAACTTTCTTGCAATTTTAACGGTTTCATTCTGAGCAATTAAGGCTGTGCTTTGACCAGACATACCGTAAATATTTGTAATATTTATCTTCATAATTCTATTTAAATCCTTACAACAACTTGCTTATTATAGATTTCATCCTCAACCAGCTGAATTTCTTGATCAAAATTATGCTCTGCGGTATGCTTGTGTGAGAATTTCACTTTTGAAGTTGCTCCCATCTTAAACCACTCATATTCGGAATCAATATGACCTAAATCAATCGCTTGTATGCCTTTTTGCTTAAATGGTAAGCCAAAACCTTGGCTGTAGGACCAAGCATCAAGAATACTAGTTTACCATCTGCGTGCTTTTCAATCGCTTCTTGAATATCCTTAACCTTACTGTAGGCATTTCTAGAAGGGCAGATGATACGCTCAACAGACTGAGCATTGTCAAAAAGGTCATTACCAACTCCTGAACGTGAGTTTTCACCTTCGACGATCAAGATGTTTCGTTTATCCCAAAGTTTCTTTAATTTTTCAAAGTGAGCTACTGAAGCTGACTTATCTTTGAGGTCCATATAAGGACGAGATATAAAAGTCGAACCATAGAAACTTGCTGTACAAAATCTATGATAAGCTTCTTGATAATGCTCTAAATGCTTTTGCCAAAAATCGACTGCTTCAGGATTGTAGCGTTCCAATCCTTCAAAAACATCTGAAAGACAAACCAGCAATTCTGGAGAGCTTTCTAGTTGGATCATACTTCTAAGCTGTTCTGCCAATGTCTCATCGTAGTCTTGATAAGGAATCCCATGTCCCATCATAATATCCATTTCCCCATCTCCATAACGAATGACAGAAGAATGGTGTTCTAGTATATAATCAAGACTCTGCTGGATATCCAGTACCTTTGGGTAGGATTGCAGCTTTTTCACAGGCAACTCTCCATTTTGACAGTAGGCTTCAATAGCTCGAACCATCTCTTCAGGACGCCCTTGGTCATAGAGGAACTGACCTTGTTCTCCATGGACTACACTTTCAAATGCAAATACTGGTTTTCCTGCTTGTCGGAAACGTCCAATGATCCCATCAACTTCGATATCTGCATTGATATCCAGTAAGAAGTCACAGCCTTCAACCAAGCTATCAATCAAAGCTGGTTGTCCTGCAATATCTGATAATACAGAGACATTTGGGTAGGCTAGTAAAGCTGTAATACTATCCGCTACCATAACGGGAGCTGCCACATAAAACTTGACATCTGGTAAATTTTCAATCAAGTAACCCATATTTCTCAAGTCACTTGAGAAGGTATAGACTAGGGCTGAATGTTGAACCCCTGTGTACTGACTCACCTGATCTTTTGTCAGACAAGGCGTTACCTGACTCATGTCTGACCAATCTTGAGCATTATAATACCACCAAACATCTCGATATATGGAGCGTTCATACAATCCCCATGGTTTTCTCTCTGTCAAATAATGAATAATCGGTGGATAAGTCCCAGGTTCTGGTCGATAATCTGAGAAATGTGTGTGCAAGGTAATACAGTTATATTTAAAGTCCAAAGCTAACCAACGGTCTTTAAATAAGATATTCAAGATACTTTGATCATCTTGAGCAACCTTGTCATGCAACTCATTAGTCATTTCAATCAACTGCTTACGAACTTCTTCTTGTTTCCAAAGGCGATTATTGATGAGCAAGACACCAGCGTTAAAGCCATGCTCATTAAAATATACTTGAGCCCCCAGATCCTTGACCGCTGCCAAAGGATACTCTCCCAATTCAACATCAAATAGAGAACTTAAGTCTCTTGTAACAACCAGATCACAGTCTAGATATAAGACCTTATCTTCCTCAACAAAATCTGAGATAAAATAACGCAAAAATGTTGCATAGTGAATATTGGTCTTATATTGGCTAATGTGAGAGCTATTGACACGGGCATTGATGATTTCACAGTCTAGCTTCTTCAACTTACGATTGAGATTATAAAACCATTCTGTCGGAAAATCGCTGTTAATCAGATAAAAACGAAGCCCGCGATTATGACAGCAGATTGATTTTATTGTAGTTAATACCTTATCTGCATATTGATAGTTGGCTCCTAGTACAATTGCCTTCATATCCATTTTTTCTTTCTTTAACTCTTTAATTACTTTTATCATTGACTGGGGAGTCTGAGAGGAAACAACTATTTGTTCCAATTGGTTTTTGTTGGTTGCATCAAATGTCAATACTGGCCTACCTGCACTGGTATAGCGATTAACGATAAAGTCCATCGGACTCCCTTTATGAATATCAAGATAAGCGTCTGACTTCTCAATCATTTCATCAATCACTGCCCCAACCATGCTGGGATACAAGTAAACATTAGGATATTTGTCCAAAGCCAGAAGAATATCCCCCATGTCTGTATAGGCACCAATATGGAATCCAACATCAGGAAGAGCTTGAGCTAGTTCATCAATATACAGAAAATCCTGCGAATCTGTGAATGTAAATAGATTGACATTATGAAGGTCATAAACTCTCTTGATGGTAAAACGTCCTGCATAATGGTCAGCAATCTGTTCATAACTAACATCCCGGAAAGCCCACCATAAGTCTCGATAACGATAGCCCATCAGAGTGGACCATGGTTTTCGATAGGTCGTATAATGGATGATCAAAGGTTCTTTATCCAACTCAAAGTGTGAATCCCAGTGGCTATAAAAAGCAATGACATCATGGCCAACTTGTAGATTAAAATGCTTATCCAACTCTAGCCAATGATTCTGAAAGACTAGATTGAAAATGGTTTGATCCCCATTGAAACCTTCTGTAGTCGTCTGCTCCAGGTAAGACATGTGCTCCACTGTCTTATCAAACAACAAGGAAGTAACATCTTTTTCTCTCCACTTTTGGCTATCGATAACCAACATTCCTGAGTTAAATCCATTGCCATCAGCATCCCTAACTGCCGCTAAAGAGTAGTCACCCAAATCTAACTCAAAGAGTGGACTCAAATCTCCATTAACAATAATATCACTATCTAAATAGACCACTCTGTCTTCTGTAATCAAACGTGGTATTAAGTAGCGAGCGTAAGCTATGGGTGAGATGTGCTCCTGTGTTTTCCATTCAGCATCAATCACATCACCAATATAAATATCTTCTACAACACTCCCTAACTTCTCCACTTGAATTTTAAGTTCACGAAACCAATCGCTAGGGATATTCTGATGTAGAATGTAAATCTTAACCTGTTGATTATGATATAAAATAGACTTTATCGTCGTAAGCATCGGTGTGAGATAATTCTTATCCCCAGCAACTACAATCGCCTTCATATAAATCCTTCTCTCTATTCTTATGTTAAAACTTCCTACTGTAAGTTCAACCTTTTCTTCTCCCTAATATCAGGCTTAATATCACAGAACTACAAGAAAAATATATCTTTCGTATTCTACTGTGGATTTATCCCAACTAATACTAATCTACCAGTCAAAACTGAAATCATTTACTCCACCTCAGAAAGAAGATAATCTAATTCTTCCATACGACGCGTCTCTCCACTTTCAGCAAGTCCTTTTTCCAATGCTAAACGATGCCAGGCTTTCAGATATTGTTGATATTGGGTTAAGTAATGACTAATATCATAGCCCTTTAATGCTAATAAGGCAATTCTTCCAATGCGTGCATCGTGATCATCACGCATCATTTTCTCTGTAAATGATTCATGAGATATACTTGTATTTCTAAGGCGATAGCAGTAGGTATTTTTGTGCGTATAGACTATCTTCTCTGCCTGCATAAAACACTTATAGTTAGTCCCAAGATCCTCACACAGTTTTCGTACTGGAAAAGAAACATGTTCAAACAACTCTTTCTTAAATAGGATGCCCCATGGGGTCTGAAAACTTAACGTCTTCCCCTCTAACACAGGTAAAATTTCTAATAGTTCTTTAGAACTATAGACCTTATCATACTCTTCCCCGTAAGTAAAGAAAAGATAGGTTTCCTTTTCCTCATCATAGATACAGTATCAAGATACTACAATATCTGCATCGTATTGTTTCTTTTTCTCAGATAAAGCTCTAAATTAGTAGCTTCCAACCAATCATCTGGGTCTACAAAAGTGATAAAAGATCCTTCTGCAAGTTCAATTCCATAGTTTCGAGCTGATGATACCCCACCATTTTCTTTCTCAAAATAGCGAAAACGAGAATCTTTAGCTACAAATTCTCTACAAATCTCTGCTGAATTATCTGGAGATCCATCATTGATTAACAAACACTAAAAATTTTTATAGGTTTGATTTTGAATGCTGTCTAAACACATTCTCAAGTAGTTCTCAACATTATAGATGGGAACTATGATACTAATCAACTCATTTTCCATTCAATTCTTCCCCTAAAAATATGCGAATAGCTTCCACCATCTTGTCTGGTTCAGCTGATGAAAACACGCGACTTCTTCCACTGGAATCATGACTGGTATTGTCAAAACCAAAAATCGGCTTATTTCGTCTATGGACTTCATCGATAATATTGACTATCTCACCTTCGTGATTGATATCTAGGTAAAAATCCATCTTATCCAACGTTTCTTTCATGTTAAAAGGGTTAAAATTTGGAAAAAGTGACAGATTCAGATGTGATTGAAAGTCAACGACAAAGGGAGCAAAGTTTGTATGCGCCAAGACCGTAAAGTGCACTTCTGGAAGTTCAGATAGAAGATATTCCAAGGACTCCATTGTAGCACTATTTGTAAAAATACAAGTATGATATAAAGGAGCACATACTAATTCGTTAAAGGTGCGGTTCGTGATATCTGAACTTAACAATACATCATTCCAGTTCAATCCATAGTAAAACCACCATAGCTTACGAAAACGCGTTAAGCTCAAGTGAGTCCAAGGTTTGTGTTCTGCAGTATAATGGATAATCTTTGGCTCATGATTCCCATAGTACGAAGACTGGTACCATTCAGTATTACCTTTTAAATGTAAAAACTGATCCAAGCCAACCATGAAATTATACTCTTTATCCAAATGAAGCCACTGGTCACCGAAATACATATTGAGAACACCTTGATCCCCATAGACATGTTCATGGTGTTGGGCAGTCAACTCTAGTAGACTTTGTGTTGAATTTTTTTCTCGCCATTTTTTTGTATCAATCAGCATCATACCTGAATTAAAAGTTGTTAACCAGCCATCCTGATCAAAATCTTGAACAGCTGCGATAGCGTATCCCTGTAAATCTAAGGTAAATAAGTCATCTAATTTTGCATTAACAATCGTATCCGAGTCTAGATAGAGAACCCTGTCTTCTTGTACTTCATCTGCTATGAAATACCTAAAGAAAGCAGCATAAGAAAGGATTTCATTTGGCAAGTGGAAATCTCGAAGATTATGAGCTGTTTTTTTGACATTGACAATCTCAGACCCAATAACCTTCAGACGATTTCTCATCAATAAAAACCATTCGCTAGGTAGATCATCATTAAACACATAAAATTTCACTTCATGATTATGAACCGAAACTGACTTTATCACGGTTTCTACCTTATCAAGGTAATGAAGGTCAGCTCCAAGAGCTATCGCTTTTTGATACAATTTCATTCCTTTTCTCCACTGTCAATTTTTTCTAATTGGTGACGAATTACCTCAACCATTTTATCTTTATCCTCTATGCTAAATACTTGAACGCCTTCAGCAGTTCGATGAACTACAGTATCAAATGCAAATATCGGCTTCCCTATTGCCAAAGCGCGCCCAATAATATCATCAACCTCATTCCAGTGATTTATATCTAGATAGATATCAGCCATGTCTAAAATACGATCCGAAACTTCTCGTGATTGACAATACTCATACAATTGAAAATTCTTAAATCGCTCAAAACTTCTTAAATACTCCGAAACATTCGTTGGTGCTGCAACATGAAAATCAACTTCAGGTAAACTAGTTAGCAAATACTCCAAACCTTCCAACTGATCTGAGTAAGTATAAACAAAAGCATGGAATTTGGCAATATTCTTGGGCTTGATCGTTAATGTTTCACTATGGGTGACAATTGAATTACTAGGAATATCCTGATGGATGAGACAATTAGCACCTATGATGACATTATCGCCAATAGTAACTCCTCTAAGAATAACCGTGTTTGCACCAATCCAACAATCCCGTCCAATATGAATAGGTGCACCACTCATTACAGTTTTAAACACATGATAGTTATTAAATTGATGGTTCGAATCAAAAATTCGTACTCCATCTCCAAACATCGTATCATGGCCAATGGTGATTTCTTTAGTACAACGGATTGAACAATGGTCATTAAAAAATACCCTATTTCCCATTTTCAAGTTCGCACCATTTGAAACTTCAATACTTGCAAACGAACGAATTGTAATATCTGCTCCCAAATCAAGATGAGCATCTGGAGACACTTCAACATGATGATAATCTCCAACTAACTGTACTGCATTTCTAAAATCCATACCTTATTTTCCAATTCTTTCATTTTATATCATTTATTGTTCAAAAACATCATTACCATTGTTTTAGAGCAATCCACTTTTGATAAACAAATTCGCCTATAATTCATAATCTGATAGAAAAATCAAACACTTCTAAATAATACATACATTTTTCAGATACAAAAATCTACTATATATTATACCATTTTTATGCACTTTCATAAAGTAAGACAACCCTTACAATTTTATTTTTTTGTTCCCTAAACTATGCAAAATTGATTTACTAGTCGACAAAGTTAAGTACTCTTCTCAAGTAGCCGAAAACCTCCAAGAATTGTAAAATCCTTGGAGGTTTTCTCATAGACAAATTAGTCTTTTCTTAACTTTATAAAACAAGACTTATTCTTCATCATCACGCTTACGACGTTTAGCTACTAAACCTAATCCTGTTAGACCCGCTACAACTCCAAGGAGAGCATTTGTAGCTGAAGCTGTTGTTCCTGTATTTGGAAGTTGCTTATGTGTCTTAGTGGTATCAGTTTGAGGAGCTTGACTAGTTGAAGTCGAATGCACCATTGATTGGCTAATGCTTACTGATAATGAAAGTGATTGTGATACTGATGTGCTAATTGAATCCGATGTAATCACACTATCAATATCTAAGCTATCAAGTGATAAGCTCTCTGGTGTTCCCTTACTTGTAACAACAGATGTGCTTGCACTTGTGCTTGCTGACTCAGATGCTGATGTCGATGCGCTTGTGCTTGCTGATTCAGACGCTGATGTTGATGCACTTGTGCTTGCTGACTCAGATGCTGATGTACTTGCACTTGTGCTTGCTGATTCAGATGCTGATGTGCTTGCACTTGTTGACGCTGATTCAGATGCTGATGTCGATGCACTTGTTGATGCTGATTCAGATGCTGATGTCGACGCGCTTGTTGATGCTGATTCAGATGCTGATGTGCTTGCACTTGTTGACGCTGATTCAGATGCTGATGTTGATGCACTTGTGATGCTGATTCAGATGCTGATGTCGATGCACTTGGTGATGCTGATTCAGATGCTGATGTCGATGCACTTGTTGATGCTGATTCAGATGCTGAGGTCGATGCACTTGTTGATGCTGACTCAGATGCTGATGTCGATGCACTTGTTGATGCTGATTCAGATGCTGATGTCGATGCGCTTGTGCTTGCTGATTCAGATGCTGATGTGCTTGCACTTGTTGACGCTGATTCAGATGCTGATGTTGACGCGCTTGTGCTGCTGATTCAGACGCTGATGTTGATGCGCTTGTGCTGCTGATTCAGATGCTGATGTCGATGCGCTTGTGCTTGCTGATTCAGATGCTGATGTCGATGCACTTGTGGTTGCTGATTCAGATGCTGAGGTCGATGCACTTGTGCTTGCTGATTCAGACGCTGATGTTGATGCGCTTGTGCTTGCTGATTCAGATGCTGATGTTGATGCGCTTGTGCTTGCTGATTCAGACGCTGATGTGCTTGCACTTGTTGACGCTGATTCAGACGCTGATGTTGATGCGCTTGTGCTTGCTGATTCAGATGCTGATGTTGATGCACTTGTTGATGCTGACTCAGATGCTGATGTCGATGCACTTGTGCTTGCACTTGTTGACGCTGATTCAGATGCTGATGTCGATGCACTTGTTGACGCTGATTCAGATGCTGATGTTGATGCGCTTGTTGACGCTGACTCAGATGCTGATGTCGATGCACTTGTTGATGCTGATTCAGATGCTGATGTCGATGCACTTGTTGACGCTGATTCAGATGCTGATGTTGACGCGCTTGTTGACGCGCTTGTGCTTGCTGATTCAGATGCTGATGTCGATGCACTTGTTGACGCTGATTCAGATGCTGATGTGCTTGCACTTGTGCTTGCTGACTCAGATGCTGATGTCGATGCGCTTGTGCTTGCTGATTCAGACGCTGATGTTGATGCACTTGTGCTTGCTGACTCAGATGCTGATGTACTTGCACTTGTGCTTGCTGATTCAGATGCTGATGTGCTTGCACTTGTTGACGCTGATTCAGATGCTGATGTCGATGCACTTGTTGATGCTGATTCAGATGCTGATGTCGACGCGCTTGTTGATGCTGATTCAGATGCTGATGTGCTTGCACTTGTTGACGCTGATTCAGATGCTGATGTTGATGCACTTGTTGATGCTGATTCAGATGCTGATGTCGATGCGCTTGTGCTTGCTGATTCAGACGCTGATGTTGATGCACTTGTGCTTGCTGATTCAGATGCTGATGTTGATGCACTTGTGCTTGCTGATTCAGACGCTGATGTTGATGCGCTTGTGCTTGCTGATTCAGATGCTGATGTTGATGCGCTTGTGCTTGCTGATTCAGACGCTGATGTGCTTGCACTTGTTGACGCTGATTCAGACGCTGATGTTGATGCGCTTGTGCTTGCTGATTCAGATGCTGATGTTGATGCACTTGTTGACGCTGACTCAGATGCTGAGGTTGATGCGCTTGTGCTTGCTGACTCAGACGCTGAGGTTGACGCGCTTGTGCTTGCTGATTCAGATGCTGATGTTGATGCGCTTGTGCTTGCTGATTCAGACGCTGATGTTGACGCGCTTGTGCTTGCTGATTCAGATGCTGATGTCGATGCACTTGTTGACGCTGATTCAGATGCTGATGTGCTTGCACTTGTTGATGCTGACTCAGACGCTGATGTCGATGCACTTGTTGACGCTGATTCAGATGCTGATGTTGATGCGCTTGTGCTTGCTGATTCAGACGCTGAGGTGCTTGCACTTGTTGATGCGCTTGTGCTTGCTGACTCAGATGCTGATGTCGATGCACTTGTGCTTGCTGATTCAGATGCTGATGTGCTTGCACTTGTGCTTGCTGATTCAGATGCTGATGTTGATGCACTTGTTGATGCTGACTCAGATGCTGATGTTGACGCGCTTGTTGATGCTGACTCTGACGCTGATGTCGATGCACTTGTGCTTGCTGATTCAGACGCTGAGGTGCTTGCACTTGTTGATGCTGATTCAGACGCTGATGTGCTTGCACTTGTTGACGCTGATTCAGATGCTGATGTCGATGCGCTTGTGCTTGCTGATTCAGACGCTGATGTTGATGCACTTGTGCTTGCTGATTCAGATGCTGAGGTCGATGCACTTGTGCTTGCTGATTCAGACGCTGATGTTGATGCGCTTGTGCTTGCTGATTCAGATGCTGATGTTGATGCGCTTGTGCTTGCTGATTCAGACGCTGATGTGCTTGCACTTGTTGACGCTGATTCAGACGCTGATGTTGATGCGCTTGTGCTTGCTGATTCAGATGCTGATGTTGATGCACTTGTTGATGCTGACTCAGATGCTGATGTCGATGCACTTGTGCTTGCACTTGTTGACGCTGATTCAGATGCTGATGTCGATGCACTTGTTGACGCTGATTCAGACGCTGATGTTGATGCGCTTGTGCTTGCTGACTCAGATGCTGAGGTCGATGCACTTGTGCTTGCTGATTCAGATGCTGAGGTCGATGCACTTGTGCTTGCTGATTCAGACGCTGATGTTGATGCGCTTGTGCTTGCTGATTCAGATGCTGATGTTGATGCGCTTGTGCTTGCTGATTCAGATGCTGATGTTGACGCACTTGTGCTTGCTGATTCAGATGCTGATGTTGACGCGCTTGTGCTTGCTGATTCAGACGCTGATGTTGATGCGCTTGTTGACGCTGACTCAGATGCTGAGGTAGACGCACTTGTTGACGCTGACTCAGATGCTGATGTAGACGCACTTGTTGACGCTGATTCAGACGCTGATGTGCTTGCACTTGTGCTTGCTGATTCAGATGCTGATGTTGATGCGCTTGTGCTTGCTGATTCAGATGCTGATGTCGACGCGCTTGTTGATGCTGATTCAGATGCTGATGTGCTTGCACTTGTTGACGCTGATTCAGATGCTGATGTTGATGCACTTGTTGATGCTGATTCAGATGCTGATGTCGATGCACTTGTTGACGCTGATTCAGATGCTGAGGTCGATGCACTTGTTGATGCTGACTCAGATGCTGAGGTGCTTGCACTTGTTGATGCTGATTCAGATGCTGAGGTCGATGCACTTGTGCTTGCTGATTCAGATGCTGATGTGCTTGCACTTGTTGACGCTGATTCAGATGCTGATGTTGACGCGCTTGTTGATGCTGACTCAGATGCTGATGTTGACGCGCTTGTGCTTGCTGATTCAGATGCTGATGTCGATGCACTTGTTGACGCTGATTCAGATGCTGATGTGCTTGCACTTGTGCTTGCTGACTCAGATGCTGATGTCGATGCACTTGTTGATGCTGATTCAGATGCTGATGTCGACGCGCTTGTTGATGCTGATTCAGATGCTGATGTGCTTGCACTTGTTGACGCTGATTCAGATGCTGATGTGCTTGCACTTGTTGACGCTGATTCAGACGCTGATGTTGATGCGCTTGTGCTTGCTGATTCAGATGCTGATGTTGATGCACTTGTTGATGCTGACTCAGATGCTGATGTGCTTGCACTTGTTGATGCTGATTCAGATGCTGATGTCGATGCACTTGTTGACGCTGATTCAGATGCTGAGGTCGATGCACTTGTTGATGCTGACTCAGATGCTGAGGTGCTTGCACTTGTTGATGCTGATTCAGATGCTGAGGTCGATGCACTTGTGCTTGCTGACTCAGATGCTGATGTACTTGCACTTGTTGACGCTGATTCAGATGCTGATGTTGACGCGCTTGTTGATGCTGACTCAGATGCTGATGTTGACGCGCTTGTGCTTGCTGATTCAGATGCTGATGTCGATGCACTTGTTGACGCTGATTCAGATGCTGATGTGCTTGCACTTGTGCTTGCTGACTCAGATGCTGATGTCGATGCGCTTGTGCTTGCTGATTCAGACGCTGATGTTGATGCACTTGTGCTTGCTGATTCAGATGCTGATGTTGATGCACTTGTTGATGCTGACTCAGATGCTGATGTACTTGCACTTGTGCTTGCTGATTCAGATGCTGATGTCGATGCACTTGTTGACGCTGATTCAGATGCTGATGTCGATGCACTTGTTGATGCTGATTCAGATGCTGATGTCGACGCGCTTGTTGATGCTGATTCAGATGCTGATGTGCTTGCACTTGTTGACGCTGATTCAGATGCTGATGTGCTTGCACTTGTTGACGCTGATTCAGACGCTGATGTTGATGCGCTTGTGCTTGCTGATTCAGATGCTGATGTTGATGCACTTGTTGATGCTGACTCAGATGCTGATGTGCTTGCACTTGTTGATGCTGATTCAGATGCTGATGTCGATGCACTTGTTGACGCTGATTCAGATGCTGAGGTCGATGCACTTGTTGATGCTGACTCAGATGCTGAGGTGCTTGCACTTGTTGATGCTGATTCAGATGCTGAGGTCGATGCACTTGTGCTTGCTGACTCAGATGCTGATGTACTTGCACTTGTTGACGCTGATTCAGATGCTGATGTTGACGCGCTTGTTGATGCTGACTCAGATGCTGATGTTGACGCGCTTGTGCTTGCTGATTCAGATGCTGATGTCGATGCACTTGTTGACGCTGATTCAGATGCTGAGGTGCTTGCACTTGTGCTTGCTGATTCAGATGCTGATGTGCTTGCACTTGTGCTTGCTGACTCAGATGCTGATGTTGATGCGCTTGTGCTTGCTGATTCAGACGCTGATGTTGATGCGCTTGTGCTTGCTGACTCAGATGCTGATGTACTTGCACTTGTTGACGCTGATTCAGATGCTGAGGTCGATGCACTTGTGCTTGCTGATTCAGACGCTGATGTTGATGCGCTTGTGCTTGCTGATTCAGATGCTGATGTTGATGCGCTTGTGCTTGCTGATTCAGATGCTGATGTTGACGCACTTGTGCTTGCTGATTCAGATGCTGATGTTGACGCGCTTGTGCTTGCTGATTCAGACGCTGATGTTGATGCGCTTGTTGACGCTGACTCAGATGCTGAGGTAGACGCACTTGTTGACGCTGACTCAGATGCTGATGTAGACGCACTTGTTGACGCTGATTCAGACGCTGATGTGCTTGCACTTGTGCTTGCTGATTCAGATGCTGATGTTGATGCGCTTGTGCTTGCTGATTCAGATGCTGATGTAGACGCACTTGTTGATGCTGATTCAGATGCTGAGGTGCTTGCACTTGTTGATGCTGACTCAGACGCTGATGTTGATGCGCTTGTTGACGCTGACTCAGACGCTGATGTCGATGCTGAGGTAGACGCACTTGTACTTGCTGATTCAGATGCTGATGTTGATGCACTTGTGCTTGCTGATTCAGACGCTGATGTTGATGCGCTTGTTGACGCTGATTCAGATGCTGATGTTGATGCGCTTGTTGACGCGCTTGTGCTTGCTGATTCAGATGCTGATGTAGACGCACTTGTTGATGCTGACTCAGATGCTGAGGTGCTTGCACTTGTTGACGCTGACTCAGATGCTGATGTTGATGCGCTTGTGCTTGCTGATTCAGAAGCTGATGTAGACGCACTTGTTGATGCTGACTCAGATGCTGAGGTGCTTGCACTTGTTGACGCTGATTCAGATGCTGATGTCGATGCACTTGTTGACGCTGACTCAGATGCTGATGTGCTTGCACTTGTTGATGCTGATTCAGATGCTGATGTTGATGCACTTGTTGATGCAGACTCAGATGCTGAGGTTGATGCGCTTGTGCTTGCTGATTCAGATGCTGATGTTGATGCACTTGTTGACGCTGACTCAGATGCTGAGGTGCTTGCACTTGTTGATGCAGATTCAGACGCTGATGTCGATGCACTTGTGCTTGCACTTGTTGACGCTGATTCAGATGCTGATGTCGATGCACTTGTTGAGGCTGATTCAGATGCTGATGTGCTTGCACTTGTTGATGCTGATTCAGATGCTGATGTGCTTGCGCTTGTTGATGCTGACTCAGATGCTGATGTCGATGCACTTGTGCTTGCTGATTCAGACGCTGATGTGCTTGCTGACTCAGATGCTGATGTGCTTGCGCTTGTTGATGCTGATTCAGATGCTGATGTGCTTGCACTTGTTGATGCTGACTCAGATGCTGATGTTGATGCGCTTGTGCTTGCTGATTCAGATGCTGATGTGCTTGCTGACTCAGATGCTGATGTTGACGCGCTTGTGCTTGCTGATTCAGATGCTGAGGTCGATGCACTTGTGCTTGCTGACTCAGATGCTGATGTGCTTGCGCTTGTTGATGCTGACTCAGATGCTGATGTCGATGCACTTGTTGATGCTGACTCAGATGCTGATGTTGATGCACTTGTGCTTGCTGATTCTGACGCTGATGTGCTTGCACTTGTTGACGCTGATTCAGATGCTGATGTCGACGCGCTTGTGCTTGCTGATTCAGATGCTGATGTTGACGCGCTTGTGCTTGCTGATTCAGATGCTGATGTGCTTGCACTTGTTGACGCTGATTCAGACGCTGATGTTGATGCGCTTGTGCTTGCTGATTCAGACGCTGATGTTGATGCGCTTGTGCTTGCTGATTCAGATGCTGATGTCGATGCACTTGTTGATGCTGACTCAGATGCTGATGTTGATGCGCTTGTTGACGCGCTTGTGCTTGCTGATTCAGATGCTGATGTCGATGCACTTGTTGATGCTGACTCAGATGCTGATGTCGATGCACTTGTTGACGCTGATTCAGACGCTGATGTTGATGCGCTTGTGCTTGCTGACTCAGATGCTGAGGTCGACGCGCTTGTGCTTGCTGATTCAGACGCTGATGTCGATGCACTTGTTGATGCTGACTCAGATGCTGATGTGCTTGCACTTGTTGATGCTGACTCAGATGCTGATGTTGACGCGCTTGTGCTTGCTGATTCTGACGCTGATGTCGATGCACTTGTTGATGCTGATGTTGACGCTGAGGTTGACGCGCTTGTTGACGCTGACTCAGATGCTGATGTTGACGCACTTGTGCTTGCTGATTCAGACGCTGAGGTCGATGCACTTGTTGATGCTGACTCAGATGCTGATGTGCTTGCACTTGTTGACGCTGATTCAGATGCTGATGTCGATGCACTTGTTGATGCTGACTCAGATGCTGATGTCGATGCACTTGTTGACGCTGATTCAGATGCTGATGTGCTTGCACTTGTTGAGGCTGATGTGCTTGCACTTGTTGAGGCTGATGTGCTAGCCGATGTACTTGCACTTGTTGAAGCAGATGTACTTGCTGAAGTGCTTGCTGAAGTGCTTGCTGAAGTGCTTGCGCTCGTTGAAGCTGATGTACTTGCTGACGTACTTGCGCTTGTTGAAGCTGAGGTGCTTGCTGAAGTACTTGCGCTTGTTGAAGCTGACGTACTTGCTGATGTGCTTGCGCTGGTTGAAGCTGACGTACTTGCTGAGGTGCTTGCGCTTGTTGAAGCTGATGTACTTGCTGATGTGCTTGCGCTCGTTGATGCCGATGTGCTTGCTGATGTACTTGCGCTCGTTGAAGCTGAGGTGCTTGCTGAAGTACTTGCACTTGTTGAAGCTGACTCAGATGCTGATGTGCTTGCGCTTGTTGAAGCTGACGTGCTTGCTGACGTACTTGCACTTGTTGAAGCAGATGTACTTGCTGAAGTGCTTGCTGACGTGCTTGCGCTCGTTGAAGCTGAGGTGCTTGCTGAAGTACTTGCGCTTGTTGAAGCTGACGTACTTGCTGATGTGCTTGCACTTGTTGAAGCCGACGTGCTTGCTGATGTACTTGCGCTAGTCATTGCACTTACTGATGCGCTGGTCGATGCTGACTCTGATGCACTTGTTGAGGCTGACTCAGAACGATATTTCTTGTCTGAAACAGTTTCATCTTGACTGTAGACAGTTGGTGAATATGGCTGGCTACCCGATACTACTTTCGCATTATCTTTATAGTAGACAGTTGCAATTCCATCCTCACTTACGTCAATGCTAGAAATACGATCGCGACCATTTGGAACAACCTTGTCATGAGCTTTTCTAATCTCTTCGCGAACTTTTTCCTTATCAGTTTCTGTTAAGTGATTTTTATCCTTGACTTCAGTCAAGTCAATCGCAGGCTTCTTAAACAAGTTTTGCAACTGATCTTGTTGAATTCGAATTTCTCCAACATCAACAGTGTTTCCACTAGGATCTGTAGCAGTAAGCCAACGTCCCCAAGTGTTTCCTGATCTCCACGCAAGATCTTTATTAGCAACCGCATTGATTGTAAAGGTAGTCTGGTCATCATTTGTTAAGGTATTGATAATATTTGTGATTGGACCTCTTCCCCATTCAGGTCTGTTTTCGAAGAAGTCTGTCAGATCTTTTCTATTTCCATAGACCTTCAAGGTTACCAATTTACCACTATTATCTTTACCTGTATAAGTAATCTGGATATTGTCTCCAGCATAGAACAAATAGCGACCATTGCTATCTTTCTTAGGTTCCTGACCATTTACAGTAACAGTATAGGTAATTGTTGGGTTCACACGTTCAAGAGTAATCGTTGCAGTCGTTGTAGCCGAACTCAAGGTTTCAGCTCCACCACTCGGCAGAGTCACTGTCTTCTCTTGTTTAGCTGTTACATCACCTTTCGGAAGAAGACCATTGTTACCATCATAAGCTTTCTTCAAATCCTTCGGATTGAAAGTTACGCTTGTTTCATTATCTTCTGCTGTCTTTTGAATGTATGTCCTGCTAATGTGAGTGTGACAACAGCTCCAGGTGTTACATTCGTAACAACGATCGAACGATTTGGCAAACCACCTGTTTCATTAGTAGAATCAACTGAAATAGCTGGCGCTTGTGGGTTAACTGTATAAGTGATTGGAACACGCTGTTTTACACGCACACCAGATCCGTCTGCTGGCAATTCAACTTCTACATCTTTTGTAAATCGTCCCACTTGTGAAAGATCTGGAGCACCATCAACCCAAGTGAAGTTGGTCTTAGTCACATCATAATCAGGACTACCTGTTACCTTGGTGATAGAGTCTTTTGGATTTGCAACTACACGTTGGTAATTTGAATCATCTGTCTGGTTTTGAGTAAAGACATAGGAACGATTAGTCTCAAACTTGTAAACATTATGAATAACATCTACTGTCTTGCTAAGCAATTTCGCACTATCTGTCTCACCCAGACGTCCTTTAGGGAACGTAAAGGTTAGTTTAAAGCGTTGTTGTCCAGCCTCTGTCGTAGTGATAGGAGCATTTGATAAGCGAGTTCCATGTTCATCTGTCCATGTTTGTTGAGAGCCAGTTGGGAACCCAGCATCTCCCGCTTTAAATGCATAGTTAAGCCAGTTTGAACCATCACCATTGTGAGGAGTTGTTCCTTGGATGTCATTGATAGGATCTTTTGGTTTGATTGAGGTCATGGTACTGTAAGTGACAGTAACATCCTCGTAAGAACCATCTACATAGGTCACTCTGGCTACAGCTTTTTATTATCCCCAGAGTTAGTCGTATCAATTTCTTTACCTTCCACCCAAGCGACAGTAGCACCTTGTGGTAGTTGTTTGCCGCCTTCAAGCTGAACAAAGTTGGCAGCATTTGACAAGTCACTAGTTGTTTCGCCTACATAAGTATAAACTGTCGGCACTTTAGCCACAGCATGATATTTATTTGTCAGACTCTTGATAACAAACTTAACATAACCATTGTCGGCAACACCATTTTTAGCGTGGTCACTATCAGTGGTATTGCGATCATCTTTCGCCATCAAGTAGCGGACAAAGGACTGACCAGGATAAAATCTATTATCCAGATTACCAGTGATAGTAATGGTTGCATTTGCTTGGTCTGTCAAACTGGTGATTGGATTTGAACGAGTGAGACCAACATAACCCGCATAACTAGAACCAGCCGAATCATCTGGCGAAGTTTCTCTTTCAAATTTCAATGAAGAAATCTTGCCAGAATCATCTGTCGCACTAAATGTTAGGTTAGTAGGTTCCCCACGATAGATATCAATTTCTTTAACATCTGGTCTGTCATACTTAATCACCAATTTGGTCGTTCATTGACTGTCACTGACTGTAGAATTGGAGTACTACGTGTGCCATCTTTGTAGACAATCGTTGCTGTACCATTTGCTTGAACTTCAATATCTTGGATACGGTGAGTTGTCTGATTATTCTTAGCATAGATGGCATTCTTGACAGCTGTTTTTTCAGGATCTGTCAAGTTATTCTTATCCACAACAGGTGTAAAGTCAGGATTTGTCACCGCAAGACGGTCTTTCAGTTGTCCTTGAGTAATACGAACATTACCTAGACCTGTAGGAATATTTTGATTGCCTGCTAGATCAGTAGCCGCTGCATTTCGTTGCCAAGTATTTCCTGAATTATATTGAAGGTCATCTTTAAGATGGGCTCTGACAACGATATGAGATGGATTGTTCTCAGGAGCATTGATATCCCCAGTTAGGTGGGCAACTGTACCTGTACCATACTCATTTCCTGTACCAGTATCACCTTGGAAGAAGTTACTTGTTAGGGCAGGTCTAGTAAGATCAGCTTTTGAGACAATCTTAAATTCTTTGAGTTTTCCGCTATTGTCTGATGCAGTGAAATCAACTGTAAAGTCATCACCTGCGTAGACGATATGCTCGTTTCCACGGGAAGCATCTGGACTCGGAGTGGCTGGGATCGGCTGACCATCACGAGTTACAGTCACTCCAACTCTTGGACGCTCTTCAACTGTATCCGTTGGTTGAAGTGTATTAGCCGTACCATCTTTATAGGTAATAGTCGCCGTACCATTGTTTGAAACATCAATTGTCTTGATGCGGTGAGTATCTTGAGGGTTTTTGGCAAAGATAGCATTTATAACATCTGTTTTTTCAGGATCTGACAGATTGTTTCGGTCACCAACTAGGGTTTTGGCTGGATTTACAACCGGCAAACGGTCTTTGAGTTGCCCTTGGGTTATACGAACATTGCCATGTCCTGTTGTGACATTTCGATTATTTACTTGGTCGGTAGCAACCACATTCCGTTGCCAAGAGTTACCTGAACTATATTGCAAATCATCCTTAAGATGGGCATTTACAGTGATATGAGCTGGACTGTTCTCAGGAGCATCGATATTGCCACTATTGAGATAAGCAACCGTACCTGTACCATACTCATCTCCTGTACCGGTATCACCTTGGAAAAAGTTGCTTGTTAGAGCAGGTCGATTAGCATCCGCTTTGGAGATAATCTTAAACTCTTTTAGTTTCCCACTATTATCATACGCTGTGAAATCAACTGTAAAGTCATCACCAGCATAGACGATGTGTTCCATACCTCGATCAGGACGCGGACTTTGTGTCGCTTGGATGACCTTGCCATCACGCGTCACTGTAACACCAGGCACAGGATCCACATTTTCAGCTATTACGTTAGCTTGAACGTAATCCACAGTGTTATCACGGTAGGTCAGTTTGATTTCACCAGTATCAGACACAGTTATTGCGTGGCCACCTTCAGAACCCTTCACATAGTCAGTGCCTGAAAGGATAGTACCATTTTGTCTCTTGAAGTTTTCAATAATTTGGTCTTTTTCAGACTTGCTCAAGGCTGAAGGGTTGTTGACTGTAACAGTATCGCCACTGACAGGGTTGTTACGATCGTTGAAGCCTTTGATATTAAGCGTCAAACGTCCATCCGCATGCTGGTTAGCAGTATCGAACACTCGAAAATCGAGATTATAAACCCCTGGAGGCATTGGATCCCATCCGTTTTCACGACCAATTGTTCCACTTATCACTGATTTATGTTGAGTAGGGTTTCGTCTGTCAGGATAGTAGGGTCTAAATCCCTGATTCCTACATTCGTTCGACTCATGGTCAATCCGTTAATGTGTTTATTCGCTGGAGATCCTACTATACCTAGTAACCCTTTATCATCCCTCATGTCAAATGAAACACCAGCAGCTCCTCCTACAACTTCATCGTTGTATATTTCAACATATTTGGGATCAACAGTAACAGTTGGCGCTTTATCAATTGCTCTTTGACCTGTACCAGTAGCAACCGTTCCATGCATAACCCTTGTATAGTTACCAGCAGTAGCAGCACTATCAAACGGCTTACTACTTGTAGCCACTTGCGCATCCAAAGTGGCTTCGCTAGAGTTATTGTTTACAGTCGCAAAAACCCAAATAGTCGCATCTAAGTTTCTATTCAAATCATGGCGCTTGTTAAAGACGTACTCATTTCCAGAACCACCACGTTTCTCCATTGGCTCTCCATTAAAGAGAACTCGAGTGATGGTTGTATTTTTATCCACTTGTGCAATCAGACCGTCGTAGTTAAGGGCACTCTGTGAATGCATATTGATACGCCAGCTAACTTCTCGACTTCCACTTACAAAGGTTCCTTGCTCAAGCGAGGCAGTCGTATGTTCGTTAAGAGTTACAGGTGCAAAACCTCTGAGATTTTCTCCTGTCGGCATTGCCTGTCCATTACGGCTGTCACGCTGACCTGAATTTGCACGTAAAACGGCATTGGCGATTGAGTTACGAGCTGAAGTTGCCCGTTGAACCACTGCTGTCAAATCACCAGTTGGATTTGCAAGTGCTTTTTCAATCTCTACTACAGCAGCATTCACCTTAGTGATAGCTGAATCGGTATTTGGCAGATCAGCAGCCTTAGCTAGATATTCACCCATTTCAGCAGAAAGTTTCGCTAGTTTTTTGCGGTCTTCTGCTTGCTTTTTAGCACTTGCTTCTGCAGTCGTTGTCGCAGCAAGAGTAGCTGTTGTAGTAGCTGTCAAACTAGCATTTTGACTTGTGAAGTTTTCTGTAGTTGACAGAGCACTAGAAAGACTAGGGTTAACCTTAACATCGCCCGCAACTGCCCTAGGATTGGCAGTATCAACCGCACTAACACCATCTTGGCTAGTTGGAGCTTGAGAAACCCCTACGCTTGAAGTTGTAGAAGACGAGGTACTTGCTACAGTCGAGGCACTTGCTGATGTTGAGGTAGAATCGCTAAGTGAAGTTGAAGTGCTGGCTGATGTGCTAGCTGAAGTACTAGCAGAGGTAGATGCCGATGTACTTGCTGATACTGACTCTGATAAAGACAGACTTTCTGACACAGAGACACTTTCACTCACAGACTGAGAGCTAGAGGAAGAGCTAAGGTTCTTATCATTCCCCTCTCCAACTTTACCAAGTCGGGCTTGATCAGAATTGACTAGATTGTCAGTACCATCTATAACTTTCTCTACAGCCAGCTGTTCGTTGGCATGGACCTGTGTATGAGTGGCAATCCCCCCACCAACTACTGCCCCTGCGGCGGCTATCCCCTTGAGGACATCTATCCCTGTTATGGAAGTTGATACACGATCTTCTACAACCTCAGTTGTCACCTGAGCAGTATCAATACCACCACGAAGAACTTTAAACAAGCCAAATAGAGACGTTGAGGCACGCAACCAATGTTTTCCTGACTTAATCAGTTTATAACGAGTAACACGGTCGGTTTCTCTATATCGTCCTTCTTGACGTCTAAAAACATGTTTTTTCTCCTTAAGTTCACTATTTATAAAAAACGATATATCAAAGTTATTCTCGAAAAGCCTATTGTTGTTTTAGGTGTTTGTGCATTTTTTAATATGTTAACATGCATAAAATTCGGAATAATTTTTGATACATAGTTTTCTCAAACACTTTATTATAGCACATTTTAGCTTGCTCTGTCCAAAGATTATACTTAAATAAATACATTTTTTCATTTTATAAACATTCTTTATCATCGAATGAGAAAGTTCTGGTCCTCAAAGATTGTTTTTTGTAGAAATGAGATTCTCCATAGGTGTTCAGACCTATAATTAGCTAAAACATTCTTTGGCGAGAGCGTAAAGAGCCTACAAAAAAAGCCGCCTGATTGGGCGACTTAATTTTTATAGGGAGATTATTATGAAAAAGTTTTAGGAGTTTAAGTTAAGGTCTTCTTAACTTATGAGATAAGTATACAACTCCTAACTTAAAGTTTCCTTAAGTTATTTTAAATGTGAGATTTTTCCACTTCACTTGCCAGTTTTTCTTAGATAAACGTTCTTGATAGAGCTTCATCCGGTCTTGATTTTCTAAGAAATGAGGAGTCGGAGCAACTTGAAAGTTCAAAATATCCTCCAAACCATAAGGCGCAAAGAGCTCTAAACTTGCATCTGCATTCAAGCGAAGACCTATCGCCGTACAACGTTCAGGATATTTACTCATGGCATCGCAGGAATTTCTATACGAGCCGTATGAGGACTATACTGATGCATATAGACTTGATTTTTCAGCTCCCACTGATACTGGGGAAAGTCCTCTCTCAACGTGTTCTCTATAGCCAGCGTTTCTTCATAACTCACATCTGGATCAAAGAAAATCACATCCACATCCGTTTCACGGTCAAAGGCTGGCTTGTCTGATAAGAGATTCCAGATAAAATTTCGGATCGAACCTGCTGCCAACCAAGAGTCTTTCAGACCAAGATCTCGGATGATGGTCAGAATAGCCATCATATCAGGATTATCCCTGAAAGAGTCTAAGAGTTCAGCCTCATTTTTCAATATATTCATACCCCAAATGCTCATAAGCCTTGGCTGTCGCGACTCGTCCTGAACGAGTTCGCATGATAAAGCCCTTCTGGATCAAGTAAGGTTCATACATATCCTCCACCGTCTCACGCTCTTCGGCGATATTGACAGAAAGAGTTCCTAAACCGACAGGACCACCACCGTATATCTCAATCATGGTGCGAAGGATTTTCTGGTCCACATAGTCCAAGCCTTCATGGTCTACATCCAGCATGGTCAAAGCCTTATCCGTAATCACATCATCGATTAAGCCATCCCCCATAATCTGGGCAAAGTCACGCACGCGCTTAAGGAGACGATTGGCGATACGAGGAGTTCCACGGCTACGTAAAGCTAATTCCGAAGCAGCTTCATGGGTAATTTCCATCTCAAAGATATCTGCCGTCCGCTCAACAATCTCTGTCAAGTCATCATGGGCATAATACTCCATGTGACCAGTAATCCCAAAACGTGCACGAAGAGGATTTGAAAGCATACCAGCCCGAGTCGTCGCACCAATCAAGGTAAAAGGCGGCAAGTCTAGATGAACACTACGGCTAGCTTCCCCTGCACCGATCATGATATCGATGTAGAAATCTTCCATTGCACTATAAAGCACCTCTTCTACTGACATGGGCAAGCGATGAATTTCATCAATAAAGAGCACATCTCCTGGCTCCAAGTCATTCAAAATCGCAACTAAATCACCAGCTTTTTCAATAACGGGACCTGACGTCTGTTTGAGATTGACTCCCAGTTCATTGGCAATGACAAAAGCCATGGTTGTTTTCCCGAGACCTGGTGGGCCAAACAAAAGAACATGGTCCAGCGCCTCATCACGCATTTTTGCTGCTTCGATAAAGATTTGAAGCTGATCCTTGACCTTGTCTTGTCCGATATATTCACGTAAATATTGGGGACGGAGGGTACGTTCTACCAACTCCTCATCGCACATGATTTCATTATCTAAAATTCTACTCATGTTCCTATTATAGCAAAAATCCAGCCCACAAACAAAAAAGCCACCTGATTTGGTGGCTCCCGACTTTAGCACTGATGTGGTATAATATTGTACGGCACTGCTACACCGCCTACGAAAGGAGGTGAAATAGCCCATGATGGAACTAGTACTCAAAACTATCATCGGACCAATTGTGGTCGGTGTCGTTCTTCGCTTAGTCGATAAATGGCTAAACAAGGACAAATAGTGTCAAAAAAGACCCCTAGCTTATTTGGACGTGAGCTTGGGGTCTTTTCTAGCCTATGATATAGAACTAGTACTCAATTCCTTTTTATTATCCCATAGTTCACAAATTTTGTCAAAGTTTTACTCCCCTGTCCATTCGCTTGCTTAATAGCCCCTATCCAATAAGACTTTCACGATCAAGCTAAAGTTATAACTTATATCAACTTCAATAACAAAGAGACACTCGTCAACCTAAGTAAGTCAAACAGAAATTAAAATCTAACAAACGAAGCGACAATCCCACATGTCACGACTCAAAGTATTATTGCAGGAGTCCCACTTGAACAATTAAGTCAGGCGCTAGGCCATACAAAGGTTTATATGACGGATCGTTATAACCAAGTTGAGGACGAATTCGCCGAAGCGACAACAGACCTATTTCTTAGTCATATTCGCTAAAAAAGTCCCCGCCAATTCCCCGACCAAAATTCGAAAAATACCGAAAAATATCGAAAAATTATTTTTAGAATAGTCCCCAAAAGCCTGAAATAGAGCCAAAAAACTCCACCTGATTGGGTGGAGTTAAGGGAGATTATTATGAAAAAGAAAAGTTTAGGATTTCTATTAAATAAAGTTAGGAGGTCTTTATTTAATGATTACATGATACATGAGTAAACTTAAAGTTAACTTAAGATAAAAAAATTATTTTAATTTTTTTCGATCCACCCAAATCATTCCTGTACAATCGTAAGTAGATAAGGTTTCAAACCCCAGAGAACGGTAAAACCCCAATGTTTTTTCTGTCTGTTCAGTCGCTAGTTGTACTTGGTAGGCACCCTTATAGTCAGCTAAGGCTTCTTTCATCATAGAACTTCCAATCCCTTGGCGCTGATAGCTAGGCAAGACGATCAAATCTTGGACAAAAACCGAAGAAAAACCGTCTCCAATCAAGCGAACTAGACCAACGATTTTCTCACCATCACGGGCAAAATAAGTCGCTAGCGAATGAGACAATGCCTGCTCCAACATCTGTGGCTGATTGGTATAGTTTGTCCAACCAACTGCCTGATAGAGATGTAAAACATCCTCTAACTTGACAATTTCTTGCTTTTTAATAGTGATCATGTCAACACCTATTAAAGCTCTCTTAAGCTCTTGTACTGTCGTCCATTTTTATCAAAATTTTCAGGATCCAACCATGCTTCCAAACGAGCTTTGACTTGTGGCCAGTCCTTATCAATCATAGACAACCAATCCGTATCCCTCGTACGCCCCTTATAAACGACTGCCTGACGGAAGGTTCCTTCATAGACAAATCCCAAACGCTCCGCAGCTCGTCTTGATGGGAGATTTAGAGAATCGCATTTCCACTCGTAGCGGCGATAGTTGAGTTCTTCAAAAACATAACGAGTTAGCAAATAGTGAGCTTCTGTTCCCATCTTGGTCTGTTTGAGAGCAGGAGAAAAGGTCACCGCGCCAACTTCAATGGTGCGATTGGCTTGGTCAATACGCATGAGAGAAAAAGTCCCCAGTGCTTTACCAGTCGCTTTATCGATAATCGCGTAGTAAAAGCGATCCTTACGAGCTAACATCTGATTTAAAAGGCTAACCAGCTCCTCCATATCTACCACTGACTCCTGAAAGAGGTAAGTCCACATCTCCCGAGGAGTATCTGGACCATAAACAGCTAATAAATCCTTCGCATGCTTTTCCACCGAAAGAGCTTCTAGAATCGTATACTGTCCTTCTATCCGTACAAGCGAGGGTAAAACTCCAGGTGTATTATCTACAGGTTCACCAATCATCTGACCATATTCGTTTACTGGCATTTTTCTTCTCCTTGTTTTACGCTGAAAATACTATATCACAAATTGTTCTCTTGGGAAACTGGCACTGTCTTCAAACTTCATACTCAACACTATATTAGTGACCCGTTTTCTGTCTTTTATCCTCTAAGGCTTGATTAATTCGTTGGATGAGTTTGTGAGTTTGCCAGATTTGATACAACCATATCAATCCATAAATTAACAAGAAACAGAACCAAAGCAAGGGACTCCACAAGGCTGAACCCCAGCCAAAAAATAGAGAGGTCAATACTAAAATAGTAGCTGTCACTAATAAATGAACTCCTACACGTATACTAAAAGAAAGAGACTCTAACTTTTCAAGGATTAAAGTCAATACCCCCATAATTCCACCCATTAAAAAAAGAGCTAGAATATTTTTTGCCATTGGTGCAGGATAGGTAATGCTTGGATAACACTGAGCTAATAACATCATACTCAAATAAAAGAAGGAAGCCGTGCGCATTCCCGATACAAAATAATCAATTAATCGTTTCATGATTTTCTCCTATAAACCTAGATAATTCATTAAGGACTTGACGTATTTCCTACTCACACTAGATTTGATACCCCGAGTCATTTTAGCCATCATGTTCCCTGAAAAACTATCCGATAATGACTCTAAATGGTCAATATTGATAATAGCGTGACGGGATATCTGCAGGAAATTCCGGCGATTAACCCGATTTTGAAAGTTTATCAAGGTTTCCTTAGTCATATAAAACCCATCAACGGTATAAATAGTCAATACATTTTTATCAATATCTGCCATGATAATCTCTTCAATCTTCACCATGACCAATTGATCATCTGTTCGGATGGGAATCACTACCTGATTGACAGTTGAAAATTGTTCTAAATAATCCATCACTTCTCGAGCTTGATCAGTTAACTGAGCTGCCTGAATGAGAATGTGAGGATCTTTTTCTGAAAATTCTGGGGTCATCTCAAAATGAATCTTCATCTTTACTCCCATACATCTTTATTTCTCTTGCTAGACACTTTAACCAATAAAAGCCAAAGAAGGATAGCTGCGAGACTGATACTTACCACTATAAGATATGTTTTCTCCTTTGTCAACAGCTCCTGCCATTTTAACTCGATCCCCATTTTTTCTTGAAATTCTGCTAATAAATCGCTATTCCCGGCAAAGGTATCTGCTAGTTGTTCTTTCATAAAGACTTGTCGATAGAGAGAGGCAATATAGGTTGCAGGTGTACACTTCATAAGAAGTTGAGCAAAGTTAGGCAACACTCCAAGAGGGACATAAGTCCCCACTAGAAATCCAGAAGCTGTTCCCACTATGGTGGCTAGCTTTCCAAGACTATCCACAGATTGAAAACGGTGAATCAAAATAGCATTGACCAAGCTAGAGAGCACACTACTGAGCAACATAATTAAAGCCACTTCTGCTATCTGACTCCAAACTGGGACCTCCTGAAAATACAGGCTCATCACTACAAACATAAATAACTGCATCACAAAAGAAATGACAATACTGCTGATTAGATAGGAGACCTGTAAGCCCCAGCTACCTAAATCTGTCAAAAATAGATCTTGATCCACTTGATGTTCACGGTCCTGCACCATTTGTGTAAGAGCCGTAAAACTGGTTGTAATCCCAGTCACAGCCAAGGTTCCACCCATCAGCCAATTATTTAAAAGGCTCGTTTTATCAGGGAGTTGGGACCAAGCATCCGTCAAGTTTTTCTGCAGAAAAATGATATAAAGGAGGAAGGAAATCAATGCCCCCAATAATGAGAAAAACACTCCTGAACGATTACGAAAATATAAGGTAAAGTTCCGTTTCAATAAAGCTAACATTAGCGAACCTCTCTTCCTGTTAGAGCGATAAAGGCATCATCCATAGTACCTGGGCGAAACTCAAAAGAATCAATTTCTTCTCGAACTTTTGCCAAATATTCAATGGCTTCCTGTGATGTCCTTGGATAAAAAAAGATATTCCAACTCATTTTTCTGCTTCTACTGTCATTTCAGTCTGTAGCCATTTTTTTCTAAGTCCCTCATTTCTTTAAAACGAATTTTTAGGATATTAGATGCATACTGACTCTTGATAGCTGTCGCAGAACCTTGCGCAATCACTTTTCCATGATCAACGATATAGATCTGATCCGCTTCATCAGCTTCATCCAGATAATGCGTCGTTAAAACAATGGTCATCCCTTCATCCTTTTGTAGTCGATACAGGAGATCCCAGATAGATTTGCGAGTCTGAATATCGAGTCCCGTTGTTGGCTCATCCAAGAAAAAGGATATCTGGTTGCGAAAGAAGAGCACGCGCAATATCAACTCGACGCTTTTTGCCCGCCTGACAAAGTTCCCATAGAGTTGTTTCTGGAAAGCAGTCAAACCCAGTTGATGTATCAAGTCCTCAACACGATTTGCTTCAATCCCCTTATACTGTTGGGCACGAATCGTGAGATTTTCCCTAACTGTCAACATCTCGTCCAGTACACTAGCTTGAAAAACAACTCCGATTTTCGTATTTGGTGCATATAGAACCTGACCTTGTGTTGCTTCTTTCAAACCGATTAACATGGAAATAGTTGTTGATTTTCCTGCACCGTTGGGGCCCAAAATAGCATTGAAACTTCCTTTCTCAAACTGTAACTGAATATCGTCAACAGCCGTGTAATTGCCGTACCGTTTTGTTAAATGTTTCGCTTGTAAAATCATATTTCTCCCTCCTTCTGACACATTTAGTCTAACAAAAAAGTCGTCGGAAAAACGGCTTTCGAAGACAAGTGGTTAAAATGCCAGGTTAAGTGGTGCGATAGTGGGAATAGAATTATATTTTTCGATAAAAAATCCTCCAGATTCTACTCTGAAGGATTCATTTCTTATTTAACAACGATATTTACGAGTTTAGTTGGCTCAAACAGTTTGGAAAACTGTTTGAGGTTGGAAATCAGCAAATAAATTGATTATTTTACAACAATATTAACCAATTTAGTTGGCTTCAATAGTCCAGTGGACTATTGAAGGTGGCAGATAGGGCTAATAAACTCGTTATTTAACGACGATATTAACGAGTTTATTAGGTACACTAATCACTTTCACGATTTCCTTGCCGACAATTTCTGCCTTAACTTTTTCGTCAGCTAGAGCGATTTCTTGCAATTCTTCGCGTGAAAGGTCTTTCGCAACCATGAGTTTAGCACGGACTTTACCTTTGATTTGGACAACGATTTCAATTTCGTCTTCAACCAATTTGCTTTCGTCCCAAATTGGCCAAGATACGTAAGAGATTGACTCCCCTGTTGCTACGACTGTTTGCCAGAGTTCTTCTGCCAAGTGAGGCGCAAACGGCGCGATCAATTGGATAAAGCCTTTAGCGTAGTCCACATAGAGTTTGTCTTCCTTATTAGCAGCGTTGACAAAGACCATGAGTTGGGCAATGGCTGTGTTGAATTTCATAGACTCGATTTGCTCTGTGACAGATTTAACGGTTTCATTGTAAACCTTGTCTAGAGCGCCATTGTTTTCCGCAACGATTTCTTTACTTGTAATCAAACGGTAAACACGATCAAGGAACTTACGGCTTCCTTCCAAGCCTTCTTCAGACCAAGCGATGGAAGCGTCAAGTGGTCCCATGAACATTTCATAGACACGAAGGGTATCGGCACCGTATTGTTCCACTACGTCGTCTGGATTGACAACGTTCTTGAGGGATTTAGACATCTTGGCTGGTGCTTGCTCCAACTCTTCCCCTGTTTCCACATGGAAGAAAGAACCATCACGTTTTTCAACCTTATCAGTTGCCACGAGAGCACCACGGTGATCACGGTAGCTTGTTCCCAAGATCATTCCTTGGTTAAAGAGTTTTTGGAATGGCTCTTAGTAGGTACAACACCAAGGTCATAGAGGAATTTATGCCAGAAACGAGCATAAAAGCAAGTGAAGTACAGCATGCTCTGCCCCACCCACGTAGATATCTACTGGTAACCATTGTTTGAGGAGATCCTCATCGGCCAATTTCTCAGTGTTGTGTGGATCAATATAGCGGAGGTAGTACCAGCTTGAACCTGCCCATTGTGGCATAGTGTTTGTTTCACGACGACCTTTGACGCCATCTTCACGCGTCACTTCCAACCAGTCAGTCAAGTTAGCCAATGGACTCTCCCCAGTACCTGAAGGGCGGATGTCCTTGGTGACTGGCAAGACAAGTGGCAATTCACTTTCAGGAACAGCTGTTGAAGTCCCATCTTCCCAATGAATGATTGGGATTGGTTCACCCCAGTAACGTTGACGGCTAAAGAGCCAGTCGCGGAGGCGGTAGGTCACTTTTTCTTGACCACAGCCTTTTTCTTCCAACCAAGCCACAATTTTAGCAATGGCGTCTTCTTTATTCAATCCATCTAGGAAGTCAGAATTAACATGAAGGCCATCTTCTGTGTAGGCAGCCTCTTCAACGTTGCCTCCTTCAAGCACTTCTACGATTGGAAGGTCAAATTGTTTAGCAAATTCCCAGTCACGTTGGTCATGAGCAGGTACAGCCATAACAGCACCTGTTCCGTAGCTAGCAAGAACGTAGTCCGCAATCCAGATTGGAATTTCTTTACCGTTAACAGGGTTGATAGCATAAGCACCAGTCCAAACCCCTGTTTTTTCCTTGGCAAGATCGGTACGAGCCAAGTCTGATTTGAGGCTGGCTTGGTGTTTGTAGTCCGCTACAGCCTCAGCTTGTTCAGGTGTCGTGATGGTATCTACTAGTTCATGTTCAGGCGCCAAAACAGTGAAGGTTGCACCAAAAAGTGTATCAGGACGTGTTGTAAAGACTGTGAATTCCTTGTCTGTTCCTTTTACTTTGAAAGTGACATTGGCACCATTTGATTTACCAATCCAGTTACGTTGCATGTCCTTGATAGACTCTGGCCAGTCAAGGTCATCCAAGTCATTGAGCAAGCGTTCCGCATAGGCAGTGATTTTAAGCATCCATTGGCGCATTGGTTTGCGGACAACTGGATAGCCTCCACGCTCAGATGTCCCGTCTGGGAGGACTTCTTCGTTGGCGATAGCTGTTCCCAATTCTTCAACCCAGTTTACTGGCACTTCCGCTTCATAGGCCAAGCCTTTTTCGTAAAGCTTAGTGAAGATCCATTGCGTCCACTTGTAGTAGTTCGGATCTGTGGTGTTAACTTCACGATCCCAGTCGTAAGAAAAGCCAAGGGCATTGATTTGGCGTTTGAAGTTGGCAATGTTTTCTGCTGTGAATTCCGCTGGGTCATTACCTGTATCCATAGCGTATTGCTCTGCAGGCAAACCAAAAAGCATCCCAGCCCATTGGGTGAAGGACATTGTAGCCTTGCGCACGTTTGAAACGACTGAGAATATCTGTCGCTGTGTATCCTTCTGGGTGTCCTACGTGAAGACCTGCTCCAGATGGATAAGGGAACATGTCCAATGCATAAAACTTAGGTTTCGAGGCATCTGTTCCTGTCTTAAACGTGTGATTGTCAGCCCAGTGTTTCTGCCACTTAGGCTCGATTTCTTTATGATTGTAAAAACTCATGGTATCTCTCCAATTTTCGTGATGCTCCTATTATACCATTTTTTAGAAGAATAGTGCTCTTCTTTTCTTGGTTTTGAATGATATCCACTTTGAAAATAAAGTAGTTTATTTGCTTTTTATTGAAATTCTCTCTAAAAATTCTATCAAACGAATACAAAATCCTAATAATAGTAGAATTCTTAGCTAGTTATATAGATGCAAGATAGTGCTTTTTGTGGTAGAATGTAGGAAAGAGCTTTCTCAGAAGGAGGAAAAGATGAACAAACAAACCATCGCAGTTTTAGGACCTGGTTCTTGGGGAACTGCCCTATCACAAGTCCTAAATGACAATGGTCATGAGGTACGTATTTGGGGAAATATTCCCGAGCAAATCAACGAAATCAATACACAACATACTAACAAACACTACTTTAAGGATATTGTCTTAGATGAAAAAATTGGAGCCTACCAAGACTTGGAAGTAGCCTTGAAGGATGTGGATGCTGTTTTATTTGTTGTCCCAACCAAGGTTACACGACTAGTTGCCCAACAAGTGGCTGCCGTTCTTGACCATAAAGTGGTCGTCATGCACGCTTCAAAAGGTCTGGAACCGAATAGCCACAAACGTCTTTCAACCATTCTTGAAGAAGAAATCCCCGAAGACCTTAGAAGCGAGATCGTCGTCGTATCTGGTCCTAGCCATGCCGAAGAAACCATCGTACGTGACATCACCTTGATTACTGCCGCATCTAAGGATTTAGAGGCAGCCCAGTATGTTCAAGAACTCTTTAGCAACCACTACTTCCGTCTTTATACCAATACAGATGTCATTGGAGTAGAAACAGCCGGTGCGCTAAAAAACATTATCGCTGTTGGTGCAGGTGCCCTTCATGGGCTTGGATTTGGTGATAATGCTAAAGCTGCCATTATCACGCGCGGTCTTGCAGAAATTACCCGTCTGGGGGTTAAACTTGGAGCAAACCCATTAACTTACAGTGGACTTTCAGGTGTTGGCGATTTGATCGTTACTGGAACTTCTATCCACTCACGTAACTGGCGAGCTGGTGATGCTCTGGGGCGTGGGGAAGCCTTGACCGATATCGAAGCTAACATGGGAATGGTCATTGAAGGAATTTCAACGACCAAAGCAGCCTACGAGTTGGCACAAGAGCTTGGAGTCTATATGCCTATTACCCAAGCTATCTACCAAGTTATTTATGAAAATGTAAATATTAAAGATGCTGTTTCTGAACTTATGAACAATGAGTTCAAGGCAGAAAACGAGTGGTCTTAAACCACAGTTAGAAAGGAATCTCATGATGCAAAAAGTTAGAAAAGCCGTTATCCCTGCTGCAGGACTTGGAACTCGCTTCCTTCCTGCTACCAAAGCCTTGGCTAAGGAAATGCTACCAATCGTAGATAAACCAACCATCCAGTTTATCGTTGAAGAAGCTCTTAAGTCTGGTATTGAGGATATTCTTGTTGTCACAGGGAAGTCAAAAACGCTCAATCGAAGACCATTTTTGACTCAAACTTTGAGCTAGAATACAACCTCAAAGAAAAAAAGGAAAGAATGATCTCTTGAAACTTGTTGACGAAACGACTGGCATGCGCCTCCACTTCATCCGTCAAACTCACCCACGTGGACTCGGAGATGCAGTTTTGCAAGCCAAAGCCTTTGTTGGGAATGAGCCTTTTGTAGTTATGCTTGGGGATGACCTCATGGATATCAATGATGACAAGGCTATCCCATTGACAAAACAGCTTATCAATGACTATGAAAAAAACTCATGCTTCTACCATCGCTGTAATGCCTGTCCCACATGAAGAAGTCTCAGCCTATGGTGTCATCGCTCCTCAAGGAGAAGGCAAAGATGGACTTTACAGTGTTGAAACCTTCGTTGAAAAACCAGCACCTGAAGACGCACCAAGTGATCTAGCTATCATCGGTCGTTACCTCCTCACACCAGAGATTTTTGGCATTCTTGAAAATCAAAAACCAGGTGCAGGAAATGAAATCCAGCTCACAGATGCTATCGATACTCTCAACAAAACTCAACGAGTATTTGCTCGTGAATTCAAGGGTGCTCGTTATGATGTTGGAGACAAGTTTGGCTTTATGAAAACTTCCATCGACTACGCACTTAGACATCCACAAGTCAAAGATGACTTGAAAGCTTACTTGATTAACCTTGGAAAAGAACTCTCAGGAGAAAAATAATCGCTTTTACAACACATCAGCTTCGTTAGAAGCTGATTTTTCTATGCTTAAACACCAAGGTCTTACCCTTTTATATCAAGGCTCATTCTAAGCCTAATTGCTTGCAAGAGAAGCTTTTATGGTATAATAATAAAGAGTGAGGAATTCTATGAACAATCGATTAACAAGAATCAAACAAAAAGGACTGGCCTTCCTTCAGTCTCTAAAATCAACCATTTCAAAAAAAGATCTAGAGAAAAACAGTGGAAAATCTTCTAAGAAAAAGAAGAAAACTAAAACCAAACTGACCATTTGGACTATTTTTGCCAATATCTTGCTAGGAATCAAAGCAACTTTTAACACTCTTTTCATCCTCGCATTCATTGGTGGGCTCCTCGGATCAGGGGTTGTCTTGGGCTATGCTGTTTCTCTTTTTGATCAGGTAAGTGTTCCACAAACAGAGGATTTGCTCAAGCAAGTCAATAATATTTCATCCATCTCTGAGATTCGCTATGCAGATGGTTCCATGATCGGAGCTATCGAAAGCGACCTCCTTCGAACATCTGTTTCATCAGAGAATATTTCAGATAATCTGAAACAGGCTATCGTTGCGACTGAAGATGAACATTTTGCAGAACACAATGGTGTCGTTCCAAAAGCTGTTATTCGTGCCAGTCTAGGAAATTTTATCGGACTTGGTTCTTCCAGTGGAGGATCTACCCTAACACAGCAGCTCATCAAGCAACAAGTCGTTGGTGATGCTCCTACACTAGCTCGTAAAGCAACTGAAATCGTGGATGCCCTGGCCTTAGAGAGAGAAATGAGTAAGGACGAAATCTTGACCACCTATCTCAACGTCGCACCTTTTGGGCGCAATAACAAGGGACAAAATATCGCAGGTGCTCAGCAGGCTGCGGCTGGGATTTTCGGAGTGGATGCAAGCAAACTTACTGTCCCTCAAGCAGCTTTTCTAGCCCGGATTGCCACAAAGTCCTATCTCCTACTCACCTTATGAATCAACTGGTGAGATGAAGAGTGAGGAGGATATGCAACTAGGTATCAAGCGTTCCAAAGATGTTCTTTACAATATGTACCGAACAGGAGCCATCAGTAAAGAAGACTATGAAACCTATAAAGCCTATGACATTAAGCAGGATTTCTTGCCAGCAGAAAATGTTAGCATTACTGCTAAAGGCTTCCTCTACTTCTCTGCCCTCGATGAAGCCACGAATCTCATGTATGATTACTTGGTACAAAAAGATAACGTCTCTGCACAAGAGCTAAAGAACGAATCTATCCAAAAATCCTATCGTGAATTGGCCGAAAAAGAAATTCAAAACGGCGGCTACCGTATTACAACTACCATTGATAAAGCTATTCACACGGCCATGCAAAATGCGGTAGCAAATTACGGCTACCTGCTAGATGATAGTTCAGGGCAACCTGAAGTTGGAAATGTCTTGATGGACAACCAAACGGGAGCAATCTTAGGCTTTGTCGGTGGACGAGATTATCTGACCAATCAAAACAACCATGCCTTTGATACCAAACGCTCCCCTGCCTCTACTACCAAGCCTCTCTTGGCTTATGGTATTGCTATTGACCAAGGGCTCATGGGAAGTGCTAGTGTCTTGTCAAACTATCCTACTAACTTCTCTAACGGGAATCCTATCATGTATGTCAATAGTCCTGGTACAGGAATGATGAGTTTGAGAGAAGCTCTCAATTACTCTTGGAATATCCCAGCCTACTGGACCTATCAGCTACTTCTTCAAAGGGGTTGATGTTCGTTCCTACATGGAAAAAATGGGCTATGATATCCCCGAGTACGGCATCGAAAGTCTACCTATGGGGGGAGGAATCGATGTCACTGTAGCTCAACATACAAATGGCTACCAAACCTTGGCTAATAATGGTGTTTACCATAAGAAATACATGATTTCAAAAATCGAGAAGACCAGCGGTGAAGTCATTTATGAACACAAGGATGAGCCTGTTCAGGTCTACTCCAAGGCAACAGCAACGATTATGCAAAGTCTACTGAGAGATGTCATCTCATCCCGAGTGACCTCAACCTTCCAGAATGACCTTGCGTCCCTTAACTCTAGTCTCGCAAGTGCCGACTGGATTGGGAAAACTGGTACAACCAACGAAGACGGTGATATGTGGCTTATGGTTTCAACACCAAGACTGACCTTGGGTGGCTGGATTGGCCATGACGATAATAGCCCACTCGCCAAGGGTGCAGGTCACTATCGAAACGCTAACTATATGGCTCATCTGGTCAATGCTATCCATCAAGCTTCTCCTTCTGCTTGGGGTTCCGAGCGCTTTAGTCTTGATCCTAGTGTTACTTCATCTCAAGTCCTTAAATCAACTGGGCAAAAACCAGGTAAGGTTTCCATCAACGGAAAAGAGATTAATGTAACAGGAGAAACGGTGACTAGCTACTGGGCTAACCAAGCGGGTGCACCAACTACGACCTACCGTTTTGCGATTGGTGGAAGTGATTCAGACTACCAAAACGCTTGGTCTAGTATTCTTGGAAGTTTACCAAAAGCATCTACTTCCTCATCAAATAGCAATAATAACAACAATACTAACAATCGTAATACTGGTAACAGTAGCTCTACACCAAATAGTAGTAATCCACCTGCTTCTAGCAGCCAACAGCAATAAGACTGTATTGTTTGAGAGTGAGAAAGAAATGATTTTTCTCCACTCTCTTTTTTCTTTTTTCATTTCATGGTACAATATGTACATGAATAAATATCAAAAGAATATATTTAAGGGAACTATCTATTCTCTCCTTTCTGGCTTAATTTGGGGAATCTGCGGAATTTTAGGAGAGTACTTTTTTGCCCATTATCAAGTATCATCCGGCTGGATTACCTCCATGCGTCTCCTAGTCGCAGGTAGTGTGGTACTCTTCTTGTCTAGCTTTCAACTCCGATCCCAGCTCTTCAATATCTGGAAAAATTGGAAAAATTACCTGCCTTTTCTGGCCTATGCCATCTTAGGGATTTTTTCCGTTCAATTTTTCTTTTATCTCTGTGTCGAGTACTCCAACGCAACCACTGCCACCATCCTCCAATTTATCAGCCCTATCTTTATCCTCCTTTACAATCGCATCATCTACAAGAAAAAAGCTTCAAAAAGTGCCATTTTTTATGTCTTGATTGCCATGATTGGCGTTTTTCTGATGGCTACAAAAGGAGATTTGTCTAAGTTGTCAATTACTCCCCTAGCTCTCATAACAGGTCTCCTTAGCGCATTAGGTCTCATGTTCAATGTTATATTGCCCCAGCGTTTTGCTAAAAATTATGGTTTCGTGCCTACTGTTGGATGGGGGATGATTATCGCGGGTCTTTTTAGTAATTTTCTCTACCCTGTTTATGAGATTAGCTTCCAGGTTGATGCCATTAGTATCTTGATTTGTTTGACCATCGCCTTTTTGGGAACGGCCTTTGCCTTTTTCCTTTCGATGAAAGCTGTTTCCCTGGTCTCGCCCTTGGTAGTATCGGTCGTCAGCGCAAGTGAACCGCTATCCTCGGCGATCCTCAGTGTCCTTTTCCTTGGGATGGTCCTAGATGGTTTCTTGGTACTGGCCATGATTTTAATTATCGTGCCTATGATTTTTTTGTCAATCGAAGAATCAAAATCAAATAATTAAACACCCTCTTTTGATACTTTAGGCTTCAATTTTGAAGCCTTTTTTGATAGAATAGTAAGCATTACAAAGAGTGAGGAGACCCCTATGACTGCTACAAAAATGAATGCACAAGAAATTATCCAATTTATCGCAAATGCTGAGAAAAAAACAAGTGTAAAAGTGACCTTTGAGGGGCAACTTGCCGGAGCTATCCCTGCTTCTGTTACCAAACTTGGAAATGTTCTTTTTGGAGACTGGAAGGATATCGCACCTCTTCTTGAAGGACTAACAGAAAATAAAGACTATGTTGTTGAGCAAGACGCTCGCAACTCTGCTGTACCTCTTCTTGATAAACGCGACATCAATGCGCGTATCGAGCCAGGTGCTATCATCCGTGACCAGGTTGAAATTGGTGACAACGCTGTAATCATGATGGGAGCTGTGATCAATATTGGGGCTGAAATCGGGGCTGGTACTATGATTGATATGGGAGCTATTCTGGGTGGACGTGCTATTGTCGGTAAAAATAGCCACGTTGGTGCTGGTGCTGTTCTTGCAGGTGTCATCGAACCAGCTAGTGCCGAGCCTGTCCGTGTCGGTAACAATGTTCTCATCGGTGCTAACGCTGTGGTTATCGAAGGTGTTCAAATCGGTAGCGGTTCTGTTGTTGCAGCAGGTGCCATCGTTACTCAAGATGTCCCAGAAAATGTTGTGGTAGCTGGTGTTCCAGCTCGTGTTATCAAAGAAATCGATAGCCAAACCCAACAAAAAACAGCGCTAGAAGATGCGCTTCGCACCTTGTAATTAGTAACAGAGGCGGAAATATTTCCAGCCTCTTTCTCGTATCAGTAGAAGGAAATTAGATATGTTAGATTTAATTCAAACTCGACGCGATCTTCACCAAATTCCGGAGATTGGTTTAGAAGAATTCAAGACTCACGCTTATTTACTCAATGTCATTGAGAAATTAACAGCTGACAAGGATTTTGTTCAGATTCGGACCTGGCGAACAGGTATTTTAGTTTACTTGCAGGGAAGTCAGCCAGAACGCACCATCGGTTGGCGGACAGATATTGATGGACTCCCAATCGTTGAACAAACAGGTCTTCCTTTCGCCTCTCAACACCAAGACCGCATGCATGCTTGTGGGCACGACTTTCACATGACTATTGCCCTTGGAAGCCTCGAACGTGCTCTAGAAAAGCAACCCAAAAACAATCTACTCTTTCTCTTCCAACCTGCGGAAGAAAATGAAGCAGGTGGTATGCTCATGTATGAAGATGATGCTTTTGGTGACTGGCTGCCTGACCAATTCTATGGACTCCATGTCCGTCCGGACTTAAAAGTTGGACAAATTGCGACCAATACCCATACACTCTTTGCAGGAACATGTGAAGTTAAGATTCGCTTTCAGGGTAAAGGGGGACACGCTGCCTTCCCACATGAAGCCAACGACGCTCTGGTTGCAGCTAGCTATTTTGTCACTCAAGTTCAGTCGGTTGTCAGTCGTAATGTCGACCCTATCGAGGGAGCTGTCGTCACTTTCGGTGTCTTTCAAGCTGGAACAACCAATAATGTCATCGCTGATACAGCTTTCTTGCATGGAACCATTCGAGCTCTTACACACAGCATGAGCCTCTTGGTTCAAAAACGTGTCAAAGCTATCGCTGAAGGTGTGGCAGCTGCCTTTGATATGGATGTAGAGATCGAACTCAAGCAGGGAGGTTATTTGCCAGTAGAAAACAACCCTGAACTAGCCCGGGAATTAATGACCTTCTTTGATGAAAAAGAGGGAATTGAACTAATCGACATCGAACCTGCCATGACGGGGGAGGACTTTGGTTATCTTCTCTCAAAGGTTCCTGGAGTTATGTTCTGGCTAGGCATTGATAGCCCTTATGCCCTGCATCATCCTCAGATGAGTCCTAAGGAAGAAGCTCTGGCAATTGGAGTCGAGGTTGTATCAAGCTTTTTAGCTAAGAAAGCTGCGGAGTAAACTATGAAAAAAACCATTCGCAAGCAGGTCTTACAAGAACTCAAAGCTCTCTCTAAAGAAGAAAAGCAGAGCATGAATGATTGGCTCACAGATCAACTCCTTCAACATACTTTCTATAAGGAAGCAAAAACCATCGCTGCTTACCTGTCTTTCCCTCATGAATTTCAGACAGCTAAACTGATCGAACAGGCTCAAAAAGATGGGAAGACTATCCTCATTCCCAAAACCTATCCTCATGGGAAAATGGACTTTGTTCTATATGAACCAGAGAAACTCGAAAGAAATTCTTTTGGACTTCTTGAACCTCAAGGAGGCTTCACTATGGTCGAAACTTCTCAGATTGACCTGATTCATGTTCCTGGTTTGGCTTTCAATCCTTCTGGTTATCGGGTTGGCTACGGTGGTGGCTACTACGACCGCTACTTGGAGCATTTTACTGGTCACACCATCAGTACACTTTATCCTTGTCAGATTCAGGATTTCCAACCTGATCCACACGATATTCCAGTTGAGGAGGTACTTATCTATGAAAGAGATTTTTTTGATCGTCGGTATCCTGTCACGAGCTTCTTTCTTCTCGTGACAAGCCTGGTTTTTATCATCATGTTTCTAACCAGTGGTTTCAACTATACCAGTGCAGCCACCTTGTATCAGTTTGGAGCTGTGTATCCCCCTGCTATCAAGGCCATGCCTGAACAAATCTGGCGCTTATTCTCAGCCACCTTTGTCCACATTGGCTTGGAGCACTTTTTTTAGTCAATATGCTATCCCTCTACTTCTTGGGACGTCAGATGGAAGACATCTTTGGCTCCAAACAGTTTTTTTCTTTATCTACCTTCTATCAGGTATGATGGGAAATCTCTTTGTCCTAGTTTTTAGTCCCAATGCCATTACTGCAGGTGCCTCAACTGCCCTCTACGGTATGTTTGCCTCAATTGTTGTTCTCCGATATGCTTCACGCAATCCCTACCTCCAACAACTTGGTCAATCCTATCTCTCCCTCTTAGTCATCAACCTAGTAGGTAGTGTCTTAATCCCTGGAATCAGCCTTGCTGGACATGTGGGTGGTGCCGTGGGTGGTGCATTGCTGGCTATCGTCTTCCCAGTCCAAGGAGAACGAAAGATTTATAGCCCAGGTCAACGGGGTCTTGCAACCCTAGCCTTTATTGGTTTATCAGCTCTACTACTCTTTATTGGACTATTATAAGAACAAGAAAAACCATTGGAAAAACTCGAAAAGAGTTGAGGTCCAATGGTTTTTTGAATCTATTTGAAAAGTAGCTTAAAATCCATTATTGTCACTGAGTTCTTTGAACCAGTGGCCTGATTTTTTCAAACGGCGTTCTTGCGTTTCAAGGTCAAGCTCGACTAAACCATAACGGTTTTTATAGCTATTGAGCCATGACCAGCAATCTATAAAGGTCCAGATCAAGTAGCCTTTACAGTTGGCACCGTCTTCGATAGCACGATGAAGCTCACGCAGATGACCTTTGACAAAGTCGATACGGTAATCATCCTGGATCATTCCATTTTCACGGAATTTATCTTCACCTTCAACACCCATACCGTTTTCAGTTAACATCCACTCAATATTGCCGTAGTTTTCCTTGATGTTTTGGGCAATGTCGTAAATCCCTTGCTCATAGATTTCCCAACCGCGGTGTGGATTGATCTTACGACCTGGCATGACATAAGGTTCATAGAAATGCTCTGGCAAGAGTGGACTGTCTGGATGCTTAGCAAAACGCGGCGCCATGACACGCAAAGGTTGGTAGTAGTTTACTCCTAGGAAGTCAACTGTGTGCTCGCGAATAAGTTCTAACTCTTCTGCTGTAGAATCTGGCAGCAAATCATGCTCAGCTAAGATTTCCACCAATTCCTCTGGATAGGTTCCCAAGACAGATGGATCTAGGAAAGATTGGGCTTGAAAGAGATCAGCAATGCGTGCTGCTTTGACATCCGCAGGATGCTGACTACGTGGATAGGCTGGTGTCAAGTTGAGGACAATTCCAATCTTAGAATCAGGCAAAACCTCATGGCAGGCCTTGACCGCAAGAGTGCTGGCTAGCTGGGTATGATAGGCAACATTAACGGCTGCTTTGGCATCTACCTTATGAGGATAATGGGCATCATAGAAATAGCCAAACTCTACAGGAACGATGGGCTCATTGAAGGTAATCCATTGGTCCACCAAGTCTCCATAAGTTTCAAAACAGAAACGAGCATAGTCTTCATAAGCCTTGATGGTCGCCTTATTTTCCCAACCATCCCCATCCTCTTGAAGGGCAAAAGGTAGGTCAAAGTGATAAAGATTGACTAAAAGGCGAATTCCCTTGGCCTTAATAGCTTCAAAGACATGACGATAGAAAGCCACACCTTGAGGATTGACTTCTCCACGACCCTGTGGGAAAATACGAGACCACTGGATAGAAGTACGAAAGGCTGTATGCCCTGTTTCTAGCAAAAGTTCAATATCCTTTTCCCAGTTCTCATAGAAGGTCGATGTCTTATCAGGTCCAATGCCATTGAAGTAACGATTTGGCTCTACTTGGTACCAATAATCCCAGAGATTATCTCCCTTGCCGTCACCAGGCACTCGCCCTTCTGTTTGTGGCCCAGAAGTTGAGGAACCCCAGACAAAATCCTTTGGAAATTTTAGCATAGTACTACCTCTTTTTACGCTTTTAATGTTTATACTCTTCGAAAATCAAATTCAAACCGCGTCAACGTCGCCTTGCCGTATATGTGTTACTGACTTCGTCAGTTCTATCCACAACCTCAAAACGGTGTTTTGAGCAACCTGCGGCTAGCTTCCTAGTTTGCTCTTTGATTTTCATTGAGTATTACTCTTTTTATCTTTATTTTATCTCATTATAAAGAAAAAACAAGGCAAAAACTAGTTACATTTTTGTCTTGTTTTTCTTCTGATTATAGATTTTATTTGTTGGTTAAGATTTCAAGAGTTTCAAGCAAGTTATCTGCGTGAACTTCGATTGTATCTCCTGTCGCCTTGATCTTCACTTCTACGATACCGTCCGCTGCTTTTTACCAACAGTGATACGGATTGGGAGACCGATCAAGTCGCTATCACTGAATTTAACTCCGACACGTTCGTTACGGTCATCTGTCAAGACTTCGTAGCCTTTGTTGACCAGGGCTTCTTCGATACGATCTGTCAATGCAAGAGAAGCTTCATCCTTGACATTAACTGGAATCAAGTGCACATCAAATGGCGCCAATTCTTTCGGGAAGTTGATTCCCCAAGCGTAACGGTATTCACCTTTTGGTGTCTTATTTACAAAGAGGCGAGCGTGTTGCTCCATAACTGCTGAAAGGAGACGACTAACACCGATACCATAGCATCCCATGATAATTGGCACAGCACGGCCATTTTCATCCAAGACATCTGCTCCCATGCTTGCTGAATAGCGAGTTCCGAGTTTGAAGATGTGACCAATTTCGATACCACGCGCAAAGTTAAGGACACCTTGTCCGTCTGGAGAAATTTCACCCTCACGAACTTCACGTATATCCACATATTCCGCAGTAAAGTCACGACCTGGATTCACACCAGTCAAGTGGTAGCCATCTTCGTTAGCACCGACAACTGCATTGCGACTATCTTGCACCTTGCGGTCTGCGATAATCTTGACATTTTCTGGAAGATTGACTGGGCCAAGTGAACCAAAGTCCGCTCCCAACAATTCTTTCACTTCTGCCTCAGTTGCAGGTTCAAAGAAATCTGCTCCAAGGTAGTTTTTCAATTTGACTTCATTGAGTTGGTCATTGCCAACAAGTAGGGCCACAACTGGCTCCTCGTCTGCCATATAAACCAAGGTCTTGATTGTTTGCTCTTCAGAGACATTCAAGAAGGCTGCGACTTCATCAATTGATTTGACACCTGGTGTTTCCACGCGAGCCACTTGATCTTCAGTCACAACACGATTGCTTGGTTTGTAGGCGTTAGTTGCCATTTCCAAGTTGGCTGCATAGCTTGATTCACTTGAGTAGGCGATGGTGTCCTCACCAGAAACCATCCATTTAAGCAATTCTGCCTTGATTTCTTCTTGCACTTGATCAGGAATTTCGTCAAATGATGCAACAGACTTGTCTAATACTACCCAACGGTCAAGGTCTGTACGAGCAGGTGTGATGGCCATAAATTCTTGACTATCCTTACCACCCATGGCTCCACCGTCACCGATGATGGCTTTGAAGTCCAAGCCACTACGAGTGAAGATACGCTCGTAAGCTGCCTTGTACTCATCATAAGTAACATCCAAACTATCATAGTTTGCGTGGAAACTATAGCCATCTTTCATGATAAATTCACGCGTACGAAGAAGTCCATTTCGTGGACGTTTTTCATCACGATACTTAGGCTGGATTTGGTACAAGTTCAGTGGCAATTGCTTGTAAGACTTGACAGAGTCACGGACAATAGCTGTAAAGGTTTCTTCGTGAGTTGGACCCAAGATAAAGTCTGATTTCTCACGATTTTTCAATTTGTACAAGTCTTCACCGTAGGTCTCATAACGACCAGATTCACGCCAAAGGTCAGCACTGAGAAGGGCTGGAGCCAACATCTCAACGGCACCCATCTTGTCAAACTCTTGACGCATGATCTTCTTAGCTTTTTCGATAACACGGTTGGCAAGTGGTAGGTAAGAGTAAACACCTGCTGATACTTGGCGAACATATCCAGCACGCAACATAAGGGCGTGGCTGATAACTTGAGCATCGCTTGGCATTTCGCGAAGCGTTGGGATAAGCATTTTACTTTGTTTCATAATGACTCCTCTAATTCTTAAAAGAAGGTTCGCATGATGTCATTCCAAGTTACGGCGATCATCAAAACGACCATAATGACAACTCCGACCAGAGTGACATAGGTTTCAATTTCTTGTTTTAGTGGTTTGCGACGGATAGCTTCTAGGATATTGAGCACGATTTTTCCACCATCCAGCGCCGGGATCGGAATTAAGTTGAAGATACCGATATTGATGGAAATCATAGCCAAGAAGAACAAGACGTTTTCAAGACCATTCTTAGCAGCATCGCTGCTTGCCTTAAAGATAGCAACGGGACCGCCAAGCTTATTCAAATCTGGTTGGAAGATCAAGCTTTTCAAAGCATTGAGAATGCGCAAGGCTGAGTCAGCCGCACTTGTAAATCCGCCCATAAACATGGACCAGATATCTGATTTGAGTCTTGGCTGAACACCCAGAATATAACGACCTTGACTTTCTTCAGGTGCCACACTCACTTGTTTTTCAGTTCCATTTTCAGAAATCGTCACATCCAAAACGGGTGCTGTTTTATCCTTGGTTTCTGCATCAACAACCTGAATCAAATCTGCCCAGTTTGAAATCTCGTGACTGCCGACCTTAGTAATTTGGGCCGTATTTTCAACTCCAACCTTAGTCAGTGCGCTATCTGGAATGATGCTAAAATTGTTCGTTTGCGTATCACGAACGCCACCTTGCATGAAAATCAAAATCCAGAAAACGATAACTCCTAAAATGAAGTTATTCATAGGACCAGCAAAGTTGGTAATCAATTTACCCCAGACAGTCGCATTTTGATATTGAACGTCTAAAGGAGCGATACGAACTTCCGTTCCATCAGCTTCCACAATGGTCGCATCATGATCTACTGAGAAGGTCTTCTCTTCTTCCAAGACCAAGCCTCTAATAAAGAGTTTATCCTCAAAATCAAACTGAGTGACCTGCATAGGCAGAGCTGTCTGGTCAAGCTTTTTACCAGAGAGATTGATGCGCTTGACCTTGCCATCCGCAGCCAGTGTTAAGCTTGCGGGAGTTCCTGTCTTAATCTCTGTCGTATCCTCACCCCAACCTGCCATGCGGACATAACCACCTAGCGGTAGGAGACGAATCGTATAAGCAGTTCCGTCTTTCCCGATATGGGCAAAAATCTTTGGCCCCATACCAATGGCAAATTCACGAACCAGAATTCCAGACTTCTTAGCAAAGTAAAAATGCCCAAACTCGTGAACCACCACGATAATTCCAAAGACCAGGATAAATGTTAGTAATCCTATCATTTAATTTCTGTTCACCTTTCCTTAAAATAAGCCAAAGAGGTGCATAATAGGGAAAACTACTAGCATACAATCAAAAACGATCCAGTACCCCACCATGACCAGGGATAAATTTGCCTGAGTCTTTGACTCCAAAATGACGCTTCATAGCACTTTCGATTAAATCACCCAACTGACCTGCTAGACTAAAGAAGATAGCAAAAACCATCATTTTGTAAATCCCATATGGTAAAGCAACGGTACTATCGACTAGCATAAAGATGAGAGTCGCTAGCATAGCAGCCAAGATACCCCCTATAGCACCTTCTATGGTCTTGTTAGGCGATACTCTCGGAGCAAGCTTTCTCTTGCCAAGCTTCATCCCCACCAGATAGGCACCGCTATCTGTTGCCCAAAACCAAACAAAGTCCCAAAAGGGCCTTATCCAAGCCTGCAATTCGAGCATCAACCAAGGCATTAAAGCCGAAGCCAACATAGAAACTCATGGCAATCGGAAAAACAGCATCCTCAATGGTGTAGTTCTTACTGAAGACTGTCGCTCCTAGCATGATGAGGATCACAACTCCATAGGCTACAACATTCCCATCTACAGGTAAAAACTTCCAGTAGTTTTCCAATGGTACGGTCAGAGCAAAGGTCGCCAGTAAAGTCAAGAGACCTTCAGGCGTCATGGTGTTCAAGCCCTTCATGCGAAGCAACTCATGTACTCCCAACATAGCCACAAGTCCCATAGCAATCTGTAACCATAGACCACCGAGGATCAAGATTGGTATAAAGATAGCCAAGGCCAAGATAGCAAAGAGCGTTCTCTTTTGTAAATCCTTTATCATAATAACTCCTATACTCCTCCAAAGCGACGGTTGCGGCGATTATACTCGACGATAGCCTCTTTCAAGGTTTCCTCATCAAAATCAGGCCACAAAACATCAGTAAAATAAAGCTCGCTATAGGCAGCCTGCCATGGCAAGAAGTTACTCAAACGAAGCTCCCCACTAGTCCGAATAATCAAGTCAGGATCCCGCAAGACTTTTGGCAAATGCCCCGTAAAGAGGTATTCCCCAATCAACTCCTCGGTAATATCACCAGGATTGATCTTAGCATCTAAAACATCCTGTGCTATCAACTTGACCGCTTGGGTAATCTCAGCTCGTCCACCATAATTGAGCGCAAAATTGAGAATCAAACCTGTATTTAGCTTGGTCAGTTCTTCTGCCTTTTTCAAGGCATCAAAAGTCTGCTTCGGCAAACGATCAGTCTCCCCAATCATCTGAATCTTCATGTTCTTTTGATGCAATTCAGGGACATATTTGTCATAAAACTCAACTGGTAAGTTCATGATAAATTTGACTTCTTGGTCTGGACGGGTCCAGTTTTCAGTTGAAAAAGCGTAAACTGTCAAAGCCTTAACGCCCATATCGCTAGCTGCGATTGCTACCTTTTTCAAAGCATCCATTCCAGCCTTATGTCCAAAGACACGTGGTTGCATCCGTTTTTTGGCCCAACGACCATTACCATCCATGATCACACCGATGTGGTCTGAGCATCATTGTCGGGGTTTCTGTTGCTTTTATCTTTTTTTAAAAAAATCCAAACATGATTGTATTCCTATTCAAAAAAATCTATCGTTTCATTATACCATATTTTTTTCACTTTTTCTTCTATCATCTTCTCTTATTCTAAGGCGGAATTCGCCATATTTCTAAGGTTACAAGCCTTGCATTTCCCAAAGAAAGTTGATACAATAAACGTATAAAGATTAAATCCTTGTTCAGTCACAGG